>Ga0247611_10000704_pt1 | contig 65305 bp, 60 predicted proteins | sample 177DNAGHGhighgp2_FD_192422 | JGI IMG/M metagenome (GOLD analysis project Ga0247611, IMG submission 192422) | Sheep rumen microbial communities from Palmerston North, Manawatu-Wanganui, New Zealand - 1770 DNA GHGhigh gp2 | ecosystem: Host-associated > Mammals > Digestive system > Stomach > Rumen...
CACAACTACGTTAAACAGAACTACTACAGGCTATCCGTTGTTCTTGCATCAGCAAAGATAATAAAAATTCAGCTAATCACAACGTATATAGTGTTTGGTAGTCTTGATAATTGTTGTTCTTGCATCAGCAAAGATAATAAAAATTCAGCTAATCACAACAAAAACGTGCTGCTTCTGCTGACGCTTTCGGTTGTTCTTGCATCAGCAAAGATAGTAAAAATTCAGCTAATCACAACGGTCGTTGCCTTAGCGGGTTTTGCGGAGGACAGCGAGAGGCTGTTGCGCAGTCCGCTGAGTGTCACGGTGCCCTCTCCCTTATAGAGGATGCCGGCTACCATACGTTCGAGCACGATGCGCTGGTTGGCAGGGGCATTCTGTGTGTTGATGTCGATGCTTTTCAGGAACGTGTCGCCCATGGTTTCCTGTCTGAGTATGCTACCATCGAGGTAGGCATCCGCATTATCGGTGGCGGCGAATGTCAGTTGGTGATGGCCACCCGTGAGGGTGATGGTTGGTGAGCCGAAATCGGGGTCATCTGCAGACTGCTCCAGCAGCTGCTCTTGATAGCCACCTTTGCTGTCATAGATATAGATTTTCTTGAAGTCGGTGATAGCTGCTGCAGAGCGTGTGGTTCTCGCTTGTGCAGGGGAGAACAGTTGAAAGGTGATGGTTTTTGGGGTGTCGTTGGCATCCTCTTCATTCAATATAGGTTTCTCGCAAGAGAAAAGCATGGCGAGTGCAATGCTCAATGGTAGATATGATTTGTAATTCATGTTGTTATTGTTGTAGCGGTGCCATCGCAAAAAGAAACCCCACCGAAATCGGTGGGGAGTAGGGGTTATAGAATTTTCTTATTCTTTCGACTATATTCAATCCATTTGAGTGAGGGGAAGTAGGTCGAGAGGTTGTCTTTGGTGACGGGAAATGTTATCCACTCATCGGTGCCCATATACATGACTTGTATCTGGAACGGAAAGGCTGTGAGGTCTTTGCTTGGGTTGGTGATTACACCACTGACCCATGGAGAGTAAGACTTGCCAGCGGTGAAAGGACCTGTGCATTCCATCCGTTTGGGTTTGATGAACTCCGTCGTGTCGTATTTGATAGCCTGAGTGTAGCCGGAGATAACATCGCCAACGGCATTGACGATGTAGTAGTCCACGAGGATATATTTCAGGTCGCGGTCGGCTGTCACCTTAAATTTGGTATTGAGCATCTTACGGCCAGGGAAAGCACCGAAAGGTTCATCCTTGCTCAGTTTGAACTTCGAGAACTCCACTTGGGCGTAGGCAGACTGCGGAAAGGCTGCTGTGACACAGCAGCATACCAAACAAGAAAGGAGGATGGAAAATAATTGCTTTTTCATTGTTTGATGAATTTATGAATTTATGAAATTATGATTTGGTGAAGATGGAGAGGGAGGCGGAGAGAACGGTGCCACAATGGGGGCAGGTGAGGAGGGCGGAAGCACGAGGCCCATCTTTCTCAGTTGAGAGTTGTTCCTGTTCCTCTTCGACGGGGTAGAAGAGGTCGCGCACGTCGCATTCGAGGGCATCTGCTATCTGATAGAGGCTCTTGACGGTAGGGTTGCCGGTGACATAAGCGCTGACAGTCTGCGGTGTCAGTCCGATGCGCTCTGCTACGGTCTTTGAGGTCACGCCGTGCTCTGCAAAAGCACGATTGAGGTCTAATTTTGAGGTCATAATCTTATTATATTTTGTTATTATGGGTGCAAAGATAAGGATATATTTTGATATTCGCAAGAAAATGGGGGAATTTTTAGGAGAAAGAGGGCAAAAAAAAGGGGAAACGGCGATAAAATCGCCTTGCAAAAGACGAAACAAGGACTGCGGAGGAGCCAACAAAGACCCAGCCGAGAACGACTGGGAGTGGTAGCGATGGGTGACAAACAAAAAGAGGTGAAAAATTTGTCACGGGGGAGTGGGGGAGAATGCGTAACTTTGCGGTGAGATAGTGTGTCACGATGATGAAATGACACTTGGAAGTGGCTCTTTCAGTGGAATCAGTCAGCAACTTCTGAAGAGATGGTAGTAGGTCTACCGTATTCGATGTACAGGCATTGATTGCAAACCACTTTGTACTGCTTTCGTGGAGACACGTTGGTAGTGAACGACAACTGAAAGCCTTCTATGAGGATGGCGAGGTGAGTGACAAAGGAGACGAACGAAAGTGAACCGTTGATGAAGCATCGTTAGCAAAGTTAGTAGGTCACATCAGAACCAAGGGCTTATTTCTCTCTTGGGAAAACGACAGAGGAACCCTGTATTGCTGTCTGTCGGGTGTGCGGTGTATAGGCGGCGTGACCTTGTCGCAGGCTCTTCGGAGGAACGTGAGAAGCAGACATCAGATGCCAAGCGAAAATACCAAGCCTTGACACGCGGAGGTAGAAAGTAGCGATGCTGGTGTTCTGTGGCGGACTGCTTCGTAGTAGTGTTGAAGCATCTGTAATGGGTGTGGAGCGAAGGGGGCAGCGTACTTAGCCGATTTTAAAGTTCAACTTAAGCAATTAGGGACGAGACGATGAATGAAGCGAAACCCTTTGTGGTGGAGAAGCGGGTGGTCATGGAATCCTGGCTCCAGGTGAAAGCCAACAGGGGCAGTGCGGGGATAGACGGTATAGACCTGAAATCTTACGAAAGTAACCTACAGAAGAATCTGTACAAGCTTTGGAACCGCATGAGCTCGGGGAGTTATTTCCCGAAAGCCGTGAAGTTGGTGGAGATACCTAAGCCAAACGGCGGGAAGCGTCCTTTGGGCATTCCCACGGTTGAGGACAGAGTGGCGCAGATGGTGGTGGTGATGTACATTGCCCCACGTCTTGAAGCCATCTTCCACGATGATTCCTACGGCTATCGTCCGATGAGGTCAGCGCATAGTGCCATAGCCAAGGCAATAGAGCGCTGCAATGAGAACCTCTGGGTGCTTGACATGGACATCAGCAAGTTCTTCGACACGATAGACCACGGTCTTTTGATGAAGGCAGTCCAGAAGCACGTCAGTGAGAAGTGGATACTCCTTTACATTGAGCGGTGGCTCAAGGTTCCCTATCAGACCAGCGATGGTGGAGTAGTGGATCGTACGATGGGAGTACCTCAAGGGTCTGTGATAGGTCCGGTCTTAGCCAACCTGTTCCTGACGTATGTGTTTGATTTATGGATGAAACACTACTTCCCTACGATACCTTTTGAGAGGTATGCTGATGACACCATCTGTCATTGCCGTACAGAGAAGCAGGCGCAGTATCTGAAAGCATGCTTGGTAAAGCGGTTTGCAGACTGCGGGCTGAAACTGAATGAGGAAAAGACCAAGATAGTCTATTGCAAGGATAGTAACCGCAAGGGTAATTCCGAGCATACGTCCTTCGACTTCTTAGGTTATACCTTTAGACCTCGCAAAGCCAAGAACAGCAAGACAGGGCAAATCTTTACTGCATTTAGTCCTGCGATAAGCAAGAAGTCGATGATGAAGATAAAGACTGAGATACGCAGTTGGCATCTGAACCGACAGACACATCTGAGCATAGAGCAGATAGCAGAGAGGATAAACCCGATAGTCAGCGGATGGATGAATTACTATACGAGATTCGGTAAATCTGAGTTTTGGAAGGTAATGAGTTATCTGAATGAAAGGCTGTCAAGATGGGTGAAGCGCAAGTATAAGCGTTTTCGGACGAAACTTGGCAAAGCCTATGACTGGCTCGCTGAATGTGCAGCACACAACAGGCAAATGTTCTCTCATTGGATGGGTGGGTATATCCCATATTTGCGACTTTACAAATTGAGATAAAAAAAAAAATATTAACAATTTAAACAAAAGAGTTAAGTACGAAGAGCCGTGTGACGGGAGACTGTCAAGCACGGTTCCGTGAGAAGGGAGGGTGAAAGTCCCTCCACTTACTCGACAAAAAATAGAGATTTCCAACAAAGGAAGAATAAACCAAAAAGGAAAAGTATGGCAAAGACACAGCCGAGTGAGCACTGGCAGAAGGTGCGCATGTTTGCTGAGAAATGGCAATGGCAGGATAAGCGCACGGGACTGATGACGGTGGGGTACAATCCGCCACCTGGTGTGCAGAAGTTATCCAGGGTGCCATTTTTCGTGCGTTACGTGACGAAGAAAGGACGTTTGGAGAGTGGGATGGTTATCTCGTTAGAGGTTGACCGTCGCAAGCATTTGCGCCGAATAATGTTCGTGAACTCTGGGGAGATACGTTTCATTTGGGATTTCCTTATTGTGGATATCGACGGGACGAGGATCTATGGATAAGACACAGCCGAGAACGGCTGGGCACGATGGCTAAGGTCGCTATGACATAGCGACATACAGGACCAGCGGAAAAGCGCTGGGCACGGTGACAATTTTTAACCCTAAAATAGAGAATTTATGTTTGGATTTTGGAAAAGGTGGCGTGAGAAGAGAGCCGCTAAGAAGAAGCGTAAGGACATGGTGCAGACCAGTCGAGTGTTTGGGTATTTAGAGCAGCTGTTTATGTCGAACATGCTGATATGGAATGCCCGTGAACGTCGTTTGTTTATTGCCGAGCCATTGGCGGTGGTGTTCATCGGTCAGGGTTGGGAGCGTTGGCGTAACTTCCTGAATAATGCCTACCTTTATATGGTGTGGAAGTTACAGAACGAGAAGTGGGAGGAACATGCCCGTGAGTTGGAGCAGGCGGCTATCCGTGAGCGCAAGGCTCAGGTGGTGGTATTGCCAAAGGCAGAAGCAGAGCGCATCCGTCGTGCTGTCCGTGCCGGTTTGCAGCCTGGTGCCGTGCAGTTGCCACCTATTGAGTCGTTTGAGTTCTTTGTGTTGGCAGATCGTACCGATGATGAGCACCGTGAGGCGATAGCCTATGTCGGTGAGTATGACCCTGACACGCGCAAGTTGGAAATGGTGGCATGGGAAGAGGTTAAGGATGCCGTGGCCAACCTTCAGAAGAAAGACGGCGATTAAATCGCCCTGCAATAAACGAAACAAAAGGCCCCACCGAGAACGGCGGGGCTTTTCTTTTAGGCGGATTTCTTAGGCGCTTTTTTGGCGGCCTTTTTCTTTTTGGCATCAGCGACACGGATGCGAGCATTGATGGTGTCGGTGAGTTGGCTGATGCGGTCGGGGTCTTTGCCGAAGTAGGCTGTGTAGGAGCAGATGCCTGGTGTGACGGCAGCGTAGAGCGGACCGTTGACGATGACGTTGCTCTGTTCGCCCTTGATGACCAGCAGACCGTAGTTGTCTGGGATGTCGGCACTATCTACGATGGTCAGTGTCAGTTCCTTTGGCAGTTCGTTGCGGATGAGTTCGCTTTGATCTGTTGCCGTGAGGATGTTAAGAGACTTCAGCCAGCCGCGTTTGTGGTACCACGCAAAAATGCGTAGGATAATCACGTCGATAGCAGGCAGACAGATTGTGATGTCGAGGTTGTTGCCGGCGAGGTGGCTCACAGCCTTCAGGATTTTCTCTACTGTCACATCGCCATTCGTCTGGAATGGCATCCACTCATATTTCTTCAGCAGTTGTGGCAGTGTGCGCTCGATGCAACACGGTTCTTGGTAGTTGAATTTTTCCATAATTATTCGGTTTTATATTTTTCGCGATTGACGCACAGTTGTCGTGGTGCGTTCTGTTCGATGTTCAATCCCATTACATGCCATTCGGCGTATTTTACGGGTGCGGAAGCCCATTCTGCGCTATCCAGTTGCATACCAGCCAGCGCATCCATTGTCGGGCGGTCGTATGTAGTGCCGGTGATAGGGCATTTACCTGTACGTTTCAGTTCGCGGAGGTAAGAGAGCAGATCCTGGACGTAATCATCCATTGTCATCTGTACGTCAGCACCCAGTTCTTCATCCTGGCGAGCCGATTTAGCCAGAGAGAACGATTTGGCACGTATGAGGAAGTAGATAGCATGAGCATAATTGACGACGTGGCTATTGGTGGCCTGTGCGTCAATCAGGATGGAGTACGCCATACACGGTGACTTTGCTGTGTTCTGGTTGCGCATGAATCCTGAGTTATCGTTGATGGTGCGGATTTCATAGTATGCCTTATCCTTAGACCCCTTTTTAGGGTCGTGGCTGATAGGCTCATAGAGTTCTGCCCATTTTTCTAAAATTGCACTGATGTTTGCTTTCATACCTTATTATTTTAGGGCTGCTGTAGCACAGCAGCATACGGAACTATTCTTTGGGTTTGTGGATCATGTCTTCAAATTCCTTTTCGTCGATGTCGATATGTCGAGCCACCTTTGAGGTGACAATCTTCTGGACGGCTCTTGCCCATGCAGCGCCGTTGCATGAAGACTCGTTTTCGAGGATAGACACCACTGTGCAAAGGATAAAGATAGCAGCTACATACTGTCCGAGGTGCAATCCTCCGAGGTGTCCGAGCAGTTGTTTATCAACACCCTCTGCCAGCAGTATGCAGAGCCATACGATAGCCAGGTCAGAGATCATCTTTGTCATGTGTGAGGACTTTAACTTACCATCGGCACCCGCATTCGGGTATTTCGCTTTTATGCGGCGGTTTAAGCGCCATGCCGTGAGGCAGTCGATAAGTACAGCGAACACGCACATGAAGGCATAGGGGAGCGTTGGTTCCAGCCATGCCCATAAAATTCCCAGTCCGACTGCTATCAGTCGCGGTACTGAGCTGAAGAAGCTCTGAAAGAAAGTGTAGATACTATTCATTTTTTATATCATGTTTTTATATTGCGAGAGCAGCGAGTGGGCTGCCATTGATATCGAGTTGTACGGAGAACTCCACCTGCATGAAGTTTCCGCTTGTGCGGTCTATACCATCCACCGTCTCATCAGGAATGATATGGCATCCTATCCAATGTCCGTTGATTTTTATCCAGGCGAACTTTGCCATGATGAACTCGTGCATAAACCACGAGTGCCATGCCTCGTCGAGTGGTCCACTGCATAGTTTCCATGTCTCGTAGTCGTTTTTCTTCGTGACGAGACCGCGAGAGAACGAGTTGAATGTCTCTTGTATGGAGCGGATGAACGACTCCTGAGTGACATTTGTCTCAGAGGTACGCAGAGACTTCACGCTGATGCTTTCGAGGCATCCGAGTCCGTTGACGAAGCGGAACTCGTAGCGGTCTTTCTGTCCTGCAGGCAGTGCATACACCTGACGACCATTAACCGTCTGCAGTCCCTCGTTGACGATGTTCACCACCGACGATGTAGGACCATTGACGATGTTTCCGCTGCTGACAGGTTCGGCATAAGACTGCGGGCATACCATGCTCTCTCCGACAGCCACCACCTCCGGCATTGTGTTCGGTTTGCGAGTGAAGTGCTGTGCCGACTTGCTGCCAGAGGACAGCAGGCGTTCCATGTCTGAGTAAGCACCCATGATGCAATACTGGATGGTGTCAACCGTCACTACCCCCACGTTGTCGTGAACCTCTCCATTCTGCATATACTCATCGCAGGCCGATAGTTTGTAACCGATACGCGGGTAGTTGGCAGGTGGGTTTACCGTGTACTCATACTTATCCGCCACAGCACGTAGTGCGCTGCTGATGTCGAACGTCAGAATCTCCCCCGACTCCGCCGGAGAAGCCAGCGTAAGGTCGGCAAAGTTGATATCGACCCCTTCGAGGAATGCCGATACCGTCAGTTTGACGCGATGGAAAGCACAGTCGCCATTGATGATAGCCGCTGTCACCTGATAGGTGATAGGGCTTCCTACGAGCGGTGATGCGCCTCTGATGAGTAATCCTTGTGCCATATACTTAGTTGAGCGTTAGGACCCAGCCGATAACGACTGGGCACGGTGGCTATTTATTATCTTCGTTGTTTTGAGTTGTCACACCTGACTTTGAGCGGTCAAGTGTTGTCATTACCTCCTTTTGCACCTGCCATACCAGGTGGCGGTCCCACTTGTTAAAGCGCGAGAGCACTTCGAGCGGTTTGAGCATGATGTTGATCTGCGGTGATTTCAGGATCAAGCGAAGCAGGAAGCGTTCGCGGATGTCCGTACCACCGTTGCTACCTACGAGAGACAGCGGCGAAGAACCCAGCAGGCGACCATCAAGCCCCAGAGCCATGAATACCACTGATGACAGTTCAGCCGTCTCTTTCTCGTTGGCTGCCACCACATCCTTGCTGTTGCTTTCTATCTCCACAATCTCGAAGCTCTTATGCTCCTTACCGTCCGTTCCCATGAACGTGAATGCCAGCAGAGACTGTCCGGCATTGTTGCGGTTGGCGAGCCATTGGTTTATCTGGGTGTAGAGTTTGTCGCGTATCTCCGCCTGTTTTTTAGCGTCAGCCTGAGCCTTTTTAGCAACGAACAGCTGCTGCATGTAATCGTTATGCAGATAGATGACACGTCCGATGACATTGCTGTTACGCTTGCGAGAGAGGCGGTCTGAGAATATCGTTGTGATGTATTCGTAGATATCGCCACCAAAGATAGAGTACCAGGCAGGAGTCGGGTAATATGGGCGACCAGCGGTAGGATAGACCGTCGGCAAAACAAAGTGCGTCGGTCTGTTGTTGACAGATACATTCTTCTGGCGAGCCTCACGTACCTTCTCCTCCAGTGAAGCAAGAGGAGAGGGCACATGGAGGGCAGGTATAGCATTGATAGGTGCGTTATTCTCTCCACCCTGTTCGATGAAGTATTTATCAAGCCATCTTGTAGAGCAGTACACGAAGTTAATCTTACCCATTTCATCCATACGCTCCATGCGGGTCGTATGGCATGAACGGTGGGCGATACCCGTCACGCGAGGAGTCCAAGTCTTCGTTTCGACAGGGTTTCCATTCTCGTCGAGGTCTTGCTGGTTCAGCAACAGTTCTGGGAACGAGATACCAAACAGTTCCTGATCGAGCACCAGCGAGAGCCATGTCTGAGCGATATTGTTATTATCGAGGAACTTCTGTACCTCCTCATCGGTAGTTTTCCATACCTTATGTGCCTCTTGTAATTCCTTTATCTGTTCGTTGATAGACTCCACAAGTGCATCGTACACCTCAGACTTTTTCGCGCCATGTCCCGTTACAGAGCCAACAGCAGCACCCATGCCTTCGCCCGATGATGAATCATCAGGAGTGGTGGCTTTTTGTTCGAGGTTCAGCAGCTGTGTCTGCAGGTCGATGATACGTCCACGCAGCCATTGTCCCGCATCCTTATAGCGGATGAGCTTCTGTGTGATGTTACCACCCACATACTGTGTGCAGTCGTACATCGGTTGCGGTCCGAGTCCCGCACAGAGATCCGTATTGAATTTGATACCTGCAGCCGTATAGGGCAGCATGTGTGTGAGCAGTGCCACGATGTTAGGCAGGTTGTTACCATAGCCCCATTCTATCCATCCCAGGTTAGGCGTACCAATCTTATCCACTCCCTGTTGGCTTTCGTTTCCTGACGAAAAATAGAGCGTAGGTATAGACTTACGCTGAGACTTACCATTCTCTGTGGCACCGGCGCGAAGCTGTGAGCCGATGAAGTCGCCCCATGTGATGTCGCTTGGTCCATCCAGATTATAATAGGAGCGGTCGCCTGGCAGGAGTACCGAGTAGTTACGACGATGCAGGTCAGCAGCTTTTTTGATGAAGTTGCTGGCCTTTACGCGGGTGACGGGTACAGAAGACTTTTTTGCCATATTCATTTCTTTTTTTGTGGCTGCGATAGTATCGCAGCATACGGAACTTTTTTATAGTGCAAAGATACAGATAGACACTGACGAGGACGGGACAAACTACTTTTTGCGGGACTGGGAGCGCATCTTGCGGTTCAGAGCCTCTGTTTCCTCGTTGCGTCGAGTGATGTCTTCGAGCTGCTGGAGGATGGTAGAGTACGGTTCACGTTCGATGTCCATTGCCGTAGAGTGGAGGTACTTCTCCAGTGTTGCCGTTGTGCGGGCATAGAGTAAGAGCGGGTTGACAGGTTTTTTGCTACCTTTCACTTTCTGTACTTTGAAGACCTTTGGGTAAGTCTGATGCAAGTAGTGCATCATGCCCTGCCACCATAAACACACCAGTTGCCAGTCTTTGTCGTCGAAGTTACGGAAGTACGGGCTATTATCCGAATGCTGGTTAGACTGATAGTGATAGTCCGTGATGGTCTGTCCCGTCTCTTCGTTGACGAAAGTAATCTTACGGTTAAAGATAGTTGCCAGGAAGAGCGCCTTAGACAGATCCATGGTCTTTGTTGCCTTCAGGATGTCGGTAGCAGCCACTTTTCCCGACTGTCTCAGTTCGAGGAAGCGGTTTTGCTGTTCGATGAACATCTGCATATAGTCCTGAGCGAAGCGATAGCGTCGCCATGAGAAGCCATCCATGAATGTGTTAGGACCTTGAAATGTGACCCCGCTGGAGAAGCAACGGGCACAGCGGCGGAAGAAGCCACCAGAACGATGTCTTTTTACCGACGGAAACGGGAAGCGTTGGAGGAAGCTCTTGCTGTCACTATTCATCCAGTCGAGCATACCAGGAATGATGCGCCCTGTGGCGAGGTCTTTATGCGGAGTGAGCCAATAATTGATTTGCCAGATATAGAGCGAAAACGTATCATCATGTCCGAGGATGGTACGGCTGAACCATGCACAGAAGCTGCGATAGTATCGCAGCATACGGAACCAGCGACTATATTCTTCATCGATAGTCCAGGGACGTAGGCGGCAGGTATAGTATTGTTCTTCGACCGGCACACGCGGGTTTATTGGTTCCAGCACTTTGATATTGGTAAGACGCAAGAGCACCCCCACCTTTACCTCCATCATGTCGAACGGATGAAAGCGGTCTATCCGTGCCGAGCAATCCGTCAGCACGTCAGCGATAGCACGTAGGACAGGTAATGAACACTGGTTCCATGAGCGAGGCAGAGACAATTCAATTTTAGGCATTTTATATACGTTTTAGAGACCCGCTGACGGAATCAGCGGGCACTGTGATTATAGAACATAGAACTCCACTTCGAGGCTATTCAAGCCATCTTTCGCAGAGACATTATAGGATAGTTTGTTGATGTAGCCCACCATGCCGTTGATACGGAAGCGTCGCGTCCAATGGTTAGGCACGTCGGCCACCTGAGCGGCAGAGCAGTCTATGCGTATGCGGTATTTGCGGCGTTTGAGGATGAAGTTAGCATATTCCGATAGGAACGTGTCGAAGAGACCACGCGACTTGATTTTCTTCTCGATGTTACCCTGACCATCCACTACGTCCGCATCCACCAATGGTGCATCAGCCCATTCCGGCTGTACCCACGAGCGTATTTTCAGAGAGAAGCGTTCGCCCCCACCAATGCCAGGAGTCACACCGTTGTAGTCATATTCATTACCCCACATATCGAGGCTGTCAGAGGTGAGCGCATAGAGACCCGCTACCGTGCGCCATTTACTATTGCCGAAGCCGTCGTAGTTATGATCATACGTCTGTATGGTTGCATCCGTACCACCACCACGCATAATGGCGATAGCGAGGCCCCAATCCACCGACTGCAGCGGACTGTTGCCGTCATCCGACTGTGTGGGATCATAGTTCTCCACCATGTTATCCAGCACCTCGTCGAAGTAGAACTCCGCCACGTTAGAAGCCAGCGTCTGACGTATGCGATGCTCCAGGAACTCATGTTCCATCTGTTCATCCACGAAAGCAGCGAGGATAGGCTGTTCCTGGTCAGCGTTCAGGATAATCTGGTAGCCGTCCGATTTCATCTGTCCTGATGCGGAATTGACCTCATTCTGGTAGTTTACATCGTTGAACACCATCGGTACGAAATCCGACTTTATCTCCTCGATGAAGTCCTTGTTAAGATCCGAGCAGTCACCCAGTTCCACACCCTTATACTGTCCCACCTCGAAGAGCACAGGTTTCAGGTCCATTGCCGTTTCCGCGTCGCTGTTGACCTTGATGCGGTATTTGTTGCCCGTTGCCTTATCCACATAGACGTTGGTATTACCACTGGCATTGTTCTGTTGGGGAGTACGGAAAATCTCTTCGTAGTGCTTATCCGTGATGGTAGAAGCCTGTGGGTAGTCGATGTAGTCGTAGGATGTATCATAGTCCTTTTTGCCGGAGCGGATGTTTCCCTGCTGTTCCTTACTGCTGCTTTCTGCTGAGTAGCACATGCGCACACCAGTGATTTTCTCCGCAATTTTGTGCATGGATATTACACGTCCTGGGAAGTCGATAGGTTCCTGTGTGTCACGGAACACCTCACGGACGTAGTAAGCACGTACATGCTTCTTCTCGTAGTCATACTCGAAGCGGATGCCGAAAGAAGCCCAGAGGCTATCCAGTACCGTCTTTACCGACTCGTCGGGGAAGTTCTGGCTGTTGGCATACATGCGCATAATGTTGCCCGATACCGAGCGGCTACGCACGATAGACTCCACCATGATCGTGCTCACGCCATCCTTACCCACCTCTGCATGGTGGCGCACTCCGTTAGAGTCGATATAGTCCACGTTGTTGACCATGCGGTTGCCCCCATCGTGGAACTCAAAGTGAGCACCTGTGCCACGCGATGTAAGCCATGCGTTGATCTGTTCTATGGTGGTGAAGTACGGCACCTGGTTCGGGTACTTATATTCCTCGTCGTACTTACAATGCGTTGTAAAGAAACAAAGGTGACGCATATCCTCCACCTGGATCAGTTCGCTATTGTCGAACGATACCCCCAGATAGGCAAAGAGACAGTCGAGGAAGTAGAGCACGTAGAAGCAGATGCCCGACTGTTGGCGGTCAGCATCCAGCACCCAGTAAGGCCATTTATTTTCTGGACCTCCACGTTTGGTGATCGGGTTGATGACGTTAGAAGTCTTTTTCCCCTCGTCATCGAGGCCATAATGGTAGTATGCCACGCGAGCGTTGCAATATTTCGCATTAGGGTATGGTTCGCTGACATTGATAAAGCTCTGGCGAATGGACGGCTTGTTACGTTTCTTTCCATCGTCGTAGTTCACTTCCGATGCCACTATTGCCTCTTCCTTGCTGCCAGTGGTGTTGCACTCAGCAGGGCAGGAGAAGCCCAGCGCCTGTGGCGTAAATACCACCTCAGACGAATCCGTTGCCGACGGCCATTCGTCGGTGTCCGCCTTTTTACCGTCCCATGTAATGTGGACGTGATACTGGTAGTTGATAGATGCAGAAACGGCACCAATCTTTTCGCCGATGAGTATTCTATCTTTGAGTGGGATGTCCTGACATTTCAGATCGCCTATGAGGTCGTCGATAGAGTGGTCAGAAGCCGAGATATTCATGGTCAGCGCACCATCTATCTCTTCATCCTCGGCAGTTACAAGCGTACCAGAGCGGAATGGTTGGTTATCCACCACAATACGCATCTTGGTATGTTCGAGACCTACAGGACGGTCGATGTTCAGTGGGTCGTCGATATTCCCCAACAGAAAGCGATTACCCTCCATCGGCATCCGACAGGGGTATGAGAACATTTCGTTATCGTTGAAGAGCGGGTTTTGGTCGTCGATGTCTATGCTGAAGTCATCGGGGAGGTTCAGCGGGACTTGTTTGCCGTTCTTCAGGGCTGTAATGGCGATATGACTGTTCATATACTAATTATTTGGCTGCGATAATATCGCAGCATACGGAACTATTCTATGACCAGGCGAGCCTGGTCGTTAAGTTTGATACGTCGAGAGGTGAAGCTATTGATGACAGCATCGTTATAGGCGATGATGTCGAGGTGTCCTTTGTCATGCAGGACACCACCAGCGACATAGATGGTTGTAGAGTCGTAGCAGGTGATGTCACCTTTTCCGTTGACCACAGCACGGTCACGAGCGATAAGCGTACCCTGTTCTATGTTCGCACGAGCCGAGCCGGTGACGGTGACGTTGGCACGAGCACTGTTGATATGTACGCTGCTGTTGTCGGTGACGGTCACGGGGAGGTCGCCGAGGACATAGACACGGTGGCGGCCACGGATGACGAGACCCGATGGAGAAGCTGTTTCACCCGATGGAGAACCATCGGGCACGGTGGCGTGAGCATCGCCGATGAGTATCATGGCGTTGGTGGTAGGACCCAACGGAGAAGCGCTGGGCACGGTGGCTTTTTCTGTGGGAGAGACAGGGACGATAGGGTCAGTGGGGTAGATACCGACGGGCGGAGCCTCGTTGTAATAGACACCGGCACGGATGATGTCTTCACGATAGACAGGGTAGAGGTCGGCAAACGCTTTTATTACCTGTTCGGGTACTTCGTGGAGAACACCCGCCCAAAAGCGCTGCCATGCCGTCACCAATTCGGGGACGGAGCGAGCAGCCTTAAACTGCTGTTGTGACTCCATGCAGTTGTCAGACTGAGCGAGGATGCCGATGCAGAGCTGCTGAAAGCGGTCGAAATATGGGTCTTTTTTCATAATTTTTTCTTTTTTGACCCAGCCGAGAGCGGCTGGGCACGGTGGTTACATCTGGACTATATTCGGAATGGAGATACCATTATAGGAGGCTGTGATGATGAAGTTGACGATAGGGCCACTTCCCCATGATGGCGGCATGTCGTCGTTGGTGATGCGTATAGTGCGCGTCTGCGGTGTTGACGGCCAGTGTGCATTAGGCCATCCTTGGTCAGCCTGGCGGTCAGCAGGAGTGCGCGTATCTATTTCTTCCCCATAGTTGCCCGTATAGCGAGACCATGACCAGTCAGAATCAGACAATTCGTTGGTAAGGTCGAAGTTGCCACACAGCAGGTGCGGGTCGAGGAACAGGTTGACACTGCCAGGATATTGAACAGCCGACGTGATGCGTTGTCCGCTCTCATTGTAGAAAGCAATAGAGAGGTCGTTAGCACCATACACCATGCCCCATGACGTACTGAGCGGATGCGGTTCCTCTCCGAGTGAGGAAGCCACCTTCAGATACCACTTACAGCCTCCGTGAGTGACTGTAGGGTACTGACGCGGTGTTTTGGTGTATTCGGTGGCAGCGTCCCAGGGACCGAGGAACAATTCTTCTGCGTAGGCACGAGAGAGTACGAACGATGCCGAGGTAGTGAAAGTGTCGGTGGTGGTATCTGTTACCACCTCACGCGATGCAGCCACCACGAATACAGCGCCCTTCTCCGGCACGTCCGAGAACTTGAAGTAGAGAGCCGATGGGATGCCGTCTGGGTAGCGTTGAGCGATAGCCGCATTCCATGCTGCATCCGCTGTTGCGTCGCCCGACTGACGAGTGATGTGCATGGTATAGTTACCCGAAATAATATTCCCCTCCACGTCGCGCAGTACGAAGTCAGCCCTTTGCTGTTCTCCCTCCGCAATGGTTCCGTCGGGACGTGACAGTTGGATGTCGATGCGATCAGAGAAGCGCGTAAACATATCCACCACGCCGTAGATGTGCGCATCCTTGGTGACGAAGCCCTCTCCGTTGAACTCCTTGCGCGTGATTTGTCCGTCGCGGTTTTCCAACATCGTAAATCCCGTGAGGTCGCCCCAACCACCCATGAATGTATGTTCCTCCCACTCCCAGGTGTTGACACCCTCGAAGCGAGCCATATACTTGGTGGTATAGACAAAGAAGTTCTGACGTTCAGGATGATCGACACCGAAGTAGCCAGAGACAGACAGCACCGACCATTTCTCAGGAGCAGGAGAATAAGTAGCCGGAGAAGTGTTGAACTGACGCATCTGTACGGTGACGAGACCATTTTGCAGGATGCGGTCGCCCTCCTGTGGCACGTAGCTGCTATCCTGAGCGATGTAGTAAGTCACATCCTCCACCACACGTTCAACGACGTTGGCCACGGCAATGGCGCGAGCGTAGATAGACTGGAATCCCGCACGGTTGATATTACCTCGGCGGTCATCGCTGCTGGTTGTGGCATTTTTAGAACCATCCATGTTATGCCAGAAGCCACGCAGAATGTCGTTGACGATAAACTCACCAGGTTCACCATCGTTCAGGTCGAGCACGAACTGGCAAGTATGATTTGTTTCGTCGTTGTCGATGATCTCCTTAACACGGCCTTTACCGGCAGAGTCCCAGCGAGTACCCGCCAATACCTCGATACTGTTGTATTTGAGCGTTGGTACCGAGAGTTCCTGTGACAGTTCCAGCGAGCGAGCGATGATAGTGCCGTCCGGCAGTACACGAACACCCTGGCACGAACCAATGCCCACCTGTATATCCTTTTCATAGTCGCCGATGGTAACAGTACGTTTCAGTACCGTTTCCCCTTTGACCTGAATAGAGTTATTGAAGGTGATGTCGCCATTTGCTACGTCATCGTGCGTCTTCGACAGCCAATGGTCATCCGCATACTTAGGCGTTACTAACGTGTCGTTAGAAGTCTCAGGAGTATTTTCGCCTGCCACCCCATTGATGGTGTGACCATGAAGTACCAGCTGCGTGATACTTGCCCATGCCGTTGTCAGTTTGTCGAAAATCGCCTCACTGATTGTCTTCAGGAACTTCACCTTATCGTTGGTGGCATTATATTCCCACCATGAGCCTTCACCACCGGCAGCAATGGCTTCGTCGGAAGCCAGTTTACCACAATCCACATCCTGCGTCCAGGTGCGGTTCTGTGTGACACCATTCACACGCGAGGCACTGATGATGCCCTGTGTAAAGATGTAGTAATAGTCCAGTTTGTCTGCTACCTGGCGGCCCTGAGCATTATAGCCATAGATATCAATCTCTTCTGGAGAGAAGCACACCTGAGCGCGAGCGTCGGCAGCGTTAGACTTCGGGATTGCGATATACACCCAGCGAGGGTTATCATCGTGGAATACCGTTGGTGACGAAATCAGTTGCCAACGGCGGTAGTTATGCGCGTTGTCGTACCCCAGTCCATCGATGCCCTTCATATAGCACATGACCATAGATCCATCCGCGCAGTTAGCATGGATGAAGTTACGGTCGCCGGCAGCGTTGAGCTGGATAAAGATGGCGCTGGTAGAGAACCAGTAATCAGAGGGACGTGCTTGGGTCATTTTTTATAGAGGGAGAGCAGGTGTTACGAACATGACGGCATCGTCGCTATTGTTTTGGAATGAGGGGTTATAGTCGTCGTCGGACCCAGCGGGCGAACCGCTGGGCGCTGTAGCCACATAGAGTGGGGAAGAGGCGAAAGCCTCCAAAGCCTTTTCCGGCATGTCAGGTTGATGCTGCTGCAGATATTCCGAGAGGTCGGTGGTAAGACGTACAGCCTCGTTGCGAGCCGTCTCACGGCGAGGGTCTGTTGTCTTCAGCTGCATGGTACGCGCTTCGAGGTGATGCGCTACTGCCTTGCGGAGCTTATGGATGATGCGGCGTAGGAGTTTTACATCCTTCTCACTGGCACAAACAGCGAGCACACTGTTATCCGTCTTCTGTGAACACTCTATGAGGTAGTCGAGGAAGTCTTCACCAATGATCGGAGCGATGATGTCCTCCTGGATATAGCGGAGGTCGGGAAGCATGGTGATGAATTTTTCGCGGGAGTCGTAGATGTTGAGATATTCCTGAAGGACTGTAGCAGAGGGGATGACGAGAGAGGCCGCGAGGTAGAAGTAGCGAGATTGAACCCAGAGAGCTGCTATCTCCGCTTTCTCGGTGGCGGGGTCTTCGTCAGCAGAGGGAGCAGCGGCAGAACCACTATCTGCGGAACTGTCATCGGAAGACCCCGATGGAGAACCATCGGGCACGGTGGCTGCAGGCGCAGGAGCCAGCGGATTGTCTGGGTTGGTTGGTGTAACCTCTTTGTACCACTGTTCGAGGAGCACGAGGAGGGCATTGATAGCAGCGTGAGTCTCTTTGATGCAGGTTGATTTGTAGGCGGCGATTGCTTTGTCATCCGCTTTGCCGTAATCGTCGGCGGTAGAGATATTCACGCCGGAGCCATTGACGCTGACAGCCTGAATGTCGATAGCACGTCCGAGAGCATCGAAGGTGATGATGCGCTGGCAGACGGTGAGCAGCTGCGCGTAAGGCGGCATGTCTTCGCCTTTGGTGACAGACTGGATGAACGTAGAGATACCATCCTCGCTGTTACGGAGGTCGCGGTAGTATTTTACCAATGCCTCATAGAGCGGGGTGCCCAGTTTTTCGAGCAGGGTGTCCTTTTCAGAGCTTGCGATATAGCCCTGAATGGTGTCGATGTGGTCGATGGCGTTTGCCGGTGAGTAGAGACGCAGCTCTTCGGTTGTGGAGATAAGCATAACTTTTTCTTTTTAGGGCTGCGATGGTATCGCAGCATACGGAACATACTTTTTATGACACAAAGATACGAAGAAGAGGTGACGAGGGTGGGACAAAGCGTGACGGCGATGCAATCGCCACACAAGAGACGGGACATAAAAAACCCAGCGGGGGAACCGCTGGGAACTGTGGTTAATATTTGTCGCAGTAGGCGAGGATGGCTTCTACGTGTAGGCGGGTGATAGCCTGACGGCCTACATCGGAGGTGAGGAATGCCACATCGCGGCGGTTGTCCTGGAAGAGGTTTTCCGTGAGGACGGCAGGGCAGGCCGTCTTACGAAGCACGAAGAGATTAGCTTCCATGTCGCGGTCGCCGTCGGACTTATCCATGCGGAAAGGCACCTGTTTCTCGGTATAGTCGCCACGGCGCTTGCCTTCATCGATGATATCGACATAAGGGCGCAGGTTGGTGATAGCAGCATCGTAGAAGCATTCAGCGAGGCGGTCGGACTTTGTAGTGCCAGGAGTGGTGTAGCAGCACCAGCCACCCGCGCCATGCCATTTGCCGTCATCGCCAGCGCCATTGACGTGAATAGAGACATAAAGACAGTTGTCTTTGCCATACTGCTGACAGATTTTGTTGACCTGCTGACAGCGGTAGTTCAGTTCAGCAGCCTGTTCGCCATCCTTATAGCCGAGACGTTTTCGAGCATCCGTCCAGGGCTTCAGTGGTTGCAGTGGTGCATAGTCGGTGAAGCATGTGTAGCCATAGGTGCGTTCCATAATCGCTTTGATGTCAGCGATGAGTTCGCGAGAATAGACCGCCTCACGGAAAGCACCGTCAGGCGAGCATTTGCCTGGGGTGCTGTCAAGGTGAGCGGTACCGAAGATGATTACTTTTTTCATTGATTTATGAATTTATGAATTTATGAAATTAGTTACGATGTGAAATAATATAAGCGTCGAAGTTTGTGCCATCATAGACAATTTTCAGATGAACAGTATCGCCTGCAGCCATTTCTATTCCGTTTTGCTGATCGCCATAATCATTATTACGAATATGAGGACAATCCGTTGCTCCAGAACGATAGCCGAGTAGCCAGAAATGTGTACCAGAACTTGCCATAACATACATGTCAAAAGCAAAACGGCCCGTGCTGCCACATCCTAATAGCGAATAGATTGTGTATCTTGACGGCAAATACACAGATTGATATGTGCCGGAAATCAATACGTTGTTTCCTTGTTTAAGAGGAATCGCATTATTGCTTGAAGAGGGTGTAAAGATATTAAGTTTATATCCACACATAATGCCATTAAGAACACCATCGCCATTACCTCCGAAAGCACGGTCATATCCCCACGAGTTAGAATTACGGAAGTCAAAGATAATACCCGTAGCTTTTAAGGAGTCATTAGATGTATCAGTTAGGCGAACCAACATTGGTTGACCGAGGCTACTCCATGTTCCAAGAATGGCCTGTTTTCCAGTTCCTCCGTTAAAACAGATAAACTCATCATATAGAGAAAGACCTTCATAAGTCGTAGCACCACCAGCATTAGCACGTCCTATTCTACCAGAAGCAAGTTCCCAACCTCCGATTTCTCCATATTCGATATTCGCATTCTGAAAAGTTCCATCTTTCGATGTTATATTATCATACGTTCCGCCATTCGCTGTTACGTTGCCATTCTCATCGAGGGTAAATTTGCCGTTAGCACCTCTGATCTTAGAGACGGTGAGTTTGTCAGTAAAGATTTCCTCGGCAAACATGGCATCGACGATGGAGAATTTGAGGTTAGAGGCTTTTTCCCAGTGTTCGGTGTCGAGGTAAGGCTGTGTGGTAGAGAGGTAGCCTTGTGAGGTGGTACGCTTCTTCAGGCGGTACCACGTCTTGTTGGTGTTAGATGCACTGATGGCAGCCTGTATGGTGTCACGCTGTCCGTTACAATAGTAGTAGCGTGTTCCTGAGCGCCATGTACCACATGGGTTATGGTCGCAGTGCATATCGTTGTCGCCTTCATGTTCGCACCAGGGCGTAGCCATGATGCACTCCTCCAATTTGGGGTTACATATCTCCACATAGGTATTGAATATGCGGAAGAGGATTTTTTGGTCTGCAGCCGTTATCTCCGACTTCGTAAGGAAGGTGACAGAGTGGTGCGTCCAACCGAGGTTGTCGGCCAGGTCGTCGTCATTGTCGAGAGACCACTGTATGCCGGTATCACCAGGGAGGTTTGTCTTTACCACACCATCGACGAAGTAAGTAGTACCACCAGCCACTGCAGACGGATAGCAGTAGGTATCGAGACGGCTGTTGTTGGTGGTGCAAAGAATGCGCCACCAGTTGACCGTTACCGACTGTCCTGGGTCGCCAGCATGACCTGACGTTTTGTAGGCATAGAAACCCATCTTATAGTAGCCGGCTCTTGTTACGGTGAGTATGCCCGTTGTTGCCGTACCATCGGCTGTGGTGTCGATAGATGTTGATACGCTGATACCCCAATCCTCCGTCTGTCCGTAGTCGCCAGAGTACCATAGATAGCCATTCAGTTGCACAGCGGCATTCTTAGCAGCCTGTGAGCAGTGTCCGTTGAACTGGAGTTTATAGGAGCCAGCCTTCAGATAAATATTCTGGAAAAAGAAGCCGTAGGTGTCGCCTGTGACGTTGATATAGCGGCGTGTGCGGCTATAGAATGACAGCGTGTAGTAGTTGGCAGGTCGTATCTTACCGATATTGCCAGGCGAGAACACCAGCTGCTGTAACATTTCGCGATAGGTGGCCGAAGAGGGGAAGATGCCCCATGCGTTATGCTGGCCACGCGCCTGTGGTATCACCTCTCCATTGGCTGTCATCCATTTATTCATAACATCCTCCGAGTCGAAAGCTGTTTGTTCGAGGAGGTTAGGCTGTATGCCCATGTTATACACCTGTACCAGTTTGATGATGTTCTTATTCATCGATGAGTCCTCGGTGTATTCGATGTGCTCACACTGCCAGAGATACGGTTTTGCGTTTGTCGGTGTTGTAGGACACCCAGAAGTTCCCTGCTTATACCATCCATTCGCCGTTGTGAGCGGTGTTGTAGGCGGTGTAGGCGTTGCCGTGAGGCAGTAGTAGAAGTCATCCACTCCGATGCCATTACCAGTGTCGCCATCTCCTTCAGGGCCACGCGAGCCGTCGGTGATGATAGGTATCGTCTCACGATCGAGGCGTACAGAGCCAGACACACTACGAGCGCCACGCCATAGTTCGAGCACCAGAGACGTATAGCCATTGTTCGGGTACCACTGAGAAACCGTGATGCCAGATGTAGAGAGGATAGATGATGGCGATGCAGCTCCATTCCAGCCATAATAGAGATAATAGCCGGAGAGAGAAGAGTAGTTGGTGGTGGTGTTGCCCTTAACCAGCTGTATTTGGCATGTGAGCGTGTAAGAACGCGCATTGATGTCGCCACTGGCATTACGGTTGAACGGCATAGAAGTCTGTGACGGCAGCAGTTGGTACAGTTCTGCATCCTCTCCTTTTCCTCCACTCTTCACGGCACAGATGGTAAAGACAGCCTCGCGGGTGCCATAGGTAGCATGAACAGCCCTAAAGGTAATCTCCGATATCTCAGCAGGAGTGGTGTCAGCCGCAATCGTGACGACGGGGTTCAGCGGGTCGTCGAGGTTGACGGTGAATCCCGACGGGATATTATTCGCCGTGATGGTGCATGACGAGCCGACGGCAGTGGTGCCATAGTACGCCTGCAGACCGAAGGAGAGTGTCTTTTGCGTCTCAACCTTACCCTGTTGGTTGACTGGGATAGCCGCCATTTCGTTGTCGATGTCGAGTGAGAAAGCATTAGCACCTGTGTTACCCTTCTGTCCGCTCTTGATGATAGGTATCGTCTCGCGGTCGAGGATGAGACTATCCGTGACGTTGTTAGCCACCGTAGTCTTAGCAATGCAGAACTCATAGGACGTATAGGAAGTGCTGGAATTGACCGTGATAGCCGACGAATACGCATACCATTCGCTCCACGATCCGTTACTCAGGTAGCGGTAGAAGATGCGGTAGGTCGTATCGAATGCCGTTGTCTGGTTAGCCACCGTAGAGATAGTGCCATTATAGTTCTTAGAGTAACCACATGTCAGAGAATGCGATGACGGTGTGAGTGTGTCGCTGCTGTTGCGTGAGAATGCCAACGACTGATGAGACGGCAGCACCTTGTAGATGGTTGGCGATACACCAGGCGCACCAGAGCGTAGTGCGTTGAGCGTGAAAGCCACCTGATACGTCTTCTCGTTGTAAGTGACAGGAATAGTGATGATATAACGCTCATCGGCGAGAGCAGTGTTAGCCGAGAACTTCCATGAAACAGAAATGTTACCCGATGACTGCGAGACGGTAGGTGTGACCCCAGCCAGTTTTACTGAAGCCGCTGTTGGAGCCGTGATGCCCGAAGTAATCTGTGTAGCCCCCTTGTAGAGTTTCACGTTGACTACAATGGTTGTCGTTTTCGTCACCTTACCCGTGCTGTCACATGGCAGGCTATCCATTTCGTTGTCGAGGTCGATGACAAAGGCATCGTCGCCATCGCGTCCCCACACCGTAGGTCCAGACACCAGGTATTCCACCGACGTATTGCCATTGCCATCGACAAATACCGTGCGCACACACTGGAAGAGGTAGCGGTTTGTCTCAGAGTAGCCACACTGTGAGAGCGCACTCCAGGTGTTCCACTCGTTATCGTTAGTCGGAGTGGCGGGTACAGAACCAGTGGTGTTCGCCTTGAAGCGCGTTGACTGACTCTGTATGCCACGTCCTGTGAGACCTTCGGCACCCTCTGCGATAACGCGGATGTCGTGACGTTCCACCTCGATAGTGCCATAGAGCAGCACAAACGTAACGACCGACACGTTAGCCGTAGAGACATTTGTTCCGAGAGTATAGGCAGCTTCTGTTGTGTCGCGGTACACCTTAACGCTGTAACCCGCCGGTGGTGTGGTGATACGTTCCGCCGAGCCGTCCGCATTACGTTTGATGAGTGAACACGAGACGTTAGCCGGTGTTACCGTATCATCCTGAGCCTTGATGATTGCCGAGTGAGACGGTACCAGGTCATAGTCGTAGCCATTCTGTCCGAGTGAGCCACCGAACTCAATGACAGGATCGAGGTGAGATCCGTCCGTGAGATACGTGATGCTCTTATGCCAGAGGTACGGAGCTGCAGACGTAGGTACGGGAGCCTGCTGTCCCTCCGGCACAAGCTGCCAGCGTGAGTCGTTGGCTGCGGGTTGTACCCCCGAAGCCTCGGTGATATAGTAATTATCTATATGGTCCACAGATACCGTTGGTTTCTGTGCTGTGATAGCGAATGTCTGCGATATGACTGGTTTCATACTTTTTATTTTTTAAGAGGCTGTGACGATGCCGTTGATCTTGTAGCCGTTGGCAGCTATGAAGTCGTAGGGCACAATCATGGTGGCACGGTTGTTTGCGATAGTCACTTCAGGCACGTTGCCCGTAATCTCGTTCTGTTGTCCGTCATAGAGGACTACGTTAAACGTCGTATATTGCGTATTGATGGCCGTCGGGTCCTCCATGGTAGCCACCCACATCGTGACGGTACACTGTTCACCAGGAGCCAGTTGTCCGCTGAAGTCCGAGTTAGAACCATTGAGAGAGATATACAGGAACTCAGGATCCTGTGTGTCGTCGATAGAGGCGAAAGCCGTAGCCACGCGGTTTGTCATGGCGCTATCCGAGAAGAAGTCGCAGCGGATGATGATATTATCCGTCACATCTGCCTCGTTGATAGACAATGAGCGAGCGTTACGTGCTGCCACGAACTCAGTGCCCGTTCCCGCATTGTACCATTTAGTGTACCACGTAGCGGGCTGTTGTCCGTCATCGCCATAAAGAGAAGCCGCAATCGTCACAGTCTGTCCCTTATCGGTGATGATAGCCGACTCAGGCGATAGCAGTCCGAGGAATCCCTGTGTGGTCATCTGTGCAATCTTGACATCAACCGCACACTGGAAGCCCATCTGTTTTCCAGCCACCTCTACCGAGCCTTCATAGCCGATTACATCGAGGTCGATGTTTGTAGGACTTGCAAGGTTGCTGATGATAGTCAGACAGGGCAGTTGGTAGGAGTTACCACCCAGTGAAGCCGTTGTAGTGCCCACCTGAAACAGCGGGTCGCCAGCACCGTCGAGGAAGTTTGTTGACTTGTTATCCTGTCCGAAGACAATCTCCACATCATTATAGAGCCATTTCCCGTTGACGATGCCAGATGCCGAGATATACTGCACCCCTTTGCGGATGACAGGATAAATCATAGGACGTGTGGCTGCATCCGCTTTCCAGTCAGGTATGCAGCGCTGAGTGCCAGGGTTGTAGTTCTGTGACAGTGTGCCACTGATGCGGAGTGAGCCTTGCACGGTGACACCCTCCTGGAGGGCTGTCAGTGCGAAGTGGTTGGAAATATTATTCATACTTATTGCTGATTAGGACCCAGCCGAGAGAACGGCTGGGCACGGTGGCTAATGAATGAGGATGGCGAGGATAAGCGTTGTGTAGCAGAACAGTTCGAGTACAAAGATGCCCTTACCTTCGAGCCATTTAGGTATAGGCGCGAAGACGAAGTAGAGCAGTGCGAACCATAGCAGCAACCAGTAGGGACTGATGATAAGCACACAGAGTTGAGAAAGCACTCCAGCAGCTACTGCCAACACCGAATGCGCCGTGTTAGGATCGTTGTGGATGAGCGGCAGGGTGCCTATGAATGCCAGTGATGCGATGAACAGGAAACCGACAAACTGGAACATAGAGCCATCCATAGCGTCGAGGAGGGCAGGGCATGTACCGAAGGCGATAGCCCAGATGAACAGCGTCCAAAGGTACTGGTATTTTCGCGGGAGGTTGAAAACCATGTGCGAGACTGATGCCGGCAGTTCCTTATGGATGTAGATAGTGGTGCCCACGTAGAGCACTGTTATCAGAACTGAGATAAGAAGTAATGTTGTCATAACTTTGGGGTTTAGGACCCCGCCGAGAACGGCGGGGCACGGTGGTTAATGATATCGAGATTGAATCGCGACGCAAAGGACGAAACTTACTTGAAGACCAGCTTATCGGGGTAGCCAGTGGTGAAGTCGTAGGCGATGACAGCATCCGAGATCTCCATGGCGAGGATTTCCGCCTTGTGAGCTGCTGTGCAATCATAGCACTCAGAGGCATACACTTCGAGAGCGGCGAGCATCTGCAGGCCGTCGTCAATAGCCAGTGTAAAGGACATGTTCTCGTACCAGAGCGTAGAAGTTGTCTTACCCATGGACTTCTCCGCGTTGAGACGTGCGATAAGACCATTACGCATATCCTTATCGAGCCACATATTGACACCCTGGTAGGTGAATTGGTTGACAGCATCCGAACTGTCATACGTTGCCAACTGAGCCAGTTTCATGGTCTTGGCGATAGCGAGGCGGTCGCCGGTGAGGATGCCCGCATCGACGAGAGTCAGCAGTGCTTCGGCAGCGATGGCTTCGGCAGCAGTGGCAGTGAGCAATTCACCATCGTACTCATGTGCGAGCAGTGCATCCTTGATGCGTTCGATGGTAAACGGGTTCTTCAGTCGTACCACGTAGGCACGGTAGAGTGTGCGAGTTTCCGGCTCCTGACCAGCGGGAGTCTCCTCTTGTGTGTTGACAGGCACCTGTTCCTCGGTAACGTTGAACGAGATACGCAGTACGTCGCCCTCCATGGTGGCGAGGTCTGGGCGTTCAAAAAATTCTGATTTTTTCATAATTCAATATTTTTTTAAAGGGTTATTACTATGTGGGACCCAGCCGATAACGGCTGGGAGTGGTGGCTATTGGATGGCGTAGTCGGGTAGGCCGGAAGTGTTGGTACGCACCAATGTGCCCTTGAATGGGAATCCGTCGTGACTATTGATGTAGAACAGCGCCTGCGTGAGTTTCTGGTTATTGGTGAAGAACTTATACTTTTGTCCGTTCTCCTCCACCTGAATGACTGTTGCCGGTTTGTTGTATTTCGATTTCACGTCAAACTCAACATCCGTAAACACTATCTCGCGTCCACAGAGCATGGATGCCGATACTTTAGTACCTTCGAGGATGCGTTTACCCTCAGCGTCCTTTTTCTCAAATGCAGGAACATTCAGATCCTTATATGATTTCATTTTCATTACAGCGCACCAGAGGTTATAGCCATTGCAGTGCATGGCCCATCCTTTGTAGCTGGCAGCGGCACGATAGCGTTTCAGCGGGTCTTTGATGCGGTGCATCTTCTGCTTAAACTTCGCCTTCATGCGTTTGCGCAGCAGTGTGTGTTTGAAGAAAAACATATAGCCCACGAAGTCGAGTCGGTGTTTCTCGTCAATGATCTGCATTCCGATATTCTCATGCAGTGGCTGTTCCATGACCTCATCGGCATACTTTTTGATGAAGTTGACCGCTTTCCACACCTCTTTCTTATTGGTGCCGACGATCACCATATCATCGCAGTATATCTCCATCCACACGTCGAAGAGCATCATTACCAGTCGGCACAGCGGGCATGTGTAGTAGTTGGCGATAGGCTGTATAGGGAACAGTCCGATGCCCAGTCCGCTGTCACATGCCGTCACTATCTCACGGATGAGATAGCGGATGCCCTTATTGCCGAACTTCTTAGCCAGGTGGTTATACACCTTTTCCTGGTCGATGTTATGATAGAACTTCACGAAGTCCAGTTTGACGAAATAGATGCGGTCGTTATGCTTGCGGTGAATATCGATATACCTTTTGGTACGACGAGCCGCGAAGTGCATCCCCTTACCTTTGATAGATGCCGAAGAGTCGTAGTAATACGCCCGCATCATGGTAGGCATGATGACCTGCATCAGTGCATGGTTCTCGATATGGTCAGGAAAATATGGCAGTTTATGAAGCACACGGTCCTTCCCGCATGGGCAGTGTCGTACACACTCATGTCCTGGGGAAGTATGGTATGCTTCATTTTTCAGCAAATCGTGCAAGAGGTTGAGATTGCCTTGTGGGTCGCGGTCGAACAAGCGTACTCCCTTATGTGCATCCTTCCCCCGTCGAGCCTCTATGTCGGCTTGACGCAGGTTCATCGGGTCATAGACCTGTTGGATGCGCAGTTTTCTATTCTTTCCGCGCAGGCGTTTCTTACGTTGATAAGCTAATTCTGCCATTGTTTCTCTTCATTTATTCCCAGCGGTCGAACCGCTGGACACAATAGTGATTACTTTTGACACAGATGTTATGGGAGGGCCTTCTACATTTCTTGGCTCACGGGTGTTCGGTATATGCGTACAACTGCATTGCTTACTTGCGCGAGGGGACTTTGTTGTCCGACGATGTGATAGCGCATCTTTGTGTCAGACTCATACCCAATGCCTTTTATCTTTGCTCTGTCAGGTAGAAAGGACAAAGTGGGGAAACCGCTTTGCACTCGCTAACCCTCCATCGAGACAGGCTCAATCGTGTGCTCATCCTCTTTGGCTTTCGCGAAGTCAGTGAGGACAAACAGTGGAAACATATCAGATAACTCTTTTTTTGTTCAATGTAGATGTTCAGGCGAGCGCCGATGTTCGTGTTCGAGTTCGAGAAACCGTTATTCGAGTTCGCATACGAAAGACCGCATTGCGCACCGTTATTCGCGTTACCCCCGACGTTCAGCAGCTCCACGATATGTTGCCTTTTCCTCCGTTTCCCCGTTGAGCTGTAGAAGGCTCGAACAACCTATGTTGCTATTCTCTTTGGGGAAGGAGTCTATCAGTTTGTATGTTCAGGAAGTCAATCCCTGACATCAAGTGTCTCAGTAAGTCAATTTTTTATGGATGGTCACGCTCTTGTGACTTCACCTCTTGATGTGACTTTTTTAATTGTTATTACTCTTGTTACTTTTTTACATCCCAGCCGAAATCGGCTGGGCACTGTGGCGAAAGCCGCAGAGAGGGAGCGAGCCGGATGCCGGCTGGCCAATGATTGTCCGCTTACGCGGAAATCATGGCCACCAGCTCCGCACCGCTCACGAATATCGGTTCTCCGTAGAAGGCCAGGCGAGCGCCGATGTACGCGTGCGAGCCCGAGAAACCGTTATCCGAGTCCGCAGACGAAAGACCGCACTGCGCACCGAAAATCGCGAGACCCCCGACGAGCAGCAGCTGACCACCCGTAGCGAACCAATACCCATCGCAGTAGTATGTATTAGAACCGGCACCAACAGCCTGGCATATCATATCCCAGTATTCGCCCAGTTCCATGCTCTTAGCATAAGTACCACTGCCACTCTGAGAAGAGAGAGCACAGACAAACTCACGGCCTTCAGCGGTATTGCTGACAATATTGCCGTCATAGACGATAGCATAGCGCACGTCATCGCGCATCTCGAAGCGGATGCCAGGACGGAACTCCCACAGTTTTCCCCATAGGTCCTCGAAGCCGAACAGTTTGACAGGATATTGGTCGCCGATGGTGGCATCCGTATAGAACACCTTTCCAGAGCCATCCCCCAATGCCTTACAGAGGCCCATTGGTACGTCACGGCACGCCTGCCAGTTAGAATGCTGGAATCCCGCGCCAATGACCTCCTGCGAGTTCAGTGAGCCATAGCGGGCCTGGAAGAGCGCATTGATAAGACAATGGAAGCCATAGTTAGCCAATCCCCATTGTGTGCCGAGTTGCTGTGCGCAGTTCCAGAAGGCGCTCATCGTCTTAGAATGGCCAGGAGCCACGTTCGGGCGTGAGTGTCCGGCACCGCTACCATCGACAGACATCAGGTAAGCACCTACCCAATGTGGTGAGCCAAAGACATGTCCTCCGTCAATAGGCACGAGACCACCGAAGTTCAGCGTCTTGTTTTCTCCGAGGAAATGGCAGTCAGGCACATGGATCATCGTCTCACAAGCCGCTTCGACAGCAGCTGTGATAGGTGTTGCATCCGCGAACTTATCCCATGTAGAGCCATTCAGTTTGGCAGCATATACCTTTCCGTCTTTACGGAAGAACATATAGCCACCCATCTGAGCCTGATAGAGTTCTGCAGCACCACGATTATTGACCGTGAATGCAGGGTTAGAGTTTTCTTCCAACGTGTGTTTGGAAGCGAGCGCACCGACCACCGTTGACGGAATGGCCGCATTAGCAACCTCAGAAGGCATTGCTTCATAGAAGTTGCTTGCACTGGTGACACACAACACACGAGCGATGCCTTCACCAGGGTTGAGAGTTGTTTTTGCTTTCTTCATTTCGTTTTATTTTAAAGGGTTATTATTAAAGCCTTTAGCGGCCCAGCCGAGAACGGCTGGGAGTGGTGGTTATGTGCGAATGGCGATAGTGTTTCCGTCGGACAGTTGGATGAGTTCTCCGTCTTCATCTGCGAGTACATCATAGACTGTGCGTAGAGAGACAAAGGGGTCCACGAGATATTTCACGCCGAGCGTATTGAATAGTTTGTTGCCAGGTACCGTCACCTCCATGCCATACTCTCCGAGCATTTCGGGAGGATTTGTCGATCCCTGCTGACGTATGCCCCAGTTTGGCATCAGCCAATGGCGTTTCTGTTCGGCAGTCATATCATTATGCTTTGCCACATGCACCATCATGCCAAACGTCATCCATGCCGACTCTGGGAATACACGGTTGCCACCATAGGAGAACACCGTAGGCAGAATCTTAGGGAAGCGCCATGCAATAGCTGCTGTTGCCTCGTTGTGGATATCGGGAGCCGCTGTTGACGTGCCGTTGTTTACACCGATACGGCAGCGCACCAGGATGTCCTCTATGAAGTCCATATCGACCGCCAGTGTCGCACTATTCTTACCGTTGACATACCATAGGCAATCATCCGTGATGGTGAGCCATGTAACGCCTGCATCCAGAGAGTAGTCCCAGAACCACGCCACCTGAGCCGTCTTATCCACGCCACCCAGTCGTGCTTCCGCCTCGAAAGTGTAGATGGTGGTAGCAGCAGACAGCGGGAAGTGCTTACGAGTGCGGTCACACAGAATATTGATGCTCCACTGTTCGTCAGCCTGCAATACAGCCGACAGTGAGAGCGTGTCGGACATGATCTGAGGAGAAGACGTGCGCGTGTCAACGAAGCGGCATTCACAATACACCTTGACACCATTCTGATGAGTGAAGTTCTTACGGACGTAGAGAAGATCGCCCACCAGGTAGTAGTCAGCCGTTGCATCCGTTGTCGTCACCTGCGTATCGTTGATGTACCAGTATATCTGAGGTACGATGCTCTCCACGTCCAGGTTCTTATCGACATCGTATATCGTATATTCCGCTTGCAGTCGAAGTGCTCCATCCGTCTGTTGGCCATGCGCATCGATGACCGGCGCAATGGAATGATCCGGCAGCCACTCCTGTGTGGTCTGTCTATAGAACTGGAGTGACGACATGCCACCCAGAATGACGATTTTCATCGCCGTGTTCAGTGGGCGGAAAGTCGTCGAGACCGCAAACGGTTGTGAGTTTTGGAGTTGTTTCATATCTTTTCTTTTAGGGCTGCGATCATATCGCAGCATACGAGACTATTATTACCCAGCGGAAAACCGCTGGGCATAGAGCTATTTAGGCAAAGCGAGGATGTCGTATTCAGCAAGCGACTTGATGACGTAATCGACGATAACCGACGGATTGATAGAGATAGCCTTACCCTGAGCGTTGATAGCCAGCAGGCGAGTTACATCAGCGCCATTGTTAGTCGTTGTTGCCGTCAGCGGCACGTATGTATTGGCAGCATCCGTAGATTTCAGGAATGGAGTGAGGTCTATCTGTCCTACCATCGGGTCCCAAATGGTGCCGTTCCACACGTAGTTCGTGCCAGCAGGAATTTTGCCATTCTCAGCCACCACATTATACATGTGTCCCTTCTTCATGCCAGAAGCAGGCAGGTGAGCAAAATCCTCCACCTGTCCCTCATAGGAGATAGCAGCACCCAGTGCGATAATCTTTGCCAGCAGTTCTGCGATAGCCGCCTGTACCTGAGTGGCCACCAGTCCGGCTATAGCCGTGAGGTTCACGTCAGCCGCCTGTCCCGACTTACCCGCCTCCGATACTGTGTCGTCGATGATCTCGCGTACCTTACTCTCATCTATGGGTTCGCCACCACCACCATCCTCGATAGGTGTGACAGAAGCCGTTGCCGGTTTCTTGAATACAGCGAGGCGATAAGTCTTACCCTCCTCGGCCTTGGTGAAGTCGTAAGAAGCCTCCTTGTAGGTGAAGAACGAGTCTTTACGAAGCCATGAGCCATTATCTTGCAGCTCATCGATACTTACCACGTAATAGTCCTCCTTAGCGTAGGCGACTGCGATGGTGTTTTTACCCGTAAATTGGTCTGAGACAAATTTCGGGTGGGAATAGGAAAATTGCAGTTCAGTCATATCGAAAAAATTTATTTTTGCACAAAGATACGAAGACGGGGTGACGAGTGCGGGACAAAAAGCCCCACCGAAATCGGCGGGGCATGTTGATTATTCGGGGAGTGGGAGGCACATGCCGGACATGTTTGCGAGGTGGTAGCGGCAGCCGATGTATAGCGAGTCGAAAGCGTCCGTGCCATCGGTACGGTATTCGAGACGTACCGAGTCATCTTCACTCTCAGACAGTTTTTCACCAGCTTTCCATTTGCGGAAGCCACGATAGGACATCTGTACCTCGGCAGTGGTAAGAGCGACAATCAGCGCCTCGTTATTCTCACGGTTGATGCGGATAGCCGGATAGATAGCCCCTGCCAGAGACTCGTTGATATCTTTATATTTCTGTTGATGTTCCACCGGCGCACCCATATCAATAGCACGGACGTTCCAACCGTAGTTTGTCAATTCGGAGATTACCACATCCTTGAAGTCCTCAGCCCCTTCGAGTGCATAGCCACGGAATTTAGCTGTTGCATCGTAGAAAAACACTACCTCTTTATTTTTCTTCATGTGAGGTTTGTAATAATGATGCCAGTCAGCCATCAGTTCACGCAACTTACGTTCATACTTCACGTACATCGACGAAAGCACGTTGAGACATTCCTGGTTGTCGCGTTTGTAAAGCTGTCCTGTGACTACCCAGTTGATGTTGGCATTGTAGTCGAGTGCGATATACAGCGGCAGTGCATCCATCACGTCACCATCGAGTGTGCAGTCCTTCAGGTTTCCCAGTCCGTAGAAGTCAGGAGTCTCGTATTCCTCCTCGGTGGCAGAACCACCGAGCACCGTAGAAGCCTTTTTCTTGGTGAAAGAGTTGTCGATGGCAGGGCAATCGTCAGGAATATAGCCATGCACATTCTCGATGTCGAGGTTAGAGTAGAAGCCATCGTTAGACTTCTGTACCTTTTTATTCAGAATAGATATGGCAAAGACCACCGGCGGCAGGTCACGCGCCATGCGAGCGATATACGAATCGCCAAGGATATCTATATTGTCAAGTGAGGAAGCCCTCCAGAAGCAGAAAGCGTTGCACTGCAATTCACGGATATGTCGCTGGTACGGTTTAGACTCCGATATCATCATCATGTCGAAGTCCTGTTCCGGCGTAATGAGATACTTATGACAAAACAGCAGTTCCGCTTCATCAGGAGAGATTAGTTTATAGTTGACCGCCATGTCGAGCATGGCCTTATTGATACGTTTTCCGTAGTTAGGCAGGATTTTGAAAGGCCCCTCATGGTTAATCATCATGTTTGCCTTTGCCTGGATAGCCGCAATTTGTTCGGCAGGCAGTAGGATAGGCACACAGCCATCGCGTTTGGCGTTACGGAGCAGTTCGTTAGCCCACATAACCCTTTCCGCATAATCAGTGAGCAGCTGCTGTATCTCGCGGTACGTCTTATCTGCGAAGCGTCCCGACTCAGGGTGCATATCCAGTTTTTCCTCCTCCTTCTCCAACCAGTTACCCTTTGCTGTGAGCGAAGCATCAGAGGCGAAGAAAGTAGATTTGAATAGCGGGTTAGCATCAGAAAATGACGGGTCGCCGAGTGGATGCACGATACCAGACAGTGCCGGCATGATTTCGCCGTCGATCTTAGCCTTAGACATAAACTTACACTCATCCGCCACGATGCTGTTAGCCGTGATAGAGTTGGCAGAGCCGGTGACGGCGAGTGATATAAGTTGCCAGATAGTGCCATTGGCGAACCAGATGACGTTATCCCATGTCTTAGGCGTGATGACAGGCTTTTGTACCCAGCGAGGCGGTTTTCCCCATCCGAAATGCCGTCCCTCCTGAATATTAAAAAAACGCTCAATGGCCGCAATGGTGCCAGGTACGGTACGTGTGTATAGCTGTTTGCGGGAGTTTCCCAGCCACAGGTTAGTAGCACGAGGCATAGACTGCGAGACGCGGTATATACGTGGTCCTATGGATCCGTCCGTCTTACCGAAACGTCGAGCAGCCAGCAGTCGCACATCCCTTGCATTCGAGTAATAGATGCGCTGCTGCATCGGGTTCATATAAACGTCACGTCTCTTAGCCATTCTCGTCGAAGATATCCTTTTCGGGTTCAGGTTCTGGTTGTTCATCCGGCATCTGCCAGGTTCCCTCCGAGTTCTGTATCATATCGACAACCTGTTTGTCGGTAAGACCATAACGACGAGCAAACTTCTTTTTCTCCTCGTCGGTATAGTTTACGCGGTCGCGCTTCACAACAGACACATCGCCTGTGATGTTGATTTCAGAATCCGGCATCTGATCAACAGCATTCTCTTTCTCCTGGAAGTTGTTATTGAGTTGCATTTTCAGGTCGGCACCCGACTTGACGCTGCGAGGGTCGCCCATTTTCATTCCCTCACGGATGAGCCAGTCGGAGGCATCCTGTACCTTTGCCTTCTCGATATTCTCCGTTGGCACGTCGAAGCGTCCGATGATATGGTTGAAGAGCGCCACGTCGTTAGATATCTCCGTTGGTGTGCGAGCAATGCCAGGGCGTATGTTCATTGCATCGACATACTCAATGGCTTTGGAGTCGCCAGCTGCTGCTTTCTGGAGCAGTACGGGATATTCACGGGCAGCGATACGGCGCATGATGTCGGTTGGTCGTATCTGTTTATCTTGCAGCCATATTTTATACGCTTCGTAGGCGAGGAGCGCACGGAAACGCTGATCGGGTGACATAATCATCTTATCGATGGTGATGCCACCCAGCAGCCAGCGTTCTACTTTGTCGAAATATTTTTCTGAGGGTTTAGACATGATGAGAAGGGGAGATACGGCAATATAATCGCCTGACAAAAAACGAAACAAGAGCGGCTATGGCATAGCCACATACGAGACAGACGGAACAGAACCCAGCGGGCGAACCGCTGGGCACTGTTGTTATGAGCGCATGGTAGCGTAGTGCTTACGCTTGCGGAGGTTCTGCTTATCCTTGCCGGTACGCATGAGGTATTCGCCATAATCTTTTGGCGACATGCCATAGTTGCCTGCCATGAGGTGAGTACCGAAGGGACCATAAGGATTGTTAGCGAACGTGCGTACCACCTTTGCAGGAGTGCGAGACGTAGCCTGCTGTCCCTGGTTGACAGAGCGCTGTGCAGGTGCTTTCTGTTCGATTTGTGGACTATTAGCCTGAGCCGTCTGTTCGATGACTTGCTGACCGGCAGGTGACGATATAAGGCCACCCATGACGGCGGCAGCGCCTGCTAACATGGCAGACATGAGACTTTTCTTTTTCATTGTTATTTGTTTTTTTTTAGGTCCCAGCCGAGAACGGCTGGGCACGGTGGTTATTTATGACGGCGATGCAATCGCCTAACAATTAACGAAACAGAGACCTAAGCCTTTTTGGGGGCAGCCTTTTTTGCAGCCTTTTTAGCTGCTTTCTTTTCGGCTTTCTTAGCCTCGCGAGCAGCACGTTCAGCCTCCAATTTCGGTTTGATGTTCTTTTCGCAATCCTCTTTGGCAGCTTCGAGAATAGGGAGGTAAGCCTTTGCTTCCTCTTCACCAATCAGTTCTACCAGTTCCTGATAGCGAGCCGTCATCGTCTCGATGCGCTTAGGCGTGTTATCCTTATCCTTACGCTGGAGGTATTTCACGATATCATCGACCGCCTTTTTCTTAGCTTCAGCCTTTTCGCGAGCCTCCTTCTGTACGGGGTCAGACTCCTTAATCATTTCGATAACCTTAGCCTTGAAAGCCTCCTGGTTCTCCACCTTATCCCAATAGGGGCGCAGTGTAGAGCGCAGTGCCTTGACTTCCACCTTCTGAGCCTCGATAGACGCACGGAAAGCCGTGTCCTCCTTCAGACGCACATATACCGTGGCCATTTCGTTGTCAACACGCTCATAGATGCCCTCCACCTGTTTAGTGAGGCGGATAGCTTCTTCCGTATATGGAGCCACCTCCTGTTCAGGTTTACCGGCGACAGCCAAAGCCTTAGCCGTAGCATTCGCATTCTCCTGACGAGTGCGCAAGTCGCGAATCGTCTCGATAGCATTAGCGAGGTCGGGTGACATCAGCCACTTCAGCTGGTCGAGGTGCAACATGGTACCACCACCCATAGAGCCAGCCACTGTCTCAGGAGCAGCAGCGTCGATAGTTGGAATGTCCGCCTTTTTACCGAAAAGCGTATCTTCGGCAGCCTCACGTTCCTGGCGTTCCTTTTCAGCAGCGAGGGCACGAGCAGCAGCTTCCTCCTTAGTGGGGCGGCCCACATGCGATGCGAGGAGAGCAGGGTCGGTGAGATCCACGGCAGGCACCGATGTCTTCAAGTCAGCGGTAATCTTATCCGCATAGCGGCGGATGAGTTTCTTACGAGAAGCGTAGTCTTTGAAGCGCAGCGCCTCATTGACGAAAGCACGGCAGAAGGGGAAAGCAGCCATGAGGTTCAGTCCCTTCTCAATCTGTTCACGTATGCCGGACGTAATGTTTCCCGCCTTTTCGATGACCGGCAGGTGTTCGGCATACCAGTTCTGGTAATCAGCGAGCCACGCCTTGCGTTCCTCTGCTGACATCTGGGTGAAATTTTTTGTATTCATACTACCTTTGTTTTTAGGCTGCTGTGGCACAGCAGCATACTAAACACTTAACACGATGCAAAAATAGGGGAAAATTTTTTGGAGGGTGGGACAAAAAAAGGGAATGGCGATACAATCGCCTTACAAAAGAGGGGACGAAAACCCAGCGGGGGAATCGTTGGGCGCAAAAAAAGCCCTACCGATTGCGGTAGGACCTTTTTATGAGGTGAAAACCCTAAATAATTAAGGGTTTGTAGGAGCAGGATTAGCAGAAGCCAGGAGTGAATCCCAACCATCGTCAGGAGCAGTGACATAGAGGTTGTCATACAATACACCATTGAGGTGGAACTCCAGGGAAGTCTGACGGTCATCAGAAGTAGCAGCGCCGGTGTCGGACTTGATACCACCCTGTTCAGCCTTTACGCGGCGGTTAGGATCGTACATAATCTGCGTGTCGCCGGTGTTGCCATCAGGAACGATGATACCGATATTCAGATTGTTCAATGCACGAGACAGCTCAGAGGTCTTCTTATTGACCGCCTCGATGATAGCATTGTAGGTGAGGTTATAGCCACCGTTAGGACCCTGGCTTTCGCCTTGGATCTGCTGGCTCTCATCCTTCAGGTCGAACTTATATAGACCCTTACCTGACTTGAACGTAGGCGTAGAGTAGGTGTTACCCGTCAATTTGAGTGGTGTGAGGAGGTCAGACTTCACGAAGTAGTAAGCCACCGCAGAGGTACCACCGATATTCTCCAGGCAATTTTCCTCGTTCAGGTAGTTGTCGAGGTTAGGGCATGTTACTGTATCAGCCATAATCTTGAAATTTTAATATTTGACGTTTAGTGTTTATAAGTACCCAGCCGAGAGCGGCTGGGCACTATGAGAGAGGAGATTACGCGTTAGGAGCGAAGAATGCGGTGATAGCCATCGGCATACCTGTTGCTGTGATAGAGATCTCAGCGTCAGTCTTTCCATTGCTCCAAGAGACAAACTTCTGGTTATCGCCAGGAACAGCCTTCAGCGTTACGATAGCGTTAGGAGCGAAGTCCAGAGGAGTATCGTAAGCCTCTCCGTTGACCTGTACGGTACCCGTACCGTCGATGCTTACCACGAGCTTAGAGTTCTCGTAGTCACCATTTATGACGTTCTCAGCAATCGAGCCGTCGCTGATAGCGAAGACAGAAGCCAATGGGTTGAAGATACGAGTGCCCTGGATAGACTGAATCTGAAAGATTACATCCTGAGCATCCTCGTCGCTACCGAACTGTACCTTAACGAAAGTCTGGTTGTTCTCAGAGTCAACTCCATACTGGAGGTTGTTAGGAATAGTTGCCATGAGGCGAGTTCCTACACCCCAAGCATCAGACGGACAGAACTCTACGCGAGGCATCTCAGGTACGGTAAAGTTACCGTTAGGCAGGTAATTCACCTTAGAGTTACCATGATACTTGTTAGAGTAGCCCTGTGCGATGTAGATACCACGCAGGATGTCGCAGTGGAGCTTCACTACCTTCTGCTGGCGCAGGCGAGCGTCCCACTTCGTGTACCATTCAAGAACGGTGTCGAAAGGAGTAGAGTCGTGAGCGTCGGTAGGAACACCAATAGCGTCGCAAGGAATGAGGTTGCCGTTGGTCTCGCTGATGATACCATCTGCGATGTCGTGAGCGATGTCGGTGTGGAAACCGTCATAGAGCGAGAGCTTCTGCTTTGCCTCGTCAGGATCATCCTCATACTCCATGTTACCGAAGAAGAGGTTAGACTTCAAATCCTCGGCATAAGACTTCAGGATGGCCTCACATGCGACAGTAGAGAGAGGATAGTCGCCACCGGCCTTGCCATCGGTACCAAAGACAGTCTCAACATAGTTGTCGATATTGTCACGGTAACGGTTCCAAGTCAGCTTTGCGACCAGGGTGCGCTCCTTCAAGAAACCAATCTTGTTCTCCACAGGTGTACCCACCTTCTTACGACGGGTAGTGCCACCCTTGCGGACGAGCAGATGGTCAGTTTTCTTGTACTGAACGCCAGAAATTACCTGAATGCCGAGGCGGTCGAGCAACTCAGGATCTTCGTAGGCAGGACCCATAACGATCTGCTTACCTACTTGCTCGGCTACGTGAGTCAGAGCCTCACGTCCGATGAACTCAGGTGCGTTGTTGTTGTTAGGCATAACTTTGATTTTTTAAAGGGTTAATAATTTGGAAATTTTACGCATTGATTTTTGCCATGTACTCCTTGCGGATGCGGGCATTCTCCAGAGGTGACTTTGTGTGGTCGTAAGCAGGCATACCACCCTCGGCCTTATGTTCCTCAGCACCCTGGCCATTGTTAGCAGGAGAGCCAGCAGGTACAGCAGTAGCAGCCGTTGTCAGTTGCTCAATCTGTCCTTTCTGGTCGGTGATGGTCTGGTTAGCGGCAGCCAGTTGGTCCTTAACCTCCTTCAGCTCCTTTTCAGCCTTCTCGCGAGCAGCAATCTCAGCATTGAGTGCAGTGGTGTGCTCCTCTTTGAGCGTGTTGACAGCTTGCTCGTGTGCATCGTTCAGTTCCTTCTCACGAGCAGAGACGGCATCGTTCTTAGTAGTCTCGGCCTGGCTGACTTGTGTCTTCAGACCCTCGATCAGTTTCAGAGCATCCGCCTTTTCAGTGGCGTTAGTCTCAAGTGTCTGGTTCAGTGCTTCGAGCATGTCGGGCACGAAGTGAGCGCCCTCAGCGTCCACTACCAGTTCAGTTACACCGCAAGCGGTGGCAATTTTTTCATACTGTTTCATATTCTCATTGTTTAAGGGGTTGTTCTTTTCTCCCTCGGTGGCAGAACCACCGAGCGCAGTGGCATCCGTGGCAGGAGTGGCAGCGGTGGCAGCGGTGGCAGCTTCGGCTGCTGGTGCAGGTTCCTGTTCGGGTACATCATCTTCAGGAGCGACGGGAGCCACACGTTCGATAGGCTGTGCGGTGCCGTTGGCTACCTCGAAAGCACGGGTAATAACCTCTCCGAGTGTCATCTGGCCATCGCAGAGGATGCCCTTGACCTTTTCAGCCTCGAAGACCTTACCATGAATATGCTCATCCTTAGCAGCAGGAAAAGCCTTTTGGATGTCCGAGCGGAACTGTACGCCATCCTCCTTCAGTTCGTCGATGAGCACCTTATCATTCTTCGGGTCATCGGCGAGGTCACGATACCATTTGTTTTTGTCGTAGGACTCAGGGTCGTAAAGTTCGTGGAACGTCTCATTGGTGTACTTGTTGGTAGTGCCGTTCTTCTCGGTGTAGAACACAGCCATGACACCGATAGAGCCAAACATGTCTTTGGGGTGCATGTAGTACACCTCGTCACACTGAGAAGCCAGGTACATGGCAGCAGAGGCACAGAGACCATCGACGAAAGCATACACCTTCTGTCCGCGTTCGTGCGCATAGTCGATAGCCTGCTTAAAGTCGTTGATAGCCCAAGCGGAGCCACCAGGCGAGTTAATAACAAAGACATGTGCCTTACAGAACTCGTTATTAGCAGCCTCCATGAGCCAGTCGCGCAGATCCATCGAGCCATAGGAGCAGGCACCACCCTCGCGGGTGATAGGACCGGCCACCGGCATGACATTGACGAAAGGCGCATCCATGTCCTCCATCCACCAGCGGCTTTCGACCTTACCTTGCTCAGTCACCTGGTACTCCTTGATTTCTGGAGCGGCATCCTCGGCAGACTTGATGAGCTGCATGGCGTATGGCTTTTTCTTTTTGTCGAACTCCAAAGCGACGTGACCATTCAGGTTCTGTTCCCACATGGTACGAGAACCATGCACGTATTCCGGCATGATCATCCACTTCTTCGTTGACAGGATTTCTAATAGTCCATTCATACTTTTGCGAATTAAATTCTACGGCAAAGGTATTGAATGCGTGTGATGAGAATGGGTGTGTTTTTCGAGGCGAAATGAGCGTTTTAGGGGAGGACGGCGATAAAATCGCCTAACAATAAACGAAACAAGGGAGGAGAGGCCCAGCACTAAAGTGCGGGGAACGAGAACGAAAAAGCCCCACCGATAACGGCGGGGCGGGGTGGTAGGAGCGGGGATAGTCAGCGGGCGAACCGCTGGGCACCCTATACATTATATATATATATTAAGAGGTAGTGAGGGTGACGGGGTGAGACATCGAGAGCACTTTCACTTTCAAGAGGACGGACGAATTGGCTGACAGCTGTTCGTCGAGATCGATAGTGCTGCTGTTTGGCAATGCGTAGGACATATCCCTTGTGCCATCAGCATGAGTGTAAACACAGTGGAAGTCATGGCCTTGTAGTGCGTCAACAGCCCTTTCTGCAAGGGTTTTGTCATTTTTCATCGGGATTTGGAGGTCGTGCTTATAGACCGTTCCTGCCTGTTGGCGAGCCGTTGTCACCTTCAGGTTCGGGTTGTCGGATAATTCCGCCTCGTTATCGTCAGCAACAGACAGCGCCACCGACAGTGCCGGTGTGCCAGAGAAGAAGTTATTTTCCACCAGCGACTGAATGTTGATGTTTGGCGGAATGGGAATAGAACATTGTGATGCCGGATAGATGTCGATGCGAACGATATCATCCAGGCGCGACTCGCGGCAATTTTTTTCGTTCATACTTTTACTTTTTTATGGGGTTATAACTCATCTGCAAGAGAACGTGACACGTTGTCAACATAAAAAACACGAAAATAGGGTTGTTTTTAATATTTTTTGTTGTATGATTTTGATATTTTTTACATTGAAAATTCTTATTTCTCATCATCATATTTAGGCAGTCCACCATAGCGCTCGTGTTTGTCGATGCGAGTGATGAGATCGTTGCCGATGATGGTAGGGTCCTGGACCAATCTCTTAGCCTCCTGTTTCCAGCGGTAGGACAGACGACGCAAGCCCTCGCGTTCGTTCTGGTTGTGCGACACAGGTATGTCGTATTCCATGAGGAAGCGCTCCAGTATTTCTACATTCGAGCGTTCGATATGCTTTGCCTTTGCAAAAATCTCATTTTTTTCCACGAAGTCCATGTAACGGCGGATGAAGTTATTACGCAATATCTGGCGCAGTTGGTTAGCCGCACGAGTATCGAGCGTGTAGGACTTGCTGATACGTTGCACCCGTCCATCGATGAACACCTCACGCGGAACAGAGATACACAGGAACTCGTAAGCCTCCGTCTTTGTTTTGTTGGGGAGGCGTTCGAGGGTGCATATCTCGGCATAGGTGAGATAGTCGTCAGGATTGCGGTTGATGATTGGTTTGCCACCGTTAGGCAGTCGGCCACGGAGCATGTTCTGCCATGAAGACTGTGAGTAGCAAGAGGCACGATGCTGTTGTGCTTCAGGCACAATACGCAGTCCATTGGTGAGCACCACATATTCCTCAGTATATTGTGAAAACTCGATAGGTGTGGTCATCGGTAGCGACTGACCATCGCCGACAGAGCGCATGAAAGCAGCGACATATTTAGATGTGCGCAGGTAGATGTTTGCCATAATTCCAATTTTATAATGCAAAGGTAAGACCCGCTGACAGAATCAGCGGGCACCCTATTCTTCTTCGGTTTTCAATTTCAGTTCTTCGTTAGTGATATATTCGTTGCAGACAGCAGCAGAGAGGTAGGTATGGACGGTGAACGGGTTAGCAGCCACGATGACCAATGTCTCACGGTTGTTAGCGCCCACCTCAGTCTGTGTGTCTTTCTTGATCCATGCGGTGACGATAGAACGAGCATCCTTGATGTCGTGTGCCCAGCATACAAACTTACGTTTCTTTACCCAGGCTTCTTTATTGTTGGTACCATCCACCCACATGTCAGCACGGGCATAGGTAGCCTGTACCTTAAACGGCATCTTTACAGGTGCATCCTTATCCTTTTCCAGCGCCTCCTGTTCAGCCTGAATGTCAGCAGCTGTACGTCCGATGAAGGTGAGGTTGTCGAGCATTTCCACATCGAGAATATGAAATGAGGAAGCATGTTCTCCAAAGACCTCTTCTGTGGCACCCTCGGTATAGTCGGTGGCGAGGTCGATAGCCTGGCGCATAGACTCAGCACGGCAGATAACCACACCTGTCTTAGAGCCGGATGACTTCATGGTGACTTTGACATGTACGAGGCGATAGAACTGGCGCAGTTCCTCGGCGCGTCCTGGAGTGTTAGTGACGACGATTTCCTTGATACCGTACTCCTCGATGTCCTTTACCATTTCAGAGTCCACGCGGGAGTCACGGTCATAGAGCACCTGGCTACGTTCGATGCTGATGATTTCCTGTGTGTCTTCATCCACAAAGTCCTCCATCCATTTCTTGCAGACATGTTCTGCGAGGAACATACCGATGCCGTCCTTTGGTGCGACGGTCTTTTTGAGATAATCTTTTCTGAGCATAACTGTTATTATTAGGACCCAGCCGAAAACGGCGGGGAGGGGGTTGCTATTCCTTGTTACGGTGGCAGAATGCCTCACACCACATACGGCGGTTGACTGTTTCGCCCGTTGTAGGGCAGAAATAGCCACGCGGTTTTTTCGGTTCGCTGTTGGCGCATGTGGTGCAGTTGGTCGTTTCGGACCATCCATTGACTATTGTTTCATTCATAGAGTTTCTTCATTGCGTTACCCAATTCCTGTATGGCGGAAATGGTTTTTGTTATGGGTTTCTCGTTGGGAGAATCAGCGAGCACTATTTTTTTCTGACAGAAGTCGGCCACGGCTTTTTCGAGACATGCGCCACGCGAGGTTTCGTAGTCTTTCATCAGATAGATAGCCTTGCAGAAGAATGCGAGGATCATGCAGTCGATGAATACCTGGAAACGATAAGGCATGATAGAGAAGAGCGGTTGTAACCAGCCGAACATCGTGGTAGGATTGACGGGTGTGTAGCCCAAGCAAAACACGATGTATTCTGCCATTCCAAAGCGCTCCAGATAGTCGGTAGTGCCGGTGATGGGACCTGAGATATAGATACGGGGACGTTTCATAGAGACATATCTTTAGACATTAACATAGAGAGACCTGCCACAATATCAAGAGCAGCTTCCATCATCTGTACGCCACCATGCAGGATTTGTGTGTAATAGGAAAGTTCCTTAAACTCTGGTGTATCTTGATCCATTGTTTTCAGTTTCTCAGCCATCTGCTTCAATGCAGTTGTAAGGAAACTTTTAGGCACTGATATATCCTTCAGGCATAGACTCAGTTGGCAGACATACATCAAGTAATCAGGCTTAGGCATAGAGACAGCAGGCTGCTGTTCTTTCAGTCGTTTATAGTCTTGTAGCCATGAGGCGAGTTGAGCATGGTCTAAGCCACACTCAGAGCCGGCGAGGATGTCGGCTTCGTCTATGCAGTGTTGTATTGCTTCGTCGAGTGTCATTGTTATCTTATTTAGGGCAGCGATAATATCGCTGCATACGGGACAATATTTTGTTTGTTTCTATCTCCAGTAGGTTAGCGACAGCCTGGTCACGAATGGTAGCATAGCGAAAACGCTGTCCGCATCGGGAGCACTCGTAACGGTAACGAATCTTTTTGCCATCTGCATAATGAATTTCTACCAGATGCAGTTTGTGTCCGAGGATGCTGCAGAGGATGCGATGCCAAATCATATCCATGTATGACCATTAAAAGTTCTCGTAAAAACATGCGCGACACCATCAGGGTCGTAATAAAGTTTATACCTCACATCGCCTTTTTGTGGCTTTGATGGCAGAACAGGTACATGGTACCCAGCAGGAGTTGTTATGAAATTACACATATCACACTATTTTAATACCTAAATCACATTGTCCTGTAAAGATGCTGCTGATGGTGTTGTGCGAACATTCGGAACACATGGCACCATCGTCGTCTGGGAACGGACAGCCGAGAGAGGCGAGGTCTTTGCGCTCGATACCAGCATAAGGGTCGAAGCCCTTGCTATTGATACAGTGCTGAGTAGCGGGGTCGTCAGCGATTTCTTGGTCAGCACAGTGTGAACAGAGTTCGTGAGTATCATCGACCCACCAGCAATTACCATGTGTCGGGTTGTGACAGGGGTCGGTGTCTGTGCATCCGCATATTTTACATACTCCGTATGGCATATTTTATCGATTTAAAATTAGATATTTACCTTGTATCGAGGATTGGCGCAGGCGGGTGTCTGCTTCATGGCCGAAGGCGACGAGGACAGAACCGAAGAATGGGGAGCCGGTGGTGCCGTCTGGCTGAATAAACTTGATGCGGTGGCGCATGAAGATCAGCGACTTTGCCTTGGGGAAGATGACTTCCTGAAAGAGTAGGTTATCAACCTGGTTCTTCAGGAGGGCTATGCCATTGTTATGCTCTGCCAACTTCTCAACGAATGGACACAGCAGCGGACGGCTATATGGCGGGTTCATAAAGACCAGTGCCGAGGAAGGCCATTCCTGAGCAAGCCCGTTTTGCTCCTTATTATACGATAGTGGCGCTATCTGATAGGGGGGGGTAATTGGCGAACATGGGTCCAAATCAAATGGCCCTAACTCCTCGATGACCCATTTGGGTGTGTACCACTCATCGGAACTTACTACGGGATTGCGCTGTGTCTTGTTCATTGCTTATCTTGAATTATACAGTGTGAAAGTATCTGGAATGAAGTGGCAGAAGACCACTTTTTTTTTCTCGTCAAAGCCGCCATAAAACGGGCAATCGTACTCCAACCACGAGCCGACATGAACTAAAGTCGGTCCTATTTTGCAGGTGTCGCAAGTAGCCTTCATCCCATGCGGACAGGGAGTCTTACTACTTTTAGATTTCATCTTAAACTTTATCTCCTCCATTCTCTTTTACTTCATCAGGATTGTAGGGTTGGCCACAGAAAGGGCAATACTTCGGATAGAGGTTAATGTCCTTTGGGTTCTTAGCACGAGAGCCATCCTTTTTGTTGGGATAGTAATAACCAGTAACGACCATACGAACGGTGCCGTCACTCATCAGCGCATAGTTAGCAAGAGCAGAGTCGTTAAACTTCTCCTTCAGTTTCTTATTCCAGTTGTTAATACAATTACATGCCATAATTTTTGCGTAAAAATTTGTCTAAGGATGCGAGAGAATTTTCTATTATAATGATAACGATAGCCAATGCGCCAAAAAGACTGATGAAAGGAATACAGGCAATCATCCAATCTCTCATATATGAAGAATGGAGGCGCTGACCATTTTTAACCAGGCGAGAGATTTTCACAAGCTGGAATACTGATACTATAAGCATCGGAATCAAACAGCCATAGAAGAGAATATCAAAAAACAAATCTTTCGTCATTTTTACTTAGGAGTTTAAAGGTGTAGGCCACGACGGGAGGGTTGCTTTCCCAGGTGCCTTTGCCACAGATACTGTTGAACATGTCGGCGAATGCTTCGCGGTGGTTGCAGTGGACGTGATGGAAGATATGAACGTGGTACTTTCCGTTAGCGAGACGCTTACGTTTGATGTCTATCCAGGTGTAGTCGCCCTCTTCGCCTGTTTCGAGATTCCGGCATGGTACGTCACCATGAACGATACCCTCACGCATAATGTCGGCATCAGATATATCCTGAAGGAGCTGGTTTCGCTTCTCGATGATTTCTATACGATGCTGCATCAGTTCTGGACGCACGTAGAGCTTGTTTTCCCAGCCAGGGTGACGGGTAGGGTCTTCACAATCGAGTTCACGTTTTAGGCGATTGAGGTAGGCTTGTTTCTCTACATCAGGAAGACCGCGATAGATGAAACCGTAGGCTTCGGAAATAGCCAGGACTTCGCCCACGTCATACTGGCGATCAGTAGTCAGTCGGCGTGTGTTATCTTTCAGTCCCTCTATGATAAGTTGGGTGAGAGCCTGACGGAAACGGATAGAGCGTAACTTATTCATTGCTTTATCTTTTGCAGGCGTTCGTCAATAAATTCGAGGTCATCATCATGGTATGTCATACCATTCTCGGTGTTGTGCCACATGTTATAGTATGTGGTGTGGAAGAAGTCGATGGGATGGTCATCAACCAGCACTTCCTCGTTGGTATCGATGACACGGGCACGGATCTTGGGCCAATCCTTTTTGTGAACTTGATGGTGCATCCATTCTTCGTGCTTCTGACGGATAGACTCAGGATTGCGCCACTTGCATTCATCGCAGCGGTAGTGGCCCATTCCGTCGCAAGAGCCTTCCGGCGTACCTTTTTCGTAATCGTCACAGTCGAAATCATCGGCAGGCGATGCCAGGACCCGCTGGTTATCTTTGCCAAAAGAGGGCTGCTGAATAATCATTACCTTGGGAGCCAGTTTGCTCATGCCTTGCATGAAGCTGGTCATTACGGGCATAGGGCATGGTTCATTAGACATCCGTCGGATGTTGACCATAGCAAGGCTTTTGCCTTCGTCCTCTGTCACAAGGTCGAGCGCTATATAGACACGATAGTTTTTCTTGTTTGCCATTGTTAATTTTTTAATATGAGCCGGAGAGCGAAAAGGGCGTTACCAGCATCGCCTACGCGGACTACTTCGTTATATACTCGTTCAAGACTTCGAGGATTGACCTCTTTAAACTTGTTCATTTCAGGGACCGTCAGCTTGTGACCGGCAATCGTAGCGATTTTGAAGAGCATGGCGGTACGGCTGAGACCGTTGCCTGCAAAGGGTGATTTTGTCCCCCCCTGATGCTTGGATATTTGAAATATATTCATGGGATTTTGAGATTTTAGGGTCGCGATAGAATCGCGACATACAAGAAACGGGACATTATTCGGCTGGAATTACATTGGTAATGTCGTAGGCTTCACCACCTTTGCCGAAATCAACAGAGACACAACGGTCAGGACCACACCAGAAAGCACCTGTATCGGCGAGAGTACCACGCTGTTTGCCAACCATGACCTTTTGACCTTTACTTAACTTGCCGAACCATCGCTGTTGGAGAGTTTTACTCCAGATGACTTCGAGGCGTTTGCCGCTATGGTCGTAGTGTACTGCCATGCCACCGAAGGTTGGTTCAAGTGCTTCTACCTTTTCGACGATCTGACGTTTAGAGAGGACAACATCAAAGTCCAGTTTTGCCAGTAGTGCATCTGGCAGTTTTTTACGAATTGCTGTTATAGGTTCCATATTAAAATAATGTTTGTTGTGATAATTCTATTTTGATATTCTTCTCAGCCATTGCGAAATACTCAGGATGAATCTCAAAACCAATGTAATGGCTTCTCTCCTTGATAGCTGCTATGGCTGTTGTTCCGCTACCTATGAAAGGGTCGAGAATTACCCCCCCTGTGGCACGAAAAAATGTATGAGCGTCTGAGGTAAAAGAAGCGGGAATGCTGCCCGATGCTTACCTTTGTGGTTCTTTCCAATTCTCAACACATTGGAGAGTTTACCACGTTCAGCGTTCAATAGAGGAAACTGGCGACCTTTACAATCGTGCTTATCGAAAGCAATGATAAATTCATACTCACAGTTGAGCACTCCTGAGTTCATGGCCGGTTCAGACGATTTCTTATCCCAGATAAGGATATCACGGATGCAGTCAGCATAGTGGCCAAAGATTTTCATCAGAGCCACCTTATTACCTGTTATCATCATTATGTTATAGAAGACAGGTCCTTTGCTGACACGTAACATTTCGTCAATACACTGACATTGCCAGTTGAAATAGTCATCCATTGACATTGCATCATTCACACGGTTGTCGTAACGATTGGCAGGGAGGCCCGTATAGCCGAACGTCTCTCCTTTCGTCCATTTGGTATATTTACCAGAATGGATGCGTAAGCCGAAGTTATAAGGCGGTGAAGTGATAACAGCATCTACGCTGTTATCCTCCATCTGCCTCATTCCTTCAAGACAATCCATGTTATATATGGTGTCAATGCTCATCATATTACTTCTGCTCTTCAGGAATTGGTTTGAAGACCAGGGCCGACCATAGCGCAGCGAATTGGCGACCAGCGTATTTCGCGAGTTCGCTCGATTTGAAGGCCAGGCGAGCGCCGAGGTGCGTGTGCGAGTACGAGAAACCGCCATCCGGGTACGCACACGAAAGACCGCATCGCGCACCGCCAGCCGCGTAACCCCCGACGCGCAGCAGCTGTGCCTTATCATCCTCACTCATTTCGTCTATCTCCTTCTGGGTATAGAGATAGAAGTAAGGATAGTAGCGATATTCATCCTCTGTGAACTGTGGCACCCATCCTTCATTGAGGGCATAGGTGATGATGCGCAGTTGGATGTAAGCAAGCAGGTCGGGTGTACGTGGCGAGTTAAACTGGAGGTCGGTCATCAGATCATTAGCCAGTTTGTCGCCAGCCTGAGCACGACGATTGAGGTCATCGCAAGCATCCTCGAAAGTTTTGATGCGTTCTGTGACTGGGCGGTTGTCGGGAGTTTCTGTTTCATCCGCCGGTGTGATGCAAGACCAATCCTCTGCCAAAATATCCTCCCATGAGGGAATGTAGTAGGTGGCAGATGCCGGCGTTTTACCGTCGTCTGTGAAGGTAATCATAATCACCTGGTCGTGGTAGGATATTTCGCCACTTCCAACGGTGCTAATCTTTGGTTTGATAGCTGCTGGCAGGGATGTCATCTTTGGCACCACATCCTTTGCTATACACTGGGGGATCTGCATGACGATTTCCTGATTGTCATGCCACGTAGAACGGGAGGCATGGCCACCCTTTTTCAGACATTCAATTACTGCTGGAAAATTCATATTACTTTTGGTTATTAGACACCGCCGAGAACGGCGGGGCATGGGTTATTGTTTTGTATCGGCGACAGAATCGCCGAACACACTGTTATGTAGATCGGGACAGATAGACCAATCACGGCAGAAACGGCGGATAGACTCTTTCCAAAGGATGCGGAAGTTGTGCTCTTGGGAGAGGCGTTGCACTTCACGGATGAAGCGCTCACACTGGGCGGAGTCATAGCGTTTCTTGCTATAAGGAGAGAGCAGGCCGATGCGGAACTCCTGGCAGTCGGAGGCTATGGTGCAGATGATTGCCAGTGAGGAAACGAAGTCGATGACCGGCTCCATACTTGCAAAGGTGCGGAACTGCATCTTTGAGAGGTAGATAAGTGCCGTCTGACGCGATACGTTAGCCGGAGCGCCAGGTTCGAGTTCGTCGTGGCCGGTGAGTGTGAAGCCGATGGTGAGAAGGTCACGGTGTGCATAGAGTGTGCCCATTACCCAATCCTCACGTACCCACCAGGTAGCCTTGGTGAGGATGATGACGGGCACTTGTTGACTGAAGGCATATTCAATGCAGCGCATGGTGAGGGTGATTTCCTCATACAGCATAGGGTCTGTTGAGAAAGAAAAGAACAGCCCGCCATCGGTGATGATCTGATTGCGATATTTGTCGAGTTCTTGGCAGAAAAGATGATATGCTTTACCAGGTTCACCACCGAGTAGGGCCTTAATCTCTGGCACATCCTTACCGAGGGTATGGCCGAACACACCGCGTTTGCAGTAGCAGTAGTTACAGGTATGAGAGCAGCCGTTGTAGAGGTTGCAAGCCCATGTGCTGTATTCTGCTGCAGCACCGTTAGGGCGGTAGATGGCGAGGTTCTTTGTTTTACTCATTTATCATAATTATTATTATGTTGTGATGGATGTAACACATCCAGATACTTAATTTTCGACGGTTTGGCGAGCCTTTTCGCAGACGAAAACCAGTGCTTGTTTGAGTGTGCCGACAGCCGTTTCCCATTGCCGTTGTAGGTTGTTGATGGCTACCTTCTTATCGTGTCGCAGGTCGTTGAGTTTCTTCTGTGAGTTGATGTCGTTGAGCTGCATCTGATAGTCGAGGTTGTGTATCTCCTGACGCAGAGCCAGAGCCACTTCCCGTTCTTCGGGTGTGCCACCATTGGGCAGTTGAGAGCGTTTGAGGTCGATTAGGCAGACGATACGGTTGCGTTCCACCTGTTGCTCGGTCTTGACGTTGAAGATGGCATTGTCGCACTTGGAGCGCAGTTGCGTGATGGCTTCATCACGATAGGCATTGACTTTGCCAAACCATGCTCGTACTTCTTCCTCGGAGAGCTGTTTCAGGTCTTCCAGGGGGGGGGGTAATTTACGAAATTTTGTTCCATTGTTGTTAATTTTTTATCTGTTTTACTTACCTTCAGGAGTTTTTTTAGTGAAGAGTCCGAATGCCTCTCCATATTCCAATGCCGACTTTAGCATTTCCGTATTCTGACGGCCAAATTCGGTCATCCTTATCGCCATATTCATCGGCAGTCCGATGATGTCAGATTTATCTTTCATCATCATTATCTTAGAGACGTTGATGCTGTCAAGTATCAGGTTTTTCACCTGTTCTTCCTCACTGGTCATATTCTCTTTCCATTCGAGGCATTCAGCGAGATCGTTCAGGGCTTCACCTGCTATCTTCGACAGTTCCTTCATCAGTTTCTCTTTCTCTTCTGGGTCAGCGTTAGCCATCATCATCGCCAGCGCTATTTTCAAAAAATCTGGTTTCATATTTTTTTTAGCAAATGCGATACTATTACTTTTCATCACGAGAGAGGCGTATCGCATTGCCATCGTCGTGACATGTCAAGGAGCACGAGCCTGCAAGCTCAAATCTGCTTTTAGGGGGGGGTAATAGAGCTTTTTCATTGTTGTTTCTTGTTTGGCTGCGATGGTATCGCAGCATACTTGACATTTATCTGAGGGTTATTCCCGCCTCCTTGCATCGGGCGAAGAAATAATTGATGGTGATGGTGGTGGGATTGTTATTGTAGTCGAATTTCCGTTGACAATCGGTAGCGTTATACTTAGAGCTGATGGCCGACACACGGTGAAAGAACTTGCTACCCCATGGTTCAGGGAGCGTGGCCAATGACATGCCGAGACGAATCCATACGTCGTAGTCGTTGGTGATATCGGTGTGTGTCAGTTCCAGTTTCTGCACCAGGCGCTCCACCTTATTGATAAGATCATCGTCCGTCTCGATGCGCTGTGTATAGACGGCAGCTTTCGGTGCCAACATCTGTTCGCCGAGGTCCACTCCAGAGTACGGAATGGCGTTGACGTTGATGTATGGTTTATCGTCATAGGATGCGAAGCGGATGCGCGTGGTGTCTGCACATTTGCGGTCGAGGGTGATGCCGAGGGCACCATATTCGCGGATGAGTGCGGCAAACTGTTGGCGGTGGTATTGCGGGTATGCCAGCGGTATGAGAGCGAAATAGCCCGTTCCAGAGCATGACTTCATCAGCAGTGCCACCTCTGGGCGGTGTCGGAGTGTGCGCAGAATAACCTTCATGTCAGCGAGCGACTGGTTATCCTGATGATCGATATCGATGCAAAGGAATCCTGTGTGTTGCTGCAGATGAGCCTGGCGGCGCGACACATTCTCATAGCGCTGGTATTTCTCATTCCACACCTCACGTAGTTCAAAGAGGCCGGACAATGTGGCTCCTGGCAGGAGCGTCTTCGTCTGGCGGTAGTCATCCCGTGCCTTTGCCTCCTTTTCGCCATACTGAGCCACCATCGCCCTCAGTTTTTCGACCACAGGTTTCCAGCGGTCCGTCAGACAGAACTCGCGGATGGTCATCTGCTGGATGATCTCGCCAGTTTCCATGTCAACGAATCGCCCATAGTTGTCGTGGGCATCAGTATAGACAGAGCAGAGAACGTCGAACGGGTCAGTCATACCTTATTTATTTTTATAATAGCGGTGGGTTAAAGCCCAGAACCATTCTACGGTGATATTGAGGAACCATGCTCCGAAGAAGCCAGTACCAAAGAGCCAGAACGAGCGCCAGAACATGAACGAGAGTCCGAAGGCGGTAGCTGTCATCAGCAGCTGTAAGCAGAACTCGGTAAAGTAGTCCTTTGCGAAATAACTGTGTCGCCAGCGCCATTCCTTTTCGTTGGAGGGGTCTTTGGCGAACTGAATCGTGATGCAGCCCACTGTTGAGAATGCTCCGAGGATGAGTCCGACAATGAATGAAGCACCCTGGATGAATGGGTGTTGCCATAGGCATGTGCCGATGATGGCGGAGAGAAATACCCAGTTGAGTAGGATGAGATAATGTTTCATATCTAAGATTATATTTGTTATTTTGGCGCAAAATTAAAGATAAACTTTGATTTTACAAAATAAAATGCCAATTATTTTCTAATTTGATGTAAGTTTTAACACTTCCGAGGGAGATTTTTCCATGGGCGAGGAGATTTTCTTCCTTGAACTATTAAAATAACTTTTTGCAGCCCCATCCATCGGAACATGCAAGGTTGAAAATCGGGTAAAAAGTCGTGGAGAGTTACGAAAAGTTATCAAAAAGACGTTTTGTTTTTCGTATAAGTCGCTGATATTCACAGTGTTATTATAGTAAAAAGTTATTTTACCACCTTTTTCTTCAAACTTTAGCGCATACAGGAGAAAAATAGAAATTCAGAAATAACACTGAAAAGGAGCAAAACACACCGCTTAACTGCTCACCCCGTTCCTCCACAACTCATTGATACTCAAAGGAGAAAGCGGAGCTTTCGCTTTATTGCTCAATCACTTTTAGGGTGCGGGATTTTATTTTTTTCTCCAAAAGAATTTTTCGCAAAATTAGGATGAGGTATGCCAAAATAATGTCATTTTGACTTTTTGGAGGGAGAAAATGGGCGCGAGGTGCGGTAGATAGGGAGAAGTGAGGGAGAATGATGCCATCCTTGAAATTACTTTTGCCGTCACTGAGGGGTGCGGGGAGTCAGAGAAGCCCAGCGCTGCAGCGCAGGGAACGGGACGAAGAGAAGGAGAATTAAAATAATTAGAAAATAGTGGCGAGAAAGTTTGCGTATGTCGCGAAAAATGATTACCTTTGCACCATGTATTAAATTGGGGTAATATGCGCCTTTTGTCGCTATATGGAAGATAGCGGCGTTGCCGCTATGAATGATACCACCGTAGGTGCCCGCCAGTGACACCGACACTGAAACAGCGCCCAGCCGAGAACGGCTGGGCTTTTTGATTAGTAACGATCCACGGGGAGAGTGCGGAGAGAGGATATTAGTAAAGGCGGTGGCCGTGCTTCACAGCACAGCCACCGAACGAAAGAATTACCGACAGAACGGTAGTACAAGATGTATCTCTACTTAAAGCGGGAGAGGAGCAGGGTACTGTTGGTGCCACCGAAGCCGAAGGCGTTGCAGAGAATGGTCTGTAACGGGGTGGCGATGGGCGCTGTTGGGATGCGCAGGGCAGATGCTGCCTCGTCAGGGTGCTGGAGGTTGATGTGGGGCGTTACGAATCCGCCTTGCATCTGTATCAGGGCATAGACCACCTGAGACACGCCGGACATCCAGCATTCGTGGCCGGTGAGGGCCTTTGTGCTGATGACAAAGGGACGGCTATCACCATTTGCAGCGGCATAGCCTCTGCCTACGGAAAAGAGACGGCGGATAGCTTCTGCCTCGGCGCGGTCGCCATCTGGGGTCGATGTGGCGTGAGCCATGATAGCGGAGATACCAGGACCCAGCGGAGAACCGCTGGGCACAGTGGCGGCAGACAGAGCGGCGAGCATAGAGTGGTAGATGGCATCAGCGGAGGGTGTTGCGAGGTCGGGACTGGTGGTGAAGCCGTAGCCATTGACCATGGCCAAGGGTTTGCGGTTGCCCATAGCGGCATGAGCTGCTGTTTCAAGAATGACGCAGGCAGCACCACCAGAGGGCACGAGACCATCGCGGTCGCGGTCGAACGGACGTGAGGCAGCTGTGGGGTTGTCGGTGCGGTGGCTGAAGATGCCGAGTGCATCAAAGGAGGTATAGGCATGTAGGCCCACTTCCTGAGCGCCCACCACTATGCAGCAGTCGAGTTGGCCGGACTGGATAAGCGAATGAGCGAGACCGATAGCATGACCGCCACCGGCGCAGGCTGCAGAGACGGTAAAGGAAAGACCACCGATGCCAAAGATAGAAGCCAGCGACATAGAGACCGAGCTGTTGAGTGTGCGGAACACCATGCCGGCACCGAGGCGGCGCGAGTCATGGTATTCAGCCATGATAGCCTCTGTCTCAGCGAGGGCACCAGCGGTGCTATCATTGCTGACAATAAGTCCGCAGCGGTAGAGGTCAGCCACAGGAGCCATAGCAAGTGCTTCCTTCATGGCCATATAGCCATATTCGCCTGGTTCAGAGAGAGTGATGCGCTGTGAGCGTCGCAATCCCTGAGCTTTGATGTCAGGACGCGGGACGATGCCCGTGAGGGGGGACTGGTAGCCGTAGGCGGTACGCTCAGGATCGATACCGATGCCACTCTTTCCGAGACGGAGAGACTGAGCCACCTCCTGAACAGACTGACCGATGCAGGACCAGATGCCCATGCCCGTGATTACTGTGCGTCGCATAGGCTGGGTTTTTGTTCGATGATAGAACGAATGAGGTCACGCAGGGTGTGCGTGTTCTTTGCATTCGTCATATCGAGTTTGACGTTAAAGTTTGTTTCGCACATCATAATGAAGTCCACAATGTCGATAGAGTCGAGGTTGAGATCTTCGTGGAGATTGTCGTCGAGGTGAATATCCTCGGCGGGAGGCATGTTGTCGAAATGGGCAGTCAGGAGTGCCACGATGCGAGGGAAAAGTTTTTCTTCCATGATTTGATGAATTTATGAATTTATGAATGACAGCGATAAAATCGCTTGGCAATAGACGAAACAGAGCAGCGAGACCCAGCCGATAACGGCGGGACATGGTGGCTAATCTTTCCAGAGGCGGTCGCCGGAGTTGCGGCGCATGAAGTTCGCACCATCCTGAGACTCCTGCGTGATGCCACCACGTCCGTATTTGTTGACATGGAGGCCGTTGCGCTTGATAGCCAGCATGACCGCTGTAAACTCGGAGAGCGTAGAACGGAGGCCATCGATGTCCTCTTTGGTGAGGGTGTTGTCCGACGGAGAACCGTCGGGAGTGGTGGTGCCGTCAGTGCCGAGGAAATCAGAGAGGTTGCCTTCGTCGTAGGTGCGGTAGGCATGGCCGTTGGAGTGGTTCTTGTCGAATTTGACAATAGCCGCGAGGAGGTCGGGGCGAGCCATTTGCATGGCAGCCGTCGTCTCGCGTCCAATCACCATTTCTGGCCCACGTTCGCCTACGAGAGAAGGTTGACCATTGACCATGGTAGCTATGGGCGAGGTGACGAGACCCGTCTGCAGTTGTGGTACCTGGCGAGCCTGATAGACATAGCCATCCGTACCGAGGACGGGTGTACGGTCGCCACCATAGCCAGCGGGCGAACCGCTGGAAACGGGTGTAGCAGAGGGAGAGTAGCCGGATGGAGAGGGACTTCCTGCGGGAGAACCGCCGGACACACTCTGGACGTTACCACTGTCATAGGTGAGCATACCAGTGGCGAGTTTGACGTTAGGAGTTGCAGCATCAGCGCCACCACTCTCGTCACCACCAAAGGCGAGTCCGATAGCCCATGACAACAATCCCATCAGCAAGGCGGTGATGACACCGATGAGCGGAATACCCCACCATCCGAGGGTGCCGATAATCTTAGCAGCACCACCCGCGATACCGAGACCTACCTTACCAGTGGTAGCACCCGCTTCCTCTGCCAGTTCGGTAGCATTCGAGGTAGAGTGCTGTGTGAGGCGGGCAGCATCGCCCGTTGTCTGAGCCGTGAGCATCAGCGTCTGGTAGAGTTGCTGTATCTGCAACATCGTAGCCTGGTGCATAGTCTCGTCGGCTTCTTCCTGACGATAGTAGAGCTGCTTAGTGACGCGACGTGTGAGGTCTTGTGCGATGAGTTGCAGAGACATCTTCACATACGACTTCAGCATATCCTTCAGGAGGTCTTTGAATTTGACATCCGACTGTTCGGTGTCGTAGATCATATTACCCAGCGACTCCCCTACCCCTTCAGCGAACGTGTTAAGCGGTTCAGAGAAGTTTTGGAGGAGAGACACGCGCTCTTGGAACTTACGTGCCACCGAGTCGGCCATTTCAGACTGAGCCTCCATCATCTGACGTTTAGCATCCGTCAGCTGCTGTTCAGAGATTTTATCCTGTTCACGCAGACGCGCCATATCCTCATAATAGAGACGGGCACGTTCAGCCAGCAGGCGATAGCGCAAGATTTCAGGGTCAGAATCCATATTCCAGGACATGCCCATCTGCTGCCCCACGTTCTTATCCGACTCGAAGCGTTGCGTGTCGCTGTTGATGGTTGACAGCTGCTGTGTCGATTTGTCGATACTCTGAATGGTAGGATTGTTATTGAAAACAAAATCCGCACGGCGCTTTGCCTCGTCATAGGCTTTCTTCTGAGCATCCGTATAAGCATCCGAGTATTCAATCAGTTTCTGGTAGAACACCTTGAACTGGTCGGCAGACATATTGAGCAGCGACGAAAGGCCCGTACCAGCGAGATATGACTTATACTCTTTACCGAAGAGGATGGTAAGCACCTTATCCGGCGCATCCTCACTATTCGCATCAACAGAGAGCAGTTTCACGATGTTTTCGCGAGTAGCGGTGAAAGCCTTTTGCCACTGAGCGGTGCGGTCGTCGATGAACTGCTGGATAGCCTCGTTATTACCCTTCTGCGACCACCCCATCATCTGAGCGACCTGTTCGGAAGTCAATTCGGCGACACCAAACTGTTCCATCTGGTTCTCGTAGTCGAGGTTGACCTTCCCCGTGTAGTTCTTTTCCAGGAGCACCTTCTGACGGTCCTGGTAAGCCTTATTCTGCTGGTTGACGTTTTTCAGTTCGTTTTCTGTAGCCTTACGCCATATCTGATCGAGCAATACAGAACCATTCTGTCCCAACTCCTTAGAAAGCGTGGTGATCATGTCCTTCAGTTTCTCGACATCATTATGAATAATGTTATCGAGCAGCTGCGTGGACTGATTTGTGCCGTCAGCAGACAGCGGTTCGTAGAGGTCGTTAATCATCGACTGGCGGAACTGTGCCCAATCGTTCTCAGTACCCGCAATCGCCTGACGGACGTTAGCCAGTGCATTGTTCATGCGGATTGTCATACCGTCCACCAGTTTCTTCTGGAGTTCAGAATCCATGCCCGTCTTTGTCGCCATTTCCGTGATGGCAGCAATCTGACGCTCGTAGTAATTCTTGACGTTATCGACAATCGCCTGAGCCTTGCCCTGTTCCTCTCTCATTTCCTGACGGAGCGCCTTGCGACGAGCTGCCTCTTCCGCCTTACGGCGACGTTCTGCCTCCTTATCGGGTGCATCGTTATCAAGAGCACCAGGAGACTCGTCTTCGGTGGCGGTAACGAGATCATCTTCAAACGGTTTCCACTTTTTGTTGACGCGGTTCAAGGCGTTGGTAGCCGAGTAAGCCTGCGAAGCATAACGGGTGGCAGCATAAAGCATCTGTTCAGCCTGGGTGAGGGCGCGGGTGTTGTTGGCACGGACCTCATTTGGTGTAAGTGTACTTTCAGGACCGATATTCATTCGCATGTCGCGAACATAGCCATGCACATCGAACCATTCCGTCGGTGACTTGCTGGAACGAGACTTGTAAGCATCAGCGGCTATTTCGCCATTGACACCCAGTTTCCTTGCCAGATCCTTGTTGATTGCTTCAACAGACTTGCCGGCTTTCTGCATATCTTCGACATAGGCTTTGAGCCATGTGCCGTTGTAGGGAGAGCCACCCGCCACGTTATCGTATTCTGTGAGGCGGTCGGCAGACCATCCAACACGAGGAGCCACCTGTGAGGTGATATCCTTTTCCTTCATCTGAAGGGCAATCTTCGCACGGAGTTGCTTCACCACCTCCTTGTAAGCCTTTGCTACATCATAGGCAGTAGATTTTTCGGTGAGCATCTTCGAGAGATACTGGCCATACTCCTTGTTGAAGTTACGAATAGCAGCCGCACGTTGACGTGAGCCGTTGGCTGCTTCGTCGATAGCCTTCTTAAAGCGTTTCAGACGGTCATCAGCGATGGCAAACTCACGGTTGAAGTCAGACATCGTGCTATTGAAGCCCTGCATCCATGTAGTAGCCTTTTGTCCGCTCTTAATGACAGAACCGATAGCAATGGCGAGGCCCGTCAGGAGCGAAATACAGAGACCGATGACATTCATCTTCTGAGCCGTGTTCAGAGCGTGCCATGCAGCCACCAGTCCCTTAGTCTGGAGCGTGGCCAATACCGAAGCCTTACCCATGAGACCGATAGACGATGCCAAACCGATGATAGCCACCGAAGCACCCTTGAAGAGCAATCCCGTAAGAATAGCCGGCAGGAGTGCGAGGAGTATCTTCAATTCAGCAGCAATCAGTCCGAGGAGGTTTTTCATTATCCACATGGAAGCCTCGTTGGAAGTCATGGACTTTGAGAGGTCGTACCATGCCTGAGCCATCTGTTTGACCATATCGACACCCTCTGGGTTGGTGAAAGCCTTTGCCCAGAGGTTATTACCCTTTTCGAGGATAGCGTTAGCAGTGTCCTGTTTCAGAGCATACTCATTGGTGAGAGACGTTGCCTCTGCGAAAGCCTCGTTAGACTCTTCGACATGCGCACGGACCGTATCGACATTCTTAGACATGGTAGCCATGACACCGATAAGGCGCTGACCCTCAGAGCCGAGGTCTTTCCAGATATTGCCGAGGGCATTCATGTTACCCTTTTCACGCATCTTTTCCATTATCTGAAGAATGGCCTCCATTGCCTTACCCTGTTGGAAAAGGTTATTGATTGTGCCTTTCTCCATGTTCAACTGCTGTTCGATGAGATTATGGTTGGTCTGCAGCGACGTGAAGAGTTTACCAAAAGCCGTGGCCGCTACTTCAGGAGCCTGGCCGAGCGCATCGGCAGCAGAGCCGAGTGCCAGCAGTTCGGGCGTAGTGATGCCCGTGATGCGGGAGAGACCCGTGAGGCGTTTTGCGAAGTCAACGATATGTGTTCCTGATGCAGTAGAAGTGGCCGACAGTTGGTTGATGGCCGAGCCGACAGACAGCATGGAGCGTTCGACACCCAGTTTTGGGATAAGTCCCATGGTATCGACGAGCTTGGAGATTTGCAAGAGGCTGTCATCGCCGAGGTCGTCGGAGAGCGCCACCTTTACCTGGTCAGCAGCACGGACGAAAGCCGACATACCTTCGACACCATACTGTCCGAAGCCCATTTTACCACCCTGATAGGCGAGGTCGGCGAGATCCTGCACCGTAGAGCGCGTGTTTATCTTAGCCAGGCTTTCAGAGAGTTCGTTGACCTCCTTGGTGGCGAGGCCCGTCACCTTACGGATGTCTGCGAGTTGGTCAGAATAAGCCAGGTTGCTTTGAAGCATCCCCTGCAATTTCTGTTGAGCGATAGAAAACAGTTGGAAGACACCGAAGTACATGGAGATATTGCGAAACGTCGTTTTCCATGCAGACCCCTGCTTATTGATAGCGCCGGTTGTACGTTCTATCTCCCCACGTATGGCTGCCAGCTGCTTTTGTTTGTCGATATACTGCTGTTGGTCGCGGTTGAGTTTAGCCATTTCCGTTTCTAACTGCTTTGCCGCCTTTTGGAGTGTTTCGAGCGGAGCCTTGCGGAGGTTAGCCGGCTGGAGGAGGTTGCCGATATCCACCAGTTCGTGATCGACACCCGCGAGGATGTTTTGTAGCTGCTTCATCTGTTCGTTGAGTTTCTTGCGGGCGGTATCGCCTGTGCCGAGGTTGCTCAACTTACGCTGTATCTCATCGATGGCAGCTTTTATTTCCTTTGGTGAGAACTTTTTAGGGTCGAGAATGATATTGTCAGCCTTCTGCTGGAGTTGGTCGGTGGTGAGTTCTATTTGTTTCTCCTTACCCGCAATAACATCCAGTTGGTCGTCACACTTCTTCAGTTCCGCATTGATGCGCTCAATTTCAGCAGCCACGTTGCCGGAAGCGGGGAGAATGCCACCTTTGCCCAACTGGTCACGATAACTGGCGAGGTTGGCACGAGCAGAGCGGAGCGCATCAGCAGAAGCGCCACCACCACTGATTGTAGCGACAGCGCGGCGAGCCTGTTCGTTTTGCAGTTGATGAAGGATATTGACCTGCGACTGATAGGCGCTGCTGGTTTTCTGTGTAGAAGCCACCAACTGCTTCTGCTGATTGATGGCGCGTTGCAGCCAGGAATCCGTCTGTGTGGAGAGTTCGCCCATGTGCTTTTTGATGTTCAGCATTTCGCCCTGCATGACCTTGATTTGGTCGGTGATAGCCTTATATTTCTGGCGCAGTTCTTCGAGTTTAGGGCTACTCTCGCTGGTGCGTGACATTTCCTTTTTGACCTGACGCAGCGCCTGGTTCAGTTGAGACAGCGACGCATTAGAGAGGTTGGTAATAACCTTCTCCACCTTTTTCATGTCCGCCTCCTGCTGTTTGATGAGCGCACGGAGGTCGGCCATTTCCTTTTGCAGTTTCTGAGCACGTTGTGCGCCCGTTGCTGTGGAAGTGTTGATGGCATTATACGCCTTTTCCAGGCGCGACAGTTCGTTGCGCATGGCTTTGACGGCTGCTACTGGTTGTGCGGAGTCCGCACTGATCTTGATGTATATCTGTTTATCGGCCATAGGGAGGTAGATATTAGAATTGGAACACGAGTGGTGGCAGGTCTTCGATATCACGGAACACCTCTACAGAGAGTTCGCGTCCGTAGAAGTCTTCGTAATAACGCTGCATACGAGAGGCGACATGACGTGCCTCCATCATTATTGAGGGTCGGCTGGTTTCGCCCATGACGGCGAGCCACTGGCGCACATAGCGGCGGTTGTGGCGAGCCTTGCGGTCGCGGCGTACCACGTCGAGCGGTCGGCCACCGACAGTACCCATATCGACGAAGCGGAGGTAGTCACGGAAACCGAGGCTGATTGCTTCGTGGCCAGGGGTAGCATCGATGCGCGAGGTGAACGAGCGGACACCTCGGCCAGTGGCATACCATCCGCCATGGTCTTTGCGGTACTCGTTGACCTTACGGAAGCCAGGGTAGATTTCCGTTGGGAAGACGTGCTGTGTCTGCATATTCGCCTGGAGTGCTTGCACAGCATCCATGGCAAAGCGGCGCAGAACCACGTTCGGGCGACGCATTGGTTTTTCAAGTTGTGCTGCCATATAATGCTTATTTTGTTACAAAGATACAAAGAAGCGGCAGCGAGGACGGGACAAAGAGACTTTGGAGGGACGGCGATAAAATCGCCTTACAACAGACGGAACAAAAAACCGCTGGCAGAACCAGCGGGAACACTAAAAGAAGTATTCGATAAGGAGGACGGTTTTGGGGTAGTGAGCGAGAGAGAGGATATCTTCAGGCAGTTGCATGGCATCGTAGCGGGTGTTTAGGGTGCAAGCGACACCTCCTGATGCTACGTTGACGGGGACTATTTGCCCCCCCTAAACAGCCTTGGAGGTGCGGAGGAGGTTTGGGAGAGCGGGAGGGCTGTCATAGTATGACAGCATACGGAACGACTTTTCTTATAGGTCATATTCAATAAATACACATTGGGATGTTTCGCCGGCCATTAGAGCAGAAGCGACACGGCCATCCTCCTTAACACGGGCACGGCGGAGTTTGGAGGCAGGGTAAGCCATATCGAAGACCCCATTGGGGAGGCATTCGATATAGCCGCTTTCGGTGGCCTGGCGGACTTGGAGCACGATTTGCCCCCCCTATTGGCGATGGTGAGGAACGGGCGGCGCAGCTCATAGTGATGGACGTTAGAACTCATATTCAATCAAGACATAAGGAGTGGTGTTATACATGCCTGTATCGGAATCCTTGCCAATACCCCCCCTGAAAACGAGGTAATAGTGTTGCAGATCTGCTTCAAGTTGTAACGGAGAACCAGACCTTTCGTATCACGAATCCAGCCGATGAAGTTAAAGGTTGTCATATTCTATCAGGAGGCAATGAGGACATTTATAATCAGTAGCACGAAGTGCCGGAGAGACCAAAAGCCATTTGCCCCCCCTGACTTCCATTCAAAAGCGTGGGATAAAGGATGAACGCCTACCTTATAAATCATATTCTATCAGGATATACCCCCCCATTTGCGGCCAACACCGTTTGGACGATGCCGGCAGAACCTTGAACATTACCATCAAAACCATTACGGAAGGTATCGTAATATAGGTTCCCGATACGAAGGATGTTGCTATAAATCATATTCGATAATTACATTATTGACGTGAGCGGTGATGATAGTAGCGGAGGGGTTACGAAAATAATTACAGACGAGTTCGGGTACCCCCCCCCCATCTTAGCATCCTGACGGTAGAAACGGAGGTCGCCATTCGGGAGCCAGTGAGCAGCGATGATATCACGGCGAGAAAGACCCAGCCGAGAACGGCTGGGAGTGATGGCGGAGGAACCAGCGGAGGAACCGTTGGACGCTGTGGAATTGGGGACTGCGATAGTATCGCAGCATACGGGACAATCTACAATTCTCTTTCTATCCATACGAGGTTATCTTTTTGCACGGAGGTGATGGTGTTTGTGACTTGGGCGGAGCCGAGTTCGATAACTTGGTGAAAGTTGCGGTCAGCATGAGCACCACGGAATGAGAGGCAGTCGAGGTCACGATTAACCTGCGAACATATACGGACAGAAGCGGCACGGCTGTCTGGGTCTCGGTCGTAGAAGTAGGTCATGGTTTGCCCCCCCCTACCTCGGCTTGCTGAGATACGGACTTTGGCCATATCTGCGGACGGTTCAGTATCTTTAATCAAGAGCATATTCAACTAATAAGAGGTTATCTTTCTGAATGCCAGTGATAGTGTTAGAGCAGCCATCGGTTGCAGGGAGCAAAAAACGGTCGGAGAAGCGGCAATGCCCCCCCTATCTCCATAGATACGGCGCACGGCTTTTGCGTGAGCGGTGCGGACAGCACGGAGGATAGAAGCCCCACCGAAAACGGCGGGGAGTGACGGCTTAGACCCGCTGGGAGAACCAGCGGGCACACTAACCTTGGGCACGGATGGCTGCGATTTCTTCATCAGAGAGTTTGTGATCGGTGACGGTATAGTAAATCTTAGCGGCAGCGTCCGTCTCGTTTTTGGAGAGGAACTTTATCACGCTGTCCGGCTTCAGGAAGAACTTTTCACTAACCTCCTCTTCGAGAATGTCAGCGATGCAGGTGGTGAGTTCAAAGGGACGCGGGAACTCATACTGCGTATCGCCGAGGATATCCTGACGGATGGAGATCATATAGACCCGTTCGCGGTTCTGAGCTACGCCATAGTGTTTACTGTTCAGAATGCCAAACTTCGTTTTCTTCTCACGTTTCTCTTTGCCCCAGGGGTAAGGGAATGACGGTGCGAGGAAGTTGACATAGCCATGTTTCTCCAGTAGGGCGCACCATTCTTTGAAGTCGGGCATGTTGACGTTGTTAATGAGGGCAGAGACATTTTCCTGAAGGAGGATTTTCGGGTGCATCTGTTCAACAGCCTTTTCGGTGTACCAAAGGACTGCAGAACGGGTGTCAGAGCCTTTTTTGATGCCCGCACGTTTCCCCGCCTGACTGATTGACTGACAGGGCGTGGAGTAAGTCAAGAAATCGATGTCAGCATCCGAGAGGTCGCTCCAGTCACATTTGGTCATGTCGCCACGATTGAGGGAGGCATACTGCGGGAAGAGCAGATTATGAGCAACCACGGCAGGCTGTTCATTGATTGGCCTTTTGCTTTCGGGGTCAAACTCAGCCCATGCGACGAGTTCATAGGCGAAATCAGGATAACGCTCACGGAGCATGTCAAAGGCTATGCACTGGGAGTCATAGCCAGAACAAAGCGTAACCACCTTCAGAGGCTGTTCGCGGAAATTGCGAGACATCTGGAAAGTGGGTAGCGCAAACATATCCTGCACTTCACCAGGTATGCGGCGGTCGGTGGGGAATAAAAAAGCCTCGTAGATATACATGAGGACATCGCAGACGATTGAATTGCCAGCGAGTTTGTAGTGGTTGGAGTTGGAGATTATCTGCACGGGACCAAAACGCTCTTCGGTTTTGGCGGCCTTGATTTTTTCGTAAGCAAGGGTGTAGTTCTGACGGAGGAGTTCTATTTCCTCGGCATCATCATCCTCTTCATCCCCAGCGACGGAATCGCTGGGCACAGTATCTGGAGCATCTGCAGGTGCTTCGTTCTCTTCATCTGAGGGAGGTGTTTCGAGGCTTTCCAAAGAATCGCGGAAGGCTTCTTCTACTTCTTTCATTGTTGCCGAGGGTTCCAAACCGAACACGCTTAACTCATTATCGACATCAACGAAAGCGGTGTATGGCTTTTGTTCAGTAGCCATCAACTGAGAAATCTGGCGTTCAGGAACGCCCATTAGCCTATAGCATTCGGGGGGGGGGTAAGTTTTCGGATGTCGAAGTACCTCACGGGGTGCTTCGGATCCTTTTTGCCCTGGAGGTCAGGGTGGTTGTCGGGATAAATTTTTGCAATCATAATCTTTTCGTTATTAGGGCAGCGATACAATCGCTGCATACAAGAAACGGGACATTTTTCTTCAATTACATAGTGCATGTTACGGCTGCTGATGCCTGTCAGGATGGTGGAGCTTACCCCCCTGACTACGCTTATTGTATAGGTCAAGAAACTCCCCATGATAAGAGGGAGTCCAGCCTTGCAATATCAGCAGTTCGAGATTTTTGTTCTTATAAGTCATATTCTACTAAAACGACAGTCATTGGGAAGTGTGCAAGCGTTAGGATGTTCGTAGGTCCGACTGCATCGTAACGAGTGGTAAGGGTAGCAGCGCAGCCGTCGGCTGTGACATTGACAGGAGCGATTTGCCCCCCCTGGTAGTGCGGAATGCACCGATGTTTGTTATCTTACAGATCATATTCAATCTATACGCCAGTGGCACCACGAGTGGTTTTTAGAAGAAAATTAGCAACACTGCTTTTCTGATACTGAGCTTTGATGGTTCGACATACCCCCCCTGATAAGCGTTAATAAGACCCAGCCGAGAACGGCTGGGAGTGGTGTTTTTTTGTGCTGCGATGGTATCGCAGCATACGGGACACTTTTCATAGGTCATACTCGATGAGAATTTTGGGTTTGTCTGTATCGTGGCCATTGCCCCCCCCCTGCGAGGCAGAGGGCGATACCTTTTGGGGACACCACTATGCCGTTTTGGGAAGGGCTATAACGACCGAGGATGATAGGACGTGTGACCATATTACAAGAGTAGGATAATGACGATAATCAACAGCACGGCAAAGGTGCGAGAACGGCGGGGACGGATGTCGCCACGGATGTAGGACTTTGTGGAGGTCCTGGTAGGTG
>Ga0247611_10000705_pt1 | contig 65296 bp, 45 predicted proteins | sample 177DNAGHGhighgp2_FD_192422 | JGI IMG/M metagenome (GOLD analysis project Ga0247611, IMG submission 192422) | Sheep rumen microbial communities from Palmerston North, Manawatu-Wanganui, New Zealand - 1770 DNA GHGhigh gp2 | ecosystem: Host-associated > Mammals > Digestive system > Stomach > Rumen...
CGTGTAATAAAAGTAGTTGCGCTGGCGTTCAAAGCACGGTGTGGTGTCTGAGACGGTGAAAATCTGCGCCTGCAGCCCCGTCCACAGCAGGACGGTGGCAATGATAAATAAAGATATTCTTTTCATAGTAGTATAATATTAAAAGTTATACGTTATGCATTTTGTTTATTTGTATATTTGTCGGTATGGGTACATTGTTCGGCGCTTGGTAGGCATACGCTGCCGTTCTATTGGGATAAAAGCACAAAAATGGGCTGTTTTGTGACATTCGAAGTGATTTTTTTCTTCTGTTTGGGTGGAAGTCCTATTCTAGTATGGCTGTTACGATATATATACAGTTCTCTTCGTCATAGGTAATATCCACTTCGTATCCTTCCGCAATCATATCTTTTGCCCAGCGCTTGGCATCCTCATGGTCGCTCGTTTTGTAGGTCACGGTCTCCTTGGTGGCAACTTGGCGGGTGGTGGTAGCCCTGCTCACCGTGATGCGGTGTCCTTGGCGTGCCAGGGCAAACATCCGTTCCATAAAGGCATGCCATTCTGTCTCGGAATGGATATAGGCGTAGTGGGTCGCTCCATCGATATGGTAAATGACGTTGTGTTTGGAGCAGGTAATCGGGACGACAGAGCTGTCGTCTGTCTCCTTTTGACAACTGATGGCAGTTGTGGCGAGCAGTGCAAGTGCTGCTAATGTGATGATGACGTTTTTCATTTCTTCTGGATATCTTTTTTTATTTCTTTTGATAGGTGGTTCAATATGTTGTCTAATAAGTTATTATCAATGTTATGATAGATGGTAATCCGTTTGTGGTGTGGTGTAAATATCATTATGTCGTGTTTTACATAACGGGGATTTTTTATGCGCTTCGACGGGTCGTCTGGTGATACATTAAATATAAAGTAGTGGATTGGATTTTTTTTACTAAATATCCTTTCATTATATTTATTGAGATGAAGGTCATTTATCAACCAAGCCATTGTAGCGGAGTCCTTTATCAGGATGACCGTCACGTCGAAAACGGTGGAGTCGTCAATACGGAATCCTTCGATGTAGGCCACGTCGAGGTCGGGGTTCGGTGCATAGCGCAGAAAAGCTGCTGATTGGGCGGCAGCGTTGCACATAATCAAGGCTGTCAGGGCTGAAACGATGATGAATCTTTTCATGGCTGAGGAATTAAGGGATTATATTAATGACAATTCGAGGCAGAGGTGGTAGAGGAACCGTTGGGTGTCGCATACTTCGCTGGAGCAGATGAATGAGGCATAGGTGGCATTTATTGTGGGAGGAATGGCGGAGGGAGGCATGCTGTCGGACGGGATGAGCACAAGGCTGTCGGCAAGGGCTACGGCGGGCTGGACGGCTGGCGTTGGTGGGTGGGCGGTGGCAGGAGGTGTGGCACTTGGCTCGACATCTAATGCTCGAGGCTTTGCTGCAGGGTGGTGTAGCCTTTGGGGTGCGGGGGTGGAGGGCTGAAAGGCAGCAGGCTCCGCAGCACCTTGTGACGGGAGGGGCAGGGGGGCGGTCTCAGCCACACGCCCGGCCTGGAGTCCATCGGGGTCGGCAGGAGCCACGGGTAGCAGTATGAAGAGTATTACAACCAGGGGGATGAGCATGGCGGCCACTACCCGATAGACCACTCGCGATGGCCGTGACTTTGGCAGCGGCGGAACGGCGTTTGGGGCATGCCTGTTGCCTTCGGCGTAAGCCCGCGCCCGCTGCTCGTCGCTCAGCCCGGGGGTGAGGCTTATGCGCTGCGAGTAGTCCTGCAGGACGCTCTCCAGCGGGTCGATTCTTTGTTTCCTTTTCATGGTTCTGATTCTTTATTAAGCTGATACAGCTTGTCTTTTATTCTGTTGATGCGCCGCAGGGTATGAAGGTAGCTCTTGCCCATGATGGCGGCAATGTCTTTGACGGAGTTGTGGTCGATATACATCATGATGAGTTCTTGGTCGGAGTCATCAAGATGGCTGATAAGTTTGTATAGCTTGCTGTATAGGTCCTCCGTGTCGTCGGGGGTGGCATGGTTGGTGATGTTGGCAGTGTAGTCGAAGTGGGCTTGGCGGCGGTCTTCGTCGCGTATGATGTTCAGGGCTTTGCGGTAAAGGATGCTGTAAACCCACGCATGCTCGTGGCTGATGACAGTGCCCCGCGGCAGGTTGTAGAATACTAGCCACAGGTAGGTGGTCAGGTCGCACACTAGCTCGTCGTAGTGGTAAGAGCCGGGCATATAGAACAATGCACCTATCTTTTTGATAGTGCCCTCGTGTCGACGCACAATGGCGTCGAACAGTTCTCGGCTATCGTCATGACCAGTCATAGTGACGATTGGCTTTACTCGTTATTTCCCCTTTTTTATTCTATAGACACCACAGGGGGTGAAAATAATCACTCGGATGTCTCTTTTTAACCTTTTTTAACGCTAGACCCGATTATCCCAAATGGGTTAAACAGACCTGAAAAAAGCGAGATGGATAGTATAGTCGGCCTAAGGACCGATTAGGGGATAAAAAAAAGAGGATGCCCGAGTGGGCACCCTCTTTTGGGGAACGGTCGATTAGTAACCGAAGATGTCTTTGAGCGAGAGCTTCTTCACCTTGCCGAACTTGGCGAGGGCGTTGAAGTCCATGTCGGCTTCCTTGCCGAGGCACATGTAGACTTTCTTCTGGCCTTTGATGTACTTGTGGTTGAAGTTGATGACATCCTGCATGGTGACATTGGGATAGGCCTCGAAGAGCATCTTGGCATGGTTTTTCTTGGGGTTGAAGCCCATGCGCTCGTAGTAGAGGTAGCTGTTGATGATGCCCATCTTGGTGGTGCGTGCGGTGCGGATGGCACTGATTTCGGCTTCCTTGGCCATGTTGAAGTTGGCTTCGGCCACAGGCATTTGGTCAAAGAGCTCGTTGAAGGCGTTCATGGCGTCGATGAGTTTGTCGTTCTGGGTGGCGATGATGGCGGCATTGGTAAAGTAACCGTCCTTGTCGCTGGGAGTGGCATAGTAGCTCTGGGCGCTGTAGGCGAGGGAGCGTTTCTCGCGCATCTCCTGGAAGACGATGGCGTTCATCGAGCCACCGAAGTATTCGTTGAAGATGTCCATGACGGCTTCGTTCTTGGTGTTGAACTTCTCACCACGGAAGTGCTCGCGCATGTAGGTCTGGTTGGCGTTGTAGTCGACAAAGTAGACGATATTTTCATTCACAGCCTTGGGAGTGACTTTCTTGTTGGCGGGAGCCTTCTTGTTCATCTTGTAGGTGTAGTTGTTGGCCAGGGCGCGGAAGTTGTCGACGCTCTCGGGACCGTAGTAGAGGACGCGGTGCTTGTAGTTGAAGAGGCCGTGGAGGGCATCGGTGAGCTGCTGGCAGGTGTAGGCCTTTAACTGTGCTTCGCTGAGGATGTCGAGGGTGGGGGAGTCGGCACCGTAGGTACCGTAGTTGCCGAGGGCACGGAAGCAGTTCTGCTGGTTGTGCTTGGCGTTCTCACGGGCTTTGAGGGTACGGGCCACGAGCATCTGCAGGGCTTGCTCGTTGGGCTGGACATCGGTGATGATTTCGTCAACGAGGGCCATGGCTTTGGTCATGTTCTCGCTCAGGCCGCTGAGGCTGATGTTGATGTTCTCCTGTCCGACGCTGACGCTGTAGTTGCAGGCCAGTTTGTAGAACTCCTGCTGGAGCTGCTCGGGGGTGTGCTTGCTGGTGCCCAGGTACTCGAGCACGTCGGCGGCCAGGTCGAGGGTCTTGCCCAGTTGTCCGGCACGGTAGCCGAAGTCGAAGCGGTAGATGAGGTTGAAGGTCTTGTTCTCGGTGTTCTTCACATAGAGCACTTCGGCGCCGTTCTTGAGTTTGGACTTGGTGAGGTCCTTGCTGAAGTCGACAAAGACCGGCTCGATGGGCTTCACTTGGCGGGCTTTGATTTCCTTGAGGAAGGCGCTCTCGTTGTCACGACCCACCTCGATGGGGGTGATAGGAGGTTTGGAGACCTTGAGGATGGGCTCGGGTTCGCCTTTCAGCTTGTTGACGATAACGTAGTTGTTGTCCTTGAAGAGACGGTTGGCGAAGGCCACAAGCTCGCGCTTGGTAATCTTGGAAAGCTCGTTGATTTCGTTGCAGACATCGCCCCAGTTGCGGTGTTCGACGTATGCATAGGCCATCTGGCTGGCGCGGCTGTTGTTGCTTTCGGCGCGTTTCATGATGGAGAGCTTCATGTTGTTGATGGCAGCTTCGAGCATCCAGTCGTCGAATTTGCCTTGCTTCACCAGTGCAATCTGCTCGTCGAAGAGGGCCTGCACCTGCTCGAGGGTCTGTCCCTGCATGGGCTGGCCGCCGAACATGAAGGCACCGTAGTCGTTGAGGGTGTAGGTGCCGGCGTAGGCGCCCATGCAACGCTGCTGCTGGTTGATGTTGAGGTCGATGAGACCGCACTTGCCGTTGTTGAGGACACTCTCGAGGAGGTCGGCCAACATGGCATCGTGGCTGCCGTTGCCGCTGTCGAGACGGTAGGCGCGGATGGTGTTCTCGGCATCGAGGCCGGTGACGGTCTTGGTGATGACGGAGGTGATGGGTTTCTCACGCTCGAATTTCAGCTCGGGGACGTTGCCGGGTTTCATGTTGCCCCAGTACTTGTCGATGATGCGGATGGCCTGGTCGGGGTCGAAGTCACCGGCCATGCTGATGCAGATGTTGTTGGGCACATAGTAGGTGGCCACGAAGTTGCGGATGTTGCGCATGGAGGGGTTCTTGAGGTGCTCCTGGCTGCCGAGGGTGGTCTGGTTGCCGTAGGGGTGGTGGGGGAAGAGGGCGGCAAACATGGCCTCGTTGGCTTTGCGGCCGTCCTTGGTGAGGGACATGTTCTTCTCCTCGTAAATGGTCTCAAGCTCAGTGTGGAAAAGACGCAGGACGAGGTGCTGGAAACGGTCGGCCTGAATCTCGCACCAGGTCTCCAACTGGTTGTTGGGGATGTTCTCGACATACATGGTGTAGTCGTTGCTGGTGAAGGCGTTGGTGCCGGTCGAGCCGATGGCGGTCATGGCCTTGTCGTACTCGTTGGCGACGGCAATCTTCGAGGCCTCGTAGCTCAGGCTGTCAATCATGTGGTAGATGGCAGCGCGGGTGGTGGGGTCGTTGAACATGCGGTAGGCTTCGAAGAGGTCTTCAATTTTCTGGATGAGGACTTTCTCCTTCTCCCAGTCGGTGGTGCCGAGCTTCTGGGTGCCCTTGAACATCATGTGCTCGAGATAGTGTGCCAGACCGGTGGTCTCGTGCGGGTCGTTGCGCGAACCGGCACGCACGGCGATGTAGGTCTGGATTTTCGGAGCGTCTTTGTAAACGCTCATGAAGACTTTAAGACCATTGTCCAACGTGTACTCGCGGACGTTCAGCGGGTCGTTGGGATAGGTCTTGTACTGATAGGTTTTCTGAGCCATCATTGTGCCGCAGGAGAGGGCAAAGAAGGCCACAAAACAGCAGATAAAGCGTAGTCGTTTCATTGTATTTTGTTGTTTGTTAATATATTGTGTCTATCTGTCGCAATATGTTAAGACTACAAAGATACACATTTTTGTTGAAATGAAAAGTGAAAAAAATGGATTCTGCTACAATTTGAACGCTTGCCGCACGCAGTTGGTCCATAGCTTCTCCATTCGTATTACGATTAATCACCGATACTTCCACGTTCGTTCAACGATACTCTATCGTTGAAATATCGTTGATGTATCGTTGAAGTATCGTTGATATGGCGTTGCAACCCTGTCCGCATTGTGACCTTCCTTGGTTGAAAAAAAACTTGTGGGAATATCGTGGATGGGATGCAATTTTTTTTGTGTATGTGCTTTTAATGTTGTATCTTTGAAGATAATTTTGCGCTGAATGTTTCGGTGCAAGTTTTTTGTATTCAGAGAAATAATAAAAGCACATCAGTATGAAAGACAGTGGAAACTTGCTATTGGAGGGCATGGAGAGGCTTGGTTTGATAGCCGCCCGTATCAGACAAAACCAGGGGCCGATACCCCAAATTGAGATTGACATCATTCTGCAGGAGTTGCGCAATCTCTATATGGAAGCGCTTAAATTGGAAGCAGAAGAGATAAAACCGGCTGCTGCCGACCCCGACAGGATGGCTGCCGAGGCCAAGCGTCAGGCAGAGGAGGAGGCCGCCCGCAAAGCTGCCGAAGCCCAACGCAAGGCTGCGGAAGAGGCTGCCCGCAAAGCTGCCGAAGCCAAGCGTCAGGCTGAGGAGGAGGCCGCCCGCAAAGCCGCCGAGGCCAAGCGTCAAGCTGAGGAAGAGGCCGCCCGCAAAGCCGCCGAGGCAAAGCGCCAAGCTGAGGAGGAGGCCGCCCGCAAGGCTGCAGAGGCCAAGCGTCAAGCTGAGGAGGAGGCCGCCCGCAAAGCCGCCGAGGCCAAGCGTCAAGCCGAGGAGGAGGCCCGCAAAGCCGCCGAAGCCAAGCGTCAAGCCGAAGAGGAGGCCCGCAAGGCTGCCGAAGCCAAGCGCAAGGCCGAGGAGGAGGCTTTCCGGAAGGCTGCTGCCGAAGAGTTGAAACCCATCTTCGCTCCCGAACCTGTTGAACAGGAGGCTGCCTCGGTGATTGAACCCATGATGGAGAAGATAGAGGGGAACCCCAACGATGAGCTGTTTGCTGACGAGCCCGCCGCACCGGCCAAACCGGCCAAGCAGACCAAGGCCAAAAGCCAGGAGTCCTCGCTGTTTGACTATTTCAAGAACAGCAGTGAAGAGGATCAGCCGAGGGTCCGCACACTGGCCGACACGCTCAACAAGAACAGCCGTAATGTGGAGGAGCAGTTGGAAACCCGTGTGAACGCCAAGAAGGTGGATGACCTGCGTACGATTATCAATATCAACGATAAGTTCAGCTTCATGAGTGAACTGTTCCATAACAACATGAAGGCCTACAACGACTTCATTCTGCGACTGAACAGCTATACCTCACGCGAGGAGGCTTTGGCCTATGTGGCGGAGGTGGCTGCACAGTATATGTGGCACGAGAACTCGATGGTGGTGAAAAGTTTCTACAAGGTGTTCGACCGCAAGTTCTAAATGTACAATCCTCTGCAAGCAAACAAACGTTTTTCATCCCCCACAAAACTAACCGACTCATTATGAATAATCGCAAAGCCATCTTGTTCTCAGCCCCCTCGGGCAGCGGCAAGACCACTATCATCAGAGAGATATTGAAACGTTTCGACTGTTTCGAGTTTTCCATATCGGCCACCAGCCGCCAGGCTCGCGAAGGTGAGCAAGACGGAGTGGACTATTACTTCCTTACCCCCGACGAGTTTGAGAAAAGGGTGAATGAAGGGTTGTTTCTGGAATGGGAAGAGGTGTATGCCGACATCCGCTATGGTACGTTGAAGTCGGAGATTGACCGCATCTGGAGCAACGGGCATGTCATCATCTTCGATGTGGACGTGAACGGAGGCATGAATATCAAGAAGTATTTCGGCTCCGAGGCGTTGGCACTATTCATCATGCCCCCCAGTATCGAGGTGCTTGAGATGCGTCTGCGCAATCGCGGCACCGAGAGCGAGGAGGCTATTGCAAAACGGCTTGCCCGCAGTGCCGCCGAGCTGAAGATGGCCGACAGGTTCGATGTGACCATCCTGAACGACGATCTGGGCCGTGCAGTGGACGAGACGCAGCGCGTGATAAACAACTACCTCAGCAGATGATAATCAAGAAATAAGAGAATGGACGCACTACTGGCTTTTATCAAACGGTACAATTTCGTCTTCGTGTTCCTGCTGTTGGAGATACTGGCAATCATCTTCATTGTCCAGAACAGCAACTACCAGGGTTCGAAGATTGTGCATGCAGGCAATGCCTTGGCAGGGAGGTGCTACGGCACCCTCTCGCTGGTGGGCGATTATTTCGGGCTGCGTAAGGAGAATGAACGTCTGGCAGAGGAGAACGCTTCGCTGCGGGCGCAACTGGAGTCGTCGTATATCAGCTACAACCTGCGTGAGTTCACACACGAGGACACCGTCTACAAACAGCGTTACAGCTACACTGAGGCCCGCGTGATAAAGAACTCGTGGAACCGGCGCAACAATTACATCATGATTAACAAAGGCCGCAAGCAGGGCATCAAGCTTGACCAGGCGGTCATCTCGCCGCAGGGGATTGTGGGCGTGGTGGTGAACACCACCGACAATTTCTCCACGGTCATGCCGGTGCTGCATTCCAACAGCCGTAACAGTGTCAAGATTGGCCGTATCAACACCAACGGCTCGCTGGTATGGCGTGGGGGTGATTTCCGTTATGCCACGCTGATAGACATCCCTACTACCTATAAACTCTTCCCCAACGATACGATAGTGACCAGCGGCATGGCCAACGATTTCCCCGAAGGGGTGATGGTGGGCTTTGTGGAGCAGGCCATGAGCGAGAAGGGGAGCGGGTTCTACACCATCAAGGTAAGGCTGGCCACCGAGTTCACCAAGTTGGACCATGTTTATATTATCGACAACCGGTTCAAGGCTGAACAGGATTCGCTCATTGCCTGGACCAAGAAAGAGGAGGAGCAGTTATGACAAAGTTGGTGCTAACTAATATTTTCCGTTTTCTGTTGCTTATCGTGCTGCAGATTTTGCTGATTAACTATGTCAGTTTCGGCGGGTACCTGATACCGTTCATCTATATTCTTGCGGTGCTGATGCTGCCTACGCGTCTGGGCAATATCCCGCTGTTGCTGATAGCCTTTGCCGCAGGCGCCATTGTGGACATCTTCTGCAATATTCCTGGCTTTCACACCTTCAGCTGTACGATGATGGCTTTTATCCGGGTGGTGCTGGGCAACAGGATGCTGACACGCGACGACCCGGCTGAGGCCGTCATTGATGTACCCAGTGCCTACACCGTTCCGGCACAGACCTTCGCGCTGTATCTTTTTGTGATGGCATTGGTATATAGTTTCTCCTATTGTATGCTTGAGGCTTTCAGTTTCGGCAATTTCTGGATGACCATGCTCTCGATGATTCTCGACACTGTGGCCACCTGGATATTGATGATGTTGAGCCAGTTGTTGATTTCACCCAAGAAAAGATAAGCGCCATGAGACGTGTTGTACTGTTGATGCTGATGATAGCAACGGGATATGCCTCTTCCGGTCAGTCGGCTATAGGCCAGTGGCTGGACCACAACTCATTCATCGCTGTCCGCAAGGTATGCGTTGGAGAGGGTGAAGTGTATGCCGCCACCCGCATGTCGCTGTTCCGTTATGATGTGGCAGAGAAGGTGGTGCAGCCCATGACCAAAGTGAACGGACTGACAGATGTGGGCATCAGCACGATGGCATATAATCCCGCTACCCAAATGCTTGCCGTGGCATACAACAACTCGGGTCTGGACCTTGTCCACAAAGGTCAGGTGCACCATATCGCCGACATCCATTTCGCCGGTATCGGGGGTGACAAGAAGGTGTACAATATCCGCTTCAATGGCCGCAAGGTTTATCTGGCAACAGGTTTCGGCGTGGTGGTGGTGGATGCCGACCGCCACGAGATAGAGGAAACCTACTATCTGGGTCCCGACGGTGAGAGCGGTGTGGTATATGATATCGCATTCACCGACAGTCTCGTTGTGGCGGCAACAGACCGGGGCATGATGACAGCCCCCAAGGGAAGTCAGCGGCTGCATATCTACGAGTCGTGGACGCTGGATACGGTCTCTCCTCTCGCCGGGATGTCGGTCAGGATGCTCGAGGTGTGCCCATGGGCGATGGTGGCTGCTGCCTGTACCACCAATCCCGACAGTATGACGGTGTTTTATCAATATGCCGGCAGTTGGGACACACTGGCCATCGGCAGGGTTCGCTCGCTCAAGTGCCATAATGGGTTAGTTATCCTCAATCGCTTCAACAGCATAGTTATTTTCAACGAACGCTTAGAGTGCAAGTATTCACTGGTAGAATTGCCTGAATACGGTCTTGCCATCGAGGATGTCGACGTCGATGCCGACGGCACCCTCTGGATGGGGCATGTATGGGCGGGACTCATTCAATCCCCCCGAAGTTATACCACCTTCACTTCTCATTCGCCCGTCGGCCCTACCAACGATGATTATGTCTACAGCCTTACAGCTACGTCGAGCAGCCTGTATCTATGTCCCGGCGGCAAGAAACCCACCTACGAGAGTGCCCTTCTCCCCGGGTCGCTTTCCATCTATGAAAAAGGGGAGTGGTCGCAAATCACCAGGTCCGAAGGCATTCCCAATTATCAGGATGTCCTCTACATGGCCGTCGACCCCAAAGACCGTAAGCACATCTCTGCCACGTCGTGGGGCTATGGTGTGCTCGACATCCACGACAAAGTCATCGACACCCTTTTCGACCAGACCAATAGCCAGGGGGCTCTTGTCCCCTTCACCAGCGGCTCGTTCACTCATCTGCGTGTCTCAGGTCTTGCTTACGACAAACAAGGTAACCTCTGGATTACCAATTCGCTGGTCGACCGCGGCCTTGCTGTCCGTTACCATGACGGCTCTTGGCGCAATTTCGACATCAGCCCTATCCTTCAAGGCTTGGCCAACGACAAGAAGGAAATTGACAAGCTGGTGTGGGACAGTGTCACCGACTATAAATGGTTTATCGGCAAAGCCAACCGCATCTATGTACACGACGGCGTGAACAAACTGGCCTATGTCAACCCCAACAATGGCAGCAAATTGGAGACCCACACCGTCACCTGCTTGGTTCAGGACCGCTCGGGAGACCTTTGGTTCGGCACCGACAAGGGCATCAAGGTCATCTACGACGGCTACCGTGCCTTTGCCAATGGCGGCAGGGGAGAGATGGCGCCTGTCAACTGCAGCAACATCCTCTACAACGAGGACGGCATCAACGAGTACCTCATGGCCTATGAGAGCATCACCTGCATGGCTGTAGACGGAGCCAACCGTAAGTGGGTGGGCACCTCCAACAACGGCCTTTACCTGATTTCCGCCAACGGGTTGGAACAGCTGCACCATTTCACCACGGCCAACAGCCCGCTGGCATCGGACAAGATTGTCGCCCTTGTCGTCCATCCTGAGAGCGGAGTGGTGTATGTCGGAACCGACATGGGGCTGCAGTCCTACCGCTCCACCGCCACAGTGGCCTATGCCGAACCCATGGCGGACATCCATGCCTTTCCCAATCCTGTCCGTCCCGGCTACGACGGTCCCATCGCTGTCAAAGGCTTCACCCGCGACGCACTGGTGCATATCACCGATGCCCGTGGACATGTGGTGCATTCCGCTACCGCTTTCGGCGGCCAGGCGGTGTGGGATGGTCGCAACCAGCAAGGAGAGCCTGTGGCAAGCGGCACTTATTTTGTCTTCGCTTCCGACTCGGCGGGCAACATGCGCTCCGTGGCCAAAATACTCATCCTCCGATAAGGGGCCGTAGCATGAATATAAACGCGATAAATCTCATTATTCATCATTCTAAATCCACCACTCGTTGATACCTACCCTCTCCACACCCGCCCTTGTGTTGCACACCACAGCCTACTCCGAGACCTCGGTGATTGCTAAGATTTTCACCCGTCAGTTGGGTGTGCGCTCATATATCTTGAAAGGGGTGCGCAAAGGAGGCAGCAGGACCAAGCAGAATCTGTTGCAGCCACTCAGCTATCTCGACTTGGTGGTATACAACAACCCCAAAACCTCCATCAACTACCTCAAGGAGGTGGCTCCCCATAAGGGCATTCCCCAAAGCCTGGCGACGGCAAGGGTTGACGAAATGTCGCGTCACGCCATGCGGTTCTTCATGACAGAATTGCTATACAAAACGCTTCGCGAGGAAGAACCCATGCCCGACTTGTTTGACTATGTCGTCAGTATGGCACACTCTCAATCGGCCACTGTCAACGGCCAGTCGCCCATCCTTTTTATGCTCTCCGTCTCGCGCCATCTGGGCATTGAACCTTTGGACAACTATTGCTCGCGCGAGCCGCTGTTCGACATGCTCAGCGGCCGGTTCCAGTATGCTGGCGACCAAACCCTCGACCCCTCCACTTCCCAACTGTTGCATTACTATCTGCAACACCTCCACGACGGAACGCCCGCACCTGTGGCCACCCTCGCCCAGCGTACCGAGCTTATCAACCGTCTGCTAGAATACTTCCAGATGCACCTCAGCGAGTTCCGCAACTTCAAGTCGCACGAAATCTTACATACTGTATTACAATAATAAATTCAACAACCATGAAGAAGATTCTATTTGTGTTTTTTACCGTAATGATGGCACTTCCGGCCTTCAGCCAGTCGTGCTACTGGGTGTTCCTTACCGACAAGCAGGGCACCACCTTCGACCCCTACACCTATTTCGACGCCAAAGCCATTGAGCGTTACAACCAATGCGGTGCCGACCTCTACGACATCAGCAACTACCCGCTCAACAGCAGCTACGTGTCGCAAATCGACGCCATCGCCACCGAGGAGGTGGGCACTTCCCGTTGGCTCAACGCCGTCGCCGTCATGGCAACCCCCGAGCAGATGAGCCTCATCGAGCAGCTGTCGTTCGTCAAAGGCACCCATCTGATTGCCTCCGAGATGCAGATTGCAGCCTACAAAGCCCTTTCCGAATATTCTGAAAACTCAGAATACTCCGAAAACTCCGAATTCCCCGCCAACCCCGAAACCCCGCTGCTCCTCCACGAGCAGCTCATCCGCATGGGCGGCCTCGAATTTGCCAAGCAGGGCATTGACGGCAAGGGTATCCGCATCGCCATCTTCGACGGCGGTTTCCCCAGCGTCAACACCCATCAGGCTTTCAAGCACCTCTTCGACAACCATCAAATCATCAAAACTTGGAACTTCTGCAACGACAAGGAGGATGTCTATGGCTGGAACAGCCACGGCACCATGACCCTCAGCTGCATTGCCGGCATCTCCTATGGCACAAAGAAGATGGGTCTCGCCACAGGGGCAGAGTTCCTCCTCGCCCGCACCGAGGTCGATTTGGAACCTTTCAAAGAGGAAGTATGGTGGATGCAGGCCATGGAATGGGCCGACAAAAACGGTGCCCAGATTATCAGCAGCTCTCTCGGCTATGGCAAGGAGCGTTATGATATGTGGCAGATGGACGGCACCTCCTATGTGGCCAAAGCCGGCAACATGGCAGCCCGCAAAGGCATGTTGGTCTGCAACTCTGCAGGCAACGAGGCCACCACTGCCGCCTGGAGAACCATCATCACCCCCGCAGATGCCGACAGCGTCCTGTGCGTGGGCGGTATCGAAGCCGACCTCAAGCACTACCGCCACATCTCTTTCAGCTCCTTTGGCCCCAGCGCCACTGGCACACTGAAACCCAACGTCTGCGCCTACGGCCATGCTTTTGCCGCGCAGCCTAGCGGAAACGATAAATATGGTCAAGTCGATGGCACATCCTTCTCATGTCCCCTCGTGGCCGGTTTCGCCGCTTGCGCTCTTCAGGCCTGCCCCGGTCTCACCGCCATGCAGCTCTTCCACGAGATAGAGAAGTCCGCCGACCTATACCCCTATTTCGACTATGCCTTCGGCTATGGTGTACCCCAGGCCTCCTATTTCTGCAACAAACGGCAGAAAGCCGCTGCCCGTCCCTCGTTCCGTTTCGTCGAGAAAGACGATGTGGTCGAGCTTCATCTCCTCAACCCCGTCCTTGCTACCCAAATCAGCCGTCCCCTCTTCTGCAATGTGCAGAACGAACAGGGCACCCTCGATGCCTACCGCCAAATCGAGATTGACAACATCGACACTGCCTCCTGCATCACCTTCGACAAGAAACAGCTCTACCGCCGCACCCTTAACGTCTGGCTCGACGGCTACACCGCCAGTTTCCGCCTCACCGACGAGCAGAACAAGCGCCTTGCCGTCACTGGCTACAGCACCGACTTCTCCTACCAAATGAAGCCTGCCAAGTTCGACAACTTCAGCTATTCGTCCACGCTTAGCAAGCAATGGAAGAAAGGCGACTGGTCCGATGTATCCTCTTTTGGCAACAGTGCCAAATGGCGCGGCGACTTTTATGTCCAGCTCGGCGACATGATTCGCCTCTCCTCTCAGGAATACAAAATCGGGCTCTGGTCCCCCGTCTCGCGTATCGGCGTCCGCGTCATGCGCGCCCTCGCCAAGCCCTACTGTATCGGTCTGGGTCTCGAATACGGCAACACCCGTTACACCTTCGACCCTGAGCGTAGCCATCGTTTCGACAACCTCTTCGCCCTTCCCACCGCCAGTGTCGACCACAAATACTACTACGTCGATGAGGTCTCCCTCGAGTTCTTCCAGCGTGTCCGCTTCGTCCCCGGTGGTCTGTTCGGCAAAGGTCTCAATTGGGACCTCGGCGCCTACGCCTCCCGCTGCTGGTACAGTTACCAGGTCGCCTACAAAAACATCCCCCATGCGTCAAAGGGTGATGTGGTAATCAAAGACCCGCAGTATCAGGACAACTACAAGTTCAACTTCGGTGTCACCACCCGTTTCTCCTACGATGCCATCGGCATCTACCTCCGCTACCGCCTCACCGGCTTCGCTATCAACTACGATTCCGACCCCACCAGCCCCACAGCTTTCAAGCTGGACCTCCCCCGCTTCGAAGCCGGCATCCAACTTTGCTTCTAAAGTATGACTACAAGATAAAATATGTCTTTCAGGTCGAAAAGGGTTAAGGTGTTAATGCACCTAGCCCTTTTCGGCATTTGTGTGACAAATCCACTGATTTCGAGAGCGGGAGCAGGATGACAATCCATGGTTTTTGACTAATGCGAAAACAAAAACTTGCTATGTCGCTTGAATTTTGTATCTTTGCATTTTAAATTGGATATGTGAAATAGTTGCTCTCGATAATCAATAAACAAATTAGTAATATGACACTCGAAGAATTCCAGAATGAATTGCGTCAGGGTATTCCCAATCCCCTGCCCGAACCGCAGCCTTATGACCCCACAGTGAACCATGCGCCCAAGCGCAAGGACATCCTCACGCCTGCAGAGAAGAAGCTGGCCATCCGCAATGCCCTCCGCTATTTCGACCCGAAGGACCACGCCATGCTGGCTCCCGAGTTTGCCGAGGAGTTGAAGAAATACGGCCGCATCTATATGTACCGTCTGCGTCCTACCTACAAGATGTATGCCCGTCCCATCGACGAGTATCCCGCCAAGTGCCGTCAGGCTGCCGCCATCATGCTGATGATTCAGAACAACCTGGATCCCGCAGTGGCACAGCATCCCCACGAGCTGATTACCTACGGTGGCAACGGCGCCGTGTTCCAGAACTGGGCCCAGTACCGCTTGGTGATGAAATACCTCTCGGAGATGACCGACGAGCAGACACTGGTGATGTACAGCGGCCACCCGATGGGACTCTATCCCAGCCATAAGGATGCCCCCCGCGTTGTGGTGACCAACGGCATGATGATTCCCAACTACTCGAAACCCGACGACTGGGAGCGTTACAATGCCCTCGGCGTGACACAATACGGCCAGATGACCGCCGGTTCGTACATGTATATCGGCCCGCAGGGCATTGTGCACGGCACCACCATCACGGTGCTGAACGCTGCCCGCAAGCTCGGCGGCGGCACAGCAGGCAAGCTGTTTATCACCGCTGGTCTCGGTGGCATGAGCGGCGCCCAGCCCAAGGCTGGCGACATCGCTGGTGTGGTGAGCATCACCGCCGAAATCAACCCTGCTGCTACGCAGAAACGCTATGACCAAGGCTGGGTGGACGAAGTGCACGCCGACCTCGACGAGCTGTTTGTCGCTGTGAACAAAGCCCGCGAGCAGAAGATTGCCCGCTCGTTTGCCTATCAGGGCAATGTAGTTGACCTGTGGGAATACTGCGCTGAAAAGGGCATCCAGGTGGATTTGGGCTCCGACCAGACTTCGCTGCACAACCCCTGGGCAGGCGGTTACTATCCCGTGAGCGTCAGTTTCGAGGATGCCAAGGTGATGATGGCAGAGCAACCCGAACTCTTCAAAGAGAAGGTGCAGGAAAGTCTGCGTCGCCATGTGGCAGCAGTCAACAAACTTACCGCCAAAGGTATGTATTTCTTCGACTATGGCAACGCCTTCCTGCTGGAGAGCAGCCGCGCCGGTGCCGACATCTGGAATGAAGACCACAGCGCTTTCCGCTATCCCTCATACGTGCAGGACATCATGGGCCCGATGTGCTTTGACTACGGCTTCGGTCCCTTCCGTTGGGTGTGCACCAGCGGCAAACCCGAAGACCTCGACAAGAGCGACCACATCGCTATGGAGGTGTTGGGCGAGATTGCCGCTACGGCTCCCGCCGAGATTCAGCAGCAGATGCACGACAATATCCAGTGGATTAAGGGCGCCAAGGAGAACCACCTGGTGGTGGGCAGCCAGGCCCGTATCCTCTATGCCGACTGCGAGGGTCGCACCAAGATTGCCGCCCGATTCAACGAGGCCATCAAGAAAGGCGAGATTTCCGCACCTATCGTCCTTGGTCGTGACCACCACGATGTGAGCGGTACGGACAGCCCCTTCCGCGAGACCTCTAACATTTATGACGGCAGCAACCGCTGCGCCGATATGGCTGTGCAGAACGTCATTGGCGACAGTTTCCGTGGCGCCACATGGGTCAGCATCCACAATGGTGGCGGCGTAGGCTGGGGCGAAGTGATTAACGGCGGCTTCGGTATGGTGTTGGACGGCAGCGAGGCTTGCGACCGCCGTCTGCGCATGATGCTCCACTGGGATGTGAATAACGGCATCAGCCGTCGCTCCTGGGCCCGCAACGAGGGCGCCATGTTCGCCATCAAACGCGCTATGGACATCTGCCCCGAGCTGAAGGTCACTATGCCCAACCTTGTTGACGACAACCTTCTCGAAGGACTGTTCTAAACACGATAATCCATAAAATAATAGCGGCGAGGCCATTCGACCTCGCCGTTTGTTATTGTATGCCGAAGATGAATCGGCGGAACAATGTTTCGGCCGGCTTGTTTCCGAGGATACTGCGCATAGTGTTGATGGCGGGTCCCCCTTTGCTGATAAGCCCCTCGACATAGCTGCTGTTTCGTGCGTTTTTGACGCCAGGGTCAATCGTGCATGCAGTAGGGAAGAGGTTGAGGTATGCAGATGTCATCTCTTCGGATAATTGGGCCAGACGACGGGCAGCCCCCATCTTGAAGGTGCAAGGAGAGAGTCGGAGACTGTCATACCACGCAGGTTTCAGTCTCTTGTCCTTCAGGTCTTGATGGGACATTTTCACTGCATCCAAAGAGGAAAGGTCAATAGGTTCCACTTGCGTGTCGTATAATTCAAGAAGCAGGGTTTTCTTGCCGAAGATGCAGATTCTGTCATAGGAGAAGAGTGGCAGGTCTTTTGAATAAGGTGTGCAGATGAGTGTCTCCATCTTCATCAGACCGAAGAAGGCACGCATGCTGAGGTGTGATACATTTGCGCAGTTGTCCCAGTCGTAGGCCTGCAGAAGGAATTTCATCCCCCTGCCGAAGATGGTTTGCCAAGGTGTCACGTCCTTGGTAACGAGTGCACCTCGTTGGGCGAATAGATTAACCACGGAGCCATTCATGACGAGCAACAGAATAGATGGGTAATAATGGAATGAGGATTGGGGTCTTCTTTACGTATGCCTGGTATTCGGGATTGTCCCCATAGTTGGCGTTTTGTCGGATTTCCAGTCGGCGGGCACCACTGAACATAATGTACACAATTGTGATGTAGCCGAGGATGCTGATGAGCCACTGCCACCAGTTGCAAGAGGCACCGATGCAGACAAGAAGGCAGCCAGTCCACATGACTATTTCGCCGAAATAGTTGGGGCAGCGAACAATTTTATACAGTCCTGTACTCACAAAACGATTGGGATTGACTTTCTTTGCAGCGGATTTTTGGGCATCGGCAGCGGATTCCAGTATGATGCCCAATATCATCACGATTGCACCAATCCATGCCCAGGTATCGTTTACGGGTAGCCCTGCGGCCATATTATCGAGCCTTGAAGCGACGGGACAAACCTCTGCCATATAGAGAAATGCACAGGCGAGCCAGATGGAGAGCGTGACTGCGAAAGGGTATCTTCCACTTTTTGTGCTCTCGGAAAGGACTTTGCGGTACGATTCGCTCTTACGCTCCCGAAGGAGAAGATATAATCCCAACCTACACCCATAGATGAAAAGAATGGCGCACAACAGTGCAGTGGGAACAGTGAGGGTGCCCCAATGTAGCGTAGCAGTGGCAACAGCGCATCCTGCAATGCTGAAACCATAGCCGATGCTGATAAAATAGATAAAGTTCTTCCATCCGATAGAAGAAATCGCCAGTGCGATGAGGAAAAGAATCCAGTAGATACTCATAGTTCTCTTGTGTTTTTATTTACAGGTAATAATAACGATGGATTGGACTGATTATTGCGTGTGAGGCAGTAGGAAAAAGTGAATAATTCTCTGGCGTGCGAAGAAAAAATGCAATAAAAAGCAAGGTATTGCGTTATTAAAACATAAATTTTATATACAATACCTATGAAAGGAAGTAGCATACCGTTCAAAAAGAACATGATTCAGGGCGTGAGCATCGTGCTCGCAGCCTTTGTGTTGGGTTTGATGTTGGTCTGCGCTGTGCGGACACTCAAATCATTCGACGACACCGTCAAGGTGCGTGGTCTCTGCGAGAAAGAGGTTCCCGCCGACCGCGTGGTGTGGCGTATCCGCTACAGTGAGAAGGACAACTCGCTGGCCGACTTGCGTGGCACCGTACAGCGGAACAACAACATTATTGTAAGTAAACTGCGTGAAGCAGGTTTCAAGGATGATGAAATCAAAGTGGGGAATGCTAGTTATGATGACCGTTACACTTATGCCAACAACGTGTCTCAGATAACATTCCGCTATCAGGTCGACCAGACGGTCACCGTCTTCACCAAAAATCTTGACCTTGTGCGCAAGTTGCAGCAGACACTTGAGACTGACCTTGTGAACCAGAACATTCTGGCCAACAGTTGGGCAGACTATCAATATCTCGGACTTAACGACATCAAGCCTGCCATGATAGCCGAGAGCCTTGAGAACGCCCGAGCTGCTGCCGACGAGTTCGCTAAGAACAGCCACAGCAAGATTGGCAAAATGCGTACCGCCTCGCAAGGCTACTTCGAGGTAGAAGATCTCGATGAGAATACCCCGCAGGTGAAGAAAGTCCGCGTGGTTACTACTGTGGAGTATTATCTGAAGTAAACCCTTGATGAGAAAACTCTTGCTCATGGGCATCCTGCTGCCAACTATGTTTTTGGCAGGAGGATGCTCTTTGATTGTCAAGGCTGCTTTCGGCATTGATGAGATAAAGGAATATCGCGAAGAAGATGTGCAGTCTTTCCTTGCGGAAAGTCAGGCAAAAATTCCATGTAGGCAGATTGTTGCCACGGTCGAACAGCAAGATAATCTTATCCGGCTTGACTCGGATACTACCATGATGCAGCACCGTGGTCAACCGGTACAGGTACTGTACTTTGATGGTGACTCCTTGGTATTCTATCACATCAACTGTTATACGCAGTCGGGCTTTCTCCGTTTCGACTGGAACAACAAGGGTTCTTTCGATTCCTTCCCACCCTCTCCGACAGTGGTGCCTGACTGGCTCGGAAACATGACGCTAAACAATTATTGCCGCCATCTGTCTGTTCCTATGCCGCAAAGCCGATACACGGTGCTGATTTTTTGGAGTAATGTTTTGCGTAAAGTGTCAGCCAAAGCAGTTGATGTTGTAGTTGACAATGTGGCTGGTCGCAACGATTGTACAGTTTGGTTGGTGAACATTGACAAGTGGATGGTCAACTATATGAATAATAATTAATGAGCAACAATGGGTCACAGCAATTCGAGTTCCATCCTTTAGAATTGTCACAACTCGATGCGGTTCTTGCTTTGGAACAGGAGGCTCTTGACAATCTGGAACGTCCTGACCTTTTGCGACGTAATACGCTCGACATGTGGCACAAGTGCCTTCAACCCCCGCACCTGTGTCTCGGTGCATGGGTTAGGGGTGAATTGGTCGGTTTTGCCATTTTGTATGTTCCGGCAAAGGGCGATGCTGAGGATCTCTCTGTTCTCTTGGTTCAGGTAGATGCTACTCCCTATATTTCTGCCAATTTCAAAATCTGTATCGTCCATCCTCAATGGCGAGGGAGACACCTACAGGTGCTTTTGGGCAAACATTTGCAACAGGAGGCTACGAATAGGGGCATAGAACTTCTATGCGCCACCGCCTCGCCATACAATCAGGCCAGTGTTAAAAGCTTGATTCGGTTGGGCTATTGTCCCGATCATTCTTTACAGAAATACGGTTACGAACGGATGCTTTTCTATCAATTTGTAAATCAATGTTAACGATAATTATATCGCAGAGTGTTTTTTCATTGTAATGGATATAGATTATGAGTTTCAATAAGCACGATATTTCACGCAACCAGTGCCAGCTGTATGGTAAGCAGGCGCGTTGCGGCTACGACTGGTGGTGGCACAGTTTGACGGCATACGATGTCGAGACGGGTCTTGCGCGGCCATTCTTCATTGAGTTCTTTCTCTGTAACCCTGCTAGTGGGGGAGTCGTGCCGATACTGGGACAACTGCCTGAGAACAGGACTGCCGGGTTGCAGCCGTCGTATTTGATGGTGAAGGCTGGCGCTTGGTGCGGTTCAGATAAGGCTCAGCTGCACCGCTTCTTTGGCTGGAAGGAAACGGAGGTTGAGATGGGAGTGCCCTTCTCTGTCAAGGCTGGCGATTGCCATGTGTCCGAGACTGAGATTTGTGGGTCAATAGCCATCACGCCCGAGCAGGCCAAGGCACACCCTGAATGGATGTGCGATAGCGGCGAGATGTCGTGGAAACTCCGTATCAGCAAGCAGGTAGCCTTCAATGTGGGGTATGGTGCCAGCCGTCCGATGCGCCGTTGGCAGCTGTTTGAGATGTTTTGGCATGCTGAAGGGATGAAGACCGCCTACGAGGGGGAGATTGTCTTCAATGGCAGGCGATATGTCGTCCGTCCCGAAGACTGCTACGGCTATGCCGACAAAAACTGGGGACAGGATTTCACCTCCCCGTGGGTGTGGCTCTCGTCGTGCAACATGACAAGTGAGTTGACGGGGCGAAAGCTAACCGACAGTGTCTTTGATATTGGCGGCGGCAGACCCAAGATTGGACCGGTCGCCTTACCGCGGCAGCTGCTCTCCGCCTTCTGGTATGAGGGGAAAGCCTTCGAGTTCAATTTCTCGAAGTTCTGGACGGGATGCCGCACCAAGTTCAAATGCTACGAGACCGACACGCAGATTGTCTGGCATGTGGAACAGCGGACATGGCGCAACCGCATGGTAACAGACATTGTTTGTGAGAAGAAAGACATGCTGTTGGTGAACTACGAGGCTCCCAATGGCCTGAAACTTCACAACCGATTGTGGAATGGCGGTAACGGTCACGGCACAGTCTGCCTATATGTCGACGGCAAACTGCTCGACCGAATCCATGTGGAAAACGTAGGCTGCGAGTACGGCGAATACGATACCGCACAGCCGTACAAGGCGGAAATAGTTGAGAATTGAGGCGTTTATCTGAAATAAGGGTGTCCTGATGTCTCCTTCGCTGTAGGTACAAGGTCATAAAAAATGAGCCACGGCAAGCAGAGTGTGCTTGCCGTGGCTCAACAAAAGGTTGAGGTTGCAGGGGTGGGGTTCAGCCTTGCACAAAGCGAGGGCAGAGAAAGCTTGCTTGCTATGCCGAGCCAAATCAAGGTCACGACCGAAGGGGTTAACCTTTGGCCTGCATCCGCTTACGGAAGTCGTTGGGGGTCTCGCCTGCCTGTTTCTTGAAGAACTTGATAAACTGTGAGGCATCGCTGAAGTGTAGTTTTTCGGCGATGCTTTCAAGCATTTCGTTGGAAGACGCGAGCGTTGCCTGTGCCAAAAGGGTGGTGCGCTCGTTAATCCATTCCATCGTTGTCTTGCCCGACTTCTCCTTGACAACATCTGCCAAATGGCCTTTTGTAATATTCAGTTCGTTGGCGTAGTATTCTGGTTTGCGGACGGGGAATTCCTGCACCATCAGCAGCCGTGTAAAGCCGTTCATGATCTCCAATGGGCGGTCAGGGCGTACAGGGCCGACAGGGCGGTCAAGTTCCTGATAGAGGGTGTGTATGCCGTATAGCAATGAGATGATAAGATAGTTCACCCCCTGCTGATTGATAGACCGAGACTTGATAATCTGCTCCATCAGTCTGAAGTAGTTTTCCACCACACGCCGCTCACTGTCGGACAACACGATATGCCTTTCCTTGTAGTCAATCAGTCCGAGGTGTTCTATCTCGGGGATACGGAAAGCAACACAAAAGACATTGTATTCATCCGACTGAGTTTTCTTAATCAGCACACTGTTGGCGGGGATAATAAGCAGATGTCCTTCCTTTAAGGAGTAATCGTTGTAGGACACATTGATAGTTGTCGTACCCTGACGCACAAGTATGATGCGATGCTCCGGGGTGCGGGTTGGACGGCCTATTCTAACCTTTTTAGCATACGGCTCAAAGTTTGTAATCAACGATATTGTGTCGCTGAAATAATTGTCCTCATAGCGATCAAAAACATGCATCTGTTCCCTTACAGAGCTGTCAATTACATGGATACTTTTGCTATTGTTCTTTTGCATTGTGAAATAGTTCCTTAAATTACTTTGCAAAGATATGAAAAAAATCTGAAATAGAAAGATAGTCGGATTTATTCCGAGTAGAAAACTACTTATTCCGAGTAGTTATCCTTTCCCAGTCCGCTGAATGGCAGTACTTTTGCATCAGAAAACAGGGATAAAAAAGTTTTCTACAAGTGATAAAGAAATCAAGCGTTTAGGAGAAGAAACATCAAAAAAGAAAGTAGGAAAAAATGAAAATTACACAGAATTGTGATGTCAGTGGCAGAAGAAATGTGCGGCCTGACAGAAAGGACAGGATAGCGACAAAACTGTCTTATTGCAGCGTCGTGGCAGTGATAATCGCTATAGACATATTGGCAATAATACTGACAAAGTAAAAGACCTGAATAAACCATATTGTTCAACCCCAAAAAAGTAAACGCCTATGAAAGAAGACACCAGATAATAACAAAACAACAAACAGAAACCCAAAGTAAAGTACAACAAAACAACAAACACTCACAAACATCAATTAATCAAAAGTAATAACATTTTAAAATTTACAACAATGAAAACAATCGGTAAATATTACGCAGTGGCTGTCGCAGCCATCATGACAATTGGAAGCATCGCCTTCGTCTCCTGCAACAAGGAAAAAGAAAACAACTATACCAATGGACATTTCACCACAAATGAAAATGCCACAAAAACCATCACACTTAGTGATGCTCAAAGGCTTCACTATGCACAACTTTTGGCCACAAAAATGTCACGGTACCCTAATTCATACAGAGAGTTAAATTATGCAATCAGTGTTGTGAATAGTTATGGTGTGGATGAACACCTTGCATTCTTTGACATTCTCTCCACACAAGAATCCAAATTCTTGCTTCCAAACATTCCCATATCAAACCTAAGAAACGCATTGGTTGAGACCGGAATCGCAGAAGATTGCGGTTTGACATATGATAATTACTATGCCAACCTACAACTATACTGGCCATACCATGATGATTGGGATGATACAACAACACCTGTAATTATCTTTATTCCAATAAATGAGAACGCAACAACTGTCACAGGTTACCGCTGCTATCCTGGTGGAACTGCTGAACCGATTCCTATTGATGAAAGTTCTATTACAAAGTACGGTGTCCCCTGCATTATCATCAACGAATGCGAGTTTAGGTACAATGAATATCCTAACTTTAAAGAGGGTGAGCATTATAATAATGGTTTTACATGGGGAAGGATATCTGACTCCGATAATATCGAGCCGTACATTAATAATGTTCAAACTGGACATGATACAATAACATATGCCAGTTCCTATAAGCTCATAAACTCCAAACACCAATATGACAACTGGCTTGCAGGCGGTAGCGAGTTCTTTGTAACACTGGCCCGTGTGAAAGAACCAGGCATCCATGATACTGCGCAATACGTCTTTGAACTGACAAGAAAAGAGATAGAGAATGGAACTCCTGTAGATATTGAGATGATTATTAGCCACAACTGGGAAAATTCATTTGGAGATATTTATTATTATTTTGTGGAGCATGATGACTGGGGATTTACTGGTTCGTTTAGTGTCACTTTATCATTGGGTGGTTCAACGATTAATGCCCAGATTGATACAAATTCAACAGACGATTTCATTGCATCAGATTATATTCCAAGAAGCGAATTTATCACAAAATGCATGACGGGAAACAATCAATATATCTGGGGGTTAGAAAAATTCCTAATACGGACAATACAATACAGTGAGCAATAATACAGGCTCTATTTCGTTATTATGATATTATAACAATATTAACCCCAAAAACATACATCAATGAAAACTATTGGAAGAATTATGACAATCGTGGCTGTGGTCGTCACTCTGGTGACCGCATCTTGCAAAAAGGAAGACCCTATTATTCCACTCAATGCGGTGATGGGCGGCACATGGGTGTATGAGGAGAAGGATGGCACGGACGGCGGCAGCATGACTCTTCGCGAAACACTCACTTTCACCAGTGCGACAGACTGCAAGCGGGTTAAGAGCAGGAGGACGCTGCTGATGAACAAGAAAGAGGAATTTGACCTGACCTATATCTTCGATGGCGAGATAGGGACGCTGACAGGATTGTATAATATCTATACTACGCCTATGGATTTCCTCTTCAGATATGACAGTGTCAGCGACAAACTGACCGTATGGTGCGGAATGGACTCCACTGTCATAGGCGAAAAACGATTCGTCTATTACCGCGAAAAGTAATAACCGCCACTGCCCAATCTCTTATTCATCCCGTTTCACCCACCTCTAAGTTGTGGGAAACGCGAAAAAGGACAAGCCCCTTCGCGCGGTTACCGCGCGAAGGGGACAACTTTATCTATCTTATAAGCTGTTTAGGTTTAAGACAACCTCCAATTATTATTCAGATACAACATTGTTTTGCAATGAGAATTCATGGTAATGCTCTTTTAGAAGGTTTGGGTTAAATATTCAGTAATAATTGCCCCTTTTAGATGGTTTTTTTAGAGGTTACCATAAGTGTTTATGTGTAATTCAAGTTTTTTGTGTATCTTTGCAATGTCGATGATATGCGTGGAAAAAGCATAATCAATGATGCAACAGTTTTGATATGAAACATTTGGTGCAAAAGGCAATGATTTCTTTGGCATGTGCAATTATCATGCTTCACGCCGTTGTGCCTCATCATCATCATGACTGTTGCGAAGCCAAGGGTTTTGTTTTTGAGACCGAGGTCGCCTGTCACTGTGAGTGCGACCACCACGAGTGCGACCATCGCCATTCCCACCATCCCTTCAACACCTGTTGGCTAGAGGAAATGTTGTCGCACTTAGTGATTTCCACATACGACGAGACAAACTATGTGGCATATATTCAAGCAGAAGCGCACAACAGTTTTATCCTGACTGTTCCGCCTGTGATGGATGACATGTGCACTCCTGCTGTAACAGGAGGACAGTCGTGGTGGAGCCGAAGTGCTGTCCCGCTTGTAGAAGCACCCGTTATGGGTGCCCTTTCTTTGCGAGCCCCTCCTTATGTTTCGTAAGGCGGATTAACGTGTCCAGCCTATTGTATGCAGCTGTGCGGGAGAGTGTTTCTCCGCATAATGGCTGTTTTTATTTTCGAAAAGGGACTCTTTCCCCCATTTTGTCATTTAATTTGAATCAATAAGATGAAAAAGATAGTTTATTTATTGGCACTTGCCTTAACGATAGGCCTTGTGCCATCGTGCCATCACAACGAACATAATCATGACCATGAACACGAGCATGTCCATAATCATGAACACGAGCATGAACACGACCACGAGCATGACCATGAGCATGACCACGACCATGAGCATCATCATCACGACCATCATGGCGTCAATGTGATACAGTTCTCCGAAAGTCAGGCCAAGAAAGTGGGTTTGGCGTTGGAGAAAATAGAACCCCGTTGCTTTGGGCAGGTTATCAAGTCTTCCGCTCAGGTTATGCCCTCGCAGGGCGATGAGCGCGAGGCAGCAGCTACTGCTTCGGGCATTGTGAAATTCACCAATCACAATCTGGTGGAAGGCACTGCCGTCAAGGCAGGACAGATGCTCTTTGAGATTGAAAGCAGCGGAATGGTGGACAATAATGTCAGTGTCAGGCTTCAGGAGGTCACGGCACAATACAATGCCGCCAAGACTGCATACGAGCGCAAGCGGCAGCTGGCCGAGGACAAGATTGTGTCGCAAGCCGACCTGGAGCAAGCCCGTGCGGCGTATGAAAGCGCCAAGGCTGCCTACGACAACTTGAAGGGCAATTTCTCCCAGCGTGGTGCTGTGGTGCGTGCCCCCATCAGCGGTTATGTGCAGCAGATTCATGTCAGTAACGGTGCCTTTGTCGAGGCAGGGCATTCTGTTGTGACGGTCTCGCAAAACAAAGATTTGCAGCTCCGTGCCGAGGTGCAGCCACGCTACTATTCATGTCTGAAGAACATCGAAACCGTCAATGTACAAATACCTGGCGACAACCATGTCTATACACTCAAGGAACTCGGTGGCGCGCTAATCTCGTATGGCAAAGCCACCGATGCCGACTGTCCGTTGGTGCCGGTCGTCTTCCGTGTCCGCAACACTGGCCACCTCCTTAGTGGCAGTTTCGTCACGGCTTACATTGTCACCCGTGGCAGCCAGGAGGTTATCACTGTGCCGCAAACTGCTCTTGTAGAGGAAATGGGCAACTTCTTTGTCTTTGTCAAGGTATGCGATGAGGAGTATGAGAAACGTCTCGTCACGCTGGGTTCCACCGACGGTGTGCGCACCGAGATTACGTCAGGGCTTTCTGCGGGTGAAACAGTTGTCTCCCGTGGAGCCTCGATGGTACGTCTGGCGCAGAATTCCGCAGCCCTCGACCCTCATGCCGGTCATGTTCATTAAATGTGACATGAATGTGTTAATGCGTTAATGTTAATTCGTAAGTCATGTCAACGCTCTTGCACATTCACCAAACCTTTAATATGTATTAGAAATGAAGAAGATAATCATAATATTGCTGTTGATTGCATGGGCTTTGCCCGCCCGGCTCGACGCACAGCCCCATTATGCTCAAGTACTGAAAGACGTGGAAGCTAACAATCCAGTGCTCCTTGCCGCACGTAAGCGGGCGGAGGCGCAGCAGACTGCAGCGCACGTTGGAGCGCTTCTGCCCAACCCTGAGGTCGAAGCAGCCTATTTTTTGGGCGACCCATCCTCGGTCGGTATTCGGTGGGACCTTGGCATCTCCCAGTCCTTTGAAATGCCCTCCGTCCTGGTGCGCCGTGCCCGTCTGCGCAACTTGCAGGAACAGGCCGCCGGCCTTGACTATCAAGTGGTACGAAACGCTACCCTTCTCGAAGCACAGCTTACCTGTGCCGACATCATATATTACAGGGCGTTAGGTATGATATATACCCGCCGTTGTCAGGCTGCCATCCGCATTGCCGACCTCTATCAGCGGCGTTATGCTGCAGGCGACTGCTCCATTCTCGACTACAACCGGGCACAGATGAACCTGGCCGACGTCCAGAACCGTGCAGCTGAGATAAACCTGCAGGGCGACCATGCAGTACACGACTTGCAGCGGCTTGTGGGAGGGGCGAGCTACTCCTTCTACCAGGGTGAATACGAAGAGGTGAGGGTAGAAACCTCCTTCGAGTCGTGGTACGAGCAGTTGGAGATGCAAAATCCCTCCTTGCGTCTGCTCGACAACCAGGTCGAGGCCGCCCGCTATCAGCGGCAGCTCAGCCGTGCACAGTGGCTGCCAGAGATGTCGGTGGGCTATGCTTCCGAGAATGTCGTCGGCCAGTCTTTCCGTGGTGTAAAAGTTGGGCTCTCCCTTCCGATATGGAGTCAGCAGCGTGCCGTGAAGGCATCACGGCTGGCCGAAGCTGCCGCTACCGAGGAACTCTCTTCGCAAAGGACAGAGTGGTTCTCGCGTCTGCAGTGCATGTTCCACCGCCACGAGGCACTGATCCGCAATGTAGGCAACTTGAGAGAGGCATTCCAGCGGTGCAACAGCATCGATTTGCTTGACAAGGCTCTGGATGCTGGTGAAATCTCGTTAGAGCAATACCTGCTCGAAGCCGACTACTACTACAATATTGAGATGCAGATATGGGACGTTGCCCACGAACTGGAGCAGTTGCATCTACACCTTTACTCCATCACACTTTAAACCAGTGTAAACAACATCAAGTAATAAGAATAGTATGTTAAACAAGATAATCAAATTCAGTCTTGACCATAGGCTGTTCATCATACTGGCCGCCATTCTCTTGATGGTTGCCGGTCTATGGTCTGCCAACCGCACTGACATCGATGTCTTTCCCGACCTCACCGCTCCGCAGGTGGTGGTCATGACCGATGCTCACGGCATGGCCGCCGAGGAGGTGGAACGTCTGGTTACCTTCCCCATCGAGACCGCCGTCAACGGAGCCACCAATGTGCGACGTGTACGCTCCACTTCCATGCAGGGGTGCAGCTTTGTTTTTGTAGAGTTCGACTGGGGTATGGATGTCTTCCGTGCCCGTCAGATAGTGAGTGAGAAGATGACCACTTTGGCCGAGCAGTTGCCCGACGGAATCACTCCTGTTCTCGCGCCTCAGAGCAGTGTCATGGGTGAGATTCTCTTTGTGAGTCTGCAGGTGGACAGTACTGCCGTCGACCACCCCACCTCTCAGCAAGAGCTCCGCACCCTGGCAGAATGGGTGGTTAAACCCGCCATCCTTGGTACCGGCGGTGTGTCGCAGGTTACCATCATCGGCGGCGATTATAAACAATATCAGATTCTTGCCGATCCTGTCAGAATGCAGGCCTATGGCATTACCATGGCCGACATCGAGTCGCTGGGCAGTAGTCTCAGTGGCAATTCCACAGGTGGCATCATCCGCGACTATGGCAACGAGTATGCCCTGCGTGGTATTGGCCGCACATGCGACGTGGATGAGTTAGGCCGTACCTTTGTCGCCATGCACAACGGCCATCCCGTCCGCCTCTCCGACGTGGCGGAGGTGCGCATAGGTAATGCCCCCAAGCAAGGCTATGCCTCTTGCAACGCCACACCTGCTGTCATCCTCTCCATCTCCAAACAGCCGAACATCAATACCCTACGTGTTACGGAGAAGATAGAGACAAACCTCGAGAACATCCAGAAGACGCTTCCGCCCGATGTCAAGATGAACACGAAGATATTCCGCCAAGCCGATTTCATCCAGTCGTCGGTGGGCAATGTGGGAAAAGCCTTGCTCGAGGGGGCGCTGTTCGTCATCATCATCCTCTTCCTCTTCTTGGGCAGTTTCCGTACCACGCTCATCTCCATTATCTCCATCCCTCTGTCATTGCTGGGCACAGTGCTGTGTCTCTATCTCATGGGGTACGAAATCAACACGATGACCCTTGGCGGCATGTGCATAGCCATCGGCTCGCTGGTCGACGATGCCATCATCGATGTGGAGAACGTCTACAAACGTCTTCGTCAAAACCACCAGCTGCCTCCCAAGCAGCGCGACACGGCATACAGTGTGGTCTTCCATGGCTCGTCCGAAATACGAAGCTCCATCATCCATGCCACCCTCATCATCATGATAACCTTTGTGCCGCTCTTCTTCCTTGACGGGTTGGAGGGCCGTATGCTCAAACCCCTCGGCATTGCCTACCTTGTGGCGTTGTTCATGTCCCTGTTGGTGGCCATGACCCTCACACCGCTCCTCTGCAAGCTGCTTCTTTCCAACGACGCCTACCTCGACCGGAGACAGAAGGACAGCCCCGTGGCCGCGTGGCTCACCAAGGGCTACCGTCGTGCCCTCGACTGGACGCTGGCACACAAAAAAACTGTTGTAGGTTCTACGTCTGTACTGCTTGTCCTTGCTGTCGTCATGTTGTTCACCATGGGACGCGACTTCTTGCCTGCTTTTAATGAAGGTTCGTTGACTATAGCGGCTGTTGCCAAACCAGGCATCTCGCTCGAAGAGAGCAACAAATTAGGCAAGATGATTGAGCAGGAACTCCTCTCCATCCCAGAGGTGACAGCTACCTCGCGTCGCACTGGGCGGGGTGAGTTGGATGAACATTCTCAGGCTACCAATGGTGCCGAAATAGATGTCAATTTCAACCTAGACAAGCGTAGCAAGGAGGCCTTCCTCTCCGACGTGCGGGCACGATTGGCCTCGATACCCGGCATCGTCACCAGTGTAGGACAGCCACTCGGGCACCGCATTGACCACATGGTCAGCGGTACCCAAGCCACCATTGCCATCAAGGTGTTTGGCCCCGACCTCAGCCATCTCTATATGCTGGGCAATCAAATCAAGGGTGCTGTGGACGGTATTGAAGGACTTGTTGACGTCAGTGTCGAGCAACAGACCGAGACGCCGCAGCTCCAAGTGCGTGCCAACCGCGACATGCTTGCCCAATACGGCATCACCATGGAACAATTCAACCGTTTCGTCGAGACTGCCTTCAATGGAGAAAAGATAGGCGATGCCTATGAGGGGCAACGCAGTTTCGACCTTGTTCTCAAACAGCGTTTTGTCAACGACACACTCACCATCGACGATGTCAAGGACGCCCTCATCGACACCTACAACGGAGGGAAGGTTCCTCTTGGTGTAGTGGCCGACGTGGTCTCTGTGGGCGGTCCCAACACCGTCTCGCGCGAGAACGTGCAGCGTAAACTTGTTGTCTCGGCCAATGTCAGTGGTCGCGATGCCATAGGTGTTGTGGACGACATCAAGAAAGCCGTGAATGAGAAAATCAAGCTGCCTGAAGGCTACCGTGTGGAGTACGGCGGGCAGTTCGAGAGTGCCCGCACAGCTACACGTACCCTGGTGCTGGTCTTTATCCTTGCGCTGGTCATCATCTATCTGCTTCTATATACCGAGTTCCGAAACCTCTCCCTTTCGTTCATCGTGCTCCTCAATCTGCCTCTGGCTCTTATCGGTGGTGTATTGGCCGTCAAACTGGGTGCCGACAGCCTGAGCATCCCAGCCATCATCGGTTTCATCACTCTCTTCGGAATAGCTACACGTAACGGTATACTCCTTGTTGCCAAATACCAGGCGCTCACAGCTCAGGGCCTGCCCTTGAACGAGGTGATACGAAAAGGTTCTGCCGACAGGTTCAACCCCATCATCATGACAGCCCTCACCACCGCACTCTCCCTTGTCCCCATGATTCTGGCTGCCGACCATCCAGGCAACGAGATTCAGGCTCCCATGGCCGTCGTGGTGCTGGGAGGACTTATCACCTCCACAATGCTCAATATCTTTGTCATTCCCATCGTCTACGCATGGTATGTAAAACGCTCACAAAAATCACTTCAACAATGAAACAGACCACTTTGTGCTATCTGGAGCGCAACGGACAGTACCTGATGCTTCATCGTGTTAAGAAGCAGAATGATGCCAGCCACGACAAATGGATAGGTGTGGGTGGCAAGTGCGAGGCTGACGAAAGCCCCGATGAATGCATGTTGCGTGAAGTGAGGGAGGAAACCGGACTTCAGGTACAACGTTGGCGCTACCGGGGTATAGTCACCTTTATCAGCGATATATGGCCCTGTGAATACATGCATCTCTTCACCGCTTCCGACTGGAGCGGTGAAGAGTGCCCCTGTGATGAGGGCGATCTGGCATGGGTGGATAAGACCCGTCTGTTCGACCTCAACCTATGGGAGGGCGACAAGATATTCCTCCGTCTGCTGATGGACTCCGACAGACCATTCTTCTCCCTGAAGCTTGTCTACCGTGGAGACGACCTCGTCGCTGCCAAACTCGACGGTAGTCCGTTGGCAATATAAATTTGGCAATATAAATAGTCCTTCCTGCAGCACTTTATCTCCGATATCGTGGAAATAGAATGCCCATATCGGAAATGCTAAAAAGTGTTATTTTTGAATAAAATAGTGCTATATGGAAAAATATCTGTATATTTGCTACTTTAATGAGATAAATTATTAATATTAAACTAACTGATTATGACGAGAAAAGTATTATTTTCCGTGTTTCTGATGAGTTGTGTTGTACAGCTCTGTGCACAGAACATCACGGTGATTTCGGCAGCAGGTGAGACTCCGAATGCCTTTGTCAACAGAGCGTTGGCAGGCAAAGGCGTTTACCTGTACAATGCCAGGTTCAGTAACAGCTCTTCCCCTATCAGCACGAACCAAATAGGTGTGTTCAGGAGCAATGGTTTCACTGATTTCCAGATGGACTCCGGGATCGTAATGACTACGGGAGAAATTTATGTGGCACCTGGTCCTAACACTAGTTCCGGTGCATCGCAAGCAGTGGACGGTTTCTACTCCGACCCCCAGATGGAACTGCTTGCCACAAACACTGTGAATGGCTGTGCCACTTTGGATTTTGACTTTGTCGGCTTGACCGACCATATTTCGTTCATGTACACATTTGCTTCGGAGGAGTATCCCGAGTATGTTTGCTCGAACTTCAATGATGTATTTGCCTTCTTCATCACAGGTCCTGACCCGGAGACTTTGGAAGAACGCACGTGGAATGTGGCCATTATCCCAGGTACCGTTACCGACAGTACCCCCAATGGTATAGCCGTGGCTATCAATTCGGTCAATCCGGGAGTCCCCGGTTCTTCTGGCGGCAGTGGCTCAGGATGCTACTATGACTATGCTTCGTACTATATCACCAATTCCAGCGATACTGCTGGTGTACAGTATGACGGCTACACCGCAAAGTTGATGGCTGAGGCCACTATCGTCCCTTGTGCCGAGTATCACATGCATCTGTCGGTGTGTAATGTAGGCGACAATGCTTACGACTCGGGCGTATTTTTGGAGTATGGCAGTTTCACCAGCCCCAGCACTCAGCTCGGATTCGAGCAAGATGTAAGGGACACGGTGCGCATTGGCTGCCCCACCACAGTCCCGTTTGATATCAACGAGACGGCTTACGACGACGGTTGGGTGCATGTGACCTATGGAGGAAATGCAGTCTATGGGGTGGATTTCCAAGTGGTCAGCGATTCGGGTGTGGTTATGGACGGCACTCGTAGCTTCTATATTGCCAAGAATCAGTTGCACTACCTTGAGATTGCCGGCCTTCCCACTGCCAATCTCTCCAGTACCAAATATATCGAACTCTATCTCGAGACAAGCGTATGTCCCGAGTATCCCGCTCTGAAGGTGTATGATACCATGCATTTTGTGATGACTGCAAATGCTCGGCTGACGGTGAACGACACCAATATCGTGGCCGACTATCTCTGCACACATGTGGGTGTGACAGTGGAGTCTGGTACGGAACCTTTCACCTACAGGTGGATTCCTGCCGACAATCTGGATAACCCCTATGCTCCCGAGACAGATGCCTTTATCACAGAGAACTCGGTGTATAAGGTAATTGTTACCGACCGCTATGGCTGCAGCACCGACACTGCTACCGTGAACATCACCATTAATCACCCCGTGGTAGGCATCGACAATGCCGGTGTGGAAGAGGTGAAGATTTACCCCAATCCCGCCAGTGGCCTGTTGAATATCGACACCGAGGGATTGAAAGAGGTGGAGATGTACAGCGTGAAAGGCCAGAAAGTGTTCGCCACACAATGCAGCGGCAACCATGTGGCCATCAATACCGAAGGCATGGCTGCAGGCATGTATTACCTGCGTATCAGCACTACCAACGGCATCGTCACCCAGACAGTGGTTGTGAAGTAACTCATCGACAGTTTTTATACAACTTAATACCTTTAAGTCATGAAAAGATTCTTATCTATCATATTGTTGGTTGTCGCATTGTCGGCAACTGCATGGGCACAGTGTGACCCAGGCCAGACAGACTGCTCTATCACAGTGACCGGGTACGACCAGTATTCCGATGGTTGGAACGGAGCCAGTTTGGCAATTTATCAGGATACTATTCTCAGGGGGACGTTTACGCTCACCTCGGGTAGCTATTTTACACAGACCTTTCCTGCCTGCTCAGGTCCCATCAGTTTTGAGTGGACAGGCGGCTCATACGACAGCGAGTGCTCTTTCACCATCACCGACTCTTTAGGTGTGGTGCTCTACAACTGCACTTCGGCTTCCGGTCTTTCCGGTGTTTTTGCAACCTCTTTTGCTTGTCCGTCGTGTTTGCCTCCAATGAATATTGCTTCTTCCCCCATGTCGGATAGTGCTATTGTCACATGGTCGCTAAACGAAGATGCGACGGGCTATTTCTACCAGTGCCGTACAGGAAACTACCCTTCCGGTACCTGGGAGTTTACTACCGACACCTCCATTCTGCTCACAAACCTTTCGGCCAATACCGAATACAATCTGTTTGTCCGTACTTATTGCGGCGTTGACGACACTTCGACAATCTCACTGCATACTTTCCGCACCCTGTGTGGAATGATGACAGTTCCTTTCAGCGAAGGCTTCGAAAACTATGGCGCTATGCCCGCCTGCTGGACATTGTGGGAGCATACTGCTTATGATAGCTACGGATATATGTATTACTATCCTCAGATTAACTCCTACAACAATCATTCGGGTAATTATTGCTTGGATCTGTATAGCGATTATGGCCCCAATTCCATTGTCTCCCCGCTGGTACCTCTGCCGGCCAACCAAGTGGAGATGACGTTCTGGGCGTATGGCAACTATGGCTATATTCAGGTGGGTTATACGTTCACCGACGATTCGGCTACGGCAGTGTTCCACCCCGTAGAGAATGTGGCGCTGAGTGATGTATATCAATTGTACACCGTTAGTTTTGATACCGTGAACACCACCGATTCGGTGTATGTGGTGCTGAGGGTGGCCAACAACCCCTCCTATACCTATATCTATCTCGACGACATCACCATCCGCCAGCGCAGGTCCTGCCCGTTGGTGGATTCTCTTACGGTGGTAGAATCTGCTCACAACCAAGTGACGCTGGGCTGGGTCTGTCCCTCCGGCACAGCTTGGGAAGTGGCTTATGGCCCCACTGGTTTTAATCCCGACGAGGACACGACCCGTGTAGCCGTCACCACCAACCCCACTACCATTACAGGCTTGTCGGATAGCATGGTGTATGATTTCTATGTCCGCACAGTATGTAGCACGGAGAATGGCTATTGGTCGCTCCCCGTTACTGCTCAGCCGAATGTCTACAACATGCACGAGTCGGGTAATGATACCATTTTCACTTGTGGCATGGCCATCGCCGACCCTGGTGGAGTGGCTGCCAACGCCCCCTATTATTGCAATAGCACGTTAATTGTCTATCCCGACGACAGTACTATGTCTGTTTCACTCTCGGGTTTCGTCAATTTAGGCGGCGGCACTTTGGATATCTACGAGGGTGCCGGCACCGACGGCCGTCAACTGGCTCATCTCACTGGAAGTAACAGCATTGTTCAAGCAGTTTCGTATGTAGGTCCCATCACATTGGTTTTGAACACTTCGTACTATAGCTATGAGGGCTTCCTTTTCTATACTCAATGCGTCCCGCTGGCCACATGTACTCCCGTTTACAATGTCGCCATGTCCAATATCAGTGCCCGTTCGGCAACTGTCAGTTGGAGCTACGACAATCACACCACTCCTTCCGAGTTCAACATCATATTGACCGACACTGCAAACGAGAACGTCCTGACTTTTGTGGCTCCCGACTCGGCCCGCAGCATGATGCTCACCGGCCTCAATCATAATACCAATTATCTGCTCGACATCCATGCCACCTGTGATGGTGGTGACACTTCGGAGAATGTATCTCTGTCGTTCCTCACTCCCTGCCTTGCCGGCGGCGAAGTGCTGATAGGCGATGCCTCCTCCAGTTCATCCACCGCTTATATTCCAGGCTATACCTATTATAATAACAGCTACAGTCAACAGATTTTCGACTCCACCGAGGTCGCCGGTTTCGACTCTATCTTCGGTCTGAAGATAAACATGGTATCTGGTCTTTCTTCAAGCCGCCAGATAGATGTGTATATCGACACCACAAGCCGTAGCAGTTATAGCGCTGCAACAGATCTTGTCCCTCAGACAATGGCAAACCGTTACTTCTCGGGAACATTCACTGTTTCATCTGGCTGGAACGAGTTGAGGTTTGATTCTGCTTACGTTTACCCGGGACATGGTAACATAATCGTTACATTCGACGACAATACAGGTAGTTATGTTACATCCTATAGTACACAGTCTCATAGCACTACTGAGCCAAAGTCCATCTATGCTTATGCCGATAATGTCAACTTCGACCCATCCGACAGCACAACCATCGGTTCTGTCTGGGGTTGGGGTATTATGTCCGAACGTACCAACATGATATTCATTACACCCTGTGTCGATGCCACTTGTGTCGCTCCCAATGTCACAGTTGCCAATGTCGATTCTTCAAGTGTCTCACTTGCTTGGGTGCCTGGCCTTTATGAGGCAGAGTGGAGCGTGGAATATACCCCCGTTGACGATATTAACTGGCAGTTCCATACCTCCGCCACCTCTCTCGACTCGGCTATTGTCTCTGGCCTTACTCCGGCAACGGCTTACCGCTTCCGTATCGGCAGTCTGTGCGGCGATACTACGGTCTACACAACAGTAGAGGCCACCACCGCTTGTGCTCCCCTTTCAACGATTCCTCTGGTGGAGAATTTCGACAATTTTACTGCTGATTTCAGTACCGACGCTATGCAGAGATGCTGGGGCCGTTACACGAACTATTCCTCGGAGTACTCTACCTATTTCTACCCCTATATCTATGATTATTCGGGCTATGCACGCAGCGGCTATTCATTGTACTTTGGCAGCTATCCCAACAGCTACTATAGCCAATTGATTCTCCCCGAGATGGCTGTGCCTGTCGACACACTTCAGGTCTCCTTCTACATAATGGGCACTTACACTTCATACTACACCTATAAGTTGAAAGTCGGTGTTCAGACTGACCCCAACAATCCTTCCACCTTTGTGGCAATAGATAGTGCTGCCTTCAGCTTGAATGATTACGATTGGCAACTGGTCGAGGTCGACCTTTCCCGTTATACCGGCAACGGCCGTTTTATCTGCATCCGCACTGATGAGGATGAGAGCGACGGATTCTATCTCGACGACCTCCGTGTCGATTACGTCAACCCGTGCAAGAAACCCATCAATCTCTACGCCAGCAACGCAACCACCCATTCTATTGAGCTCTCTTTCACCGACACCAATAACGTGGGTAACTATACCGTCTTCTATGGCACAGCCGATAGTCTTGCCGGTGCCACTGATTCAGTAAACATCACTGCTTCGCCCTATACCCTCGATAGTCTTACTCATGACACGGAATACCATGCCTGGTTGCGTGTCAACTGCGGCGCGGGCCTTTATAGTTCTATAGTGGAGTTCCCCGCTTTCCACACCCGTTGTTTCCCCGTTGTTGTGAACGATACCGTCAGCTATGAATACGATTTTGAGCCTGATCTTGATCCTTGCATGACCCTTGAACGTATCGACGGCCGTATCGACTGGGAATGGGCAACCACCACCCACAATCCTGCCGGTGCCTATAGCGGCGGTCATATCGCTCAGTTCTATGGCGGCTCTCGTACCGGGTCAGGCATGCTCATCCTCCCCACTTTCGACTTCTCCGCACTTACCTCCAACGCCGAGCTCACTTTCTATCTGGCTCAGGTGGCTTCGGGCGATGCTCAGGATAAACTCTATGTTGCCTATCGCCTCTCCAACAATACCGACTGGATTGTGATTGATTCATTCACCAACAATATCACCTCATGGACTCGTCAGTATGTGTCGCTTCCTGCTTCGGCTGGCAACGCCAACTACCAGACAGCCCTCATTGGTGTCTCCAACATGGGCAACGGTGTTAAAATCGACGAACTCAGCGTTCATGCTGCTCCCACATGTGCACGTCCCACTGGACTGACAGTCACAGCTGTGACCAACAGCACTGCCGACATTACTTGGAACAATTCCGCTCCTTCTTACGAAGTGAGATATAGAATTGAAGGCAGTTGGTCCTGGCACAGAACGATTGTCCATACCAATAGCGTCACCCTGACCGACCTGCAGAACCTCTCCAACTACCAAGTGTGTGTCCGTGCCCTCTGTTCCGCCTATGACCGCAGCGAATGGTGCGACAACGTCAGCTTCGTCACCAATGCCTGCATCTATCCCATCGTACACTATAACTACGACCCCGCCACGGCTGTTCCTGCCTTGTCCAACTACGCACCCTCCGATGGCTATTATCCGTATACCTACTCCGAGGTTATTGTCGATGCCTCCACCCTTGCCGGTCTCGACAACATCATTGCCATCGGCTTCAACCCCACCAATACTGATGTAGGGTCTCACTACGGCAATGCCGACATTTATATTGGCAGCACCACCGACACAGTGCTCAACAACTTTAAGTTCGACAGCTCCTTCGTGCATGTGTTCCATGGCAGCCTCAACTATGCTTCCACAGGCTGGAAATACTTCCGTCTCGATACCGCTTATGCCTATGATGGCACCAGCAACCTCGTCGTAGCCGTCAGTTGCTACAGCGGACAGTATGGCATGTATGGTTCTAACGCAGCCTTTGAAGGCCATGTAAACAACTGTGTCAAGACCCTCTACGCTCAAGACTATTCGGGCCCCATCAATCCGTTCACTGCCGCTTCTCTCCCTGTCTACACTCGCACAGCCGACACAATCTCGCCCAACTATGTCTTCCTCTCCTGCGGACCCTTCTGCGAAGATCCTGAAATCGTATCCACCTCTGCCACCTCCACCTCTGTCAGCCTCGGTTGGAATGCCGGCAGCCGCAACGCCGAAATCTGTTACAAGCAAGAATCCGAGTCCGACTGGTCCGACCCCATCCAGGTGGATGGCTACAGCTACACAGTGACGGGTCTCAATCATTCCACCGTCTACCAGTTCCGTATCCGTCAGAACTGTAATGCCGACAGCCTTGGCTATTCCAACTGGGTATTCGCTTCCGAGACCACCGGCTATGTCTGCAATGTCCCCACCAATGTCCAGGTGGCAAACATCACCAACTCCCGTGCCACGATTTCTTGGACGGCAGCCCCGACCGACGATGCTTGGGAGGTCAGAGTGTTCAACAACTCCTTCGACCAGACCTTCCGTGCTACCACCACCTCCTTCGAGGTGACTGGTCTTACTGCCGGCGAGCGTTACCTCGTCCAGGTCCGCACGCTCTGCGGTCCCCTGCACGGCGTAGTTGGCGATTTCACCGAGTCGGTTGAATTCTACACCCTCTTCTGCGGTGCTGTAGGTGCTGTCACTGCCGAAGTCCATGGCAATGCCGTCAAGCTGACATGGGTACCCGGCGACTACAACCAGTTCTGGGAAGTCCAGTATGGCCGCCAAGGCTATGCCCCCAACGAGGTACTCGGCACTGTCCTTGTCCCCGACACCCATGCGTTTATCACCAATCTTGTACCCAACTTCACCTATGGGTTCCGTGTCCGTGCCCTCTGCGGCCTGAACTGGAACAGCGATTGGACCGGCAACGAGGTGGTTGTCACCACTGGCGAGCGCACCGGAATCGACGATGCCGACCAGAATTTCGAATGCTCCATCTACCCCAACCCTGCCAAAGATATGGTTAGCATCAATGTGGCAGGTGTCGACGGACGCATCACCATCTCTGTTGTCGACATCAACGGCCGTACCGTGGCCTCCGAGACCCTCGAGTGCTCCTCCGACTGCAACAAGCAGATGGACGTCTCCGGTCTCAGCCAGGGCGCATACTATGTGCGCATTGTCGGTGACAATGTGAACAGTGTACGCAAACTGATTGTGAAATAACAAGTTTCATCCATCATCTTTCGGGGGTGGTCCATTGCTCGGGCCACCCCTTTTTTCTGCAATCAGGTCATCCCGCCCACCCGCTGGACAATAGCAGAGACAATGACAATGAACCAACCTATCCCCTCTATCAAATCTATCCCCTCTATAGCATCCCGTATTGTAAACGCATGGTTATGAAGATGAACCGGTATAAAAAACAAAAGAGCCGCCGAAGCGACTCCTTTTATTGTTCGAAGCAGGGCACTCTGTTTGCCCGGCCAGTACCGTTACAACTGCGATTATTCGGCGTTGATGACGGCTTTGTGGACAGCGTTCCAACCAGCTGCGGTAATGCCCCAATTGTTGGTGGAATTCTTGTTCACATTGATTCTGACCTTTCTTCTTTTTACTTTTTTATTGGCATTGATACCCATAGTTTTGAATATTTTTTATGTTTAACTTCTTGATTTAATGAGTACAAAAGCACTTCTGTACCCTCCGAAAAGATTCTGCAAAATTACGAAGATATTCTGACATATCCAACTTTTTTTTGCACTAGGACTGTTTTTTTCTCAAAAGGTTGCTATATGAAAAAAAAAACCTATCTTTGCATCTTGAAATTTTCCGCAGCAAATGCGATATATCAAAGTATCATAAAATTTTAGAATTATGAAGAAAACTGCTATTGTGATTCTGGCCATTGTCGGTCTCCTTGCTGTCTGCTTCCTTTGGGGTGTAGGCATCAACAACAAGCTTGTCAACACCGAAGAGAATGTCTCCTCTGCATGGGGGCAGGTAGAGAACGCCTACAAGCGTCGTGCCGACCTCATCCCGCAGCTCGTGGCCACCGTTCAGGGTGCCGCCAATTACGAGAAAGGCACACTCACCGAGGTTATCGAAGCCCGTGCCAAGGCCGGTTCTGTCCAGGTCGACGCCAACAACCTCACCGAGGCTAATGTGGCCCAGTTCCAGAAAGCCCAGGATGCTCTCTCCAGCGCCCTTACCCGTTCCATCAACGTGGTGGTCGAACGTTATCCTGAACTTACTGCCACACAAGGCTTCCGCGACCTGCAGGTGCAGCTCGAAGGCACCGAGAACCGCATCGCCACCGAGCGTGGGCGTTTCAACGATGCCGTCAATGCCTACAACAAGATGCTGCGCCGTTTCCCCAACAACATCATCGCTGGCATCTGCGGTTTCGAGAAGAAGGGCTATTTCACTGCACCCGAGGGTAGCGAAGAACCTGTTGAGGTGAAGTTTGACTTCTGAACCGAATGAAAAAGCTCCTGCTATTCCTGTTCCTGCTGCCGGCATTTCTCGTGCCGGCACAGGATTTGTGGTGTCCCGAACCCACCAACCGGCTGGTGAACGACTACTCCGGCATGCTTACAGCCGGCCAGTGCGACAGCCTGGAGCAGCGGCTGGTGGCTTTCGACGACAGCACCTCCAACCAGATATTGGTCATCATCACCCCCTCGCTCCACGGATGTGAGATTATGGAGCTTGGCACACGCATCGGCACCACTTGGGGTGTCGGTCAGAAAGACCTGAAGAATGGCTTGGTCATACTCATCAAGTCCAAGACCGAGGAAGAACCCTACGGCGATGTCGCCCTCCTGCCTGGCTATGGCTTGGAAGGAGCGTTGCCCGATGCGTTCTGCCGACACATTATCGACGACCAGATGATTGAACCGTTGGGCGACGGCGACTACTACAAGGCTATCACCCAGGCACTGGATGTGATAGAGCCTGTTTGCAGGGGCGAGTACAGCTATGCCGACTACCGCAAGGAGGAGCAGCGTGCCCTGTGGTTCCTGCTGGGATTCATGCTCATCATTGTGGTGGTGTTGCTTCTAGCACACCGCTACGATAAGAAACACCATAAGGACGACCACGGCGACCATTTCAGCGGCAGTGCCGGTCGCGGCTCGGGACCTTACTGGGGCGGTATCTTCTTCCCGCGGGGAGGCTCGTGGGGCGGCGGAGGCTTTGGCTCCGGCGGCTTCGGCGGCTCAGGAGGTTTCGGGGGCTTCGGCGGCGGCAGCTTTGGCGGCGGCGGAGCGCATGGTCGCTTCTGAGCGGTGGGATGTCCCCTATGTATTCGACGACGGCTTCCGGGCCGTCTTTTTTTTATCCCCAATCGGCTGCTAGGGTTTGTGAAGGATTGGTATTCGTTCCGTACGGTTTGGTCGAAGGCATGGCGGGGCCACTTCAATGCAGGAATGTGGACATGATGCACAAGGGAATACAGATATGTCTCGAGCAGACCATGCCCAAGCGTGGTTGAGAGAATCGTCGGTCGAACGACCTGTTCGGCTTGTCTGTAAGTTCGTTCAATCAAGCCTCCTTACAGCTTTGTTATCACCTCGTTTCTCGTTACCGTAAAGGATAACGATATGAGAACGATGCTGTAAGGATGCTGGATTGAAGGGCGTCACATCATTCCAAAGGGAGTGAAACGGATGTAAAAAAAACAGCCGGCCTGCATACACTGCGGCCGGCTGTGTGGTGGTGAAAATGAGCGTCAGGCTTCGAGATGCTCTTTGCGGAGCAGGTCGTTGACGGTTTTGACGGGATTGAAGGTGGCCAGCGGAACCTCGACGAAGATGGTGATCCAGTTGGCCATGGCGCCGTTCCACAGTCCGGGGAGCTCCTGCGATTTGAGCACGGTGGCGCCTTTGCTCTTCTTGCTGATAAAGCCAGTGGCGGGGTCGATGAACTGACGGAGGTCGAAGTAACGGCCGCGGTAGTTCTTGGTGGAGCAGACAAGGTCGACGGGGTTGAAGTGGGTGGCGCTGGCGAGGATGGCTTCCTGCTTGGGGTCGTTGCGGTTGATTTGGGCGGTCTCCACAATCTGTAGACTGTTGACGCCTTGTGTGTTGCAGGTTACGAATGGGCCGCCGCCGGGTTCGCCCTGGTTGCGTACCATGCCGCAGATGCGCATGGGGCGGTTGAGGAGGGCGTGGAGGCGGGCTGCCTTCTCGCCGTTGCCGAGGCCGCTGTAGTCGGCGGGCAACTCGAGATGGAGGTCGCGTTGGATGAAGTCCTCGATGGCTTTGAGCTGTGCGGGCTTGACGCCTTTGTCGAGCAGGCGGAGGCTGTCAAAGCATTGCTGCTGAAGTTTGAGGAGCAGCCCGGCAAGCACTTTCTTGTAGATGATGGTGGTGTGCTTCATCCAGTCGGGCACTACGTTGTCGATGTTTTTGATAAAGATAAGGTCGGCGCGCTGTTCGTTGAGGTTCTCGATGAGTGCGCCGTGTCCGCCGGGACGGAACACCAGCCGGCCGTTGTCGTCGCGTACGGGGTTGTTCTGTTCGTCGACGGCAATGATGTCGGTGTAGTGTTTCTGTTCGGAGAAGGTGATGTGCAGCTTCACATGGAAGGCATCCTCGTAGTAGCGTTTCACTTCGGCCACTTTCTTGCGGAAGAGGGCGCGGTGTTCGGGTGACACGGTGAAGTGGAGGTTGACGGTGTCGTCGCTCATACGTGCATACTCGGCACCTTCGACGATGTGCTCTTCGAGGGGCGTGCGCTGCAGATGGCCGTATTTGTGGAATTTGATCAGGCCTTTGGGCAGGTTGCCGTAGCCCATGTACTGGTCCTTGAGGAGGAAATTGATGACGGTTGAGAAGTCGCCACGGTCCATGTAGTCGCTGAAGTCAGCCTGATGTTTTGCCATGCATGCCACGAGGTCGTCGAAAAAGGCGAAGGTGCGGATTTTTTCGAGGAACTCTTTGACGGAGGGGTGCTCTTTCTCGATTTTGTAGTCGATGCCGAAGTAGGTGGCGGTGAAAGAGTAGAGGTCTTTGAACATGCGGGTTGCAGCACCCGAGGCAGGGACGAATTTGAGGATTTTCTTGCCTTTGGATGCTTCGCGGTAGAGGGCTGCATAGTGGTTTATCTGGTCGTCGTCGAGACGCAGGATGCCTCCGTTCTCGACGGTGGCGGCCTGGATTAACTGGGTCTTGGGGAACCCTTTGCGGAAGTTCTCTATCTGTTTATCGACGTCGGCTTGGGTCAGCCCAAGGGCAGCTATCTGTTTGAGGTCTTCGTTGGTGAAGGTTGTTGCCATGGTGTTGTGGGGGTGTTGGTTTAGATATCTTGGAAGTCGGCGCGGCCCAGGGTCTTGTCGCCTGTGACTTTGACGGTGCTGGTGACTACTTCACCCTCTTTCAGGCGTACGGTACGCATGCCTTGGCGGTAGTAGTACTTGTGGTTGAGGGTGTCGGGTTCGTCGATACGGGCCATGATGGTGAAGATGGCAGGGGCGGCGAATTTGGTTTTGGCCACACCGCTGTTGTCGCACTGGGTAGTATCGGAGATGGTTCCGACTACACTGCTGGCGGGGTCGTCCTCGTTGTATTTAACATATTGAACTTTGACCCATGCACCCGCAGCGGGCTGGTTGTTGTTCTTCGAATCCAAGACGGTGACTTCAAGATAGCACCATGTGTCCTTGTCGCAGGAGGTAAAAGCGACGGTGGATAATACACTGATTAACAGAAGGCCGAAAAGAGGCAGAATTTTTTTCTTCATAAATTTTTCTTTTATTTTGTGCTTATATGAATTTTTTTGATTACTTTTGCATCTGCAAAGATAGTAAAAAAACACGGTATGACGACAAAAAAAATTTGTTTTCTTGTTGCTTTTCTCGCTTTTCTGGCAGGAATCAATGCGCAAACTGTTGACAAACAGAATGGAAAAGGAGAGAAGGAGTATTATGTAAAAATTGAAACTTCGTATGGCGACATGGTGGTCAAACTGTACAATGAGACCCCAAAACACCGCGATAATTTTCTAAAATTGGTGAAAGACGGCACCTATAATGACTTGCTCTTCCACCGAGTTATCAATCAGTTTATGATTCAGGGCGGAGACCCGAATTCGCGCAATGCGAAGCCCGGACAGATGCTTGGCGACGGGGAGTTGGGCTATACGATCCCTGCCGAGTTTGTGCCGGGGCTGTACCATAAGAAGGGTGCACTGGCGGCAGCCCGTCAGGCTGACCAGGTGAACCCCGAAAAGCGCTCCTCGTCGTGCCAGTTCTACATTGTCCAGGGCAATAAGTGGGACGCCGCCAAGTTGAAGATGGTGGAGCAACGCTATGGCAAGAGTTTCAGCGAGGAACAGGCCAAAGTGTATGCCACCTTGGGCGGCACGCCTTTTCTGGACGGTGACTACACTGTCTTCGGCGAGGTGGTGGAAGGCCTTGAGGTGGTGGATAAGATTGCCGCTGTGAAGTGCGGCCCCATGGACCGCCCGGTGGAAGATGTGAAAATGAAGATGTCTATTATTGAAAGATGAGCATACTATACGACAAAATTCAGGCCTATATCGATGATATACAGGCCACTCAGATTGAAAACATCCAGGACAGAGCTGCGCGGATTGAGATGTTCCGCGTGAAGTATCTGGGTAAGAAGGGCGTGATTAACGAGCTGTTTGAGCAGTTCAAGTCTGTGCCTAACGAGGAGAAAAAGGACCTTGGCAAGGCTCTCAATATGTTGAAGAACGCTGCCACGAACAAGATCGAGGAGTTCAAGGCTTTTGTTGAAGAGCATCAGGCTGAGGAAGATTCCGGCGACTTGACTATGCCGACGGATTTCCAGGAACTTGGAAGCCGTCATGTGCTGTCGGTGGTGATGAACGAGATTATTGACATTTTCTCGCGCATCGGGTTCACTGTCGCCGAGTCGGTGGAGATAGAGGACGACTGGCACCTTTTCTCGGCACTCAACTTCCCTCACGACCACCCCGCCCGCGATATGCAGGATACCTTCTTCGTCGAGAAGGAGGAGGGCAAGCAGGAGGTGGCACTCCGCACCCACACTTCGTCGGTGCAAGTGCGTGTGATGGAGAACAATAAGCCTCCTATCCGTATCATTGCTCCGGGACGGGTGTTCCGCAACGAGGCCATCAGCGCCCGCGCCCATTGTATCTTCCATCAGGTTGAGGCTTTGTACGTTGACAAGAATGTGTCGTTTGCCGATTTGAAGCAGACGCTGTTGTACTTTGCCAAGGAGATGTTCGGCGAGCAGACCCAGATTCGTCTCCGCCCCTCGTATTTCCCCTTCACCGAACCTTCGGCGGAGATGGACATCTCATGCGGCATTTGCGGCGGCAAGGGCTGCAATATCTGCAAGGGTACCGGTTGGCTTGAGATTCTCGGCTGTGGTATGGTTGACCCCAATGTGCTGAAAGCATGTGGTATAGACCCGAATGTGTATACCGGTTTTGCCCTTGGTATGGGTGTTGAGCGCATGGCTATGCTGAAGTATCAGGTGCGCGATTTGCGTCTGTATTTCGAGAACGATTTGCGTTTCCTGAAGCAGTTCGAGGATATTGTTTAACTCGGCATACTGCAATGCCTGTCACCGATGAGGTGGCAGTGGCTGGCACAGGTTTCCGCAGGGAGGTGTGTGCCATGCCCTTTGGCAGTTTGCCCCGATGGGTATCAGCAATGAGTAGAATTACGCTTAACGGAATGAGTTTCTATGCTTTCCATGGCTGTTTCGCTGAGGAACAGGCCATCGGTACGCATTTTGTATTGGACGTGGCTTACGAGACTGACACGACAAAGGCCCAGATGTCGGACAATATTGCCGATACGGTGAGCTATCTTGATGTGTATCAGCTTGTGAAACGGGAAGTTGAAAAGCCGTCGCACTTGCTTGAGCATGTAGGGGAGAGGGTGGCGGACAGGCTGCTGAACTCGTTCCCGACGATGGACTGGGTTCAGGTCAGGGTGACAAAGATGAATCCTCCATTGGGAGGCCAGGTGGGGTCGGTCACGGTCGAGATTACAAAAGACCGTTCTCGCTGAAGCTATAGTAGTCGGGTTTGCCTTCCGGCAGTATGCCGACAATCAGATGCTCGATTAGTCTGATGTTTAGTATTTTGCCTGCCTCGGCAATGCGGCGGGTGAGTTCTTTGTCGGCGGTGCTGGGTTTGAGGCTTCCCGAGGGATGGTTGTGGGCCACGCCAACGGCTACCGCATTATGCTCTAGCGCCGCCCGAAAGATGATGCGAAGGTCGACGGTGGTTTGCGTCAGTCCACCCGAACCGATACGTTGTTTCCATACGACTTTGTTGCGCTGGTTGAGGTATACAGCCCAAAACTCTTCGTTGGGGAGATCCATGATGGAGGACCCGATGTAGAGGAAGAGGTCGTGGCTGTTTTTGATGACGTCGTCCTTGCTTTCCTTCTCTTCTTTCAGCATCCGGTTGCCCAGCTCGAGGGCGGCAAGTACGGTGATGGCTTTGGTGGTGCCAAGGCCTTTGTGGCACCGCTGCAAGTCGCTGACTTCCATGCGGGCAAGCTCGGTGAGGCGGTTGTCGGACTGCTGCAGGATGCTCATGGCGATTTCGATGGCGCTGGCACCTGGGATGCCGGTACGGATTAGAATGGCCAAGAGTTCGCTGTCGGTAAGGCTCTTTTTGCCGGAGGCGAGCATTTTTTCACGCGGGCGGTCTTCTTTCGGACGCTGGGTGATGGGTAGGCTGTGGGAGCCTGTATAGTCATTGTCGTGGCTCATGTTTGTTCTATTTTTTTGCAAAATTACTGCTTTTTTTGGAAAAATGCTTGTTGAGTCGATAAATTTTGTTATCTTTGCATGTTCAAAATGTGTAATAACTAATTAAAACTTTAACACGTAAGATATGCAGAATAAAGGACTTATTAGATTTCTTACATGGGCATTTGTCTTAGTATGTTTGTACCAATTGTCGTTCACTTTTGTTACAAGCAGGGTTGAGAAGAACGCAGCAAAAGCGGCAGAGGCCTATGTTCAGAGCACAACAGCACAAAATTTAATCACCCAAAAATCGCACGGTGATGCTCTGTATGCTCAGACACTGAAAGACTCACTTTTGGTTGACCGCGAGGCCAGATATTTGGACTCGATGGCCAGCGAGAAAGTTTATCTTGGTTACACCTACCGTCAGTGTCAGGCTCGTGAGATTAACCTCGGCCTTGATTTGAAGGGCGGTATGAACGTGATGCTTGAAGTTTCCACGGTCGATGTGGTTCGCGCATTGGCTGGACACACCGAGGATTCCGTTTTCAACAAAGCCATCGACATGGCTATCGCCACTCAGAAGAAGACCACCAACAGAGACTTTGTGTCGCTGTTCTACGATGCCATCCGTCAGGTTAATCCCGATGTGCAGCTGGCTTCCTACTTCAACACTCAACTGCGTGACCGCATCAAATTGAATGATGATAACGATGCTGTCATCAAGGTTGTCAAGGAAGAGGCTACAAGCGCATACGACCGCACCTATGAGATTCTCCGTCAGCGTATTGACAAATTCGGTGTTGCTCAGCCGACTATCCAGCAGTTACGCGCCTCCGAGCGTATCCTTGTTGAGCTCCCCGGTGTGAAGGATCCCCAGCGTGTCCGCAAGCTCCTCCAGGGTACTGCCCAGTTGGAGTTCTGGTTGACCTACGACAATGCCGAAGGTTACAAGATGCTCGAACAAGTTGATTCGTACATCGCTTCCATCGGTGGCGTTGAAGGTAATGCCGACGCAGTGGCAGAAGTGGTTGACACCACCGCTCAGCCGATGAACGAAGGCGACTCCCTGTTGAGCGCTCTCGGCGCCGACAACAATAAGGACGAAGCTTCCAATAGTGAGCTCGAGAAGAGTCATCCTCTCTTCAGCGAGAATATGTTGATGCCCAATATCAATCCCCAGGGTGGTTTGATGGAAGGCCCCGTTGTGGGTTACGCCCATGCCAAGAGCCGTGAGGCTATCAGCCGTATGATTAATGTCGCCTTCGAGAAGCGCGTTATCGACAGCCGTACAGTGAAGTTCCTCTGGAGTGCCAAGCCTGTACAGGATGGCTCGGATATCTATCAGCTGTTTGCCATCCGTATCAATACCCGCGACGGTGCCGCTCTGCTTGACGGTAGTGTCATCACCGACGCCCGTCAGGATTTCAGCAATGCCGGCGGCAATGAGATTTCCATGACGATGAACAGCGAGGGTGCCCGCGATTGGAAGCGCATCACTGGCGAGAATGTGGGCAAGTGCGTGGCCATCGTCCTCGACGACCTGGTGTACTCCGCTCCTGTGGTCAACGGCGAGATTGCCGGTGGCCGTTCCTCCATTACTGGTAGCTTCACCCTTGAGGAGGCCAAAGACCTTGCCAATATCCTCAAATCTGGTAAACTGCCCGCACCTGCCGTCATCGTGCAGGAGGCTGTGGTTGGACCTTCGCTCGGTCAGGAATCCATCAACAGAGGTTTGATTTCATTCATCCTTGCATTTTTAATTGTTCTTATTTATATGGTTGTGTTCTACAACCGCGGCGGCTGGGTTTCGGCCATCGCTCTTGTGACCAACATCTTCCTGCTGCTCGGTGTGCTCGCTTCTGTGGGTGCAGTTTTGACGATGCCTGGTATTGCCGGTATTGTGTTGACTTTGGCTATGGCAGTCGACGGCAACGTTATTATCTACGAACGTATCAAAGAAGAGTTGCGTGCCGGCTCAAGTATGGCTAATGCCGTTTCGGCAGGTTTCAGCAACGCTTACTCCGCCATTATCGATGGTCAGGTGACTACATTCCTGCTGGGTCTCGTGCTTATCATGTTCGGCTCCGGTCCTGTCCAGGGATTTGCTGTAACACTCTGCATCGGTATTGTTACCTCTCTCTTCACTTCTATTTTCATCACCCGTCTCTGCATCGACTGGATGCTGAATCACAAGAAGAAAATCAACTTCTCTTTCCCCTTCTCCGAGAACTTCATGCGTAACGCCAATGTCGACTTCATCGGCAAGCGCAAGACGTTCTATATTATCGCAGTCTGTGCAGTTGCTATCTGCTTGATAGGAATCTTTGCTCGCGGTTTGAGCCGTGGTATCGATTTCACTGGTGGCCGTACTTTTGTTGTACGTTTCGACCAGCCTGTCAATGCCGTGGAGGTCCGCTCCGCTCTCGATACTGAGTTCGGCGAGGCTCCCGAGGTGAAGACTTATGGTCCCAGCACTCAGTTGAAGATTACCACGAAGTACAAATTCAATGAGGACGGCGAGGCTATCAACAACGAAATCGCTACTAAACTTTATAACGGTACAAAGGGTTTCTTCTCGAATGCTATTTCTGAAGACGAGTTCCGCAGCACCGAGACCAATCCTCTGGGTATTATTCAGTCGGAGCAGGTGGGTGCTTCTATCGCCAACGATTTGGTGAGAAACGCTTTCCTGGCCGTTATCGGTGGTCTGTTGGTCATGTTCGTTTACATTGGCCTCCGTTTCCGCAGCTGGCGTTTCGGTGTCGGTAGTGTTGTGGCTCTGGCTCACGATACCATCTTGGTCATCGGTGTGTTCGCCCTGCTTCACGGCCTGCTCCCCTTCAATCTTGATGTGGACCAGTCGTTCATTGCGGCAGTATTGACGGTTATCGGTTATTCTATCAATGCCACCGTGGTTATCTTCGACCGTGTACGTGAATACCGCAAGCTCTATCCGAAGCGTACTTTGAAATCGCACATGAATGATGCAATCAACTCGACCTTGGCTCGTACAATCAACACCAGCGGTACCACATTCTTCACATTGCTGATGATGTTCATCTTCGGCGGTGAGGTTATTCGCGGTTTCGTATTCGCCATCTTGGTTGGTGTGCTGGTCGGTGTGTTCTCGTCCGTGTGCATTGCCTGCGCTATTGTCTTCGAGATCTCCCGTCGCGAGCAGAAACAGCTTGAGGCATAATTAATGTTTTGATATAATGAAGTATCTTCTTCTCATAATTGGTTTGGTCCTCTGGGTCGGGATTCGTTCGCGCAAAGCTGTGCAGAAACAACTTTCCGACCTTGAGGATGCTGCCAATCGTCAGCAAACTAATTCGAGACCTGCTTTTGAGTCCCTGTTCGAGGACCGGCAGGTTTCGAATACCAGTTTTGCCGAGGAGGAGAAGGCCGCAGGCTATTTCACTTACGAAACCCAGCCTGTGTATACCGCCCAGACCGTTGCCAGTGCTAAAGAATCTACTGATAAGGCTAAGAATGTGGTGTTAGGCAAAGAGGAGGAGTCTGTCGGTTCTGGCTTCGATTTGAGACAAGCAATTGTCTATAGCACTATTCTCCGGGCAAAGTATATCCCCGAGACGAACAATTCTGTAATTAATTAATCTTATGTTAGTAATAATACCTAAAAGAGTATGTTTAAAAAAGTACTAATGACAATCGGTCTGTTGCTGATGGCGCATGTCGTCCTCGCGCAGGGTACTATCAAAGGTACCATTATCGATTCGAAGACAAAAGAGCCAGTGCCTTTTGCCAACGTCGTTGCTAAGCAAGACGGAAAACAAATCAAGGGTACACAGACAGACATGGATGGTAATTTTACTCTGAAGCCCCTGAATGTCGGACAGTACGAGATTCAGGCATCGTGCGTGGGTTATACTACCTACACGCGTGAAGACTTCACGGTAAAGGCATCAGGTTTCTCTGTATGTAACATTGAACTGTCAACTGCTTCCAAGACTCTGGAAACTGTTGAAATTAAAGAATCCAAAAACCCGATTATTGATATTGGATCGCCCGAGTCTGGTGCACGTGTCTCTAGCGAGGATATTGCACACATGCCGGGTACTTCAGTAGAGAGCATTGTGGCCGCCGTCGGTGGTGTAGGTTATAACGATGGTGGTACCAGTACCGCCCGTGGTGAGAGTGGCATGGTCACGAACGTTGGCGGTGTCCGCAAACGTACGGGTGTAAACGTCCCTAAAGAGGCTATTGCTGAGATTCAGGTTATCCTTGGTGGTACCCCTGCAAGCATCGGTGAGGCTATCGGTGGTACTCAGATTATCACCCTTAAACCTCCTACGAGCCAGTTCAAGGGTTACTTCAGCTTGGAGTCCATCCTCGACTACAGAATGTGGAATCGTCTCACTGCCTACCTTACCGGTCCCGTCATCAAGAAGAGCTTGAAGGACGAGAACGGTAATGTGACCGGCGACCGCACCCTCGTAGGTTTCCGCCTCACAACTCAGGGCATTTATCAGAACAATGGATTCTATCGCCCCAAAGACCGCCGTTTCCTGGTGGTTAATGATGCATTGGTGCGCCAGTACGAGCAGGCTCCTATCAGCTATGACCCCGTTACTGGAACTACCAACTACTCCGCTGAGAGTGGTCTTTTCAGAGACGACTTTGTCGAGATTAGAAATCTGACCAAGAAGGATTTCGGTGGCGACGCCAGCCGTGTTCCCCACACCAGTTCTTATGACATCAAGAACAACCTCGCTTTTGATATCCGCTTCTCGGATTATGCCACTTTGGCTGTTACCACCGAGTTGAACTTCAGCTATGGTCCCAACAGCTCTTTGATGCCTCTCAACATGAGCCGTTGTGCTAACGATGTGTCGCGCGACCTCGACTGGTCCGTGACTGTCGACTTCACACAGCGTTTCCCCGATGAAGAACCCTCCAATGTTGACAATGCCGAAGGTTCCTCCTCAGCAGGAAAGGCTATCAAGAATGTGATGTATAATATCACCGCCATGTTTGAGCGCGACCGTGCCCGTCGTTATAACGAGGTGTTCGGTGGCGATATCAAAGACGTTTTCAAGTATGGTTATTATGGTCGTTTAGAGACGAACCAGCAGCCCAGCTACGAATTGAATCCTTCCTTCAACTATATGGGTATCAGCAGACCCGCCATGGTCCAGAACAGCTGGTACGACATTATTGACTGGAGCACTTATGAGCCCTATGCAGGAAACCAGGTTTTGGCTAACTACAACCTGCAGCTGCTCGGCATCCCCGGATTCTCCTCCACTTTGCAGAATATCGATGTTCTCCGTTTCTACAAAGGTCTCGCCAATGGCGACAGCCCCGACAACATTTACGGTCTGCTCGACAATGTAGGTGTCCAGGGCACTTCTTTCGCAATAGCTCAGAACGACTATATTTATGTTGCTGCCAAGGCTTCGGCCGAAATCAAGGGCCACGCCCTCGAAATTGGTTTCCAGTACGACCGTGTTGATCAGTCCCAGTACAGCTTGAGTGCTGTTCCTTTGTGGACCATCATGCGTCAGAATGCCAACCGCCACATCTTACAGATGGATCTTGGCAAACCTAACTATCGTTGGGAGGGCTCAACCCTCTATGTAGATTATGACCGTCTGCTCAACCGTGAAGGCCAGTCTTACTTCGACCGCGCAATGCGTGATTACCTGGGTTGGTCGGGTAATGAAAAACTCGAGGTCAATTATCTCGATATCGACCGTTATACCCCCGAACAGTATGTTGAAGCCGGTGGTATGGACATGTTCTCCTCCGATGAACTCTTCAACAACGGTTCCCGTTTGGTCAGTTACTATGGTTACGACCATACCGGTAAGAAATACAATAGCAGCAACTGGAGCCTGAAAGACTTCTTCACCCCCAGCAATCCCAAGTATCGTTACAGCCCTGCCTATACACCCACCTACATGGCCGGTTATATTCAGGACCAGTTCTACTTCTCCGACCTTATCTTCAATGTCGGTGTCCGTGTCGACATTTTCGATGCCAACCAGAGTGTGTTGAAGGACCCCTATCTGCTGTATGAGTCCTGGACAGTGAAAGACCTGAAGGCTGGCAAGGCTCCTTACCAGGGTGACATCTATTCTGGTGCCGGTGACAACTGGACCGTGTATGTTGATGCTGCCGAAAGCGACAATCCCACCATCTACGGTTATCGTAACGGTTCTGTCTGGTACGATGCCAACGGTGTTGAGCTTAGCTCTCCCAACGCCATCGCTGGTAAGTCAGGTAAACCTACTCCTTATCGTACCCCCAATGGCCAGAAGGCTTACAACAACAGCTCTGTCGGAGTTGAATCTTTCGAGGACTACAAACCCCAGGTGGTTGTCCAGCCCCGTATCGCCTTCTCCTTCCCCGTCGGTGAGAATTCACAGTTCAAGGCCAGTTACGACATTATCGCCCGTCGTCCTTCTTCCAACTGGCGTGCCGACTACTTCACCTATCTCTATATGCTCCAGACTAACTGGTTCAACAACCCCAATCTGAAACCCGAACGTATCACCAACTACGAGTTAGGTTTCCAGCAGGCTCTTAACAAGAACAATGCTATCAGCATCAGTGCCTTCTACAAAGAGACTCGCGACCTTATTCAGGTTGTCCAGTATGTGGGCGCCGACCCCAACCCCAACTACTACTCCTACGACAATTTGGATTTCAAGACCACCAAGGGTCTTACCGTCAGTTACGACCTCCGTCAGTCGAAGAATATCCGTGTCAACGCCAACTATACGCTGCAGTATGCTGAGGGTACTGGTCTGCCCTCCGCTACCATGCAGGAGCTTATTAAGGAAGGTTACACCACTCTTAAGATGCTCAATCCTATCAGCGACGACCGCCGTCACGAGTTTAAAGTCAACTTCGACTTCCGTTATCAAGGCGGCAAGCGTTACAATGGTCCCACCATCACCCGCAAAGTCACCGATAAAGAGACCGGCGAGTCCCGTCAGGAAACTGTCAAGCTCCTCGAGAACTTCGGTATCGACATCGTTGCTGTCGCTCAGTCTGGCCGTCCTTACACCAAGGCTTTCAGCAACACCCAGTCTACTATCGTTGGTGGATACAATGGTGCCCGTCTGCCTTGGGGATTCTATCTCGACTTGATTGTTGACAAGCGTTTCCCCATCAAGGTCGGAAAACGCGAGACCAACCTCATCGTCTCCCTCAGTATTACCAACCTCTTCGATATCCGCAATATCACGAGCGTGTGGCCTGTTACAGGCAACCCCGATGACAATGGCTATCTGACCGACCCCGAGACCCAGGCTGTTATCGAGCGCTATCTCGACCCCGCCTCATTTAGGGATCTGTACACCATTTCTTTGAGCAACAACTACTGGAGATACTCCACTCCTCGTCGTTTCCTTGCCACAGTCGCTTACTCATTCTAATTCATAACGCGAAAAAAATATTTAGATATGAAGAATATATTTAGCAAATTCGTATTGGTGGCTTTCCTCTTTGCTGCCTTGTCGGGGACCTCTTATGCAGAGGATTGTAAAGTCTGCAAAAAGAATTCCTCTCACAAGTCTGCAGTGCAGTCCAAAGCTGCCGTGTGCAAAAGAGCACAGAGTACCGCAGAGCTGAATGTCAACAATGTCCGAGCACTCATTAATGGCTACGGCAACATGTGGTACGACGGTAGTGTGGCCCAGTACCACCTGCCCAAAAACAGTAACACCTGCCCTCTCTTCTGCGCGGCATTGTGGATCGGTGGTACCGATGTTAACGATCAGCTCCGTATTGCTGCTCTCCGTTTCGGTTCAGGTGGTGACGACTACTGGCCCGGTCCTCTCGAGCTGAAGACTGCTTCTGTCGACCTCCCGGTCTGTAACTATTTCGATAAGCACTACATCATCACCAAGAATGAAGTTCTTGCATTCATGTCCATGTTCGACTATAGTGATGCTGGTGCAACACCGAATGATTCCTACTCTCCCGATGCCGTCCCCGCCACTATTAAAAACTGGCCCGCTTCCGGCATCAACGCCAATCAGTCTCCCTATCTTGCTCCTTTCTTTGATGCCAATCATAATGGTGTCTACGAATGGGAAGAAGGTGACTATCCTTACTACGATTTCAACAATGCACTTTGCCCCCGTACACTGAAAGCACAGTGGGGTCGCGATTACACCTCGCATGTGGCTACAACCCTCGAAACTGAGGCTAGCATTGTTACCGGTGGTCTGCTTTCCGACCAAGTGTTGAAGGGTGACCAGACTATCTGGTGGGTCTTCAACGATATGGGTAATGTCCACACCGAGTCTCTCGGCCAGCCTATTGGTATGGAAATCCGTGCACAGGCTTTCGCATTCTCCACGAATGACGAAATCAATAACATGACTTTCTACACCTACGAAATCATCAACCGTTCTACTTACGAACTCCGTGAGACCTTCTTCAGCCAGTGGGTTGATGCCGACCTTGGTTACGCTTTTGATGACTATGTCGGATGCGATGTCAAGCGTGGTCTTGGCTATTGCTACAACGGTGACGAGGTTGACGGTCCCGGTTCCGGTTCTTACACAGGCATTCCTCCTGCAGTCGGTATCGACTTCTTCCAGGGTCCTTACATGGATCCCGATGGCAAGGACAATCCCAAGATTGATATTGCCAAGATGCGTGCTTACTATCCCAAGCAGCTTGAACATTATTTGCTCCCCGATGGTACTTACGACACCATCAGCCTTACCGACGATGCCGACCTTTATTATCCCAACGCTTGGTATTTCGTTCCTGGCGATGACATTGGAAACTGCGCTATCAATGGTGTGAACTTCGGTAACAACATTGTTGATGATGAACGTTTCGGTATGCGCCGCTTTGTGTACTATGACAACAGCTCTAACGCCATCAGCGGTGAGCCTAGCAAGGCTACTGACTACTATAACTACCTTCGTGGTTATTGGAAGAATGGTCAGCGCATGAAATATGGTGGAAATGGTATCTCCACCGGTACTACCGATTTCGATTGCGACTTTATGTTCCCCGGCGACAGTGATCCTCTTTTCTGGGGTACCAATGGCAACGCCGTTGATAACTGGACCGAGGTTACTGCTGGTAACAATCCCGCTGACCGCCGTTTCATGCAGTCCGCTGGTCCTTTCACTCTGAAACCCGGTGCATTGAACTACATTACAGTAGGTATTCCTTTTGCTCAGGCTCCTTCAGGAAAGGCTTTCTCATCTGTCGAGTTGCTCCGCGAAATCGATGATGTTTGCCAAGCACTCTTCGAGAACTGCTTCAAGGTTCTTGATGGTCCTGATGCTCCTACACTCGTTGCCCAGGAGATGAACAACGAAGTTATCCTCTATGTTAAGTACGACAACCCCGCTAGCAATAACTTCGGTGAGAAGTACTCTGAGGTTGATCCTGCTATCGTCCGTTCTTACACCGATGCAGAAGGCAACACCCAGTTCTATTCCGATGAGCAGCGTAGCTACAAATTCGAAGGTTATCAGATTTATCAGTTGAAGGATGCTAACGTCTCCATTGCCGACATCCGCGACATCACCAAGGCCGCTCTTGTTGCCCAGTGCGACGTCCGTAACTTCTATGATTCGATTGAGAGCATCACCTACGATTCGGTTACCAGAGTTTACGACACTGTCTTCAACGATAATCCCAGTCTGCCCATTGGAACCCTTGTCAACTACACCCGTAATAGCACCACAGGTCTCATGACTCCGACCATCATGGTTGAAGGTGCCAACCAGGGTATCAAACACGTGTTCCGCATCACTACCGATGCTTTCGCTACAGGCCGTAACACCAATCTTGTTAACAACAAGGAGTACTACTTCGTCTGCGTTGCCTACGCTCAGAACCGCTATAAGGAGTTTGCTATCGAAGCTGACAAGCTCGACGGTCAGAAAGAACCCTATCTTGCAGGTCGTAAAGATGAGTTTGGAAGAACCATTACTCCTGTCGTTGCCATCCCCCACAATCCTTCGTCTGAGAATGGCGGCACCGTTGTGAATGCCGAATTCGGTATGTGCCCCAACATTACCCGTATCGAAGGCTATGGTAACGGTGGCTCCGTCCTTCGTCTCTCTAATGAGTCGATTGAGGAACTTATGGGTGCTCCTGGAAAGCCCGGTAAACCCGCTGGTAAGTTCCGCGCTGATGGTGCAGGCATGCTGAAAGATCCCTGCCAGATTCTGAATCCCCGTTATGAACAGAACCACGGTCCTATCCGTGTTGAGGTTATCGACCCGCTTAACGTTAAGGCTGGTAAATATCTCATCAAGTTCGACCAGACCGAGAATATCGTTGATGGTAACTGGACTATTTCCAAGTCTCCCGATGATCCCACCTACGCTGAGAATCCTTACCTCTATGACGAAGTCATGAGCGTGAAATCCGACTTTAAGATTGGTCGTTATAACGAGCAGCTCTTCCTCGATCTCGGTATTGCCGTTGCTTTGAGCAATCCTCAGGAGGTTGCCTCTCCTCTCGTCATCACCACTCAATCGAGCGAGAACTTCCTCTCACGTTATTGGGGCGGTTTTGTTAACGACAAGGCTCTCTTGTCCTCTTCTGTCACCTACGCCGATAATGCTACACCTTGGTTGACTGCCATCCCCGATGATGATAACTACTGGGTGCAGAACTGGGTCCGCTCCGGTACTCAATTCGCCGCTGGTACACGTAATACTTTCACCGCTACCACTGGTGAAATTAGCTACTCCGAAAACTACATCGATGAGGACTATTTCAAGAGCATGCAGACCAACATGAATGGCAACCCGTCGCACCTTGGTGTCGACCGTTACCAGGTGTTCGAAGAAGTGGCTGGCTCCTGGGCTCCTTATGGCCTTGTGTCCACACTGCCGATGCATCCTGGCTTCGGACTCCGCTATTATGTTGCTGACGACCATATCCTCGATAGTCTCTGCCGTATAAGCAGCGTGTTCGCACGTACCTATAACAAATGGACTATTACCCGTAAGGCAATGGATAACTTCCGCAACAAGTCTCTTAACTTTAACGACCTCTCCAAGCTTCCCAGTGTCCAGATTGTTTTCACAAGCGACACTTCCAAGTGGACTCGTTGCCCGGTTCTGGAGATGTGTGATGACCATACTCAGTCTGAGGGCCACGCCCGTCGTTTCCAAATCCGTCGTCATGCTTCTGTCGACAAGTTGGGTCGCACCGCCGCCGAGGCTGGTGTCACTCCCGATGCTGAAGACATGAACAACCCCGCATTCATCCATGAAACTGGTATGGGTTGGTTCCCCGGTTATGCCATCAATACTTCGACTGGCGAGCGTCTCAACATCATGTTCGGTGAAGATTCCCGCTATATCCAGTACAATGGTACCGATATGCTCTGGAATCCCACATTCGATCTTACTGAGGGTACTCAGAATTATGTAATGGGTGGCCGTCACTTCATCTATGTGTTGAACTCCACCGACCAGATCTTCTACGACATTGTCAACAACAAGAATTCTGTTGTCACCTCCTACAAAACTCCTTCTTACGATTATGGTCGTTGGGCCTACAGCATGCTTTCCTCGCTTGAGCGCCTGATGGACTTTGTTCCCGAATCCGACGTCGACCGTCTCCGCTGCAACCACGGTATCCTCGATGGTGAAAGTACCACCCTCATCCCGCAGCGCGACTCCGCCGCTCTGCTCTTCGCTTCGGTTGCTTGGGTCAACATGCCGTTAGTCAATCCCCGTTTCCAATTCAAGAACCCTGTTGATATTCCTTGCGATGTCACCATCAATCTTGACGTGAACACGCCTTATGGCCGTTATCTCTCGCCCAATGGTTCGTCTGTCCGTCTGTTCGATGCAGATGTTCAGAATTCGAACTATCCTATGTACATGTTCGAGCTGACATCCGACATTGCTACCATTACTGGCAATGCTACAGCCGATAAGTCTACCAAGTCCTACAAGGATTCCATCCTCAGCCTTATCAATGTCGTCCCGAATCCCTATTACAGCTATTCTACCTATGAAACCACCAGCCAGTTGGAAACCAAGGTGCGCTTTGTCAACGTCCCCGTCGGAACTGTAGTCTCCATCTACACTGTTGATGGTACTTTGGTCCGCAGACTTGGACCTACCTCTGGTACTGCCACCACGCTCGACTGGGATCTGCACAACCACACAGGTATTCCTATTGCAGGTGGTGTATATCTTATCCACTTTAAAGTTCCCGGCATTGGCGACCGTGTTGTCAAGTGGTTTGGCACCATGCGTCCTGTCGACCTGAACTCTTTCGGATTCTAAGCACTGTTTGTTAATCTTTAAAAATGACAGAAATGAAAAACATATTTAGAATATTTGCTGTAGTAGCCATCATGGTACTCGTGTCTACCGAGTCCGTTTGGGCTGGTAACGACAAGCGTAGAGGTACTGCTGGAGCCACGGAGTTGCTTATCAACCCGTGGGCCCGCAGCACTGGTTGGGGTAGTGCCGGCGTGGCCAATGTCCGTGGTCTGGATGCTTTCTATTCGAACATCGCGGGTCTTAGTTACGTCAATAACTTCGAGTTCACTTACACCAACACTATGCTTTATGGTGGCAGAAGCGGACTCAATAGTGGCGCCTCCATCAACGCTTTGGGTTTGGCTGTCCGCCTTTTCGACCGTGGTGTCATGGGCTTGAGCCTCATGTCTATGGGTTTTGGCGATATTGCCATCACCACCGAGGAGAGCCCTGAACCTATCAATGGTACTTACTCTCCTACGTTGATGAACATCAATGTTGCTTACTCTCATATTTTCACCACTTCCATTCGCGGTGGTGTCAACTTGAAAGTCATCAGCGAGTCCACTGCCAATGTCTCTGGTAGTGCTTTCGCCATTGATGCTGGTATCCAGTATGTCACAGGTCGTGACGATGAACTCAAATTCGGTATCAGCCTGAAGAACTGGGGTCCTGCCTTCAGCTTTGACGGTACCGGTTTGTCCTTTACCTTCCCCAACGCCGCAGGCAACAATATGACTGCCGAGTTCCGTTCGGGCGAGATGGAGCTTCCCACCTGCCTCAACATTGGTGCCTCTTACGACTTCCTCATCGAAGCCTTAAGTCAGCGTATCACCATTGCTGGTGCCTTCACCTCCAATGCCTTCCTCAAAGACAATTTCGCCTTAGGTCTTGAATATAGCCTTCTGAATATATTCAGCCTCCGTTGCGGTTATGTCTACCAGACTGACATTTTCGACAAAGACCTCCGCACAACTGCTAACACAGGTATCCATGCCGGTGCTTCTGTCGATGTTCCTCTGGCCAAGAAAGGCTCCGATAGTAAAACTGCTCTTACCGTCGATTATTCCTATCGCACTTCCGCCAATCTCCGTGGCACCCACGCCATCGGAGCAACGTTCAAGTTCTAAGAGCTAGATTACATATTAAACTATTAGGAAAGGCTTTCCAAGCCTTTCCTAATTTTTAAACGCATTCAATAACACATCAAAACCAATCATGTCAGAAATCAAGTATTATAGCGAAGAGGGGCTCCAGAAGCTCAAAGACGAACTCCACCACCTGATTGCTTTCGACCGTCCTGCCGCCTCGGCGGCCATAGCCGAAGCCCGCGACAAAGGCGACCTCTCCGAAAATGCCGAATACGACGCCGCCAAAGAAGCTCAAGGGCATCTCGAAGCACGCATCTCCAAACTCCAGGAACTTGTCGCCAATGCCCGTCTGCTCGACGAGTCGAAAATCGACACATCCAAAGTCCTCCTTCTCTCGAAAATCACTATCCGTAATATCAAGAACAATGCTAAGCAAGTCTACACTATTGTCCCGGAGAGTGAAGCCAGTTTGAAGGAAGGCAAGATTTCCGTCACCTCCCCCTTTGCCCAGGCATTCTTGGGTAAACGTGCTGGCGAGCAGGTCGACGTAGTGGTTCCTGCCGGTACCATGCAGTTTGAAATCCTCACTGTCGAACGATAGCAGTTCGTCTATCAGCCAAGGATATTACCTGATATATCCAACGTAACAGGCAAGCCTTGTTTTTGCAACAGGTAAGTAGTAGAAGAACTATTTCACCTTTAACGCAAGAGCTCGACGCTAAACAGATAATAAGTGCCCCGACAAACTATGCCGGGGCACTTATTTTGCCTTTATTGCCAACAGATTGTTTGCTTTGTTTACTGAGGGGTTCTGATGATGCTTTCGATAGCAATCCCTTTAACCTAAATCGGTCGTTAGAAAACCGAAAACTTCTATGGTCTAACTGCCGAATCGTGCAATGCACCGGGATAACCCCTGCCCCGTACCTTGTTCTGCCTACCCGCCCTGCGCCATGGAGCGGCAACGTTTTCCCCTCGCTACGGAGAGGGGCCGTTCAATCCTGCATCGATAGAGTATCGTTATAGCATCGTTACTCGATATGATAACGGAAAACAAGCCTATAAGCAGGCAACATCGAGGCGAGATTGAACGGCCCAAGTGGGTCGTGCGAGCCGTCCGCTGAGTGCGGTTATCCCGATTGATAAGTCGGCTAATGTAAAGGGTCGTTAGGAAACCGAAATCTCCGTAGGAATGAATGGTGGGCAAGCGTGACACCTGAATAGGGCATAGTCCCGTAGACTTTCGCCTAAAAGTTTATCCAGTTGATTGATATGATATTTTTCCGTAGGTGATTATGAGTAGCTACATTCTAATGACCGATCTGGAGTGAATAAAGGACAAGAGAAACACCATAAAAGTGTAATGTCATATCAGGTGTATAACCGATTTGAGAAGATTGGTTGGGTAGGGGGTATAAAAAAGGGGGGATACACGTTGGTGGATCCCCCCTTATTTTCTGTGATAGTTGTGCTATTCGATGGCGTTGGCTATCTGTTGTGCCAAAGCAGCCATTTCGGCGGGTTCCATCTTGATGTGGTGATGGAAGTTGAGGTCGGCTTCGGTCTGCATGGGGACAAGGTGGATGTGGGCGTGGGGCACTTCAAGGCCCAGCACGGCGACACCTACTTTGACACAGGGACAGGCTTTTTTAAGGCCGCGTGCCACGCGGTGTGCAAAGCGCTGCAGTTCGCAGTAGAGGTCTTCGTCGAGGTCGAAGATGTAGTCCACCTCTTTTTTGGGGATGCAGAGGACGTGGCCTTTGACTACGGGGTTGACGTCGAGGAAGGCCAGGCAGTTGTCGGTCTCGGCTACTTTGTAGCAGGGTATCTCGCCGGCTACGATACGTGAAAAGATTGATGCCATGGTGTTATGTTTTTAATTGTTGTAGATGAATGTGCCGTTCTCGGTGGCGACAGTTACCTGTGGGTTCTCGCTGGCCTCCACGTGACCGATTATCTGTGCGTCGATGTTGAATCCGCGGGCGATGTCGATGATGCCGTGTGCTGTGTTCTCGTCGGTGTAGATTTCCATGCGGTGGCCCATGTTGAATACTTTGTACATCTCTTTCCAGTCGGTGGCGCTCTCGTCATGGATCATGCGGAACAGTGGGGGGACGGGGAAGAGGTTGTCTTTGATGACATGTAGGTGGTCGATGAAGTGCAGCACCTTGGTCTGTGCGCCGCCGCTGCAGTGTATCATGCCGCTAATTTGAGAGCGGTATTCGTCAAGCACGCGACGGATGACGGGAGCATAGGTGCGGGTGGGGGAGAGCACCATTGAACCGGCGTCGACGCCTGCCACCTCGGTGGGGTCAGTCAGTCGGCGGTTGCCACAGTATACCACGTCGTCGGGGAGGTTGTGGTCGTAGCTCATGGGGTATTTGCTGGCGTAGATTTTGGAGAATACATCGTGGCGTGCTGAGGTGAGGCCATTGCTGCCCATGCCGCCGTTGTAGCGGTCTTCGTAGGTTGCCTGTCCGTAGGAGGCGAGGCCTACAATGACGTTGCCGGCGTGGATATGGGCGTTGTCGATGACGTCGGCACGGCGCATGCGGGCGGTGACGGTAGAGTCGACGATGATGGTGCGGACGAGGTCGCCCACGTCGGCTGTCTCGCCGCCGGTGAGGTAAATGCCGATGCCGAGGTCGCGCATCTGCTGCAGAAACTCTTCGGTGCCGTTGATGACGGCGCTGATGACTTCACCGGGGATGAGGTTCTTGTTGCGCCCGATGGTGGAAGACAGGAGGATGTTGTCGACGGCGCCCACGCACAGCAGGTCGTCGAGGTTCATGACGACGGCGTCGATGGCGATACCTTTCCATACGCTCATGTCGCCGGTCTCTTTCCAGTAGAGGTAGGCGAGAGACGATTTGGTTCCTGCACCGTCGGCGTGCATGATGTTGCAATAGTATTCATCGCCGCCGAGGTAGTCGGGGATGATTTTGCAGAAGGCTTTCGGGAAGAGGCCTTTGTCGATGTTTTTGATGGCGTTGTGTACATCTTCTTTGGATGCGGAAACGCCGCGAAGGTTGTATTTCAATGTATCCATGGTATCGTGGAGTGTTTATTTTGTTGTTGTCTCATTCTTTTGGCCGAGCACTTCGGCGGTTTTGACGCTGTCGTCGATAGCTTCGGAGATGTTGATGATGTAGTCGCCGAGCTTTTCGTATAGGGCATAGAGGGAGCTATAGGCGTTGCCAATGGCAAAGTCGTAGACGCCGAGCTTAAGGGCATCGAGGTGGCGGGCACGGAGTGTGTCGCGGTATTGGTTGATGTCCTGTTCGGCTTTGTAGGCTGCATCGAGGTCGATGTGGTGGTAGTCGTTGCGTATGTTGTTGTCCATGATGTCGAGAGCATGCTGGACAAGCTGTGTCATGTGGGCGAGGTTGTCGTTCAGCTCTTGGTCGAAGTGGACTGCGGCTTCGCGTTTGTTTTTGCGCGTCATGGCTATTTGGTAGATGATGTCGCCTACGCTCTCGAGATTGTCGACGATGCGGAGCATGGAGGAGACGCGCTGAGAGCCTTCGGCGGAGAGGTCGGCAGCGGCCTTGGTGAGGTATTTGGATATTTCCATCTCCATGCGGTCGGCTATGCTCTCGTATTTTTCGATATGCTGCAGCACCTGGTTGAATTCATCGTCGTCCTTGGCGGTGCGCAGGTTGGGCAGGAAGGTGAACATGCGCAGGATGCGTTTGGAGTAGTTCTGTATCTCGTTTTGGGCGGCCTGGAGGTTGAGTTCGGCGGTGTTGGTGAAGCCTCCGCTGATGTAGCGTAGGCGGAAGTCGTCGTCGGTCTCCTCGGGCGAGGGTTTGACCATCAGATTGACGATTTTGATGTATTGGGGGATGAAGAAGGAGAGGATGATGGTGTTGGCGACGTTGAAAAAGGTGTGGAAGAGGGTGGTGGCCAAGGGGACAATGGCTACTGGCAGCAGGCGGTAGTTGAAGGCCGGAGTGATGCCGGATAGGAGTTCGGCCAGATAGGCTGTGAGGTTGAGTACGGGGTAGAGGACGATGAGGGTGAGGATGGTGCCGACCATGTTGAAGACGAAGTGGGCACGGGCGGCTTTTTTGCCGGCGGTGTTGGCTTTGGTGGCGGCGATGTTGGCCGTAAGTGTGGTGCCGATATTCTGCCCCATGACGATGGCTGCGGCGATGTCGAAGCCAATCCATCCGTTGGCAGTGAAGAGTAGGGTGATGGCCATGACGGCCGAGGAGGCTTGATTAAGGACGGCAAGGGCCGCTCCGGCTATGATGAAGAGGGGAATGACCCAGAAACCGCTGTCGGACCAGCCGTGCATCATCTGCAGCACAGCGGGGTGTTGGGTGAGGTCGGGCATGGTGTGTTGGAGGAATCGCAGGCCGACCAGCAGGATGCCGAAGCCGATAACGAATTCGCTGATGGACCTCGCCTTGTCGCCTTTCATAAGCAGCAGTGGGGCTGCCAAGGCAAAGACGATGAGGGGAAAGGTGTACTCGGCTGCGCCCACGCTCATGCCGAGCAGGATAATCCAGGAGGTGATGGTGGTGCCGATATTGGCTCCCATGATCACGGCGATGGCGCCT
>Ga0247611_10000706_pt1 | contig 65270 bp, 55 predicted proteins | sample 177DNAGHGhighgp2_FD_192422 | JGI IMG/M metagenome (GOLD analysis project Ga0247611, IMG submission 192422) | Sheep rumen microbial communities from Palmerston North, Manawatu-Wanganui, New Zealand - 1770 DNA GHGhigh gp2 | ecosystem: Host-associated > Mammals > Digestive system > Stomach > Rumen...
TTCAGCTGCGCGACAAAGATAGCAACATGGAATAAACGTCTGACATCAAGCCATAAATTTTCAGCCTGCAAAATGACCCATTGAACTACAACTCGTTTTTTTCAGCCTGCATTTTGACCTATACGCCAAATAAAAGCGTAGTTTTTGCATACAGCTTCGCATGTGTTATAGCCTTCTTCCACCAAAGCAGGTATTTCACTAGGCTTGTATGGCGACGTGTCGCATTTCTGTTTCTTGCACCCTGCCATGGCAAGAACCACCAAAAGCAGGATGGCAGATGTTTTTATTAATATGTCAATTTTCATGATTTTTGTTTTTAGAAATTAATGAAGACTCCTATCCCTTGCGGAGTAGGCTTGACATTGAACGTTATTCGATTTGACTTGTTGTGGTTTTCGGCCACGTTCTCAAGTTTCTTTTTACTGTCTAAAGTTAAGACAAGAGCAGGAATGGCTGGTATTAACGCGGCTCCCATAGTTATTCCTGAGACCACGCATAAAAACGGGCTCGCTGGGCCTACCCCTTCCGTCCCGGAAGAAGTCAAGTCACCAATAAATCCTCCGAGCAAAAAACCAAGCGAGACGGTGGCACCCGCACCCGCCACGGCCCATAGCGGAATCGAGGCGATGTGTTCGCACCTTGCCTGTTGGTAAACTGTAAAATTTTCATTATCAAGTATTTGCTGCAACGACAACTTGTCTAATTTCTGTTCTGTTGAAAGGTCGTACAAGTTATGGTGATGATATACAAGGCTGCCAGGCTGAGGCAATCCCGTTTGCTGGCAGTTTGCTGTTCCGCAAAACACTATCATTAATATTGTCAGCAAGGTTATACTATTCGTTTTCATACTAAATTAGTTTATTTCTCTTCCTCGATGCAAAGTAACTTATAATGCAAGTCTTCGGGAATATACGCCTCGGACGGTTCTATCCATTTGAATGTGGCATTGACCTTTGTCTTTAACCCATCTTTACGGAATTTATGCGGAATGGAGCTCTGCTCAAGACCAAGGTAACATGTGTCGTCTGGGTATTCAATGACAAGGAAACCTTTGTGGTGCTTTGTGAAGTAATTGTACTCGGTGATTCCAGCAGCTTCGACATCCTCGTAGTATTCATAATATCCAGTGAAATGTCTGCCTTCCACCATCTCGCAGCCGCACTTTTTGGTGCAAGACGAAACTGTGCAAATCAGCACAAATACCGATAAGATTAATGATAGCTTTTTCATGATTTTATGTTTTTTATTCCACAAGTGTCCATTTTGTTCCATTGATGGTATATTCTGTTATTCCTTTGTTACGCACAACCGTCACATCGCCCAATTCGTTGGCAATCATAATTGTATCTCCAATATCATTAACAACTGACTCTGAAAAAGGGTCACATGGTATGATTTTAGTAAAAGAACTTACACTATCGCCATCCATGTTTTTAAATGAGATATTAATATTCAACCCACTTTCACTGTGTTCAGTTTGAGTACCAGCATAAACAGAGCCTTCGATTCTTCTTGTTTTTTTTCCTCCGAAATCCATGAACGCATGATTCCGTTTGCATTTGCAATTCCATTGGTGTTTCTCTTCCTTATCAATAAAAACACTATTTATGTTGTACTGCTCTATTTTGTTATCCGCATTTTTGAAAGTCAATAGTTGTCCTTCTTCGTATGGGAAATATTTTATTATTTTCTCTGGGAACGCCGGATTTGTATAGGTGCATGATGCGAAAAACATGGCTAAGATGCCGATTAATAAAAAAATACACTTTTTCATGGTTTTCTCCTTTTTATCTATGGTTAAACTACTGTATTACATTATCTTATGGTGAAATCACCCCCATATTCAGAACCATCGTCGAGAGTGAAAGTGATGGTGTATTTGCCTCTTTTTTTGACGTATGCCCTTAAATGGGTTGGGGTTGAAACGTCAAACATTTGTATGGTTTTGCCCGCCTTTGTCGAAATATTGACGTTGACCATGCCGATGGAGTCGGTAAAGTCTATCAAAAGTTCTTTCCCTATATAGGGGATTTCTGTGGGAATGCCCGTCTTGTCGGAACTCCCGTGGATGGCGGCTTTTTTTATTATAATGGGAACATTTGCTGGCACAGAATCCTTAGTGCAGGCCCCGAGGTTGACTATGCAGATGGCCGCTGCAACAATCAGGAAAAATGGCTTTAGGCGTCTCAACATCTTTTTGTTTTTTGTTTCAGAAGCAAAAATATAATGTTTTTCCTAATTTTCGACAAAAATCAGTTTCCAGATTGTGACGGTTTATTGCAAATTTTCGATTACTATCCTATAAACCAGCAATTTACATACTTGTTTTTGTTGAAGTTAAAAGGTTATTCTCTTTAACTCCCTTTTATAACGCCTTGTTATTATGGATTGAAAAGTTCTGCTTTCAGATGTTGTCTCAGGTCTTGGCAACCCATCAGGTTTTTAATCTTTCTGCTGGTTCTCCAAATCGCAGAAAAACTTTTTTGCAGAAGCACTGCAATTTGCGGCTCGGTGAAACCAAGAAGTAAATAGGGGCATATCACGAGGTCGTTTTTGCCCATCTCAGGATGTAGTTTGGCTATTCTGTTACTGAGGTTGGGGCAGTGTTTTTCGATGGTGTCGGCAAGTTGCCTTTCCTCTTTCTTGCTGAGAGCCAAATGAGCATAGTCGTATGAATGGTTTGTCGTGACGATGTCGGTCTCTGCAAAGCGGTTCATCAGGTATCGGCAGAATGGGTCGTTTGTCAAGGCCTCGTAGTTTGATAGGTCAAAACTGGAGAATTCTTCCTGGTTTCTTTCGTCTTTTTCGTCTAGCAGCCGCTGTTTTTCCTCTTTCATGCGGGCATTGGCGTTTTTCATGCGGCTCACCAGGGCAGAATGCTGTATTTCTTGTTGCCTAAGGGTGTCTTCCAACCCTGTTACCTTATTATTATGTCTGATTCTTGCCCATAAAACGAGTACCACAAGAAGTATCAAAGCCGCCACGGCAATGGCAATCCACCAGTTCCATAGCAGATGTTTTTCCTTAATATGTTTGTTTTCGGTTGCCGACCGCTGGTAATCTTGGAATTTGTCGGCCAATTGCGAGGCTATATTTTGTTGCTCGTAGTTTTTCGTGGCATGCGAGGCAAGGAAATCGGTATATAGCGAAGTATTGTCTGTATCGCCCTTCGTTTCATGTATATTTTTGAGATATTCGGCAGCTTGCAATCGATAAGGTAAATCGAGGTCGCTGTTGAATACCGATTCAAGACACACTTTTGCCGAGTCGAGCATACCTTCTTTGTAAAGTATCTCGCTTAATATCAGCAGTCTGGAGTTTCTTTCGTCTTCCGTTGTTGACGCCGGTACAATCTGCAAAAATGTCTCCAAAGGTTTTTCGTATGCGTAGTCGAGAGAATACATCAGTATGGCTTCTGATGTGGCGATGTTCCTGTATGTCAGGTTGTCGGTGTCGGGCAGGTATTGTTTTGCAAGTTCGAAGTAGCGCAAGGCACTATCGGTCTGGTTTGTCATGGTAAATAAGCCTCCAATGCGTTCCATGTCATCCGATAGTCCATATTTCGACGTTGGACAGATTTTGCAGTATTCAATGGCTTTTTTGAAGCAAACTATTCCTTGTTCTGTCAAAAAGTGGTCTGTGAACAAGTCGCCCAGTCTGTTGTATGTCAACGCCATGAATTTGGCTTTCTGCCCCACCAAATCTTTCTCCACAAAATGCTCTTCCATTATCTCCAATGTCTTGAGGTATTCGTCGCAGGCCTCCACAACGCTGTCGGCCTCCATCAGGCCTACGCCGTTCATGTAGTGCGAGCGGGCCGAGAGGAGGGTGTAGTCGTCGTTGCGGGGATGGGCGGCGGCGAGGCTGTCGAAGTAAAGGAGGGAGCTTTGCACCTCGGTGCGTAGGGTCTGTTCGTAGTCGCACTTGAAGAGTGCCTCCGAGAGGAGCAGGTCGGCATAGTGGCGGTCGAAGGGGGTGAGATTCTTATGGTTGTCGTTGAAGTCAAGAAGTGCGTAGAGTGCGCTGTCGGGCTGGCTCTGCATGAGGGTGTCGAAGGCGGCGAGGGTGTCGTGCTGCGGGGCTTCGGGCATGGCGGGCTCTCTCTGCGTGCATGAGCACAGCATGGCTGCCAGAATGGTTAATATGAAAAGACGTTGCTTCACGGGGCAAAGGTAAGAAAATTTTTAGTTGGTAGTTGTTCAGTTGATAGTTGTTTAGTTGATTAGTTGGAAGTTGTAGAGGCGATGTGCACATCGCCTTTACTGTTGACCACGGATGACACGGATACAACGGATGTAGCACCGTGAAAGGACACATCGACCCCCTTCACCGTCACTGCGAGCGACGTGAGGAGCGCGGCAGTCTCCTGATTGGGTGCACACGTGACGGAGATTGCCACGGCCTCCTTGCACAACCAATCCCTTCGGCCTCGCAATGACGGATTACGTAGCAGCGAAGCCCTTCGCGGTGAAAAGGGTAAAAAAAGATTTTGCTCGATTTTGTTTTTGATTTGTTAGATGTCTCGCGTCAGCGACTCCTTATATTCCTTCACGAAGCAAACCCTACTTTCCTCGTCCCTGTATCACGATGAGCACTGTGTAAATCATGATCTTCACGTCAAGCGCGAGGGTGACGTTCTCGATGTAGAGGATGTCGTACTTCAGCCTTTCTATCATCTGGTCGACGTTCTCGGCGTAGCCGTATTTCACCTCGCCCCAGCTGGTGATGCCTGGCCTCACCTTGAGCAGCATACGGTAGTATGGCGCGCGCTCCATGATCTGGTCGATATAGAACTGGCGCTCGGGACGGTAGCCAACCAGCGACATGTCGCCTTTCAGCACGTTGTAGAACTGTGGTATCTCGTCAAGGCGCACCTTGCGCATGAAACGTCCAAAGGGAGTGATGCGCGGGTCGTTGTCGCTCGAGAGCTGCGGCCCCACATTCTCGGCGTCGACACGCATGCTGCGGTATTTTATCATCTTGAAGGGCTTGCCGTTCTTGCCTATGCGCTCCTGCTTGTAGAAGACAGGACCCTCAGAGGTCGACTTCACTATGATGGCCGTTATTAAGTAAATAGGTGAGCCCAAGACAAGCACCAACGACGACATCACTATGTCGAAGATGCGCTTCACCGATTGTTGCCAAGGCGACATCAGTTCAGGCGTGACCTGTACCAATGGAGCGTCCCATATTGCCTGCTGTTTCACACTGCCGAAGACCAAGTCCTGCATGGCGGGGATGATTTTCACCACGGCGTCGGTGCTGTCCATTACCGACAGCAGCACGTTCATCGACTGCGTCTCCGACCTTTCAATGGCGATGATAACCTCTTCGACGTTGTGTTTCTTCACAATCTCGACTATATCATGGTAGCTTCCCAGATGCTCCATGTATTCGCCTAGCTTGTAATGGTCTTTATCGTATACGTTGAGGAAGCCGACAAAATACTGTCCTGAAGGCTTGAGCTGGTTTTTAATCTCGTTATAGATGTTCACTGCGTTGTCGTTGCTGCCCACGATGATGGTGTTGAAGTGTATCTTGCCGCTGTGGATGCGGTTTATGATGGTGTTGGTTATGCTGAAGCGCCCGATGTATGTCAGTAGGAACTGCATCAGAAACAGTATGATGAGCGAGTCGTAGTAGTCGCGGTAGCTTGTAATCTGGTCGTCGAGCAGGATGGTGAAAAACAGCACCAAGGTGCCAACCAGTGTGCAGGAGAAGGTCTGCGACAACTCCTTCAGCCTTGACTTGCGATACACGTCACGATAAGCGCCCACCAAGGCGTAGAACACCACCCATACTATTGGTATTATGGCAAGGCCTATCCAGAAGTGTGTGTCATTGAAAATCTGCGAGAAGTCGAAGCTTATGCCAAAGGTCCTGTTTTCGTGTATCTTGCGGTAAACGTGAAAAAGAAACCAAGTGACGACAGCGGCAAGCCAGTCGACCGAGAGGTATGTGTAAGCAAGTCTTTTCTTGTTTTTCATTTCAATAGTTGTATGAGTCGCGATAGAGCAGCTTCAGGTTGTCTAAATAGAAATATTGTGTCTTTTCATCGCTGTTGGTGGCTTCAAAGTAAATCTTGAAGTAGTCGGCTGAGGAGTTTTCCACAACGATAGGCCCAATGTTGACATAAATCTTGCGCCAGTTGTTGACAGGAGTGCTGTTTATCGTGTCGGTGGGTGTCAGGATGAGCAAAGGATACTGCGTGACAGAGTTGTTGATGGAGTAGATTACACCTACGGTAAGGCCGTCGAAAGAGGCCTTGTAGTCCATCTCCAGCATGCAGGCGGCTCCTGTGGTGGGCAGGTTCGAGAACTCGTTGAAAGAGGCCAGGGTGCAGTTGGTGTATTCACCGCCAGGCAGCACCACCTTGCCCGAATATGATGAGAAGTTCGAAATGTAGGCCTCGTTGGGGTCGTTGGTGCGTATGAAGGTGGTGTCGCTCGCTGCTGTGGGCGTCAGCGACACGGCGGCGTTCTCAAAATCTTCCATCCATGCCACATGCACCGTGTTGGCATCGTAATACTCGAAGGTGGGAGCTATTTTCTGTATGCTGTCTTCCACAAAGTCAAAGTCGATGTATTCCTTTGTCTTGAAGAAAGGATACCAAGACCTTGTGGCAGCTATGCCGTTCACCTTGATGCCGGCGCGGAGCGAGAGCTTGTGTTTGCCGCTCTCGAGTATGGGTATCGTGGCAGGAATCTCGAAACAGCCCAGGGTCTGGTCGTCAACATAGACCCACACGTCGGTTATGGCGTGCGTGTTGGCACCGGTGGTGTAGTAGCTGGAACTGAGGTAACATGTGTCGATTTGGATATATGCCGGCACCGACTGCCCGTGAAACTTGTGGCAGGACGGGAAAACGGCAATCAACGCTATCGCCATGGCAAACAAAACTCTTTTCATAACTCATATATTTCTTATCACAAAACGCAAAGATAATAAATTATTGTGTATAAACGGTTGTTGTTTTAAAAATCGTCATATTTTAGCTCAACACCCAAACACTTTCACCCATTCACTTTGTCCAGCTCAGTGTGAGAAAAAAACAACTCAACAACTTAACATTTTATCATCTTAACGTCTTAACAACTCAATATATCAACAAATAAACAAATCAACAAATAAACAGATCAACAAATAAACAAATCAACAGATAAACAATTCAACAGATAAACAAATCAACAATCAACAACCTTCCTGACCGATTCGTCCACCGCCTCCATTATTCTATATGCGAGGTCGAGTGCCTTGATGCCGTCGTTGAGTGTCACCTTGGGCTGTGTGTCATTGTTTATCGCATCGGCGAATGTTGACAACTCCTCTTGTATGGCGTTGGTGGGTAGGCAAGTCGGTTTGTCGAAGCTGAGGTGCTTGTGTGTTCCGTTGGGCAGGTCGATGGGGAAGGATAGCGGGTTCTGCGGGTCGGTGTTGTCCGACAGTCTCACGATTTCGGTGCTCTTGTCGAGGAAGTCGACGGCTATGTAGGCATCGTTCTGAAAGATACGCATCTTACGCATGTTCTTCATCGACAGCCGGCTGGAGGTGATGTTGGCCACTGTGCCGTTTGCGAATTCCACGCGTGCGTTTGCTATGTCGGCAGTGGGGCTCACAATGGCTACTCCGCTTGCGCTGATGTGGCTCACATCCGCTTTCACTATCGAGAGCAGTATGTCGAGGTCGTGTATCATGAGGTCGAGTTCTACAGGGACGTCGGTGCCGCGCGGGTTGAACACGGCGAGACGGTGCACCTCGATGAATTTTGGCTTGGTGATATAAGGCGCGGCACTCACAAAAGCGGGATTGAACCTTTCCACATGCCCGACTTGTATCTTGACACCTGTGTTTTCGGTCTCTTTAGCAAGTAAGTCAGCTTCTTCCATGGTTGCCACGACGGGTTTCTCCACGAAGATGTGTTTGTGCAGCTTGAGTGCGGCTTGAATGCATTCGAAATGGTGTGTCGTGGGAGTGACGATGTCAACGACGTCAACGGCTTCCATCAGTGCCTGCATACTCTCGAAGCAGGGCACTGCAAACTCTTTGGCAACGGCCTCGGATGTGGCTTTGTCGGGGTCGTAAAAACCTACTAACTCATATTTTTCAATGTTTTTGATGCACTTCAGATGTATCTTGCCGAGATGTCCCGTCCCTAAAACGCCTATTTTCAACATGGTTTAAAAATTTGCGCAAAAATAGCGAATTTTTGACTGATTGTAGTAATTTTGCAGCGACAAGTCAGAAAAAATGGTTGAGATAGAAGACAATTTTAGGCACAAAGGTTTGCGCAGACAGCTTGTGACGACCCTCCGCAACTCGGGCTTCTTCGACGAGGTGGTGCTTGATGCCATTGGCAAAGTGCCGCGTCATGCCTTTTTTGACTCAAGTTTTGTCGAGATGGCCTACCAGGATATTGCTTTTCCCATCGGTTCTAAGCAAACCATCTCGCAGCCAAGCACTGTGGCCATGCAGACACATCTTCTGCAAATCACGAAGGGTGTGAAGGTGCTTGAGATTGGGACTGGCTCAGGCTATCAGGCCTGTGTGTTGGCTGCTATGGGAGCCCAGGTGTTTAGCATAGAGCGGCAACGCAACCTCTATTTCCAAACCAAGGACTTGCTTGACCGAATGCCTTTCCGTGTGAAGACTTTCCTCGGTGACGGCTACGAAGGGCTGCCTACATTCCAGCCTTTCGACCGCGTTTTGATAACGGCTGCCGCACCTGTCATTCCGCCAAAACTCGTTGAACAGCTGAAAGTCGGTGGAATAATGGTTATCCCCTTGGATAACGATGGTGGCGAGAAACAGACCATGCTGCGCCTCACCAAACAGCCCGACGGCACCCTTATCCGCGAGGAGTTCGGCGACTGCCGCTTCGTGCCGATGCTTGAAGGGACAGGGAAGGATTGATTTTTAGTTATTAGTTGATAGTTGTTTAGTTGTATAGTTGGAAGTTGTAGAAGCGCAAAATTTTGCGTCTCTACTTAATTTGGACAATCATGCATTATAACAATTCCCTCCACATACATTCCAAAACATTTCTTTCGCTTTAAATCTACCATAATCTGCCAATAATCGGCGTTTGTGCCGTCATAACATACAAATATCTCGTGTTCTTTCCAACTGTCTTCTTTTTTTAAAAATTCAATTTCCTCTTTTGAGATAAATTGCACATATAATACTTTTTTACCTATTTTCTTTTTTATGTTTTTTCTCCCAAAATATTGTCTGACATATTGGTCTATATTTTCAAGGCAGCGGCAGTCGAAATGATAGCACCACATTGGTAGATATATTTCTTTGTCTATATTTCGTTTCTCTAATCTTTTTTCCTTGGCATTGCGTTGTGCGATTTTTTTACAGACTTTTACTTTCTGTTTGACAAGATATTCTTTTATCAATGTTTCGGCTTCTTCCACATCCTCTATTGAAGGAGTCCAGGGGGCGCGGCGTTTTATATAGTTGTCTTTTTCTTTTTGCGACTTGCCTTCAGGGAATATGTATGTTATCTTGTAATTGGAAGAATCGAATATCACTGCCTCATAATCCCCGTTTTTGATGTAGATATTCTTGTTTTCAAGTGTGTCGATAATCAAGTCCTGCGCAAATATCGGACTTGTGCAGCAAAACAGAAGTGCAAGAAATATGGTTTTTCTCATTTTTTTTGTTTCAGGTTGTAAAGATACAATTTTTTTTGACAGTGGTAGCATATTTATCGTTTTTTGAAAAACTGACCTGCCAAAATTTCATGTTTTTTCCTCTTTTCTGTGAAAGGCATAATTGTTGATGGATCTTTTCGCATATGGATGAGACTAAACAAGAGAAACGGCATTTCTTCTACAGTGTTTTTGTGCCTGTGAGTGTTGTGGTGACGATGTGGCTAGTCTATATCGTCGATTCGTCTTTTAACCTCTCGCTTTCGCGTTTCGGCGTGACTCCTCACACTTGGCATGGACTTGTAGGAGTGCTCACTATGCCTTTGTTGCATGGCAACTGGGAGCATCTGTTGAGCAACACTGTCCCCGTGCTGGTCTTGGGTACTGCACTTTACTATTTCTATGGAACCATCGCCAACCGTGTGATGTGGCTCACATGGCTCGTTAGCGGCTTCTTGACGTGGTGCATCGCCGACGATGGACTTCATGTCGGGGCTAGTGCGCTTATTTATGGCCTCAACCTGTTCCTTATCGTAAGTGGCTTGATACGAGGCAATACACGCTTGCTCGCCATCTCCTTCATCATGATTTTCCTTTACGGCAGTTTCATGTGGGGTGTGTTCCCGTCATTCACAGAGCCATTGCAAATATCATGGCAGGGGCATCTTGCGGGCTTGTTGACTGGTTGTGTGTTAGCCCTTTTCTATCGCAAGGAAGGCCCGCAAAAAGAAGAGCATCATTGGGATGACGAAGACGATGACGAAGACGAAGACACGGATGATGACACCGACCATGACCCAAATGGCCAAAACAGCACTCAACCGCCATATTGGGACGTGCCGCAGCCCGACAAAGACGACTTGACGGTCGTTTACCGCCATCGCCACTAATAATGTCTAGCGTTATTCATTGACGATTTTGTAATCTTTTCTTACTTCTTCAAACACGTCTTTCGCTATTTTGTCCTGTCCCTCCGAATTGGGATGCCATATCTGTTTGCGTATCCCGTAAATATCGATGCATTCTATGTCATAGTGGCTTGCAATGGTGTGCATCGACTCAATGTAGGCTTGTCTCAGCTCATCGTCAAGGTTGGTGTCGTTGATGCAAAGCTCCATGTCGATCATAAAGTAGATTTTCGTTTTGGGATAAAGTCGTTTCATCTTGTCGAACATATAGGCTAATGCAGGGCGTAAGGTGCATAGCTGCTCTTCTTTCCAGTCGGAATAGACGTAGTCGCCTACGGGAACTCTGTGGTATATGTCGTTTGTGCCGCCGAATATGAATATGACATTCGGGCTTCCAAGGTCGTCCATGCGGCGTATGTAGGAGATTTTGCTGGTGCTTTCCCCGTTAGGATAGTCGCTGTTGTTGCTTAGGTGTGAGCCTGAGAACGAGTTGTTCTTTTCGAGTGTCCAGCCTGTCCATGATTCCACTTTCTTGAACCACATGGAGTCGGGCGAGTTCACATCTATTCTGTAGAAAGGCCAGATGTGGTTTGTGTCGGGGCTAACGGTGCCTTCGTATGAGCTGAAGCTGTCGCCCAAAACCGAGAAGTGTATGTCTTTGGGCTTGATGCAGGCCGACATCATAACGGCCATGACCAAAAAAGATAATAGGAGCTTTTTCATATTTTAATTTGTTTTTATCATTTCTGTTCTTCTGTTCAAGGCGCGGTGTTCCTCGCTGTCGTTTGGTACCAATGGTTTTGTTGCACCGTAACCTTTTGCACTCAGCCTTGAGGCTTCAATGCCGTTGGCAATCAGTGCTTTGCGAACTGCTTCGGCACGCTCGTAGGAAAGCTTCTGGTTGTGGCTGTCGCTGCCAACGTTGTCGGTGTGGCCCGCCAGTTCAACTCTAAGGTTGGGATTACGTTGCAAGAACTTGGTGAGAATCTCTATTCCTGTCTGCGAGTCGGCTGTCAAATCTGACTTGTCGAACTCAAATTGTATGTTTTGCAGTATCACGGCATCGCCAGGGTTGAGTCCTGTCGCATCGACTGTCGACAGGTAGTTGGCGGAGTCGGAGCGTGTTTCCTCGGGCAGTTCGAAACTGTATATGTCGTAACCTCCATAACCGCCTTCGCGTTGTGAGGAGATGAATGCCGTTTTGCCGTCGGCGGCCACGAAGAAGTTTATTTCGTCGCCGCTGGTGTTGATGGGATAGCCTAGGTTGACCGGCTCTTGCCATTTTCCGTCTTCTCCCCGTCGACTCATGAAGATGTCGTATCCACCCATGCCAATATGACCGTCCGACGAGAAGTATAGTGTCTGTCCGTCGGGGTGGAGGAGTGGTACCATCTCGTTGCCCGAAGTGTTGATGGTGCTGTCGAGGCGTGTGGCAGGGAGCCAGGTGCCGTCGTTGGAGCGTTGTGCCACGTATATGTCGGCGTTGCCCGACTTGCGCGATACGAAGTAGAGCTCTTTGCCATCGGCGCTAAGACATGGCTGCGAGTCCCATGCCGACGAGTTGATTTTGCCGTCAAGAAGTTGTGGATAGTCCCAATTGTCGGCCTTGGCGGCAGCTTTGCAGATGTCGCAGCTTGTTTTGGGGTTTACGCCACAGAGGGTGAAATAAAGGTTTTTGCCGTCGGCGGAGATGAAGGCTGCTCCCATGTTGTCGTTATATTCCCAGTCGAGTGCGAACGGAACGGCTTTCTGCCATGTAGAACCGTCTTTTTGAGCAACGAAAAGACTCTCTTTGAGGCGTTTGCCGTCGTGTGAATCGGCTTCGCGACGTGTGAAGACAAGAGTGCTGCCGTCGAATTGCAGCATGTTGACATATTCCTCATTCTTGCTGTTGATGGCATCGCCAAGGTTTTGCGGGTTGAATCCAACGGGGTTTTTGACGGCATTGGCGCGGAATGAGTATTGCTCGATAATAAGGTCTAAATCGTCTGTCTTTTTGAAATTCTTGTTTTTATACCATTGTGCCAACTTCAAAGCTTCGTCGTAGCGTGCTTTTTTGTTGTAAAGTCTTGAAAGTGATATTGCAGCAGGAGGGAAGAACACCGAGTCGAGTTGCAGACAGTGCTCGTAACCCTCGATGGCCATTTCGTCATCGCGCAGCAGCATACCTATCTCACCCTTCATCAGCCATGCTTCTGCCAACGATTGATCTGCCTTGATGGCTTTTTCGGTGTAGTGCAGGGCATCGTCATAACTCCTGTTGTCAAAGGCAGTCCTTGCCGATTTAAGAAAAGCCTCGGCTTTTTTGCTTTGCGCATAGCCATTATTTAAGGTAAAAAGGCCTAAGATGCTTAAAATTAATATTTTATATCTTGTTTTCATCCTCTTTTGTTTTGGCTTATGGCTTGTTGTTTGCAGAAATCATTTTAGAGATGTCTGCCTTGAACAATGCTGCATTAAACACTTTTGTCTTTTCCGCCGAGATGTAGTATTTGTTTTCTCCGTAATGGCATATTCCTTCGGTCTGGTAGCCGATGTGGTTGGGCAAAGCTATGCGTATGCCGCCTTCCGCGCTGATGTTGTCTTCGTCAAAGTTGTTGATGATGTAGATGAATGGCTCCCAAATGTTCTTCTCATAGCCGATAAGAACAATTCTTTCGTTTTCATTGTCGTAGTCGGCACCTGTGATTAGGCCTTGCGGGTTGAGCCAGTTCACCACTTGTGCTACCTGTTTGCCTGGCTCTTTTGTTAGTCTGTATATGCGTGAGGTGCCTGTCTGCCAGCCTTTGCTGAAGAGATAGAGGTGTTTGTCGGTGGCCATGATCGACTCGCAGTCGTAGTCGTGTTGGTGTTTCTTGTGTTCAAAAGTGGTCTGGTCGGCGAAATAGAATTTTATCTTTTCGGGTTCTATCTCCACGTCGCCTGTGTCGGGTATCTTTGAAAAAGGCACAATGTATATTTTCAGGTTGGTGCGACCTCCTTTGTTGTTGCCGAAGTCGCCTACATAGAGGTTTGTGTCATCGCAGCAGATGTCTTCCCAGTCGTGGTTTTTGGCGTCTTTAAGAACTATTTTCTGAACGATTTGGTATGTTGCTGTGTCAATGACGTATATTACCGGTTCGTTTCCACTGTCGTTGTGGGTGTAGAGCTTGCCATTGTGAAAAGCCAGTCCGGAGGTCTCTTTGACCTCGTCGGGCATATCAGTCGCTATCTGTGGGTTCATCACTTTTCTTGACTCGGTCTGTGCCATGACGAAACCTTGTAGTAGCAGTAGAAGTATCAACAGTATGTTTTTGTCTTTCACTGTATAAAATTTCGACAAAGTTAAGTAAAATGTTGATTTGTTTGTTGTTTTTTGATTTTTTTGCTTGCGCGATGAGCTAAAGGTTGTTTGACTGACACGGGACTGTGAGACACGAAACACGTGTCATGAAGTCGCGCGTCTCGTAGTCATTTGGTCATCGTCATTGTCGTAGTCATGGCCCAAAAAAAGGTGGTTTTACAACCACCCGTTTTCTATCATTGTTATGATTATTTCTATGTTTTCGTCCTCCTTGTTGGTCTTGGGGTCGTATTCTGTTTTCAGGTTGTAGCCCCAGAGTCGTGCGAATCCTTGGTAGAAGGCGGCGCGGAACTTGCCTCGCAATGCCTGTACCACCTTGAATGAAGAGCTGCCTGTCTCCCGGTCTATGAGGCGTATCAGGATCAAACCCTGCGAGAAGGTCATCTGCTTCAACTCCTTGCTGTATTTGGCTGTGATGTCGTCTTCTGCGTCTTTCATCAGCTGGCGGCGTGCCTTGCTGCTTTTCATGTTGACGAGCATTTCATCGTATTTTGCCAAAAGTTTGCCTGCTTCCTTGGCGTATGGATACACTTTGCGCACGTTGTTCACCAGGCGGCGGCCATGGCGTGTGTTGAGCATCTCTTGGTATTGCTGCATGAGCGACACGTCCACCTCGGGCAGGTTGACAGTTATGGTGGTGTCGCCATTCTCGTCTATCACGGCGTATGCCACTGTAATCTCGCTCAATCTCTTGTTTTCCTCTTCCAGCCTTGCCTCATGTGCCTCGGAGATGGTGCGAGTGCTGACCAATCTCACTGAAGGTTTGTTTTGTGCCACACCCGACAGTGATACGAGCATTAACGCTGCTGCTATGTATGATGCTATTCTTTTCATGGCGTTTAATTTTTTACTTGGTTAAACTTCATTACTTTGAATTGCAAGTATTGTGCCAAAATCGTCAGTCGTTGGCATGGAGTTTCGCTATACCTGATTTGTTGAGCTTTTCTTCAGCATATTGTCTGCTGACAATCAGTTTTTTAGCTTTTTTGTTGGAAGGCATTTCAAACATGGCGTCGCTTAAAATCGCTTCGACTATCGAGCGCAGTCCGCGGGCACCAAGCTTGAACTCGATGGCTTTTTCGACGATATAGTCAAGAGCATCGTCTTCTATGTCAAGTGTTATGCCGTCCATGTCGAACAGTTTCTTGAACTGGCGCACCAGTGCGTTTTTGGGCTCGATGAGTATGCGTCGCAGGGCGTCTTTGTCGAGCGGGTCGAGATGGGTGACTATGGGCAGACGGCCTACTATCTCGGGTATGAGGCCAAACTTCTTCAAGTCGGCGGGGGCCAGATATTGTAGCATGTTGCTCTTATCCAGTGCTTTTGATTCGTTGCCGAAGCCTATCACGTTGGTGCGTTTGCGTGCTGCTATTATCTTGTCGATGCCGTCGAAGGCGCCTCCTGCTATGAAGAGTATGTCTTTGGTATTGACGGGTATCATCTTCTGTTCGGGGTGTTTGCGTCCGCCTTGCGGTGGCACGTTGACGACAGAGCCTTCCAGAAGTTTGAGCATGGCCTGTTGCACGCCTTCGCCCGACACGTCGCGGGTGATGCTTGGGTTGTCGCTCTTGCGGGCTATCTTGTCAATCTCGTCGATGAAGACAATGCCGCGTTCGGTGGCTGCCACGTCGTAGTCGGCGGCTTGAAGCAGCTTCACGAGTATGTTCTCAACGTCTTCGCCCACATAACCGGCTTCTGTCAAAACGGTGGCGTCGGCAATGGCAAATGGGACGTGTAGCATGCGTGCTATGGTGCGTGCCAAGAGGGTCTTGCCCGTTCCGGTTTCGCCAACAAGGATGATGTTAGACTTCTCTATCTCCACATCGTCGCCGTTGTCGGGCTGGTTTATGCGTTTGTAGTGGTTGTAGACGGCTACCGACAGCACGCGTTTCGCCTCGTCCTGGCCGATGACGTACTGGTCGAGGAAGGCCTTTATCTCGGCAGGTTTCTTTAAATCAAATTCGGACAATTTTTTCTTGCCCGAATTTGTCTTTGTTTCGTTAGCACCTGTTATTTCGGCTATGTAGTCGTGCGCCTGTTCTATGCACTCCAAGCAAATGTAGGTGCCGTTGCCGTTACCTAACAGCATTTCTGCGGGAACATGCTTCCCGCAGAAGCTGCATTTCAGTGTTTGCTTGGTCATGAATTGGGTTTCTTTATAAGGACCTCATCTATCATACCGTAATCCTTGGCTTCAGCCGCTGTCATCCAGTAGTCGCGGTCCGAGTCGGCCCACACCTTGTCGTATGTCTGGCCCGAGTGGCTGGCTATGATTTCATAAAGTTCCTTTTTGAGTTTTTGTATTTCTCGTGCAGTTATTTCTATCTCGGTAGCCTGTCCCTCAACGCCGCCCATGGGTTGGTGTATCATGACGCGCGAGTGTTGCAGGGCCGAGCGTTTGCCTGCCGTGCCGGCGCATAGAAGCACTGCTGCCATAGATGCGGCCATGCCCGTGCAGATGGTGTTGACATCGGGACTGATGAACTGCATGGTGTCGTATATGCCAAGTCCTGCATACACACTGCCGCCAGGCGAGTTGAGATAAATCATTATGTCGCGCTTCGGGTCGGTCGACTCAAGGAAGAGCAGCTGCGCCTCGATGATGTTCGACACGTAGTCGTCGATGGCGGTGCCGAGGAAGATGATGCGGTCCATCATAAGACGTGAGAATACGTCCATCTGTGCCACATTGAGCTGACGCTCCTCGATGACAGTGGGGGAGATGTAGCCCGCGTTGTTGATGCGCGAGATATATTGCTCCACGCCAAGGGTGTTTAGACCCCTGTGCTTGGTTGCATATTTCAGGAATTCGTTATTCATGGTTCAATCCTTTCTTATTTGGCTTTTTTGGTTTTGGGTTTTGGAGAGTCTTTCTTAAGTTGTTCGAGGAATGCCTCGTAGGTGGTTTCTTTGTATTTGATGTTCATCTTCTCTTTCAGGAAGCGTGTCATCTTCACATCGGCCATCTGGTTGCGCAGGCGCTCCTGCTGGTCTTCTCTCTTCAGATAGTTGTCGGCTATCTTGAGAATCTGTTCTTTTGTGTTCTCGTCAAGGGTGTTGAGGTCGGTGCCGGGGAATATCTGGTGTGCGACAAAGTCTCTCAGCTCCTCGTCTTTCACCACGAGATCCATGTTGTCCTTCACGATGGAGTCTTCGATGAGCTGCCAGCGTATGCCTTTGGCGTAGTTGCTTTCGTAGTTCTTCTCCATCTCCTCGTCGGTGACTTTGCCTTGGCTGTTGGTCACGATCCAGCGTTTTACGAAGCTGTCGGGCATGTTGAATTTGACTTCCTCGATGAGTTTGTCAATCATCTTGTTGAAGAGGATGGGGTCGGTCTCGGCCTCGTATTGTTTCTCCATTTCCTCTTTCACCTTGCCGCGGAATGTCTCTTCGTCTTTCACCTCTTGGTTGGGGAAGATGGTGTTGAAGAACTCTTCGTTGAGCTCAGGTTTCTCCTCGTGGGTGATGCCGTTGATGACGATGTTGTAGTCGCTGTCAATAGGTGCGTCTTCGCCCAGAATAGCTTTGGCTTCTTTCTCGCCAGCTGATTTCTCGAAGTTGAAGATGAACTCAGCGCCTTCTTCCTTGCCGAGAAGCTGTTTTCTGTAGGTCTTTTTTATCTGGCTGATGCCGAAGTGCACGGTCTTCTTGAAGCCGTCTTCAAGCTCTTGTCCGTCTTCTGCCTCGCAAATCTTGGCTTCTATCTTGTCGTTGTCGCCTATCTTCTCGGGATGAGTGATGATGGGGTTGCGCTCGATGAGGCTGTCGATGGTCTTGTTTATCTCTTCCTCGTTGGCGATGATCTTCGAGAATTCCATCTTGATGGCTCCGAGGTCGGGTTTTATCTCTGGACGGATGCCTGCCTCGAAGAAGAAATTGAGCTCTTCGGCTGTCTCAAGGTCTTCGGGCTGTTGTTGTTCCGGGTCGTTGAGGGGGTAGCCTATGAGGTTGAGCTTGTTGTCGGTGATGTGTTTGTTCAGTTCGTCCGAAACAAGTCTGTTGATTTCTTCGACGGTGACACTGGGGCCATACATCTTCTTAATCATTCCCATAGGGGCTTTGCCTACGCGGAAGCCGGGTATGTTGGCTTTATGCTGGAACTTCTTCAGTTGTTCGTTAACTTTTTCTTCGTAGTCTGCTTTGTTCAATGTGACCTTGATGGAGATGAGGTTCTCACCTTTGGTAGTTTGTGTCGTGTTCATCTTTTAATTTATTGATTTTCAAATTTTTTATTTCTGTGCGGATGAAGGGACTCGAACCCTTACACCGTGAAGTACCAGATCCTAAGTCTGGCGCGTCTACCAATTCCGCCACACCCGCATTTTTTGTAAAAGAGCTTCTTTTTGAGCCTGCAAATATACGGTTTTTTTTGAATGGAATGTAAAACTATATAATTCTTTTTGCAAATAGTTGTCTATATGACAGATAGACGCGTGACTGCGGGACACGAGACGACGAGACCCGTGTCAGGCTTTCACATCCAACGCTTCGCGCAGGGCGTTGCCTACAAGCATGAAAGCCAGCACCAGGAGCATGATGGCCAGACCAGGCAAGATGGCGAGATAGGCTGCGTCGAGGATGATGAATGCGTAGTTCTCCTTTATCATGCTGCCCCACGACGGCATGGGGGGCTGCACTCCGATGCCGAGGAAGCTCAAGCCGGCCTCAAGGAGTATCGCCGAGGCGAAGTTGGCCGCCGAGACCACGATGAGCGGACCTATAACATTAGGCAGTATATGCCTGAAGATGATGCGCATATTACTGAATCCTAACGCCTTGCCGGCCTCGACAAAGGTACTCTCGCGTACCGAGAGTATCTGTCCACGGACTATGCGCGCCACCTCGACCCACATCGTCAAGCCCACGGCGATGAATATCTGTGTGATGCCCTTGCCCAAGGCGAAGGTGATGGCGATGACGAGTAGCATGGTCGGGATGGACCACACCACGTTGATGAACCACACTATCCCGTCGTCGATGCGGCCTCTGAAGAAACCGCCTATGCTGCCTATCACCACTCCGATGAGGAGGCTGAGAATCACGGCGATGAAGCCTACGCTGAAGCTGATGCGGCTGCCGAGGACGAGGCGGCTGAGAAAGTCGCGGCCGAACTGGTCGGTGCCGAGCAGGAAACGGCGGTGCGTGGTGCAGTGGGCGGTGATGTATTGCCGTGCCTCGCTGTCGCTCGCAAAGGCGACATCGCACAATTCTTTGTTGCTGATGGTCTGTGTCTGTCCCAAGCCTTTGTGCTCGGGATTGAAGAGGTATATCAGTGTGCTGTCCTTGCTTATCGTGAGGCTGTCGTAGGGGAGGTAGGTGCAGTCGTCGGGACGGCCGTGGAGCAGGGCTGTGAAGGCGTTTTGTCGTTCGGGTTTCACCTCTTTTGGCAGTATGAGCATATCGGTGCTGAAGCCCGGTTTCTGTGTGCTTATCTCTAGAATCTGCCGGTTGGCGTTGTTGGTCTTGTCGGGGATGATGGCGTAGGCGAAGAGGGCCATGAGACCTATTATTATAATAAACACAGCCGAGGCCATTCCGAGCTTGTTGCTCTTGAAACGGTTCCACGCCAGTCGTGCGGGCGAGTTGGGTGTGTTCTGCTTCGGCATAGGTCTGCGCTATTTGTCAATTGCGGCGCAAAGGTAAGAAATATTTCAGTTTAAAGTTTAGAGTTGAAAGTTGTAGATTTGTTTATTTGTTGATTTGTTTTGTAGAGACGCAAAATTTTGCGTCTCTACGGGACTGCGAGACACGTGACTACGTGACACGAGGAACAGAAACAGGGCTTTGCTCCACGTCGCTTCACGCAAGTCATTGTCTTTGTCATAGTCATAGTCGAATGAAGACTCGGGACTTCGTGACACGTGACGCGAGAAACTATATCGCCCCACGCGTCTCGCAGTCATTTTATTATGGTCATCGTCTTCGTCATGTCCATCACCACCACGGGTTTAGTGCGCATGTTCGCTTGTCATGATATACACTGTGCCAAGATACCCAGGAAAATCAATGTAAAATCCTTTGCAGGACTTTGTCCGGTCTTTTATTTTGAAATTTCCATGTTTGTCCGCTGTTCCAAGAAAGTGGCCAGAAAACAGTTCGTTGTCCATGATAATGGAGTCAACTGCATAAAAACTCACATATGGTATCTCTTCACCGTATTTGTCAACTGTTTTGCCTCGCCAACGAACGGAGTTTTTTGTTGCATACGCTTTGCTTTTTTCTATGTAAATTACCTGTTCTCCAAGTTGAAAACCTCTTGTTATCTCAGAATGATCGAAATTGTAAATATCGTCACAATGGAAACCAAAATCTTCGTTAAAGGTAATGGCTTGTTTTGCGGAGTTGCAAGACAAGAGAGTAAGAAGTATGGCGAAAGTATAAAACAATTTTTTCATGGTATTTTATCCTGAGTTAAAAGTTAAGAGTTAGAAGTTGCGGGGCTATTTTTCTAGGTGTAGATATAGAAAAACACAGTGGCATAATGTCTTTTAGTCTATAACCAGAACCCCAAAAAAGTTCGAATTCATCCTCGTGTAAAACATAATAATAGAACTCGTTTATTTTTGTGGTACGATTTTTAAACCGTTCGATTTCTGAAGGGCTGTTTCTGCTCATGTCTGGAACATAATACAAGGTTACGCATTTGTTTATGTAACATAACAAATATCTGGACGTGTCAGTCTCTATTCCCATGATAGTGCCAATGTCTAAGTCTTTAAAACAAAGAGCAATCTCTTTCATTTCAACAGTGTCCAATTCTCTCGTTCCTTTGACCGGACTGCATTGCTCATGATAAATTGTATCGATAATAAAAGCAGTATCGTATAAGTAAGCAACAGTTCTTTTTTTGCTGTCGGTAAAACTGAATTTTTTGTCAACTCTTGATGAGACCTCTATACCCCAGAAACAATCCTTGCAAGGTGAATTTTCAAGTTGACCACTTGCTGTTATCGCCATTTCCGAATAGTGTTTCTCTTGATTAACGCATGACATCAAAAGCAGGGTAAATATCGTTAATACAAATGTGTTGTGAACGTTTTTCATTTTATTGGCCAAATACTGTGGTTGGGTGATATGGAATATGTTAGTGCTCATAAGATACTGCAAACTTACGAAAAAAAACGACTCACATTCGCGCAGGTCATTGTCTTTGTCATAGTCATTGTCAAAAAGATTTTGCGACCCACATATATATAAAAGGTGTGATGCTCTCGGAGTTCTTAACAAAAATGTTGTAACTACTTGATAATGTGATAACAAACTTGTTGAAAACTTTAGTTGAAAAATGGAGTGTACAGATGATTTTGGCAATGGAAAAATTGATATTTTTGCACTGCAAGGTTTCCAAAAAAGGATGGAAAAGGAACTCGATGATTTTCAGGTGAAACGCTGGAAATGGAGAGTTCAAAGTCAAAAAAAGTGTCTTTTCAAGGTGCTTTTACCCCCTTTTGAGACATTTCCTTGCGGCATGACTTTCTGTACAGAAAAGTCGGGAAGAATGCCATATATTGAAGATGATTTTTATAACAAACTAATAACCAAACAGTTAAAAAATATTTAAAACATGTCACAAGAAGGACTATATATCAAGAAAAGAAATGGGCGTCAAGAGCCGTTCTCTGTCGAGAAAATCAAAGCTGCTGTGCGCAAGGCGTTTTTGGCTGCTGGCGGTTTCGCCACGGAGGAGGAGCTGGCATCCATATTAAGCCGTGTGCGCATCAACAACGGCATGACCGTCGAGGAGATTCAGGACCAGGTTGAGACAGCTCTTATGGCTGAGAGCTATTACAAGGTGGCCAAGAACTACATCCTCTATCGTCAACGCCACAGCGAGGACCGCGAGACACAGGAGAAGATCGAGTTTCTGAGCAACTACTGCGACGCCTCGAATGCTGCAACTGGCTCAAAATACGACGCCAATGCCAACGTGGAGCGCAAGAACATCGCCACCCTCATAGGCGAGCTGCCCAAGTCGAACTTCATCCGTATAAACCGCCGCATGCTTACCGACCGCATCAAGGAGATGTACGGCAAGGAGCTGGCCGACAAATATATGTACTACCTCAACAACCACTTCATCTACAAGAACGACGAGACATCGCTGGCCAACTACTGCGCATCCATCACGATGTATCCCTGGCTGCTTGAGGGTACCAAGCCAATAGGTGGCAACTCGACGGCCCCCACCAATCTCCGCTCGTTCTGCGGCGGATTCATCAACATGGTGTTCATGGTGTCGTCGATGCTGTCGGGTGCCTGCGCCACGCCTGAGTTCCTTATGTATATGAACTACTTCATAGGCAAGGAATACGGACAGGATTACTACACCCACGCCGACGAGGTCGTTGACCTCTCAAGCAAACACCGCACCATAGACAAGGTTATAACCGACTGCTTCGAGCAGATAGTGTATTCGATAAACCAACCCACGGGAGCGCGCAACTTCCAGTCGGTGTTCTGGAACGTGGCCTACTACGACAAGAACTACTTCGAGTCGCTGTTCGGCAACTTCTACTTCCCCGACGGCTCGCAACCCGATTGGCCGTCACTCTCATGGCTGCAGAAACGTTTCATGAAGTGGTTCAACGCCGAGCGTCAGCGCTGCGTGCTGACATTCCCTGTCGAGACGATGGCCCTGCTGAGCAAGGACGGCGACGTGATAGACAAGGAATGGGGCGACTTCACCGCCGAGATGTATGCCGAAGGACACTCGTTCTTCACTTACCTCAGCGACAACGCCGACTCGCTTTCATCGTGCTGCCGCCTGCGCAACGAGATTCAGGATAACGGCTTCAGCTACACGCTTGGTGCCGGTGGTGTCTCCACAGGCTCGAAGAGCGTGCTGACAATAAACATCAACCGCTGTGTGCAGTATGCCATAAAGAACAACATGCACTATCTCACCTTCCTTGAGGAGATGGTTGATCTTTGCCATAAGGTGCAAACGGCTTATAACGAGAATCTTAAGGCCCTTCAAGCCAAAGGCATGCTGCCATTGTTCGATGCAGGTTTCATCAATATGTCGCGCCAATATCTCACCATCGGCGTGAACGGCATCGTCGAGGCTGCCGAGTTCTTGAAGATACCGATTAACGACAACCCTGACTATCAGAAGTTTGTGTCGGATGTTTTAGGTCTTATTGAGCAATACAATAAGAAATACCGCACGAAAGAGCTGATGTTCAACTGCGAGATGATACCTGCCGAGAATGTGGGCGTGAAGCATGCCAAGTGGGACAAGGAAGACGGCTACGAGGTTCATCGCGACTGCTACAACAGCTACTTCTATGTCGTCGAGGACCCCAACACCAACCCGATCGACAAGTTCCGCCTGCATGGCGAGAAGTACATCAAGCACCTGACGGGTGGTTCTGCCCTGCACCTCAATCTTGACGAGCATCTGAGCAAGGCACAGTATCGTCAGTTGTTGAGGGTGGCTGCCGCCGAAGGTTGCAACTATTTCACATTCAACATACCCAACACCATCTGCAACGATTGCGGCCACATCGACAAACGCCACCTGAAGGAATGCCCGGTGTGCCACAGCAAGAATATTGACTACTTGACTAGAATCATTGGTTATCTGAAACGTGTATCCAATTTCTCGGAGCCGCGCCAGGAAGAGGCCAAACGTCGTTACTACGGAAAGTTGGAGGAGAAATGCTGAAGTACGCCAACTACGACATTGTATTTCAGGAAATCCCCGACGAGGTAACATTGGCCATCAACATATCAAACTGTCCGAACCACTGCGTTGGCTGCCATAGCCCGTATTTGTGGAAGGATGTGGGCAAATGCCTTGATGTTGATGAGTTGGAAAACTTGGTCAAGAGTTACAAGTCGTCGATAACCTGTGTGTGTTTCATGGGGGGCGATGCCGAGCCTAATGAGGTGGCGCGTCTCGCCTCACAGTTGAAGCAGCGTCATGAGAACCTCCATGTGGGTTGGTATTCTGGCCGTAACGAGTTGCCTCAGAATGTCCCTACCGACCATTTTGACTATATCAAAATAGGACGTTACGATGCTCGTTATGGTCCCTTGGATTCGCCGACGACAAATCAGCGCATGATGAAAAAGCTTGCCGACGGGCGTGTGAAAGACATTACTGACCATTTCAGGAGGAACAAGCCCAACACAACATACAAGTAGCTATATGGGCAGAAACAGCAGGAACGAGTCGCGGAAATGGGTTATTGCCGGCATTTTCCTGGCGATAAGTGTTATTTTTGTCATAAGGCTGTTCAAACTGCAAGTCATTGATGAGAATTACAAGATCTCGGCTGACAACAATGTCCTGCGTTATATAACCTTGTATCCTGCACGTGGCAATGTCTACGACCGCAACGGCACACTGCTTGTCTACAACGAAGCTGTCTATGACCTTATGGTGGTGCCCAAAGAGGCGCGCAACATCGACACATTGTTGCTGTGCGACCTTTTACGCATTACGCGCGAGAGTTTCGATGAGCGCATGGAGAAAGCCCGGCACTATTCGCAGATAAAGGCGTCTATATTCCTGTCGCAAGTGTCGAAGGAAGATTATGCTCATGTGGCGGAGGTGATTTACAAGTTCCCGGGTTTCTATTTTCAGAACCGCACCATACGACATTACCCTCTCTCGATAGCAGCACACACCCTTGGCGACATTGGCGAGGTCGACCAGAGTCAGATTGACGCTGACAGCTATTATCGCTCTGGCGACTATGTGGGCAAGTCGGGTATCGAGAAGTCGTACGAGAAGGAACTTCGCGGTAAGAAAGGCTTGAAAATAAGCATGGTGGATGTCAATAACCGGGAGATGGGACGATATATGGACGGAGCGTTCGACACTCTTCCCGAGGTTGGAAAGGACATCTATCTCGGCATGGATGCTGAACTGCAGGCATACGGCGAGAGCCTGATGAAGGGGAAGAGGGGGTCCATTGTTGCTATACAACCCTCGACAGGGCAGATTCTGGCTTTTGTGTCAAGTCCCTCTTACGACCCTAACCTGCTTGTGGGACGTGAGCGTGGAAAGAACTACAACGCCTTGGCTGCCGACAGCACCAACCCTTTGCTGAACCGCGCTGTCAGCGGTACGTATCCTCCAGGCTCCACGTTCAAGATGGTGATAGGCATGGTGGCTTTGCAAACAGGAAGCATTGTTCCCGCTACTACATTTCACTGCTCCGGACCAGCGTCAACACCAATAAAATGCACCCACTCGCATGGTTCCTCACCCAATTTGGCCAATGCCATTGAGAACTCGTGCAACCCATATTTCTATGAGGCTTTCCGTACAACAATCAACAACAGGAAGTATGGCGGAGTCAAAAGCGGTTATGCCAACTGGGTGTCGATGGTGAATAACCTTGGCCTTGGCAAGAAGTTCAACACAGACATACCTTATGAGAAGTCGGGCAACATACCTACGCGCGAGTTTTACGACCGTGTGTATGCCGGGCGTTGGAACCACCTCACTATACGTTCGGTGGGAATCGGACAGGGTGAGATTCTGGTGACGCCGTTGCAATTAGCCAACATTGCTGCGATAGTGGCAAACGAGGGCTTTTATTACCCGCCTCATCTGATAAAGTCGTTTGGCGATGGGACACCAATACCGGAAGTCATGACGACGCGTGTCGAGACGGGCATCAGTCCTAACAACTGCCGTATCATAAAACAAGGTATGCGCAACGTGTTTGAAGGCGCTCACGGCACGGCCCACAGGTCGCGCATCGACAGCATCTCGGCAGGAGGAAAGACAGGAACGGCTCAGAACCCGCATGGCGACGACCACTCCATCTTCATTGCTTTTGCTCCTGTCGAGAACCCCAAGATAGCCATATCTATAATCATTGAAAATGGAGGTTACGGCTCACGCTGGGCAGCTCCCATCGCCAGCCTGATGATGGAGAAATACATACGCGGCTATTCAAAACGAACCGACTTGGAGAAACGCATGATGGAAGGCAAGATCGATTACAAACGCAGACCGAGAAAGAAATGAACGACACTAGGGAAAGCATAATAGGGAAAGTTGACTGGATGATGGTGCTGCTATGGGTGGCATTGGTGGTGTTGGGCTGGCTCAACATCTATTCTGCTGTTTATGATGAGTCGCACCCTCTCATTTACGACTTTTCAAAAGTATATGGAAAACAGTTGGTCTGGATTGCGGTGTCGGCTTTGTGCGGCTTTTTGATTTTGCTGCCCGATGCTAAGGTCTACAACGCCATCTCTGCATACGTCTATGTGTTTTTTATCATAGTGTTGCTCGGTGTGCTTGTATATGTCAAGGCTGCCACGAAGGGAGCCAATTCGTGGATTGAGTTGGGAGGAGGAGTTAAGCTGCAACCCTCGGAGTTCGCTAAAATGGCAACAGCCTTGTTCCTGTCTTCCTATCTGGGACAACAAGAAATGGATATTTCCAAGCCCAAGACGATAATGGCATCGTTTGTGATAGTTTTTCTGCCGGCTGTGTTGGTGCTTTTGCAGAACGACACGGGCTCAGCTTTGGTGTTTCTGTCGTTCGTTTTCGTATTCTATCGCGAAGGCATGCCTTATGCCGGATTTCTGTTGTTGGCTGCTGTTGTCGCAATTGCACTTTTTGTGTTCACCCTGCTGTGGTCTCAGAAGGTGATGTATATAATACTCGGAGCCTTGTTCATCGTGATGCTCGTTTTGTTCTTCCTTGCCAACAGGAAGCGGCAAATCGTCACTCTTTCCATTATTTTTGCCATGATGTTCGGTATGGTCTTTGCGACCTCGCTTGCCTTCAATTCCATCTTGCAGCCTCATCAGCAGAGCCGTATAGAGGTGCTCCTTGGTATGCGTGAAGACCTTAAAGGTGCTGGCTATAATGTTCATCAGTCCAAGATTGCCATTGGTTCGGGAGGTTTTTCTGGTAAGGGCTTTTTGCAAGGCACCCAGACAAAATATGACTTTCTGCCCGAGAAACATACAGACTTCATTTTCTGCACAGTGGGCGAGGAGCATGGTTTTCTGGGGACTTTGGTCTTGATTGTCCTGTATCTTGCCCTTATGCTCAGGATAATATTCCGTGCGGAGATACAGCGCTCATCTATGAGCAGGATTTACGGCTATTCTCTGGCGGGTATTTTGTTTGCGCATTTTGCCATCAATATAGGTATGACTATAGGCCTGGCTCCTGTGATAGGTATACCTTTGCCATTCCTCAGCTACGGCGGCTCCAGCATGGTTGCTTTCACGGTGATGCTCGCCTTGTTTGTCAAGTTAGACGCAAGCAGGCTGAAGAATCTATAAAAAAAAGATAGCCGGTCGACCGGCTATCTTTTTTGTTTTTACAAAGCGTTGTAACTACAACTGAATGTGTCGCCTTGGTTTAAGTCTCCAGTGGTGAGGCCTTTTTTCAGCCAGCGCATGCGCTGTGCCGAAGTGCCGTGTGTGAAGAGGTCTGACTTGATTTGGCGGTAGCCGGCCTGCTTTTGCAGGTAGTCGTCACCAATCTTCTGTGCCGCGTTGATGGCCTCCTCAAGGTCGCCGTCTTCGAGTGAGCCGAAGGCTTGGTTTTCGTAGTAGCCCCAGATGCCGGCGTAGAAGTCGGCTTGAAGCTCAAGGCGTACACTCACCTTGTTGCTTTCTTCCTCGCTCAGTTGGCTCATCTGTCTGTGCGCCTCGTTGAGTGTGCCAAGCAGGTTCTGAACATGGTGTCCTACCTCGTGGGCGATGACGTAGGCCTGTGCGAAGTCGCCTTTGGCGCCAAGCTGTTTCTCCATCTCATTAAAGAAATCGAGGTCGAGGTAGAGGCATTGGTCGGCTGAACAGTAGAAAGGTCCAACTGCCGAGGTGGCGCTTCCGCATCCGCTCTGTACTTTACCCTTGAAGAGAACTAGTTTTGGCAGTTTGTAGGTCATGCCTGCCTTCTTGAAAACTGCCGTCCACACGTCCTCGGTACTGGCTAGAATCTGGCGAGCGAAAACTTCAAACTCCTGTTCTTGAGCCGTGGGAGTGTAGTCGGTGGTAACTGTTTCTTGGGAACCGAGTTGTTCGGTTACTGTGCTTGGGTCTCCGCCAAGGAGTGTCACAATAAGGGCGATGATGATGCCGCCTATACCTACACCGCCTGCCACTTTTCCAACAGAACCGCGACGGTCTTCCACATTAGTGCTTTGTCTTCTTCCATCAAGTTTCATATTCTTTTCTTTTTAAAAATTTGTCAAAAATAGGTCTTTTTCTTTTACCAAACGGCTTGTCGTCGAAATTAATCTTTTTCTTCGTTGCCGAATTCTATCTTCATGCTGTTGATGACTTCCCATGTCACGCTGGGCTCAAACCCTTTCTGGATGGCGTAAGCGGCCAGTTTCTGTTTTGCCTGAAACTCGTTTTGTGCTTTTATCTTCTTGTTTTTAAGGATGCTTGTCAGGCGGACTTTGTAGTCGTCTTCGTTAAGTGCGGAGAGAGCTTCGTTTATGATTTCGCTGTCGATGCCTTTTTTTATCAGATTAAACCTTATCTTGTTGACGCCCCATCCGTTTTGGTTTGTCTTGCCTCTTACGTAAGCAGCTGCGAAACGTCTGTCGTCAACGAACTTGTTGTCGATGAGGTAGTTCATTATCTCTTCCTTTGCGTTTGCAGGCAGGTCGAAGTCGCGCAATTTGGTTTTCACGTCGTTGGTGCATCGTTCCTGATAAGCGCAGTATTTGGCCATCTTGTCGAGCACTTGGTCGGCGGTGAGGTCGGTTTGCATCAGCAGTCTATTTTAAGGTCGCCTTCGCGAATCCAGTTCATTTTGCGCAGAAGCAGGCAGAACAGCCACGATAGCAGGGCGGGCAGGACGAAGCATATCAGCAGCATCCCTATCCACATCCGAGTTCCTCCATCAGGCATGGCGGTATATATGCCTATGGGCCCAACAAGTCCGCAGGTGCCCATGCCTGAGCCTATCGGCACGTTCTCCAGGTGGAACACGCAGGTTGCCAAAGGTCCTGTTATGGCGGCGGTGAGGGTGGGGGGTATCCAAACTGCAGGTCGCTTGACGATATTGGGCATTTGCAGCATGGAGGTGCCTAGTCCTTGTGCTATGAGGCCACCCCAACGGTTTTCGCGGAAGCTCATCACGGCGAAGCCTATCATCTGTGCGCAGCATCCTGCTGTGGCAGCACCTCCAGCCAGTCCTCCCAAGCCTATGGCTATGCACAGGGCTGCCGAGCTGATGGGAAGGGTGAGACACATTCCTGTCACCACCGAAACGATGATGCCCATGAGTAGGGGCTGCATCACGGTGGCATTGGTTATCAACTCGCCAAGGGCGGTCATCAATCGTCCTATGGCTGGACCTATCGCCATCGCAACACCCACGCCTGCCACTATGGTGACGGTGGGTGTCACAAGTATGTCGATTTGCGTCTCTTTGCTGACGGCTTTGCCAAGCTCTATAGCCACTATGACGGCTACGTATGCTCCCAAGGGGCCTCCCAAAGTGTTGCCGGCTATGCCTACCGCCACGGTGCTGAACAGGACCAATCCAGTGCAGTGCATGGTATAGGCTATGCCTATGCCTATGGCGGCTCCTGTGGCTTCCTTGGCATATTTTGCAACGGTTAGGAAAAACTCAATACCGCTCTTGTCGCCTATGGTCTGGAAGATGGTGCCTATCAGCAATGAAGCAAACAGGCCTAATGCCATGCCGCTGAGGGCATCGACAAAATAGGCCCGCCATGTGGTGTCGATTTGTTTGCGCTCGCAGAACGCTTTGAAACGGTTCATCAGAAGGTAATGGCTTGAACGCCAGTCTCGTTCATGAAGTCAACAAGTTTCTGGTCGTCGCTTACTGAGGCTATGCAATTGGTGGCAATGCGTACATTTTTGGCAGGGTAGATGTTGATGAGGTCTTTTGCTGTCTCATAGACGCAATAGTCGGATGCTATGCCGCAGATGTCGATGCCTTCGTATTTGTTGTCGTTGATGAGCTTGGTCAGCACAGCGCCGTTCTCTTCGTTCTGGAATATTGAGAACTCCTCTTTCTCGGCGAGGTTGCCTTTTGTCAGATAGGTGATGGGTGTCTCGACTTTGTTGAGGGCTTCTTGCAGTGCGGGATAGACGTTCACGCCTTCGGTGCCTTGCACACAGTGTGCAGGGAATACGCCTCCTTGTTCCACAAATGAGCAGTGGTTGGCCGGGTGATAGTCTTGAGTGACAATGATTTGTGAATATTTCTTGCCCAGACCGGCATCAAATACCTTGGCGAGGACTTCCATGGCTTCGGGGCCTTTTGCCACAGCGAGACTTCCTGTTGTGAAGTCGATCTGCGGGTCGACAATGATGAGGAGATTGTTAGGCATGGTTTCTTCAATTTCTTGATTGTCAGCTTCTTGTTGATTTTGGTTCTTGTTTTGGTTGTTGCTTGTGCAAGCAAACATTACGCTCAAGGCGATGAGCATAACTCCAAAGATGTGTTTTTTGTTCATTTCGTATTAATAATTAGTTATTTGAGGCTGCAAAATTAGGCTTTTTTAGCGAGATGGGAGTGTTTTTGTATGAGATTTTTTTGTCTTCAGGTTCTGGGTCATTTTAGGGTTTCGTACAGTTTGAAGAGCTCAGCTACGATTTCGTTTTCATCCATTTTAGGGTCGAATCCGTATGCGGCCATGACTGCTTTGTCGTTTTCGTGGTGTGCTTTGCGGAGCTCGGGAGGCATGAAATCTATGTCATACATATCGGCGAGGGTGCTGTCGGGATACATCTCACGCGCTTTAAGTATTGCTTGTGCTGTTTTCTCGATCTCTGTTTTTTGCTTGTCTGTTGGAGAACACCATGGGAAGTTGTTATAGACTAATGTTGCTGAGTACCTGTAATCGCTTTTGAGTCTGCCTGCAACAGTCCGCATCCAAGCGTTATGCACATTGCTTGTCATTATGCCGAAGTCGTAAAGACTTGCTTTTGGAACAAGCAGGTTTGCGTTTGAGGAAATGATTTGTGCATCTACAAAGCCTATGGGAATGTAAAGTCGCCTTTCGGATGATGTACTTGGCACTAAAAGATAATTCCCGCTCTCTGGTTGTCTTATTTCACCGAAAAGATGGGGAGTGTCGGCAAGTTTGTTGGTGGCTGTTCTTGTACTGCTTTCGCGCAATTTGCGTACAGCACGAACTCTTTCCGAAACAATAGGCATTCTTCGCAATTCGGCAGGTGTTGCGTTTACGAGCCACAGACAATAGCGTTTTTTCCCGTTTATGAATTCGTCTGAACCGAGAAACTGGCGAATGAATTTTTCTGCCTCGGGATCTTTTTTCACGAAGTCTGCATATTCGTTTTCTTCTATGATGAGGTTTCTTCCATCGTTGGGCATGCTTCCAAAAACCATTTCAGGCACATCGCAAATGGGTTTTCTTCTGTTCCCGATAAACACATTCGGCATGTCTTGCAGATATCCGTTTATGTTTTTTGCTTCTATTTTGTGGTCATTGTCTGTGAAGATGATTTTGGGTTTGTTGTTGTCGGCAACGCTAAAACCAATAATCACGCAATGAACAGCAGCCATGTTGCCTTTGTCGGATGTCTCGTTTTCCCACTTGAAGGTGTGGTATGCAAAATCAAAATGAAGCCCGTTTTTAAACAAAGGCTTCCAAAGATTTGCCACAGCTCCACCTTGTGTGACAGAATTGGTAGAGACAAAAGCACAACGAGTATTGGCGTTTTTGATTAGTTCGTATGCTTTCTTGTACCAACAGCATACATAGTCCAGGTCGCCAAGACCTTGCCAGTCTTTGCCAAATGTGACTAGCACATCATCTTTTTGCCGCTTGTCCATCCAGCGCGCTCCCACAAAAGGCGGATTGCCAATGATGTAGTCATATACTACTGGCTCTACGACTTTGTCGTCTGGCAAATCCTCTTCTTCAACTTCTTTTGTGACAACGCTTATTTCCTTGTAAACCTTGTTGCTGTATATTGGGTCGGGCTCGTGCATGTCGGGAAGCGGCATGTCTTTTACCTTGTATAGTTTCACTTTGTGGGCGTATAAGAAATCGGTTTGCTCTTCATCGTCAAGTGTGGACCAGTCCATACGCAGGGCGTTGCCTTCCACTATGTTGGCATGACTTGTGAGCGGGAGGAAGTCGATTGTTTGGTTCAGTATGCTTTCCGTTTCTATGGCCATTTGGCTCTCGGCTATCCAGAGTGCTGTCTTTGCCACGGTGACGGCAAAGTCGTTTATCTCTATGCCATAGAATTGGTTGATTTTCACATGAATGAAATCGTCAAAGCCGAGTACTTTCTCCCCTTTGTTAAGTTCCGAGATTACTTTGTTTTCGAGTCGTCGTAGCGAGAGGTATGTCTCGGTGAGGAAGTTGCCGCTGCCACAGGCAGGGTCGAGGAAACGCAATGAGCCAAGCTTTTGTTGGAAGTTGAGCAGGCTTTGCCTCTTGGCCGACACGGATGTACGGGCAGTTATAAACTTGTCGAGCTCAGCATTCAGCTCGTCCATAAAGAGAGGGTCGATCACCTTGTGTATGTTGGCAATGCTGGTGTAGTGCATTCCGCCTTTGCGTCTCGTCTCGGGATTCAGAGTGCTCTCGAACACGGCTCCGAATATGGTGGGCGATATCTCGCTCCAGTTGAACGGGGCACAGTGGTTCACTATGACATCGACAATGTCATGGGTGAAGTTGGGTATCTCAATGTCCTCGTTTTTGAAGATGCCGCCGTTCACGTATGGGAATGGATTGAGCTTGGTGTCGTATTTGTCGCGCTTCTCCAATGGAGTGTCAAGAGCCTTGAACAGGTCTATCAGGCCTTTTCGCAGGTTGTCTTCGGCAAACGACTTGATATAGTCCTCGAAACTGGTACGTTTCTCGAAAAGTCCGGCATCTTCTGCATAGAGGCAGAATACCAGCCTCACACAGAGGATGTTGAGAGAACGAAGGCTTTTCGCATCGGGTTCGACATATTCTTTGTACAGAGCATCGTACAGTTTCCCGACAAGTTCCCCTGCTTTTAGGCTTATCTCCTCCTCGCGGGTGAGTCTGTCGGCTTTTTTGTCGGCAAGGAATTGCAGGCGGTAATATTCTTTTTCAAAGTCTCTCAGGAAGATCTGCTGTGGTTCAATGTGTGGCTGTTCAAGGTCGTGTACAAGAAATTCATGGAAGTTGCACACCACAATCCAGCGTGGGCGTATGGAGTTGGGCATCTCGTCGGCATAGCGTTTTGCCTGCTGGAAAGGTGTGAGCATGGTGCCGTCAGATTGAGGATATGCCTTGTGCAGGTCTATCTTTGCTCCTTTTTGTTCAATCAGTACTTTTGTTTGTGGAATGTAGGCGTCTATGAAAGAGGTATGGGTGAGTTTCACTTTTTTCTCGAACTCGATGTGTTTCTCCGGGTAGGTGACACCCAAAACATTGCGCAACAGGTCGATCCAGAATCGGGATGTCTCCTGTTTCTCATCGCCTTTGTCGAGCCAGAACGCGGCGAATTCTTTGGCGGCTTTCTGTTGTTCGGTGTTGGTCATGGTTTCTTTATTTCGAGGTGTTGCCTTGTGCCTTTGTGAGACTGTCAACAACCCGTGTCATGATGTTTTCGAGCAACTCGGGTTTCTGGGTGTAGTAATTGATGTTGTCGACAAGTTGTTCCTTGGTTATGCCATGATGCTCGTAAAGTTGGTTATAATAAGATGTTTTCATCGAGTCGGCGCTTTTGCCGTGTTCGTCGGCGAAGTTGAACTTGGCTTCTATGATGTCGATGTCAGTGATTATCTCTACCATACGGTCTTCGCTGAGCAGGTTCTTCGGAGCCTTGACTTTCAGGTCGTTGCACGAGGCTAGAACCAAGGCCAAGGCTATTGTCAGCGTGAATGACAGTGTTTTACCCATTATGCCAATTTATTGTCAATTACCAACCGACGACAAGTACTGTATGCGCATGATGCGGACGTCAAACTCGTCGTAGTCGTTTTCGCCTAGGGCTTTCATGGCTGTTTCCACATCGTCCGATTCGGCGTTGCTGAAGTATTCAAGTATATCCTCGCGGTCGTACTCGTCGATGTTTTCCTCTATATAATATTTAAGGTCGATGTGTGTGCCGCTGGCCACTATGTTCTCAATTTCGCTTATCAGCTCGTCGAAATCGATGCGTAGGTCGTTGGCGATGTCTTCAAGGTCTATTTTCTTGTCGATATTGTTGATTATCCTGATGATGTAGGCTGAGGAATTGACGGGTGTCTTCACAACCATGTCGTTGGGGCGTGTGATGTCGTTCTCCTCTATATACTTTTTGATGACTTTGAGGAAAGGTTCTCCGAATTTCTCTGCCTTGCCAGCGCCAACGCCTGTTATCTGTGTCAGTTCTTCCTTGGTGATGGGGTATTGTATGGCCATATCCTCCAAAGATGTGTCCTGGAAGATGACGAACGGGGGCAGTTTGTTCTGTTTGGCTACAGCTTTTCTCAGGTCTTTGAGTATTGAGAAGAGGGTCTTGTCGGTGCCGCTGTCTTTCGACATTCCCAAGGCAATGGCCTCGCTCTCTTCATCGTCGGGGTTGTCATAGTCGTGGTCTTTGACGAGCATAATGTCGTATGGCTTCTTTATGAAGTCCTTGCCTTCCTTGGTAAGTTGCAGCACGCCGTAGTCCTCGACCGACTTGGTCAGCAGTTTGTTGACAACGGTTTGCCGTATCACCATGGTCCAATACTTCTCATCGTGTTCGTCGCCTGCGCCGAAGAACTCGTTGTTTTCGTGTTTGGCGGTCTTGATGTCGCCTGTGAGGTTGCCCGCAAGGAGGTCGGCTATGTGCTTTGTCTTGAACAGCTGTTTCGTCTCGGCTATTGCTTCAAGCACTAGTTTTATGTCTTCTTTTCCGTTGAATTTCTCTTTAGGAGAGCGGCAGTTGTCGCACGAGTGGCAGTTTTCGTTCTTGTATTCTTCACCGAAGTAGTGCAGCAGCAGCCTGTGACGGCAAACGGCAGATTCGGCGTAAATGACGACCTCGTTAAGCAGCTCACGTGCTATCTCTTGTTCAGCGACGTTCTTGCCTTTGTTGAACTTCTCAAGTTTGCGTATGTCCTCATAGTCGTAGAAGGTGATGCAGTTTCCCTCGCCTCCGTCGCGTCCTGCACGGCCCGTCTCCTGATAGTAGCTCTCGAGGCTCTTGGAGATGTCGTGGTGTATGACGAAACGCACGTCGGGTTTGTCGATACCCATGCCGAAGGCTATTGTGGCCACTATCACATCGGCTTCCTCCATGAGGAACTTGTCTTGGTTTTCTTTTCTTGTCTGGCTGTCGAGACCGGCGTGGTAGGGAAGCGCCTTGATGCCGTTCACGACAAGCGTTTCGGCAAGGTCTTCAACTTTCTTGCGGCTGAGGCAATACACGATGCCTGACTTGCCAGAGTTCTGCTTGATGTATTTGATGATGTCCTTGACGACGTCCTTTGTCTTGGGTCTTACCTCATAATATAGGTTGGGACGGTCGAACGACGACTTGAATATCACGGCGTCGGTCATCTCCAGGTTCTTGATGATGTCCTGCTGTACCTTTTCAGTGGCAGTGGCTGTCAGTGCTATGATTGGCAGCTTGGGGTTGATGGCGTTTATGATGCTGCGCAGACGGCGGTATTCCGGTCTGAAGTCGTGACCCCACTCCGAGATGCAGTGCGCCTCGTCGATGGCGATAAAGGAGATTTTCAGTCCTTTCAGGAAGTCGACAGTCTCGTCTTTGGTTAACGATTCAGGTGCAACGTAGAGCAGCTTGGTCTTGCCGCTCTTCAAGTCTTCCCGTACCTCCAGCAACTCGTTTTTCGACAGTGAAGAGTTCATCACATGGGCCACCCCTGTGTCGGTGCCGAAGTTGCGAATCATGTCAACCTGGTTCTTCATCAGTGCAATAAGGGGTGAGACAACTATTGCAGTTCCCTCCTTAAGCAGTGCGGGCAGTTGGTAGCAGAGCGACTTGCCGCCGCCTGTGGGCATAAGCACGAAAGTGTTTTTGCCTTCCAGTATGCTGTTGATGATTGCCTCTTGGTTGCCTTTGAACTGGTCGAAACCGAAGACTTCTTCCAATATTTTGTGAACTTTGGCCTTTATGTCAGTTTTTTTCGCCATTGTATTCTGTATTATGTCTAAACTTTATAACTTTGCAATGTTTTCAGTATACAAATTTATAATTTTTACGTTGTATTATGCAAGCATATAATGACAAAGATATGAAAAAAAATGAGGAAATTTTTCAATTAGCTCTTCAAGTTATTGATAATGAAATAGATGCGATAGCTAATATGAGAACAAAAATTGATGAAAATTTTTCCTCAGCGGTCGATATATTGCTAAAAAACAAGGGTATGACGGTTTTTACCGGTATAGGGAAAAGCGCCATCATCGCCCAAAAAATAGTCGCGACGATGAATTCAACGGGCACTCCGTCGACTTTCATGCATGCCGCCGATGCCATCCATGGCGATTTGGGCATTATTCGTCACGATGATGTTGTGGTTGTTGTGTCGAAAAGCGGTGAGACGCCTGAAATAAAGGTGCTTGTGCCGCTGCTTAAGCTGAGAAGCAACAAGCTGATAGCGATTGTGGGCAACAAATCTTCGTATCTTGCTTCGCAGGCCGATGTGGTGCTCGATGTCACTGTCAGCGGTGAAGCCATGCCCGACAATATCGCCCCGTCGTGCAGCACTACGGCACAGCTCGTCATGGGCGACGCGCTTGCTCTTACTATAATGAAATGCAGAGGGTTTTCGTTGGAGGACTTCGCAAAGTTCCATCCAGGTGGCGCTCTTGGCAAACAGTTGTATTTAAAGGTGAAAGACCTGTACACCCGCAACGAATGTCCGGTTGTCAGCCCCGAGGACAGCCTGACGCAGGTTATCATCGAGATGACAAAAAAACGTCTTGGCGCAACGGCTGTGGTGGAAAATGGCAGCCTTGTGGGCATAATCACCGACGGCGACTTGAGGCGTATGCTTATGAAACATCCATCTATTGATAATGTGAAAGCAAGGGTGATAATGACATCCAACCCCAAAACAATTGAGGAGTCGGCGTTTCTTGCCGAGGCTTTGCAGAAAATGCGCCACAACAGCATAACCCAGCTGCCTGTTATGCGGGACGGAGAATATAAAGGTATGATACATTTACACGATATACTGAAAGAAGGAGTGTTTTAGTTGACTGCGGGACACGAGACTCGAGTCATGAGTCGCGAAGTCTCGCGTCCGAAAATATTGAATCTTTAAAACTACGGAAAATGAAACTTTGGACACAGGATTTGGTTAAGAAATATAAACAACGTACAGTCGTCAAGAGCGTCAGCGTTGAGGTGAATCAAGGCGAGATAGTGGGCCTTCTGGGACCTAACGGAGCGGGCAAGACAACCACTTTTTATATGACGGTGGGGCTGATAAAGCCTCTTTCGGGCAAGGTCTTCATCGACGATGACGAGATTACATTGTTGCCGATGTATAAACGCGCACAATTGGGGATAGGCTATTTGGCTCAGGAAGCCTCTGTTTATCGTCAGATGTCGGTCGAGGACAATATTATCTCCGGCATGCAGTTCAAGAAAGGAATGAGTAAGGCCGAGCAGCACGAGAAGCTTGAGGAGCTGCTCGATGAGTTCGGACTTCAGCATGTGCGCAAGAACAAGGGAATACAACTCTCAGGTGGCGAGCGCCGACGTACTGAGATAGCCCGCGCACTTGCCGTGTCGCCAAAGTTCATCCTGCTTGACGAACCTTTTGCCGGTGTCGACCCTATTGCTGTCGAGGACATTCAGCGAATCATCTTCAAGTTGAAACGCAAAAACATAGGTGTGCTCATCACCGACCACAACGTCCATGAGACGCTCTCCATCACCGACCGCGACTATCTGTTGTTTGACGGCTCTGTGCTTATGGCAGGGCAGCCTGAGGAACTTGCCGCTGACCCGCACGTCAGAGAGGTGTATCTTGGCAGCAATTTCGAGTTCCACAGAAAGTCGTTCTGATAGTTTGTTGTCGGCATAAAAGCAAAGTCGGACGGTTCTTTTGAGCCGCCCGACTTTGTTTTCATTTTGTTGTGTTGGATTATTCTTCAGTTTCTTTCTCGACAGTAATCGTTTCTAATTCAGAGGTTATTGCAGCGAAACGATCTTGAAGTTCGGTGGGAACGTTGTCGAAGTCGGAGAACAGCATGATTTCTTCATAGGCTCTTCCGACTTGGTCTTTTGTCTCATCGCTGATTTGGCCGTTGGCATTGAATTCCTCCAGTGCTTGTTTGGTGGCGATTTCAAAGTTGTCGATTCTTGGGGTCAAGTATTCAGCGCATTTTTCAGCGGTTTTATTGTTGAAGTCGGTTGCGCGGTCGTAGATGGCCGTGTTGATTTCTTTGTCCTCCTCGTCAGTGAAGCCTTTGAATTTCTCGTTCTCGTCGATGGGGAATTTGGCGTAGAGCGATTCAAGGAAAGCGCTTTGTCCGGCGTTGAAATCGTCGTAGAAGGCAATGAAGTCCTCTGCATTGTTGATTTCTGCCATTTTTTGTTCGGCGTTCGAGAAGTAAGTCTCTACTTCAGCAAGGATGGCCTTTTTTTTAGCCTCTTTGTTTTCGCATGATGTCATCGCGAATGCGACGAAAGCCATCACGACAAATAATGTCACTTTTTTCATGATGTAATAATTAAAAGTTCAAGGTTTGATTTGGAGCGACAAAAATATGCATTTTATTCAAGTTGACAACATTTTTTGTAGTGAATGGGATTTAAAATGATGTTCATAAGGGAAAAATCCGTTATTTTGCATAAATTTTGTTTGATTATGACAAAGAACCTGCTCGACTGGCTGCCTATAACGAAGAAGGAAACCGACCTTCGTGGTTGGGACAGCGTTGATGTTGTCTTTGTCACTGGCGATGCCTATATCGATCATCCTGCCTTTGGTGCCGCTGTGATAGGGCGTGTGCTGGAGCATGCAGGCTACCGTGTGGCTCTCATCCCGCAACCCAACTGGCGCGACGACCTTCGCGACTTCAAAAAGTTTGGCAAACCGCATCTCTTTTTCGCTGTTTCGGCAGGAGCAATGGACTCGATGGTGAACCACTACACCGCCAACAAACGCCTCCGCTCAAACGATGCCTACACACCTGGTGGCGAGGCGGGCTTCCGTCCCGATTATGCAACTGTTGTTTATAGCAACATCCTTAAAAAGCTTTATCCCGACACCCCTGTCATCATTGGCGGCATTGAGGCTTCATTACGCCGTGTCACGCACTATGACTACTGGAGCGACAGCCTCAAACCTTCCATCCTCGTTGACTCAAAAGCCGATCTGGGGGTCTATGGCATGGGTGAGCTGACGATGCTTGAGATAGCCGATGCTTTAAGCCATGGACGTAAGGTAAGCGAGTTGACAGAAATAAGACAGACTTTCTTTTTGCAGGATGTTAAAAAACAACTGCCTGATTTTAAGGGAGAAACAATAGAGCTTGTGTCGCATGAGGAATGTCTTCGCGACAAGAAAAGATATGCCAGCAATTTCCGCCATGTGGAGGAGGAGTCGAACAAGAAGAATGCGGCGAGGTTGATGCAAAAAGTTGGCAATCAGTGTCTTGTGATAAATCCGCCTTTGCCCACTTTCACTCAGGAGCAGATCGACGCCTCGTTTGACTTGCCCTATACCCGTCTGCCTCATCCCAAGTATGACAAACGTGGGGTGATACCAGCATATGAGATGATACGTCATTCCATTAATTTGCACCGTGGATGCTTCGGAGGCTGCGCCTTCTGCACCATATCGGCACACCAGGGCAAGTTTGTTGCCAGCCGCAGTGTCAAATCCATCATGAGAGAGGTGGAGCAGGTGACGAAGATGGACGATTTCAAAGGCTACATCTCTGACTTGGGCGGTCCGTCGGCCAATATGTACGGTATGCACGGCAAGGACGAGTCGTTGTGCGCCAAATGTAGCAGACCCACATGCCTGCAACCTGTCCTGTGCAAAAACCTCATCACCGACCATCATCCGCTGATAGAGATATACAAGGCTGTTGACAAGCACCCTGCTGTGAAAAAAGCCACCATTGGCTCTGGCATACGCTATGACCTTTTTATGACGCCATGCAGCAAGGAGCAAAGCTTGGCTATGGGTTATGAGGAATATTTTACCCAACTTGTCACACGTCATGTCAGCGGGAGACTTAAAGTGGCTCCGGAGCATACGTCAGAAGCAGTGCTGAAGCGTATGCGCAAGCCTCCGTTCGAGATGTTTGTCCGATTGAAAAAGCTCTTCGACGACATTAATAAGAGGTACCACCTTAACCAGCAGCTCATACCTTATTTCATTTCAAGCCACCCCGACTGCTATCTTGAAGATATGGCCGACCTCGCTGTGCGCACTGCCGAGTTGGGTTATCGTCTTGAGCAGGTGCAGGACTTTACTCCTACGCCTATGACGCTTGCCACCGAGATATATTACTCCGGATATGACCCCTACACGCTGGAACCTGTCTTCACAGCCAAGAAAAAAGAGGATAAACTGGCTCAGCAAAGATTTTTCTTCTGGTATAAATCTGAGAATCGCGAGTGGGTGAAAAACCAACTGCGGAAGATGAAGCTGGGAGATTGGATTAGGAAACTGTTCTGAAATCCTTTGGCGACATCCCTGTGGCACGGCGGAAATAGCGGCTGAAGGCGGCCTGGTCGGCAAAGCCCATCAAATTGCTGACGTCCTGTATGTTGAGGTCGGGACGAGTCGAAAGGATTTGTTTTGCAACGGTGATGACGTATTTTCTTATCCATGCACCAGCGCTTTGGTGGGTCACGTCACGGATGATTTTCGAGAAATATTTTGGCGTCAGACATAGTTTGTCGGCATAAAAGGCTACTTCTTTCGATTCGGCATAATGCTTGGCCAGCATGTCGCAGAAGTGGTTGAAGAGGTCCTCTTTCCGTGTTATTTTGACGCTTTCTTTGTCGTGCCGATATGCGTTGAGCAGCTCGAAAAAGATGTTTATGATGTAGTTCAACGAGTCGTGCTTGTGGGCGACGTTTTCCTCCGATATGATTTTCATCACATCTACGACATGGGATAGTTTCTCCATCTGACTCTCATTCAATAGGCATGTTGGGTTGTTGTGGTATTTCATGTAGTCGTAGGTCAGGCTGCGATAGCGGAGGTCGTCGATAAACGACGGGGATATGAACACGAGCGTGACATCGTAGTCGTCGCTTATTTCATGTGTCTTGATGATGTGGTTGGGCAATACAATCGACACCTCGTTCGGGTTGAATGTCACCTCTATGCGGTCGTATTGGAGACGGGCGTGTCCTCTGTTGTTCAAGGCTATGGCCATGGCGGGCATGACGAAATCGTTTCCTTTTACGGGGAAGCCGTTGGCATGTTGAACAATGTAAATGTCCTCTGTTTCTGTGATGGAGATGATATGCTCGTAGTCAATCAGATTTGGATGTGGGATGTTCATGTGCAAAATTTTATTTGGTGCAAAGATAATATCTTTTTTTGAAAGAAAACGACCTTTTGCCTAATTTTTTTGTTTTTTTGTGTAAAATGTTTTGTGGGTTTATGTAGTGTTATTGATGTGTCAATTTGCTGTATTATAAGTATATATATCTACATTTTGACCTCGATGTATAAATGGTAGAGGAGATGGTGGAGAAAAAATACAGGTGCTTTTGCTAATACTGTTGCGTGTTCAGCGCAGAATTACTGGAAGTGCGTGTTTAGTAGTCTCGTGTCAAAAAAAAAGAGTCGGAACCACGGTCCCGACTCTTTCTGGAAATATGTTTTTCTTATTATCCCAGTCTCTTGAATTGGCAAGTGAAGTGGCGCATCAACTCGGCTTCCCAGGTGATTTCCAGACCGCGTTTTATCTCGTTGCGGCGGTCGTAAACGTTCTTCAGTGCTGCTGCTATCACGTCCATGTGGTTGTTGGTATAGACACGGCGAGGTATGCAGAGGCGCACGAAGTCGTTGCCACCGAAGCGGTTCTGGCGTGTGACGGGGTCACGGTCGGCCAGCACGTAGCCTATCTCGCAGGCGCGGATGCCGGCTTCAAGGTAGAGCTCGCAGGTCAAGGTCTGTGCGGGGAACTCTTCCTTGGGTATGTTTGTCAGCACCTTGTCGGCATCGACGAAGATGGCGTGGCCGCCAGCGGGACGCTGGTAAGGAATGCCGTACTCGTCGAGTTTCTTGGCGAGGTAGTGCACTTGCTTGATGCGGGTCTCGACCATGTCGAACTCGATGTTCTCTTTCAGACCGACAGCCAGGGCGTCCATGTCACGGCCGTTCATGCCGCCGTAGGTGAGGAAGCCCTCGAAGGGGATGCAGAACAGCTTGGCACCTTCGTACCAGTCTTTCTTGTTGGTGGCGATGAAGCCGCCCATGTTGACGAGACCGTCTTTCTTGGCACTCATGGTCATTGAGTCGGCATAGCTGAACATCTCAAGGGCTATCTCGCGCAGGGTCTTGTCGGCATAGCCTTCCTCGCGTGTCTTGATGAAGTAGGCGTTCTCGATGAAACGTGCGCTGTCGATGTTGACTGGCACGCCGTATTTGTGGCAGAGCTCGCAGGTCTCGCGAATGTTCTTCATTGAGACGGGCTGTCCGCCGACGGTGTTGTTGGTGACGGTGAGGACCATGAAAGGCACGTTGCCCTTGTTCTCTTGCAGCACCTTCTCCAGTTTCTCGAGGCTGACGTTGCCTTTGAAAGGCACTTCAAGCTGTGTGTCGTAAGCCTCGGGCACTGTCACGTCGATGGCGAAGGCCTTGCGGCTCTCGATGTGTCCCTTGGTGGTGTCGAAGTGGGCGTTGCCTGGCACAACCATGCCGGGTTTCACGAGGTAGCTGAACAAAACGTTCTCAGCGGCGCGGCCTTGGTGTGTGGGGATGACATACTCGAAGCCGGTGAGTTCGGTGATGGTGTCTTTCATGTGGTAGAAAGAACGGGCACCGCCGTAGCTCTCGTCGCCCATCATCATTGCGCCCCACTGGCGGTCGCTCATGGCACCGGTGCCTGAGTCGGTCAGCAGGTCGATGTAAACATAGTCGCTCTTCAGCATGAAGACGTTCTGGTGGGCTTCATTCAGCCATTTCTCTCTTTGTTCTCTTGTGGACTTCTTGATGGGTTCTACCATCTTGATTTTCCACGCTTCTGCAAATGGTAATTCCATGATTGTTTTATTTTAAATTATTGATTATTAATAAATTATTTGATTTTTTATCGTGCTAGGAAACATATACGGCGATGTGTTCCGAATGGGGGATTCAGAATCTGTCGCGCTCTTTCACGTTGACGTATGCCGTTTCGTATTTTGATGTTCTCAAAACTTCCTTGTGCGATAAAACAACCCTCAAAATTAGTGCTTTTTTTTGATATGCAAGCAAAAATTTTTGATTTTTTTCCTTCAAATCATATTTTCCCTATCTCGCCACCTTGCACCCTAGGCTTGTCGAATGGAAAATGTGAGGTGAAGGTGGGGCAGGGTGAGACTTGAATCATGATTGATGACTGCGTGACACGGGACTACGTGACGCGAGAGGCGTTTTAAGTTAAAAGTTAGGAGTTGAAAGTTAAAAGTTAATAGTTGTGGGTCGTTAGTGGAGTCGTAGCGCGCTACGACTCTACGCTTAACAAATCAACAAATAAACAAATCAACAACTTGACATCCTCCCTTTTAACTTCCATCGTAACTTCAGTTTTTAACATCTATTTGTTTATTTGACGCGAGACACGGGACTGCGTGACGCGAGTGGTGTTTTAGGTTTGCAATTCCTGTGCCGCAGGCTGCTTCGGATTTTAGAGTTTTTTCAAAACATTTGGCGGATGATAAGATAAAAGGATTATCTTTGCAAGCTAAACTAATATTCACCGATAAAAACTTATTCAATAGAAAAAATACTTAATAATGGAGAACGGGATAAAACCATCCTCATCTTTTAAGGAAAATCATTCGTATTCCTTTATAAAACGTCATGGCAAACACATACCTGTTGTTTTATGCTTGGTCATTCTGGTCCTTTTGGTTTGCTATGTAGAAAGAGGAAACGGGCTGAAGGAAGTCTTTTTATCATTGACATATTACTTTCTGTGGGTTTTCGTTAGTTTTATTATAACTTTTTCTGTTTTGTATATCTTTAAAAAGCGTAATAAGAACGTTGATTTGCTTGCTGTTATAGTTGTGTCGTTCTTGGAACTGGCCGCTTTCTTCTTTATAATGATGCTTTAGAATATATGGGAATCAGTTATTATGCATATTATCTTTTTATTTACATCGATTTTCTTTTCATACTATTGGTAAATGGTGTCGTCCTATATCTGATGAGAAAGGAGGACAATATATTTAAGAAAGCTCTTGTATCGGCTTTTATACTTGTTGTTTCGCAGTTGTTGTTTTCATTCGTCAGGTTTTAGAATTTCACAAACATGAAGAACATTCTTTCTCCAGTAATCGATTATTTCAAAAATAACAGCTCATGGGACATCTTGTGGGATTTTATCAGCATGTCTGTTCTCGTGGTTTTGGTTATTCCAGTCTCGTCATTCGTGGTAGATAAGTTGATGTCGGATATTTATGGCGTTATTGATTATAAATCAGCCGTGTGCTGGTTCTTTGTATGTTTTGCGGTAAGTGTCCTTTTCAGCTATTTGGAGGAAAAATACAACAATCAAGTCACAATTCTTATGAGCAAAGTAGCTTTGATAGTATTGCTTGAAACCGTTGTCGTTTTTATATTACGGCTTGTTTTCAAAATAGAATTACCTATAATTTTGATATAAAGTGCTTTTTAGACCCTCGTGTCACGTGTCTCGAAGTCTCGAGTCTTCAAAAATAAATCAAAGTGATTCCTTCATAGGAGTTTCCTGTAAAATTACCTTAAACAAACTGGCAGTTACATCTCTGAGATCATTTTGTAGAATTTGCTTTTCTTGACGAGGTAGATTGCTCTTTCTTTGTCGTATTTTAAACCGAATATATCGTCGGGAGTTTGTATCTCGGCGTTGAGAAACTTGAAGTAATACAATTCTTTGTATGTCTTTGTTCCGTCAATTTCATGTTCCACTGTTTTGGAATACGTGTTTTCCAGTGCTTTATCCAGTTCCTGTTTTAAACCTGTTTTTGCCGCTAAAAGTTTACGTAGGTATTCCAAAGCGTGGTCAATATAGGCGAGGTCGTCTTTAAACACAATGGTCAGCAACTTCTCTATTGCCTTGTCCTTTTGATTCATTTTCTCATAGATTTTGGCATATCCTACAGCCATGTCAACATCGTTTTCGGCGTATGCGTTGCCGCAATCACTGACAAATTTGTAAACAGTGTCGCATAAGCTCAGATAATAAAGTGCCGAGTCCCATTGTTGAAGTTCGAAGTAGCTGTCGCTGATAAGCGATGAAGCTCTGTTCTTGTAATTCGCGTATGGGTTTGACATGATATCACGTATTCCTGATGACTCCAATTCGTAAAAGTCGCCGGAGAGTATTCCTCTGCACAACTTGATTGTCTTCTTGTACTTCTTGAGTTGAAAACTGCAATATGCGCTGTTGTATAAAGCTTTTGGGTAGAGTTTGTTGTGGGTATAACGTTTAACCACATATTCATAGCAGCGCAATGCTTTTTTTATATTGCCGTTTTCATAGTATGTTTCTGCCTCGTCGAAGTAGTCGGAGGGCATTTTCTGTCCTAAACAGATAAAAGGGAACAATATAGCCGTTATGATAAAAAGCGTTTTTCTCATTTTATAACATATTGATAGTAAGCGTTATTCTTGATTACATAAAATGTTAGACTTGTGCCGTCGAAAAACCTGTTTTCTCCAACTATTTTGTCGATGCCCTCAATGGTCACGTAAGTTTTGTTGTTGATTATCACCTGATACTGTTTCTTGTCAGTTTGTTGAATAGCATAGAAACCTTCATTGGTTAGTTCTCCTCCGGCATTGATCCCTTTGACATTGTCGGGTGAGAATCTTTTTGGATAAGGTATTATGGGACGAGAAAACACTCCGTCATATACCCAGTAGGCTTTTTCGCCATATCCAATATAGAAAAGGCTGTGGATGTCGTTGTGTATAGAATGAATACGTAAATAGTGTGCACATTGGTGAACAGTAAAATCTTCGTTTGGTATGGGAGGAAAAACCAGCTTGTCGTCATGATAAAGATAAGTGGAATCATCGGTTGCATAATAATGCAGAGATTCACCGGTAGGGCTGATATAAAGAGGTGTTGCCCTTACTCCATACTTCGAAAGCGGTTTGCGGATTTTCCTGCCGTTCACGTATTTATATAGGTAATAATTTTTTAAGCCATACAGCGCGAAATTCCCTGAACTATCCATGGTTGGCATGAAAATTTTGTCAAAATTCGTGCGGAAGAATTTTGAGTTTACGATAATCTGTTCTTTCCCAGCTTTATTACATTTAAAAAGATAGTTGTTTTTGTCAAGAAGTATGAGACCATAGACAAAGCCACGGTACAGTTTGTCGTTCACAATTATATAGTTTGTCTCGTGGTCAGACTCGTAATCTTTGCCAGAATAGTAGTATGCACCATCAGAAAGCAATTGGTTATGCCACGCGGTCCTGACATAGGGTAAAGACGTGTCGTTGTGATGAATAAAAAACATATAGTCGTATTTCCCTATCGGTTTTGGAGGCTCATAACCCTTGGCGTATGTGTAGTCACCTTTGTCGTTTATTGCCAATTCTATATAACGATGTTTTGAACTGTCAACTATTCTGTCGTCAATATATAGTTTGTGAAGTGTGTCAATCTTTATGGAACAGATATAATGTTGTCCGTTATCGGAGAAAGAATAGCTGTCAAGAACCTCGTTTTCTTTATAATCAGTTTGGTGGCAACGGGCTTTTTCAACACCGTTCAGGTAAAAGTGTAATGTGTCGTTTAGCCATGTCGTGACAGCAATGTTTTCATTAGAGCCGCTGTAAGAGTAAATAATCTTACCCGTGATAGGACCATACATCTTGGTGCTTTTACCATTTGAATAATAAAAAGGAGACTCCGATGCTGTATTTAATCTCCTTGAAATCATCAAATTGCCCCTCATTGTGTTATAGGTCGTCCTTATTTCTTCAAATGGACCTGTTGTGTCGTTGTTTGTTATGGCATAATAGTTTTGTCGTCCTTTCTCCACAATAAAACAATACTTTCCCTCTTTGTTGAATGCTACATTATAGGCTTTCTGGAAGAGCGAATCGGGTGTGTCTTCCACAATCAGACGTTCCGTGAGAGTCTGTGAATTGGCGGATAAAGCAAGCCATGTCGCAAAACACAGCATTAGAATTTTACATATCTTGTTTTGTCTCATTTGATTGGTCATTTTTTTTCTTTTCATTACCACGTGTCTCGTGTCTCGAAGTCTCGAGTCTTCACAACTTAACATCTTCACATTTCAACAAATCAACAATTAAACAACAAACAAATCAACAGTCATTTCACTCTCAGTAACCTCACTAAATTGAAGCTCAAATTGGCAAACAGCAGCGGGGCATTGGCGTTCTGCTCAATCTGGCCGATGGAGTCTTCGAAGAGTTTCGTTATCGGTGTGATGTTCTTCTCGTTGATGAAAGGTGCGAAGTTGATGCAGAAATTCTTTTCGTCGTCGGGGAGCTGCACGCGGTCGCTGAGGCCGTTGTTCACCAAAAGTGTGTTGTGCACCATGCCGAGGCAGTAGGAGAGGAACTGTTTTTGCCTCTCGCGTCCTATGTCTTTTATGTTGTTGGAGAGGTCGATAAGCTCTGCTATCTTGCTCTTGAAGCATAGGCGCATCCATTGCTGGAAGGTCATGAAGTCGTATTTGTAGTCGTTGTTCTGCTGTGACAGGTATTTTGCCGTTATCCAGTTTCCTTCCGAGAGCAAGGCTATGTCGTGGGCTTTGGTTGAGTCCAGGTCGAACTTGTCGATGAGGGCTTCTTCCACCTTGTCGATGTCGATGCGGGTCATCTTGTGCATCACCGTGCGCGACTTTATGGTGGCCAGTATCTGTTCAGGCTCTTCGGCCACAAGCAGAAAGACCGTCATCGCCGGAGGCTCCTCCAGTATCTTCAGAAGCTTGTTGGCGGTGTCGGTGCGCAGCTTCTCGGCCATCCATAGTATTATTATCTTGTAAGAGCCTTCAAACGCCTTGAAGTTGAGCTTGTGAATCAGCGTCTTGGCGTCGCGGACGGAGATGTAGCCTTGTTTGTTTTCGATGTCGAGGAACGAGTACCAGTCGCTTTCGCTAGCGTAGCCCTCACATTTCTGCAGGTACTCGCGCCACTCTTCAAGGAAGAGGTCGGCCTCGTTGTCGCTCTTGACTTTCTTTGTCGTGGCGGTGGGCATCACGAAATGAAGGTCGGGGTGGATGTATTTCGACATTTTCTGGCAGGCGGGACAAACGCCGCAGCTGTCGGTTTCGCCTCGGTTTTGGCACATTATGTATTGCGCGTAGGCCAGAGTCAAAGCCAGTTTGCCGTTGCCGGGAGGTCCTACGAACATCTGCGCATGCGGCACTCTGTTCTCCTGCACACTCCTGATGAGCTTGCTCTTTATCTCTTCCTGTCCTATGATGTCTTTGAATTGCATGATGATGATTTTTTTATATTGGGCTTTTAGCCGTTAGCTTTCTGCTCATACTTCATACCTTCTACCTCAAACCTCTTTTAACTTCTATCGTAACTTCCATTTTAACTTCCATTTTAACTTCCCATTTAACTCCATTTTAACTCCCTTTAATTACTCCATTTTAACTCCCAACTAATCAACTAAACAGCTTCAAAATACCACAATCCTTCCCGTTTTCTCTTTCCCGTTCTTTTGGGTTTTTATGATATAGATTCCTGGGTTCCAGTTTTGTACATTTATCTCGGTGCTTTCACCTGCAGACTTGTCTTTGCAGACCGTTCTTCCCGTAAGGTCGGTTATTATATAAGGAGTGTCAACGTCCATATCTATCTGGACTTTCTCACGGGCGGGGATGGGCGTAATGGTCAGTCTCTCGGTTTCTTGCTCGGCTATCGACTCCGTCTCCATGAGTTGTATGGTCCATGTCTCTGTCTCGCCGTCTGGTGTACTGATGACGAGTTGTGACTGCCACAGGTCGTCGAAGTGGAATATCTCGCCGCTTTCTGGTGTGCCACTGCATGCTTCACCGAGAATGTATCTTAGCGTCAGGTTGCGAAAATCCTCCTCATTTTCTTCGAGAACGCCATTGTAGTATAGATAGACGGTATGTTGGTATTCGTTCACGTTGCCGGTGATGTCCTCTTGCAGGAAACAGTCCTCTTTGGAGTCGCAGTTTCCGTTTTTGCAGTCGGGAACGGGCACTTCGTCGCAGTTGTCCTCTGCGAGGCACACAAGACTTATCAGCCTGGGATGCGCTTCCATGACGGGCTCGAATGTCACGAGGCCGTATGTCTCACCCAAGTCGGGACGGTGGAAAATAACGTCTTCGGCTTCGTTCGCGTTGTTTGTTCCCCAGTAGTTGCCTATGGCGGAGATGTCGGTCGAGGCGTTGTTGTAGAGTGCGTATGTTACTCCGTCGTTACCGTTGTTGTAGATGTAGTTCCCTCCTAAATCGTCGGCTGTTCCAAGGTCTGTGTCGTTCTTGTTGATGGAGGTGATGCCCCAAAGATTGCCGACAATGACATTGTTGCGCAGCTTGGCCTTGCAGTTCTCGTCAACGCCATAGATGCTTATGCCGCTTCCTCCGTTCATGGGGTTGACCTCCATATCATTGTTTTCTATCTTGTTGTTGGTTATCAAGGCGTTGATGTTGTAGCCTTGCAGGTTTATCCCGTAGCGGTTGCCCGAAATCTCGCAGCTGTCAATGACAACATTGGTGGTTAGTGCATTTCCGGTAAGGTTTGCGATGGAGATGCCGCCTACGTTGTTGTATTCACCCAAAATATTGCAATTTGTTATGAAAATAGTGTCGGCAGATCCTGGACCAAGATTTATTTGGGGCCTGTTTTCATTCCCGGTGCCGTTATGATAGAAATCACAATAGGAGATTGAAATGGAGCTGTTGCCGTTGGCAGCTGAGCCTATTGCCGAACTTGCGTTGTAATAGAAATTGCAGCCGAATATCGTGGCGGTGGAGTTCATTAGTGAGATAGCGGAACTGGCGAAAGAGGAACTAAAGTTGAGCAGTAAAGATCCTATCATTTTTAGATTGGCATCATATACGGTGATGCCCCCGCAATTGCTCATGTTAGTGTGGTTTAGGTTTGCAGTTTGGGTCTCGCCTATGCGTATGGCATAATTACCGTTAGAGCTCATTTCGACCCAATTGAAGTCTATATTGCCTTGCACCACTTCGAGTGTGACACCGTCGGTAAATATTATATTTGCTATGTTTCCGGGTGATCCCAACGAAACAAGGTTGTCGCCGTTGATAGTGACATCGCCGCTAAAATAAAATGTGTCTCCGTTAAATGTGACCCCTGTGCCTTCAGTCTCTGCAAGGTCCATCAAGGTGTAAGTCCTCCCAGTGCCCTCCGATGTCCATTGTGCGTGCAATGATGCAATGGCGCACATAAGAATAATGAGTGAAAAAATACGTTTCATCAGCTTTTATTTTCTGCAAAGTTACAAAAAATACGCATGATGTTTTGAACGTAAGCCATAAAAACTTATCTTTGCACAAAATAATTTATCAAATGAAACAATCTATAGTCATCTTAGCGGGAGGTGGTCCGGCTCCCGGCATCAACACAGTGATAAGCACCGTGGCCAAGACCTTCCTTAAAGACGGTTACCGTGTGTTAGGCCTCAACGAGGGCTACAAGTACCTCTTCAAAGAGGACCCCCACGTGGTCGAGATAGACTTCCTATATGCCGACAGGATACAGCGCATGGGTGGCTCGGCCCTCAAGATGAGCCGTTACAAGCCGAAAGACGATGAGTTCAACACCGACTTCTTTGTGAAGAACAATATCAAGTTGCTCGTCACCATTGGCGGCGACGACACTGCTTCGACGGCCAATCGCATCTCCAAGTTCTTGGAATTCAACAATGTGAAGATACAGAACATACACGTTCCCAAGACCATCGACAACGACCTGCCACTGCCCGAGGGAAGCCCTACTTTTGGCTACTATTCTGCCAAGGACGCTGCCGTGCAGATGGTGCAGACCGTTTATGAGGACGCACGCACCAGCGGCAACTGGTTCCTCGTGTCGGCCATGGGCCGCGAGGCTGGTCACCTGGCATTCGGAATGACGTCGGCCTGCCATTGCCCTATGGCTATCATTCCTGAGATGTTCAATAAAGCCGAAGTTACCTTCGATGCTATTATAAAGCTGTGTATCAGCTCGATAGTGAAGCGTCTGCTTCTCGGTGTGGAATATGGTGTGGCCATCATCAGCGAGGGTGTGTTCCACTTCATGAGCGACGAGGAAATCAAAAACTCCGGCTTGACTTTCACCTACGACGAGCATGGTCATCCCGAGCTTGGCAATGTCAGCAAGGCCCACATCTTCAACCTCTTGTTGCAGCAGAGACTGAAGAAACTCGGCCTCAACGTGAAGAGCCGTCCTGTCGAGATTGGCTACGAGGTGCGCTGCGTGGCTCCTACGGGCTACGACCTCACTTACTGCTCGCTGCTCGGCTACGGCGTGAAGAAGCTGTTCTACCAGGGCATCACTGGCGCCATGGTGACGGCCAACCCGCTTGGCGAGATTAAACCTCTGTATCTGAAAGACGTGGAGGACGAGCACGGCAAGATAAAACCTCGTCTCGTGAACCTCAACGGTCCCAAGGCGGAACTCATCTTCAACGAGGGTATGCAGTACATCACACCTGACGACTACGAGGCAGCCAAGAAGTACCTGCCCGACCCGGAGAACTACGACTTCAAGAAGATTCTGAAGTGGTGATATTCCCACAACAAAGAAAAAATCAGCTCATCGAGCTGATTTTTTTTGACAAAATATGACTTTCTGCTCTTGGTATTTTATTTTTACTTGTAATTCATAAAATAAGTGTTATATTTGCACCATATTATAGAAAAGGTGCATAAAATCGTAAAATACAATTTTTTACTAACTGTTGTTCTTCTGATCTGCGGTTTTGTCAGCTTCGGAGCCGATGTGATTGACACGGAGACTCAGGTCGTTTCGACTATCCTTGCAATGGAAAACGAAAATGCCGAGCGCCGTTTCTATCGTGCCGAGGAACGTGTCATGTCGGGCAATGACCTTGAGGTCAAAATAAGACTGCTCGACAATGTGATGCGTGTCTTTTGTGACAACATCAAAACCAAGGATACAGACGTGGGTTATCGTCTTATGGCAAAAGTCCATATCGACCTGGCTCTTTGTCTATATGAGCAGCAGGACTTCGAATCCGAGCATTTTCAGTACGACTCGGCTTTGTTATGTGTCAAAGTTACTCAAGGACCGTCATACGAAAAGGCCATTGTTTATCGATTCTATGCCGATGTCCAAATCCGTGACGGAAGCATAGAAAAAGGTCACGAATACTATTGGAAAGCTATTGCAGTATTCGAACAGCTTGCCGGCTACGAGGCAGAACAGTCATTGTGCTATTATCAGCTTGCCACGGGTTATTACCAGAAATCCGACACGGCGGGTATTGCCAATGTTTTCGGCAAGATGAAAAAACTGCTTTCGACAGTGTCGAACCCCAAGGTGGCATACGACTGTTATTCAGTGGGAAGTGTATATTACGTTATGCTTGGCCAGCAACACCCTGACAATGAGTTGTATCGTGACAGTGTCGCCCTTTATAACCTGAAATCGATACAGGTCATAGAGAACATGACGGTTGACGAGATGCGTAAAGCCCAGATCAAGCCTGTTTGGAATTACTACAATAATGCCTTGTTCTACGACCCAGACGATGGAGAGCCTCAGATCGACAGCATAGAGAAATATCTTGACAAGGCAGAGGAGGCCGTGGCAAGATGCGGTTATCACGGCTGGGAGCGCGATGAGTGTTTTATCAGCATCAATGATGAGAGGGCTTGGCTTTATTATTATAAAGGTGACATGGCTATGGCCGAAAGCACTATGCTCGGCGTGGTGCAGCTCTTGGACACGGTCGACAAATACTCGCCCAATACGGTGCTCATAGAGCGTGAACAAGCCTATCAGTTCCTTTCCGACCTTTATGAGGAAAACGGAAATTTGGACAAGGCATTGCAATATCAAAGACTGAAAGCAGATGTGTCGGCCAAGCGTTACAATGTCGAAACGGAGAATGCCATGAAGCATTTGATGGTGAAGTATGACGTGGAGAAAAAGCAAAATGAGATACAGCATCTGAAAACCGAGAAGAAAGCCGCCCTTAGGGCATTATGGCTTACGGCAGGAGTCCTGTTGTTGTGTCTTGTGCTGATATTCATTATATTGGAAGTTTTCCGCCTTCGTAAGATGAATATGGATATACAGATGTATGAGAAGGAGCTGGAAAAAGAGATTATAGAACAGGAACTGTCGTACCAAGTTCGTCAGAAAGCTATACTGACCGAGGAATACGAAAGAGTGAAAGGCTTGGTGTCGAAAACAGAGGAAGATGCAGGGAAATACAAAGCCATTCTTTGTGACATACAGCGTCAACTGACCGAGTCGCACACCAAAACGCTGATTAATAACATGGTGACGCAAATTCGCAACTCAAAGGAAATCAAAGAAAAAGTCAAACAAGGTTATTATACCATTCTCAACGGGCTCGACACTGACGAAATCGACAAGTTGTTTTCGTCGGCTGTCTCGAAATTGACGTCTCTTGACATGAAATACATACTTTGTTTCATGGCTGGAATGGAAACAGAGCACATAGCAGAGCTCTTTTCCATCTCCATCGACAGCGTTTATTCCGTTCGTCACCGCATCCGCAAGAAATTTGCCAAGAATTCCTCTATACCATTCTAATGTATTTTTCTTTTGTTTTCATAAGTGTCTGATTTGTAGTTAGATACCTATTCCTTGTTACCTCGAATAAATCAAGATTTGTCAAGATTTTGTAGGTCTTGACGGTGCTATATTTGCAAAAATTTGCGGGTAAATCTGCCCGCTTTAATAGCATCACAAACCTAAAAATCAATTTATGGGGATATTTAAAAAATTCACAGAACAACGCAGTGATGGAGTCACATACGACGGTCAAGGTACGGAGCGTGTGGGTTTTATCGACAATGTGTTTCATAATCTTGCGGATGGTGTCCTCTTGCTGAGACATCCTTACGACAACCTTTCGACACGGGCCAAAGTCACCGTGCAGGACGGTCAGGAGATGGTGTTTTATAATGAAGGTCTTTATTCCGAGACTTTCACACCTGGACCTCACCAGCTCTCAACCAACAATGTGCCTTTCCTGCAAAAGTTGGTCAACTTGCCCACGGGTGGAACAAGCGCTTTCAAGACCACCTTGTTTGTTATAAACACCACCCGTCAGCGTCTCGCAGGCGATGACGGCGGTTGGGGCGTGGGTCTCACCGTGAGGGACTATACCTTTGGCGACGAGGGTGTCACCATCAAGATTGGCTCCTATGGAAGCTATGAGTTCCGCATCTGCAACTCGCGCGCTTTCATACAGGAGTATTCGGGTACGCAGCATGAGATTACGCTGTCCGACTTCTGCAACAAGTTCACGTCGGCAGTTGCACAGCGTGTCAAACCGCTCCTGTCGCAATATTTCAGCAAGCAGCGCATCTCTGTGACGGAGGTTAACAACTATCTCTCAGATGTGTCTGATTTCGTGAAAGTTCAGCTCAACGACTATTTTGTCAATTATGGCATTGAGTTGACCCAGTTTGATGTGGAAGCCATCAATCCCGACGAGGATGACGAGCAATATCAACGCATCATCGCCGCCCAGACAGCGGGTTCGGAGATGGACTTCGAGTCGAGGGCGAGAGCAAGGGCGCGTGCCCGCGAGGGTTACACCTACCAGCAGGAGCGTCAGTTCGACGTCATGCAGGGTGCGGCTCAAAACGAAGGCTCTGCCGGCCAGATGATGGGTGTAGGCATGGGTCTCGGAATGGGCTTTGGCGTGGGAGGTGCCTTCGGACAGCAGATGGGAGGCATAGCCAACCAAGCCATGCAGTCGCAGCCCATGTATAACCAGCCAGGCTCAATGCCTCCGCCTCCGCCACCGCAAGTGCAATACTACGTGTTTGTGAACAACGCACAGCAAGGTCCTTATCCGATGCCCACATTGCAACAAATGGTGCAGCAAGGCTCACTGACAAAACAGACACTGGTATGGAAGGCCGGCATGGCACAGTGGGCAGCCGCCCAGGATTGTCCCGACTTGGCATCTTTGTTTGCGCCGACGCCACCACCAATGCCGCCTATGCCACCAACACCGCCTGCGATGTAATATGAAACTAAATTTTTAAATCATTAAAATCAAAAATATGAAATTCTTATTATTAGTTATAGTGGTGGTAGCTGTTTATGTGCTATTTTTCCACAAGTTCAAGGTGAATGGAATAGAATACAAAGGATGGATAGCCAAAAACAAGGCTGAGAAAGAGGGCAATGTTCCGGCAGGATACGATGCCCCTAGCCAGGTTGCTCAGCAAAACACGGGCCGTGGCACGAGCTATGACGACAAGCGTATGGGCGGCTCGAGTGCTGGCGTCCCACCTGTGAGAAACGACAATGCCAATGACGGGCAGGTGCTTCATGGTAAATATTACACCTTTGCCATAGAGCAACCCGACCCCAATGGCACGGCAAAGCTTACTCTGGTCAAAGCGTTGGTTGACAATAAGATACTGCTTGGTTTCGGCCCCGATTTTGGCCTAAAGGAAGCCAAGGATTTTGTCGATTCTATTCCTGCTGGAGGCGATAAGATTGTTGTTGAGAATGTCAGCGAGAAGGATTTTGAGGCTGTCAAGAGCGTGTTCCTTGGAGTTGTCGCCTTCTCGATAACAGAATACAATTACGCTTAAAAAACTGGATGGTATGGGATACGTATTATTGATAGTAATCGCAGTAGCAGCGGTTTATATATTGTTCATGCGTGAATACTTCGTGGGTGGGAAATTCGTTAAGGGTTACCTTGCGAAACGTCGTGAGGAGGCCGAGTTGGCCAAATCTATTACCGATGAAGAGGTCTTGTTTGCTGAGTTTGAGAAACGTTATAGGCACAATGCCCCGGCTGACGGCAAACACTATGGCGACGATGCTCAAGGAGGCTTCAACGCACCATCGGCAGGCGACAAGCAGGTGGTGATAAACTGCCAGGTTGGAAAACAACCTGTTGAGGTGATGCGTGTGATACTTGAGAATGTTGAGCTTTTCACCGAGGTGAGCAACAATGCCACACCACGCGATGTCAAGGATTTTGTTGATTCATGTCGTGGCGCGGTTAAGATAGTCACTCGTCATGTAAGCATGGAGGATGCTCAAAAGGCTTATCAGCTGTTGACTCAGGCAGGAGCTAAAGCCGAGGTGTGGGCTTGTAGAAGTTAAAGTGTAAAATGTTAAAAATCAAATTATTATGGCTACAAAAAACATTTCACGTCTGACGAGCATTGTGCTGCCGGCGATAGTGTACGTCGTGACAATCGCCTTGTTCTTCATCATAGTGCGAGGTGAAAAATCGCCGATTTTTTGGATAAACCTGTGCTATACCTTGTTCCTTGAGACGGGTTTCTTCGGTTGGCTCACATGGGTCAGGAAGGAGAATACCAACGAGGTCTCGCCGTTGCTTAGTGTGATAATAGGCACGTATGGTTTGTATTACGTCATTGCAGGTGTTGTTGTGATGGTGCTTTTCTCCATCCTTCATCTAATATTCCCAGATAGTACATCCATTATATGGTGGTATGTCGCAGTGTTGCTTGTCATTACGGTTTTGTGGATGATTCCCGCCATCTTTATGACTCATGCCGACTCGACCCATCAGCAGCAAATCAACAACCTGCAGATGAGCTCAGCCGATATCAGAAGCCTCTCGACACAGATGAAGAGTGCTTTGACAAATGCGACTAACCTGACGAGCAGCCAGAAGACAAGGCTTCAGCAGGAGGTTGACTCCATCTCGCCGTCACGCCTCAACGACAGCAACTTCTTCGTGATTAAGAATTTCATCGAGGCCGTCCCAAATGGCGAATATGACTATCTGATAACCGAAATCAAGAATATTAAAGCTTCATTGTAATGGCAATACTTAAAGTATATAAATGTAGGGAATGTACCCGCCCTCTGTCGATGGCTTCGATAGTGAACGGCATTGTGACATGTAACAAATGCGGTACCGAGAATAAAATAGAACAGGAAAAGCCTCAAGTGGTCAACCCGTTGACTTTCTCCAAGTCGATGGCAAACGAATACATCGATGTATTCAAGCAGCAGACAGAGGAGAATCCCAAGGACACCAACGCCCTCTATGCGATGGGTCTTGTATATATGGGTCTGAAGAACTACGAGCTTGCACAGCGCAACTTCAAGATGGCCGTTGACCAGATGCCGCATGAGCCGGACCTTTATTATTACTATGCCTTGTCGCTCTTCGAAGGGCATAATCCAAAGCACATCGACCCGAAGGTGGCCGACCGCATTGAGGAATGGCTGCATACCGCCTCCAACAGGGTTGAGAAACGCAAGTATCTGACCTTGCTCATGGTGCTGCGCCAATGTGCATACGTCAGCAACGGCTTGCAGTTCAAGGGCGAGTCGCCGCTTGAGCTGATGGACAAGATTCACAGCATGCCAGCCGAGCAGGACGATGTGACCGAAATCAAGGAACACGTCAAGATTGCCGACAACCAGGCTCTGCAATGGTTGGACGAGATTCAGCGCGGTGAGCGCAAGCAGGAGTCGGAAGACGAACGCGTGGACCGTTATTGGCAGGGACAATACGAGTACACAGGCCTGTGGCCTACCAACAGAGCCAAGAGCGATGCCTCACTCTCCAATCCCGACGACCTCGACTACAGCATTGGCCGCCTCATCGATGAGAATGTGCGTCAGGAGTTCTTCGACTATATGTATAACCCGGAAAAGCCGGAGCGACTCTCCAAGCCGTTCTACCCGATAGGATATTTGCTCAAACACCTTATCCTGGGTCCCGTCATCGCTCTTGTTATGTTCGTCATAATAGGTATTGCTAACTTCGGTCTGGTGGAACAAAAAGCTCCATCGAGAGAGACCGTTGCTGAGCAGTTCAAGCGCAAGTATGAGAAGACCGACGATACCAAGAACAATAAGAAGAACAAGAAAGACCAGCCCAAGAAGCTGACACCCGCCGAGAAGAAGGAAAAGATGGAGCAGCTGTTCAACGACAGTGTTGAAGCCGCTCAGAAAGACAGCGCATACTGGGCCAATACATACGTTTGGTATTACGAGATTGAAGGTGAGGTTGACTCGACAGGTGCAAAGGGCGAGTCGGAGAAACTTTATTTCAAGACGCCCACCGATGAACAGATGGCCAAACTTGTTGAGTCCGGTGGCTTTGACAAGTCGTGGAAGAGCATCGTGGCCGTTCTGTTGGTGCTGTTGCCAATAGTAATCGCCCTCGTCAAGATTATTGTCGAGATTATTGAGACTAAGCGCGACCGTGACTATACCGACAAGGAGAATCTGAGACGCTCTAATGAATATACACATGCCTTGCACATGTTCAACGAGGAACGTCCTTCGATTGAGGATTACATCTCGTTCTGCAAGCACTATCTCGGAAAAGAAAGCCCGATATTGCCTTACACAGGCGACCCTGTCTCCAAGGCCCTTGCTGATAACCATATCGACGAGCTTGACATGCGTGGAAAGATTCTGTTTGTCAACTATTTCACCGACCGTGATGCCAATGGCGAGTTCTCAGAGTATCCCGATGACATACTGAAGAAACTCTATTATGTGATTGCCATCCCGCAGACTGACAAGCTCACACTGCTCTACAATTCGTGGAACACCTTGTCGAACACCATCACCACTTGCGAGGCTGAGAACGTTTATTACAAGAACATACTTGGTGTCACCAGGAGGGCTGATGAGATACTGATAGAGAAGGTGGGTGGTACTGTCTCGTCGATAGTGCTGCCGCCCGAAGGCGTGAATTCGGTATGCACTTATCAGAACGACTTCCCCGAATACATCACCTACAGCAACACACGCACCAGCGACCCGCAGGTCTTCCTCGATGCGCTGAATGCTCTTGTGGCTTCAAGTAGATAAGAAATAAATCAGAAAACGAAAAGGCTGAACTTTACGGTTCAGCCTTTTTTATGCTATTAAACTCCAAACTTATTCACATTTAGAGTATCCGCAGTCGCGGCAGTGCTTGCAGCCGTCCTCGAAGACGAGGTTGGAGCCGCAGTTGGGGCATTTCTCCTTCTCGTCGACGGTGCCGTCGGGTATGTAGCGCTTCAGGGCACGGGCAATGCCGTTCTTCCATGAGTTGATGCTCTCCTCCTCAACGTTGAGGTTTTGAATGAGGTTCACTATCTGGTTGATAGGCATTCCCTGCCTCAAGACGCCGGAGATGAGTTTGGCGTAGTTCCAGAACTCGGGGCTGAACGAGCGCGAGAGACCTTCCATAGTGGTCTTATAACCTTGCTTGTCAACATATTGGAAGTCATAGCGAGTCTTGTCGTTCTCGTCCTTGTTCTTTATTATCCAGCCGCTCTCTACGAAAGGTGCCACGAAGAAGTTCTCCAAACGTCCAAGGAAAATCTCGTATGGCTTGCCTTCAATCTTGCCTACGAAGGCAATCCATTTCTCTTTGTTGTTCTGGAAGCGCACTACGTCGCACTCAACGGCTTTCGGTCTGACAATGGCTTTGAACTCTTCTGCGGGTTTTTCGGCTTTTTTCTCGTTCTTGGCCACGAGGACACCGTCGCGCGAGCCGTCACGGTATATGGTCATACCCTTGCAGCCGCTTTCCCATGCGGTCATATATATCTGGCTTACAAGCTCTTCGGTGGTCTCTTTTGGCACGTTGACTGTCACGCTGATGGAGTGGTCGACCCATTGCTGTATGCTGCCCTGCATCTTCACCTTGTTCACCCAGTTGATGTCGTTGGATGTGGCGTTATGGTAGGGCGACTTGGCAATCACCTCGTTGAGTTTGTCGTCGTCGTAGTTCATCACCTCTTCTACGTTGTAGCCGTTCACTTCGAGCCAGATGAGGAACTTGTGGTGGAACACGTTGTATTCCTCAAAGGCGTTGCCGTCGCCGTCTGTGAAGGTTATCTTCACGTTCTTGTCGTTGGGGTTGACCTTGCGGCGGCGTTTATATACCACCATGAAGACGGGCTCTATGCCCGATGTGGTCTGTGTGCAGAGGCTGACAGAGCCGGTGGGTGCTATGGTTAGCATGGCGATGTTGCGGCGGCCGTATTTTGTCATCTCTTTGTAAAGTTCCTTGTCCTCTTGGCGCAGCCTGTTGATGAAGGGGTTCTTCTCTTCGCGCTTGGCGTTGTAGATGGGGAAGGCGCCGCGTTCCTTTGCCAGCCTTACCGACGAGCGGTAGGCTTCGATGGCGAGGAGCTTGTGTACGTTGGTCGAGAAGTCGATTGCCTCTTCTGAGGCATATTGTTTGCCAAGGGCGGCGAGCATGTCGCCTTCGGCGGTGATGCCGATGCCTGTGCGACGTCCTTGCAGACACTTTTCCTTGATGTTGAGCCAGAGGTTCTTTTCAATCAGCTTCACATCCTCGTCCTCTGGGTCCTTCTGTATCTTCTCGAGTATGCTGTCTATCTTCTCTATCTCGAGGTCAACGATGTCGTCCATGATGCGTTGGGCTATGGCGACATGTTTCGCGAACAGCATGGCGTTGAAGCGTGCTTTGGGTGTGAAGGGGTTGTCGACGTAGCTGTATAGGTTTATGGCGAGGAGTCGGCAGCTGTCGTAGGCACAGAGCGGTATCTCGCCGCATGGGTTGGTGCTGAGGGTCTTGAAACCGAGGTCTGCGTAGCAGTCGGGGATGGATTCGCGGATGATGGTGTCCCAAAACAGCACGCCTGGCTCAGCCGACTGCCATGCGTTGTGTATGATTTTGTTCCATAGGGCTCGTGCATCAATCTCTTTTTTGTACATCGGGTTAGGTGAGTCGATGGGGAACTGCTGTATGTAGGGCTTGCCCTCCTTGACGGCGTTCATGAACTCGTCGGTGATGCGCACCGATACGTTGGCGTTGGTGATTTTGCCGGGTGTCATCTTGGCATCGATGAAGGCTTCTGAGTCGGGGTGTTTTATGCTTATGCTCATCATCAGGGCACCGCGACGGCCGTCTTGGGCCACTTCCTTGGTGGAGTTGGAGTAGCGTTCCATGAAAGGCACTATGCCTGTTGCGGTGAGGGCGCAGTTCTTCACTGGAGAGCCTGTGGGACGTATGTGCGAGAGGTCGTGGCCTACACCGCCACGGCGTTTCATCAGCTGCACCTGCTCCTGGTCGGTCTTGAGGATGCCGCCGTAGGAGTCGGACTCGCCCTTGTTGCCTATGACGTAGCAGTTCGACAGCGACGAAATCTGGTAGTCGTTGCCTATGCCCGCCATGGGACTGCCCTGTGGCACGATGTATTTGAAGTCTTTAAGCGTAGCGTATATCTCGTCCTCGCTAAGCGGGTTGGGATATTTCTTCTCAATACGCGCTATCTCGCTTGCTATTCGGTGATGCATCTCGTCAGGAGTGAGCTCGTAGATGTTGCCTTTACTGTCTTTCAAGGCGTATTTGTTGGCCCACACGTCGCCCGCCAAGGTGTCGCCGTGAAAATATTCTGTAGCAGCCTTCTTCACGTCTCTGATGTCGTGGGGAACCCTTTTTACGGGTTGCGGCTTGTCTGTCTCGTTAAATGCGGCAAACAGGTCCTGTTCGCCGCTGTCGTTTTGTTTTCTTGTTCTCATATCGTTGATATACAAGTAATTGTTCGAAATACTATCTTATCGTTTTCAGTTCGCTAAGTTAGGTATTTTGATTGTAGCCTACAAGCTATTTTTTGCGGCAAATGGCAGGTTATTTTTCAACAATGGGTGTTGATAAAATGGACTCAAAGAGTCCTGAGGGCGTTCAACGAGGTTGCTAGGAGTATGGCTACGTCGGCGGCAGCCAATGCCCATACCGGTGCCATACCCAAGAAAGCAAGTGCAAGCAGAATGACTTTTGATGCCACGGCGATGCATAAGTTGAACATATTTATGTGTTTCACCTTTTTTGAGTTCTTTATGGCTGTGCTTATTCCATCGAACTTTCCATTGATGACCGACACGTCATTGCTTTCGATGGCGGTGCTGTTGTCGGGCTGTGTCATCGCAATACGTATGTTGGCGAGTTGAAGCAGGGTTCTGTCGCTGGTCCCGTTGCCGATGGCGGCCAGGTATGACCCCTTGCGTTTGCTGCGATAAAGGCGTTTTATGAGTTTGCTCTTGTCATCGTGCTGCATTTCGTAGTGATAATCCCTTAAGTCAAGGGCTTTTGCTGTCGTTTTGGTTTCTTCCTCGCTTCCGCTCGACATCATAGTGATGTGTTTTATGCCTGCACGTCTCATCTCTTTTACGTCATCTGGGGTGAGTGTGGCTTCTCCTAGCAGGTCGGCGTCAAACACTATTGACCTTATTTTGGGGAGTTTGTCAAGTAGTTTGTAGCGGTTTATGACGATGTCGTTGCGCAGCAGGCGGGCAAAGGTCCCTGCCACTGCTATGGGAAGGCTGAAGGCAATCGTGTCGGTGGATGCAATGGCTACCAGCAGAAGTGCTCTGTAGAGCCAGCGCGGGAAGGCCAGGAGGAACCATTGAGCCATCATGGGGATTGCGATAGATGTAAGCAATGCGAGAGGCAGTGTCAGTAGTATGAGGTGTTTGCTGATGACCTTTGCCGTTTCTACGGCCTTGGGCCATTCGTTGTTATAGGTGGCATCGATGATGATGGCGGTCGAGCTTTCACTGAACTCGCGACTTACTTCAATCTTGACTGTTTCGCCTTTGTTAAGGTAGCCGGCATATACCATGTCGCCACAATTGAAGGTTTTTGTGACGTTTCTGTCGGTGACGGAGGTGAATGTCGTGCTTCCCTCCCTGATGTAGCCGTCGGTTGGCACTGTCTCGCCTCGCTTTATGGTGACGATGTCGCCTGTTTTCAGTAGCTCGGGTTTCATCTTTTCTTCTATGCCGTCGCGTTCGGTGATGACGGGCGAGTGCCCGCGTTTGCCGTGAAGCGGGTTCTGTACTATAGTTAGTGTCGCCTTGGTGATTATCTCGCCGAAGCTGTATATCAGCAGCATGACGACCGTGTCGCTGAAGTGCGGGTCGGCGTTGACGATGAAGCCTGAGCCGAACATTATGGCGGATACCGCGAGGAGTATCCAGTGCCTGTTGACAGGCTCTTTTGTCTTGTCGTTCAGGGCTTTGTCGGCTTGTTGCACCAGCAGGACGAGCAACGGCAGCAAGTAGAGGATGACGCTGAGCCCGTTGGTGGGGACTAGGTGGAGACGCTTCGTCACGAGTGTGGCGCACACAAACAACACAGTGGCAACGACGGTATACAACACGTCGTTCTTCACCGCTGGTATTACTTTCTTCCAAAATAGCCCTTTGCTCATCTAAAAAAAGCGTTTTTCAGCCCGCAAAGGTATGGAAAAAATAAATGAAAACAAAAAATGAGTCGCTAAAGCCCCTTTTTCCGTCATCCCGTACTTGATACGGGACCCCCGCAACGGGTGCACCAAGAGGAGTCGCTGCGCGAGAAATTGAACAAATTAAAAAAAAAATCGAACAAAATCTTTTTCAGACACTGACGATGACAATGACTTAAGAATGCAGAATGAAGAAGGCAGAATGCAGAATGCGCAAAGCGACGCAAGGGAAGTCGCTAACGCGAGATATCAGACAAATAAAAACAACCTTTAGCTCATTGCACGGATGTGCAATAAAATCGAGCAAAATCTTTTTTTACCCTTTTCACCGCGAAGGGCTTCGCTGCTACGTAATCCGTCATTGCGAGGCCGAAGGGATTGGTTGTGCAAGGAGGCCGTGGCAATCTCCGTCACGTGTGCACCCAATCAGGAGACTGCCGCGCTCCTCACGTCGCTCGCAGTGACGGTGAAGGGTGTCGATGTGTCCTTTCACGGTGCTACATCCGTTGTATCCGTGTCATCCGTGGTCAACAGTAAAGGCGATGTGCACATCGCCTCTACAACTTCCAACTAATCAACTAAACAACTTTCAACTAAAAATTTTCTTACCTTTGCCCCCGTGAAGCAACGTCTTTTCATATTATCCATTCTGGCAGCCATGCTGTGCTCATGCACGCAGAGAGAGCCCGCCATGCCTGAAGCCCCACAGCACGACACCCTCGCCGCCTTCGACAGCCTCATGCAGAGCCAGCCCGACAGCGCATTCGGCCTTATCTACGACTTCTACACCACCCACACCGACCTCACCCTCTTCGACCGCCACTACGCCGACCTGCTAATCTCTGAGGCACTCTTCAAGTGCGACTACGAGCAGACACTACGCACCGAGGTGCAAAGCTCCCTCCTTTACTTCGACAGCCTCGCCGCCGCCCATCCCAAAAACGACGACTTCACCATCCTCTCAGCACGTTCTCACTACATGAACGGCGTGGGCTTTATGGAAGCCGAAAGCGTTGTGGAGGCCTGCTCCGAGTATCTCAAAGCCCTGGAGATTATGGAGGAGCATTTTGAGGAGAAAGAGATAACTGGGTATAAAGCCAAGTTTATGGCATTGACCTACAACAGGTTGGGGGATTTGTTTTCCGACCAGTTTATGACAGAACAGGCAATTATATGTTTCAAGAAATCACTCTCTTTAGACAGAGGTGTTGATTCCAAATACAGTCTTTCCAAAACAATTTTCTCTTTGGGCTTACAGTATGATTTTGTATGTAAGTACGACAGCGCATTGTTTTATTACAGCGATGCCTTGCATAACTTGCCTGACACCGACAATGTTGTATACAGGGACATTCTCGCTAACAAAGCCCTGTTGGTTTATCTTTTTGAGAATAAAGTTTGCGAATCGCTCAGTATTTTGAAACACCTAAGAGATCACACCTCTGACGATGAAGAAAGACTAACCAGATTGTTCACTATTGGCAATATCTATTTTTATGAAAAACAGTATGACTCTGCAATTGTCTATCTTGAGGCGGTTTTTGCCGATACAACCGACTATTTAAGACAATTAGAGGCAGCCTCTTGTCTTGGCAATATATATGAAAAAAGAGGTGAGAAGGAAAAAGCTGAAAAGTATTTTCGTATGTTGGCGAAACAAACCATGCATGAATTTGAGGAAAAAACAGAAGTGTCGCAACTTAACAGCTTGTTTCAGAACCACATAAGCGAAAAACAAGGGAAAGATTTCCTTAACGAAAAACGTCATAGCAAAAAGATATGGCTTATACTGCTTGGGGTAGTTGTGTTAATGATGATACTCCTTATCATAATAATAAAACTCAGAGGGAAAAAACAAAAGGTGCAGCTTGAAAA
>Ga0247611_10000707_pt1 | contig 65242 bp, 56 predicted proteins | sample 177DNAGHGhighgp2_FD_192422 | JGI IMG/M metagenome (GOLD analysis project Ga0247611, IMG submission 192422) | Sheep rumen microbial communities from Palmerston North, Manawatu-Wanganui, New Zealand - 1770 DNA GHGhigh gp2 | ecosystem: Host-associated > Mammals > Digestive system > Stomach > Rumen...
CACCAACGCATTATGGAAAGCCTCCATTTCCGTTTCTCGCGAACCATCGATGACACCAGTTGCATAGAAGTCAAACTGATCCTTAAAGAAACTTCGAATTAGGAAAGTCTTGCCGACACGGCGGCGACCATACAATGCGATAAATTCACTCTTACCCGACTCCATATAATCGGTGAGTTTGCTAAATTCAGCTTCTCTGCCAATAATTTTTTCCATCTACTTATACTTAATAACAATATTTTCAGACCGGGATGATAGATGAGTCCTACGTCTTGCTTTATTTGCTGTTGCAAAGATACGGATAATAATTGAAACCAAAGATATTTCGGGCGGAAACTTGATTATTTTTAATGTTTCCGCCCGAAATAGGACATCAGAAGTAACTTTTATATATATTGCTTTCATCATCTTTTGTGCCCCACAGAAAGGAGTTTGTTGAACTAAATTAAGAAAGCCTGAATAGGTATGTACTATCCAAGCATCAATTAGTGTAACAATACCTTAAAGAAAAAGAACCGCCACTATTAGGAAATAGCTTTGGCTCTCTTTAATGTTCACAACGGAATAATCCTTATTGTGAATACCTCAAATTAGTGCTGCAAAGTTACTTTTTTTCTTGGAATGAACAAAGAAAACGACGGAAAATCTTGCCTAAAAGCATAAATATTTCAAAAATCGAGTTCGTTTTCTTCTCATTACGTCGCTTTTTCACTATCTTTGCAGGACATAATTAAAGAGCTGCTACCTTATGAAATTTATATTAGGATTAGACCCAGGAATTGCCAGTATTGGTTGGGCACTGATATTAGAAGCCGAAAACGACAACGAGAAATCAAGGATTATTGATTCGAATGTTGTCAAGGTGGACTTTGACAATTTTGCATATATGAATGCCAAAGGCAAGATATCAGAGGGTAAGCCTATTGAGATGTTCAGAAAGGGACTCACCGTTTCGCCTAATCTGTGAGGAGACAGAAGCGTGGTGCCCATCGCAACCTTCAGCATTTCAAGTTAAGACGCGCTGACCTGATAGCCCTGTTAAACGAAAATGGTTTCATTGACGGCGATACCCTGCTGTGTGAAGACGGCAAGGGAACCACCTACGAAACTCTTATGTTGCGATCAAAGGCTGCAAGCGAGGAAATCTCGTTAAGCGAGTTGGCAAGGGTGCTGCTCATGATTAACAAGAAACGTGGATACAAAAGCAGTAGAAAAGGCGAGGCTGATACAGACATTGAGGATATGGGTGCCTTTCAGGCTGCCTTCCTTGCGCCCCTCAAAGTAAAAATTGGTCAGGTCGAAGAGCATGATGCGGTTCGTGGGGCGGAACAGGTCGTCGGTCACGTGGCAGAGGTACTTCTCTATCCGCTCCTTCTCCTTCAGGAACCAGTCGGCCACGCTGTACACCTTGCGGCGCTTGACGTCCTTCAGGGTCAGGTCCACCAGCCAGCACACCGCGGAGTTCCTCTGCATGATACGCATCGAGCGAAGCTCCGACGGCGTATAGACCGCGCGCACGATGAGATGGGCGATGGCCAGCTTCACCATGTCCTCGCTCCAGCCCAGCGAGCGCAGGAACCTGTCGAAGCCAACCTGCCGCAGGGCCTGCAGGCAGAGCCATTCGGCACCGATGTCACGAGCATCCTTATGCTCCAATGTGTCGACGTCCACCCTGCGGCTCGCCTTTTCCTTGCTGGCCTCGATGGCATTGTGGATGAGGTCGAGCTTGTCCTCTTCCTCCAGCATCTTCCAGTACTCGTCAATCTTTTGGCGGACAATGTCACTGTAGCAGCAGAGCTTGTCCTCCCAAAACTCACGCTTGTCCTGGTTGTCGTACTTGTAGGTCAGCCCGCGGGCTATGTCGCGGATCTCTGTGGGGCTCAACCCATCAATGAAACCGACATTCAGCAGGATGCACGTGCATGGCCTGCCGCTGGCATCGCGGTAGGATTCCTTCAGACGATAATACTTCTCGTCATGGCCAGTCTCCGGATTGTATCGTATCTGCAAGGTGAAGTTCATGGCCGCAAAGGTACGAATTCCCTTTGAAATCGCTGTGTTCTACAAGGCACTTTCGAACACCTCGGATGCCTAACTACCTGGAAATCAAATGCAACTTTTTTGAAAATTCTTCAAAGTGTCAAAGTTGGGTTAAAGATATGAAAAAGATTCTGTTTGTTATCGGGTCGTTGAGGACGAAGTCGTTTAATCGTCAGGTGGCTTGTGTGGCTAAGGAGATGATCGGTGAGAGGGCTGATGTGCAGGAACTGGACTATAGTGACCTGCCGCTGCTGAGTCAGGATATTGAGCAGCCGGAGTTAGAGGTTGTGGCTCGCATTCGTAAGGAAGTGAGCGAGGCTGATGGGCTGTGGATTTTTACGCCGGAGTATAACATGAGTTATCCGGGGCATCTGAAGAACCTGCTCGACTGGCTGTCGCGTCCAGTGAAACCGATGGACTATGGTACTCCGACGTGCATCAACGGCAAGCGTGTGGCTATCAGTGGGGCAGGAGGTAAGGCTGCAACTGCTGATTGCAGGGCCAAACTCACGGAATTGCTCACCTTTATGAAGGCTGATGTATTGAAAGAGCAGGTAGGTATTGCTGTTCCTGCAGAGGCATGGAGTACGGATGTTCTTGTACTTACTGATGAGCAGAAGGCGCAGTTGAATGCGTTGGCAGACAAGTTGATAGAGGAATGTTGGAAAAAGAAACGAAAGAACTGCTGAAGCGGACGTTAGCGATGACTGACGACAAGCTATTACTACTCGGGTCACGAACCCTATGTTCATAACTTCTTCTGCCTCTTTTTTCGTAAATACGGTAAAAGATAAAAATTTTTGAAAATTTTATGGCAAAGAATGCGGTGAATTGAAAAATAATGTGTATCTTTGCAGCGGAATCGGGGAGAAATCCGGTTTCATTGATGCATCAGCTTATTATTTCGCACTTGACTGAAGTAGCCTGAGAAACTCCTTTTTAGAATAGTTCGATTTAAGAAGCAAGGGGAAGCCGAAGAGGCTCCTTTCACACGATTATTAGCTATGCACGCGCTTATGGCGTGGTTGCATTCTTATAAATGTGTGGAGGGGTTCTAAAGTTTCTCAGGCTCGCCCCTTAGGTCAAGTGTATAGGGATGGCCACGCCATTCTATATGCCCTGACCTTTGCATTTATTTACATGTTCAATTACTAATTTAAAAGGTCTTGATTATGAAAAAGAATGTAAAGCGTAATGAACTCCAAACGAGGAGAGAGTTTTTCAAAAAGGCTGCCAAAAGCGCATTGCCAATCTTGGGTGTCATCGTGTTGGCCAGTAATCCTACTATAGTAAGTGCTACTGAATTGGCTACTGGTTGTGCAGGGAACAGTTGCTATATGCAGTGTGACGGTGGATGTCGTCAGACTTGCAGCGGTTCATGTAAATATCACTGCCAAACCACTTGTAAAGGAGGTTGTGGAAGTACCTGTAGGGGTACGTGTCAGTATTCTTCCAAGGGATATTAAGCATCAAACAACTGGTGGAATAAGGATGTGTACTTTGTACAGACTCCCACATCCAGAAAGTATAACGCTGAATCTCGGGAAGTCTATAGGCGCAACATGGTTTTATTATGCATAATAACAAGAAGAACGAAGAACTACAGTCGAGGCGCGAGTTCTTCAAGAAAGCTGCAAAAGGTGCGCTGCCAATTTTGGGGGCTATCGTACTGGTCGGAGCACCACAGTTGAGCAAGGCTGCTGAAGCTATGGGCTGCACCATTGATGCTTGTACAGCTACCTGTACTGGGGCTTGCAAGGGAACATGTCGGGGCTGTGCACACAGTTGCTCTGGCACGTGCATGAGTGGATGTTCAGGACGATCAAAGTACTAAACTTTCATGAAGAGGCTGGGTGCAGTCAAATCGCCATGCATCCAGCCTCCTTGCTAAACAACTTGCTTTATGGAAATTAAAGGAAACAAAATCACTTGGCAAGAAGGACTTGCCAAAAACATAACGTTCATTGTCACGAAAGACTGCCAGTTAGCTTGTAAATATTGCTATCTTGTGGGAAAGAACGAGAAAGAGCGCATGTCATGGAATGTCGCAAAGGAAGCAATTGACTACATTCTCGACCATGAAAATGAAATGCGTGAAGCAAGTGTTATCTGGGACTTCATTGGTGGAGAGCCATTCTTGGAAGTAGAACTCATAGACAAGATATGTGACTATCTTAAGACGGAAATGTACAGGCGCAGCCATCACTGGTTTGATTCTTATCGTTTCAGTTTTTCCACCAATGGAATAAACTACGATAGTGATAAAGTACAACATTTCATCCTAAAGAATAAAAGCCATTTGAGTATTGGCATCACTATTGACGGAACAGAGATTAAGCACAATCTGAACCGCATTTACAAGGTGACGGGCAAAGGTTCCTATCAGAGTGTTGTGCGAAACATTCCTCTATGGTTGGAACAATTTCCGTTTGGCGGCACAAAGGTCACAATCAGTTCAGCTGATATTCCTTACATCAAGGATAGTGTACTTCACCTTTATAGCCTTGGCATACATGAAGTGAATATCAATTGTGTATTTGAAAATGTATGGAAAGAGGGTGATGATGTTCTGTTTGAAGGGCAATTAATTATGTTGGCTGATGCAATTATAGATAACAGATATTATCAAGACTATGCATGTTCTTTCTATTCGGAAAACATAGGTAAGCCCATGAATCCCGTTTTGGAAAACACGAATTGGTGTGGTGCAGGGCGTATGTTGGCTGTCGATTCCAATGGTATATTCTATCCATGTACTCGTTTTGCCCAATATTCACTCCGTGACAAGAAAGCATGGACAATAGGTAATGTGCATGATGGTATTGATAAAAATAAACTTCGTCCTTTTCTAACGCTCAATAGAACGACGCAATCTCCTCAGGAATGTATAGATTGTGAAGTAGCAAGTGGCTGTGCATGGTGCCAAGGGGAGAATTACGACGCTGCCGACACAACAACCATTTGTCAGCGAGCAACAGCCATCTGTAAGATGCATAAGGCTCGTGTACGTGCCAACAATTACTATTGGAATAAGCTCTTCCGTAAATTGGAGCTTGAAGGCAAGCGTGATGAATTTGAAAAGAATAAGAAAGAGGTAAATCCTGTAATCTGTTGAATATATGATTGAATACTTGATAATCCAACTTGACAATACGAGTACATCCTATTGTCATTACGAGAGCCCAACCACTCCGAAAAATCTTATTCCGCTTGACACGCTAAAAGCAGGAGTATTTTTCGCTATGAAGGAGAACTTGATGATTCAATTCGTTTATCCCGATTACGAATTACCGAAAGAGTACAAAGCTACTATTGAGAGTATTGACCATAGCAAAATCGTATCGTCATTATGCGAAGATGATGAAGTGAGTGAGGAGGCTGACGTTATCGTATATCACGATTGGTCTGGCATGACTTTCGATAAACAGACAGAGGGCAAAAATTATGTGATACGTACTCCAAAAGCCGATTTGTTTGAAAGATTCCTGTCCTTAAAAGATGCACTTTCAAAAGTCTCTCGTCTTAATGTGGTCATTACTGATGTAGAATCGTTTACTGAGGAAGATTTTGATAAATACAAGCGAGTATTACAAGCATTGTCAGAGCATATTGAGAAGCTATATGCGGATGGAAAATCTCCTCAATTGAACTTGCTAACCGACCGCATGATGCTCTCGCAGATGAACAATTGTGGTGCTGGCGAGACCAACATAACGCTGGCACCTAATGGAAAGTTCTATATTTGTCCGGCTTTCTATTATGAGAACGATGCCGATTGCATTGGCGACTTGGCGCATGGTCTTGACATTAAAAACAAGCAACTCTATCGCCTTGACCATGCGCCGATTTGCAGTCATTGCGATGCTTGGCAGTGTAAACGTTGTATATGGCTAAACCGTAAGACGACTCTTGAAGTGAATACTCCTTCACATGAGCAATGTGTGGTGGCACATTTGGAGCGTAATGCTTCAAGAAGGCTACTAAATAGTATCCGCAAGCGTGGCACGTTCCTACCCGAACAGGGAGATATTAAAGAGATAGATTATTTAGACCCCTTTGATACGAGGGATGAATGGAAATAAAATTTTGTTATGAAGAAATTAGTTTTGTTATTAACGCTTATTTGTTTTAATATAGCAAGTTTGTTAGCCCAAGAGTTTACCATGAGTTACGGATGTGTAGGCATCAGCACCAGTATGGGACCTCAAGCCCCAATTCCCGGCCAAGCCACATGGATTGAGTTTTATGATGATTATATCTTGGTTATGGGATATGAAAAATTTACTTACGGCGGAAAAAATTTAGACGGTTCTATGAAATTCTGGGCCACAAAGCAAGGCCCACCTGCGATGAACACCGTTGGGTGGGTAGTTTCAAAGGATTATTCTTCCGCAAACAAGGTTGTTGAAAGTAAAATGATGGGAATGACCGCACAGATGGTATATCAATATCAGTTTATTGGGGAAGGAAGTGAACCCGCACAAAGAATGATGGGTGCATCATCATCCCAATATGATTATGATGATGACGATGATAGTTCAATAACATGCCATTCATGTCATGGAAGTGGGGCATGCAAACATTGTCATGGAAGTGGTAGATATGCTTATTCGAGAGATGGACGCTGTGGTGTTTGCAGAGGTACTGGACGTTGTGCCGGATGCAATGGAAAAGGAAGTTATTAAGAATTAACGATTATGAAAAAGAAACTTGTAGGGCAAGTGACACCCGAAGAGTGTAGAGAGATTCAAACGCTCTTTGAACGTCGCAATGGATTGAATGAATTGGCCAACATACTTACTCCTGATAAACCAGAATTGTATGAAAAGCTTGTGAAAGACTTAGGGGAAACCACAACAAAATTTCAAGGCTGGTGGGACAGCATGGCCCAAAAATATCAGTGGGAATCTACAGAGAACGGTAATTGGGAAATCAATTTCGATACCTGTGAAATTTTCCTTGTAACTGAATGATATATGGCGACACAATTATTGTTTATTGGCACAACTGAGCTTCTGCTAATAGGTGGCTTGGCTCTGCTCCTCTTTGGTGGAAAGAAACTTCCCGAAATGATGAAAGGTTTGGGACAGGGCGTACAGAGCTTCAAAAAGGGAATGAAAGAACCAATAGAAGAAGAGCAAGAAGAGAATGAAGGCCAAGAAGAAAGCGAAGACGCTGAAGCAGAAACCGAAGCAGGAACCGAAGCAAAACAGTCTGACGCAACAGCCACAGACGCAAGAAAATGAGGTTGTAGATGATGGCAACTTGCTGACATTTGGCGGACACCTCGAAGTGTTCCGCCAGATGCTTTTTCGCATTCTCGGTGTGGCGGGTGTTATTGCTGTTGTGATATTCTGCTTCAAGGATACCACATGGGAGATTCTTATGGCTCCAAGCGAGTGGGATTTCTGCACATACAAATGGATAGAACAGACAATGCAAGCTTTTGGGATAGATTTCCATTTCGACGAATTCCATGTGGAGATGATTGCAACCGACTTGTCGAGCCAGTTCATGACGCATATCACCACGGCTGTTTATCTTGGTGTGTTGGGTGCATCTCCTTATATATTATATGAGTTGTTCCGCTTCATTTCTCCTGCACTCTATGATAATGAGCGAAAATACTCCGTGCAGGTGGCTGGCATTATCTATATGCTATTCATCCTCGGCGTACTGATGAGCTACTTTGTGCTGTTTCCAATCTCGTTCCGCTTCCTCGGAACTTACAGTGTGTCAGCAAAGGTGGTGAGCAATATCACTCTTGACTCATACATCAGTACTTTTACTTCACTGACATTGGTAATGGGATTGGTTTTTCAACTGCCAGTAATTGCATTCTTTCTTGGAAAATTGGGGTTTGTAACATCGGAACTGTTGTCAAGGTATAGGAAACATTCTTTCATTATCATTATGCTCTTGGCAGCAATTATCACCCCGCCCGACTTGATGACTTTGATTCTTGTTACAATACCGCTATATCTACTCTACGAGGTAAGTATTAGGGTCGTCAAATGGGTGGAATAAAAGATGGACAATGAGGAAGATTTTTAAATTGATTGCCGCAGGAATTGTTCTTCTGCTGATCATACAGGTTGCAATAAGCTTGTATAATAACCGCTCTATATTCGACATTTCGTCGTGGTCGGAGAAATGCATCTTCTGTGGCTTTGAGAATCGGCACCACTGCCACCGTTGTCTTTCTGGCCATCGGCAATGCCCGTTCTGCGACAGAATTCCCTCAGCTTTTCAGTATCCTCCGCATAGATGATGCTGGCTTGTGCTGCAGTTACCTCTTCTGGAATCAGGTTTTATTTGATGGCATCCGTATGAATACGGTAGTTGATTTTCGACAGTTCACGCTTTGCCGTCCATCCGAGCTGCTTCTGCTCGTCTGTCTTCATGCGCTCGAACTCCTGAATCAAGTAAAGTTTGAACTGGGGTGATACCCATGTGGCAAACTCAAAGGCAATGTCCTTATGGGCATACGTACCACCGTAGCGGCCAGCCTTGGCAATGATTCCGCGCGAGTTAGTCTTCTCCACCCATTGCTTTACAGATAGGATGAAGCGATTCAGACCCGCTGCATTTTTAATTCCCTCGAATTCGGGGGAATTAAAACTCGGATTATACATGGACTCCCAGATACCGAGGAATTCGATGGTGTTTTTGTTACGGAGCCACTTTTCTATAAGTGCCAGCCCGTTTTCTATATTACGCACCATATCTGTGAGCGAGATGTAGTCGCACTCATCGACTTACGACGGTTATCTGTGTGTTCTGTACAGTTATCTTAGCCATATCTTAACGTCTGATTTACAAACTTTGTGTTACAAAGTTAATGAAAAAATCTTCAAGGTAGCACTGAAATGACACACTTTAACATGATGTTGTGTCCATTTTGTCTGAATGTGCCATCATAGTTGAGCGCTGAATGCGTAGGCGTTGAAAAAAATAATGGCCATTATTTTAAGAATTTTGGCCATTATTTTTAAAATTCTGGCCAGAATTTTTTTTTAGGACAGTTAGAGAGATTCGTGATTGCTCACGAATCTCTCATCAGAACTTATTTGTTTTCGACTTGCAGGTAGCTCTTCAGTGCCTCGACGTATGCCTCGAACGCCTGCCGCCCCTTGTCGGTGATGCGGCAGATGGTGCAGGGACGCTTGCCCTTGAAGGTCTTCTCTACGTTGATATAGCCCGCCGCCGAGAGTTTGTCGACCTGCACGCTCAGGTTGCCCGCCGTGGCTCCCGTCTGCTCCTTGATGTAGGGGAACTCGGCTTCATCGGCACTGATGAGCAGCGACATCACAGCCAGTCGCAGCTCGGCGTGCAGCAGTGGGTCTAATGGTTGGAACGGCATAGGCTATTGCTGTTTCTTAAGCATCATGCCTGGGAGCGTCAGGCCGACGAAGGCAAATACGGCAATCATCATGCCCGGTACAACATGCCTCAAATTGTTGTAGCTGTTCAGACTGGACAAATGGCTCAGCAGTGTGTCTGTCACGTAGAACGACTCCCAGATAAAGCCGCCCAGACCGCCGATGATGCCACACCACACCAGCCAGCGGCTCTTGAGGATATAGCCCGTTATGGTGACGCACATGCCCATCAGCAGTAGGATGGTGCGGAAGGGTTTGATGACAAGTCGGGAATAGACCTCGATAGACTCTGTGCGCGCCATGAATATATCATAGAAGTTGGCAAAGATGAAGAACGACAGCGCGAAGATGCCGAAGGTAATCCACGTCTTGCTGACCATCGTGCCGATGAGGCTCGATGGGGCAGGGGCCTGTCCGCGCTTCAGATAGTGGGTGATGCCTATAATGATGAAAGGCAGCGTAAAGTAAAGCAGATAGAAGGCCGAATTGCCGGTGATGGAGGTACTGAGGCCAATCAGTATGGCCATACCCATCGTGCAGAGGCCTGCGATGTAGAGCGACAGCCCCACATCTTTTGATACGTCCTTGCGGCTCTGTGCAATCTGCTTGGTGATGATTTCCAGACTGCGCTCGGCAGTCAAATTCATGTTTTCTTCCATTGTTGTTTTCGTTTGATGATTAAAAGAAATGTTGTTGAACTCTCTTTTGTGCCCCGTCCTTCCTCCTGCAGAAAGGTCGGACAAGGCACGATTCATCCGGATTGCGCTGCAAAGATAAACAAGTTTATGGCATAAACCAAATTATTTCGTGAATTTCTTACGTATGAAAGCTATTTTTAACATTTCTGACACTTTGTTTGGGAATCTCAGAAAGTTTTCGTAACTTTGCTGCCACCAAATACATATATAAAAAGAGACTTATGAAAGAACTAAAAGGAACGAAGACCGAGCAGAACCTCAAGGAGGCTTTTGCAGGCGAGAGTATGGCAAGGAACAAATACACGTATTTTGCTTCGCGCGCCAAGAAGGACGGCTACGTGCAGATTGCCGCTATCTTTGAGGAGACTGCTGCTAACGAGAAGGAGCACGCCAAGATGTGGTATAAGTACCTGAATGGCGGTAGTGTGAGTGATACGAAGACGAACCTGGCAGATGCTGCCAATGGTGAGAACTTCGAGTGGACAGATATGTATGCACGTATGGCCAAGGAGGCTCGTGAAGAGGGGTTTGACGAGATTGCCGAGAAGTTCGAACTGGTGGGCGCCATCGAGAAGCATCATGAGGAGCGCTATCGCAAGTTGCTGAAGAATATCGAGGATGCAGTGGTCTTTTCTCGCGAGGGCGATGTCATCTGGCAGTGCAGCAACTGCGGGCACATTGTCATCGGCAAGAAGGCGCCTGAGGTGTGTCCAGTATGTGATCATCCGCAGAGCTACTTTCAGATTAAGGCGGAAAACTATTAAGAATTCTAACTTGCGAAAGTTGAGCGGATAACTGATAATTGATAATTGATAATTGATAATTGACAATTGAAAATTGACAATTGAAAATGACAGCCAAGGAAATCATCGCGTACATGGAGTCGCAGCAGAATGAGGAGCAGCGACGGGTGCTCATGGGGTTCTTCAAGACGGGACCTGGCGAGTATGGTGAGGGCGACGAGTTCTTGGGGCTGAAGGTGCCGCAGACCAGGGAGGTGGTACGTGCTGCTTGGAAGAACTTTCCGTTGAGCGAGGTGCCAGAATTGTTGATGAACCGTTGGCATGAGGTGAGACTCTGTGGGCTGCTAATACTCGTCGCGAGATTCGAGAAACTGGCCACCAAACGACTGGAGCACGATGAGTCTGCCATAAGAGGCCGCGACGAAATCCTCACGCTGTATCTTCAATACGCGGAGCAGGCGAATAACTGGGACTTGGTAGACCTCTCCGTGCCCAAGATTCTGGGTCATTGGCTGTTGCTGCCCTCATCGTTGGGAGACAGGGAGTATAAACTAAAAGTTCTTGATGACTTCGCTGCCAGCGATTGTTTGTGGAAGCAGCGTATGAGCATCGTCTGCTCGTGGAAAACGTCGCAGATGGGTGACCCGTCTTGGTGCCTTCGCTATGCAGAGATCCACCTGCATCATCCTCACGACCTGATGCACAAAGCTGTAGGCTGGATGCTTCGTGAGATGGGCAAGCGCTGTTCTATGGACTTGTTGAGAGACTTCCTGTGCCAGCACGCCCACGAGATGCCTCGCACCATGCTGCGCTACGCCATCGAAAAGATGTCGGAGCAGGAACGACAATATTGGATGAAACGATGATGACCTTTTATGAGAGACATAGAGATACACAGCTGTCCGGAGTTGATGGACTTCATCCAGGAGGTGGGCTTCCTGCCGCTGCTGGATAGTGGCATTCGCGGTTATTCGGCTGAGGATATAGTTGACGAGGACTGTCGCTATGTGGTGTTCGATGATGGCGGCTGGGACTGGCCGTTGTGGAAGTGGAAAGGGCCCATCGTTACCGAGGGGCGCTGCGTCTATGGCAAGTTCTTTGCCGGCAAGGCTGGGTTCGTGAGCAAGGAGTGGTGGCCCGACCTATGCAATTATCGTCGCGCTTCGAGACCTGCGCCTGCCGAGGGCAGTATCGAAGAGGCTATCCTGCTGACCTTGGCGGAACATGGCAGTCTGATAACGCGTGAACTGCGGGCAGCCTGTGGCTTTGACGGGCCCAAGATGCGCAGCAAGTTCGACGGCTACGTGACGCGCCTGCAGATGGCCTGTCGCATTGTGACCGAGGACTTCGTGTATCCCACCGACAAGCACGGGCGTGAATATGGCTGGGGCTGGTCACTATTGACGACGCCTGAGCAGCTATTGGGGCGCGAGATGTGCCAGTGCGAGCGCACGCCTCAGGAGTCGTTCGACCGGATGTTTGAGCACCTGAGCAAGCTGTTGCCCGAGGCTATGGCGAAGCAGATTACGAAGCTGATAAAGTGAGTGGTTATATGCGTGACTATCCCAGTCAGATGTCGCCAGCGTCAGCTCTTGGAGGAAGAGGGCATTTGCTTCAAGGCCAATGGACACGTGGATATGGCGCAATATCTTTGGAAACCGGCAATTGAACTCTAACCTTTCTGGTGGCCTGTTCGGGAAAAACAGAAAAAAAAGGTGTAAAGTTTTCCTGACCGACAGAATCTTTGTACCTTTGCACCCCAAAACAGAAAAAGCAGATTTATGGTAGTTTGCATTGCAGAGAAACCCAGCGTGGCCAAGGACATAGCCCGGATACTGGGAGCCACGGCATCGCGCGACGGCTATATGGAGGGCAACGGCTATCAGGTGACGTGGACCTTTGGCCACCTGTGCGAGTTGAAGATGCCCGAGGACTACACCCCCCTGTGGCGGGCGTGGGCCTTGTCGTCGTTGCCTATGATACCGCCCCGCTTTGGCATCCGCCTGAAGGAGGATCAGGGCGTGAAGAAGCAGTTTGCCGTCATTGAGCGGCTGATGCAGCAGGCCGACGGCATCATCAACTGTGGCGACGCTGGGCAGGAGGGAGAGCTCATCCAGCGCTGGGTCATGCAAAAGGCCCAGCCCACCTGTCCTGTGAAGCGCCTCTGGATTTCGTCGATGACCGACGAGGCCATCCGCGAGGGTTTCCAGAACCTGAAGGACCAGTCGGAATATCAGTCGCTCTACATGGCCGGTCTCAGCCGTGCCGTTGGCGACTGGCTCCTGGGCATCAATGCTACGCGGCTCTACACCATCAAGTACGGTCAGAACCATCAGGTGCTCAGTATCGGCCGGGTGCAGACACCTACGCTTGCTCTTATCGTCAGCAGGCAGAAGGAAATAGACAACTTCCGTCCCGAGCCTTACTGGGTGCTGGCCACCGTCTATCGCGACACAACGTTTACCGCCACCAAGGGCCGCTTCACCTCGAAGGAAGAGGGCGAGCGTGCCTTTGCCACCATCGAGGGAAAGCCCTTCACCGTGACCGATGTGCAAAAGAAAAACGACAAGGAGACCCCGCCGTCGCTCTACGACCTTACCTCGCTGCAGGTAGACTGCAACAAGAAGTTCGGCTATTCCGCCGAACACACGCTGAACCTGATACAGCAGCTCTACGAGATGAAGCTTACCACCTATCCACGTGTCGATACGACCTTCCTCTCCGACGATGTCTACCCCAAGTGCCCGCAAATCATGAACGGTCTGTTTCAGACGCGCTTCTCGGGTGTTGCTCCCTATGCCGAACTGGTGAAACCGCTGGGAGGCAAGCCGCTGACTAAGTCAAAGAAGGTGTTCGACTCGTCGAAGGTCACTGACCACCATGCCATCATCCCCACGGGCGTTCCCCCTCAGGGGCTCACTGATATGCAGCGCCGTGTCTACGACCTCATAGCCCGCCGCTTCATCGCCGTGTTCTATCCCGACTGCAAGTATGCCCAGACCACCGTGATGGGCGAGGCCGGAGGAGTCGAGTTCAAGGTCACAGGCCGCACCATCCTGGACCAGGGCTGGCGTGCCGTCTATGTGAAGGACGTGAAGGACGCTGATGACGAGGAGCGGAAACCCGACGAGGAAGAGCGCACGCTGCCCGTGTTCCAGAAGGGAGAGAGCGGTCCGCACGTACCGACGCTGACCGAGAAGATGACAACCCCGCCGAAATACTACACCGAGGCCACCTTGCTCCGGGCCATGGAGACCGCCGGCCGACTGGTCGAAGACGAGGAACTGCGACGGGCCATGAAGGAGAACGGCATAGGTAGGCCTTCCACACGTGCCGCCATCATTGAAACCCTGTTCAAGCGACATTATATAAGAAAGGAACGCAAGAACCTGGTGGCCACCCCCACGGGGATGGAACTCATCGACATTATTCATGAGGAACTGCTCAAGAGTGCCGAGCTGACTGGCATCTGGGAGAAGAAGCTGCGCGACATCGAGGCCAAGAAGTACGATGCACAACAGTTCATCGAGGAGCTTAAGACGCAGGTGGGCGACATTGTGCGACAGGTCATCAGCGACCAGACCAACCGCCGTGTGGCCGTGACCACCGATGAAGACCTGAAGAAGAAAAACAGCCGAAAGTCCAAGCCGAAGCCCGAGGAGCCTACAGCTCCCGCCGATGCGTTGGTGGGCAAGCCGTGTCCGCTGTGCGGTCAGGGCACCATTATCCGTGGTAAGACCGCCTATGGCTGTTCGCGTTGGAAGGAAGGCTGCTCCTGGCGCCAACCGTTCGTTGCCGGTGGTGCGTCATAGCCAATTGCATTCATTCCCGTTTTGCTCTCAATGGTTCATTGTTTTGCAGTAAAATGCTGAATAGCGGGGCAGGGAATACAATAATTCGGAGTCGGGCACGTTATATAATGGTATGCAACGAGTATTCACCTTATTATATATAGTAGCGGTGGTCATGGCGCTTGCCTCGTGCGGTGCCGACACGGCGATGAAGAAGGGCGACAAGTTTTTCGCACTGGGTGAATATTTCGATGCAGCCACACAGTACAAGAAGGCTTATTCGCAGACAGCGGCCAAGGACAGGCCGCTGCGCGGTCAGCGTGCGCTGAAGATGGGCGACTGCTATGAGCGCATCAACTACACGCAGCGGGCCATTGCTGCCTACAACAATGCCGTGCGCTACAAGCAGGCGAACGCCATGGTGTTGCTGCGCCTGGGGCAGATGCAGCTGAAGAACGGACAGTACAAGGATGCTGAGAAGACGTTCCTGGCCCTGCAGGACAGCATTGCGCTGATGGACGAGCGCATGGCTGAGGAGGCTGGGGACTCGGCGAAGGCCGTCACCGATCTGCCCATGCTGCGCTATCTGACGCGCACGGGGCTGCAGTCGGCACGCATGGCTCCGACATGGAAGAAGGAGGCGGCGCTGTCGGGCTATACGGTGAAGAAACAGGACGTGTTTAATTCGCGCCGTGCAGAGTATTCGCCCATGCTTGCCGGCGAGGACTATGACCAGCTGTACTTCACCTCGACACGTAACCAGGCACAGGGCGACGAACTGAGCGGCATCACTGGTACGAAGCCTGCTGACATCTTCGTGTCCATGAAGGACGACAAAGGCAAGTGGCTGAAGCCGGAGCCTGCCGGCGGCGAGCTGAACAGCGAGCTGGACGAGGGTGCCTGCACGTTCTCGACCGACGGGAAGACGATGTATCTGACGGTGTGCAAGACGGATCCGAACTATCCGCGCTATGCACAGATAGCCACAAGCGCGCGCAGCGATGCCTCGTGGGGCAAGACGCAGGTGGTGGAGATCAGTAGGGACACGCTGTCGCTGTTTGCCCATCCGGCGGTGTCGCCCGACGGGTTGTGGCTCTACTTTGTGAGCAACATGCCCGGCGGCATGGGTGGTCTGGACATCTGGCGCGCACAGCTCACCACGAGTGGGATAGCCGCAGTAGAGAACCTGGGCGAGCCCGTCAATACGCCCGGCGACGAGATGTTTCCCACGTTCCGGCCCAACGGCGACCTGTACTTCTCGTCGAACGGTCACCCGGGCATGGGCGGTCTGGACATCTACTTGGCAAAGCCTGTGGACTCCGTGCTGGTAGCTACGGCAGCGCAGCAGACGGAGCAGGGCTATGTGCTGGAGCATCCGGGCTTTCCGCTGAACTCGGCGGGTGATGACTTCGGCATGACCTTCGAAGGGATGCATAACCGGGGATACTTCTGCTCGAACCGCGGCGACGCTCGCGGATGGGATCACATCTTCTCGTTTGAGAAGCACGAGGTGGTGCAGACCGTGAAGGGATGGGTGTACGAACAGGACGGCTATGAATTGCCCAGCGGGCAGGTCTACATGGTGGGCAACGACGGCACCAACCTGAAACTGAACGTGAAGGGCGACGGCTCGTTTGAGCAAGAAATCAAACCGGGTGTGGACTACGTGTTCCTGGGAACCTGCAAGGGCTACCTGAACCACACGGAACAGCTCCGTGTAGAGCCTGTGCTGGAGTCGCAGGAGTATGTGCTGCAGTTCCCCCTGGCCAATATCTCGGCACCGGTACTGATAGAAAACATTTTCTACGACTTCGACAAGGCCACGCTGCGCCCGGAGTCGGCTACGGCACTCGATGAGCTGGTGAAACTGCTCAACGAGAACCCGAACGTGACGATAGAACTGTCGGCCCATACGGATTATCGCGGCTCGGCAGCCTACAACAAGAACCTTTCGCAACGACGTGCGGAGAGCGTGGTGAACTACCTCATTGAACATGGCATCGCTGCCGACAGGCTCACCCCCGTGGGCTACGGCAAGGAGAAACCGAAGATTGTGAAGCGCAAGCTTACGGAGAAGTACCCGTGGCTGAAAGAGGGCGACGTGCTCAGCGAGGAGTTCGTGACGGCGCTGAAGGACGAGGAACGGCAGGAAACGTGCAACCAGCTGAACCGGCGAACGGAGTTTGTGGTGCTGAGGACAACGTACGGGCTTTTTTCAGGAAAGTAATTGAAAAATGGTAAAAAACCAATGTGACCTATGGGCCTTATATGGCCTATGGGCAGATTAGTCGTCGCTCATGTCGGCAACCATCTTGCGGTATTGGCTGTAAATGCGCTGACGCGAGATGTAGCCCTCAAGATGGTTGTCGCGGTCAACGACGGGAAGCCAGCTGGCGTGGGTGCGCTCGAAAATGCGCATGACTTCGGCCATGGGCTGCTGACTGTTGAGCAGGGCGGCGGGCTCCTCCATGAGCTGCGATGCTGTGAAATGGTTGTAGAGCTCGGTGCGGAACACCACATTGCGGATTTTGGTGATGTCGACCTCGCCCAGCAGGTTGCCGGCGGCATCGGTGACGGGAAGCACGCTGCTGCGTGACTGGCTGATCTTATGCACCATCTGGCCCAGTTCCATGTCGGGCGGCACGGCCTGGTAGTCGCGCTCCAGACAGGATTCGAGCTGCATGAGTGTGAGCACGGCATGGTCGGTATGGTGGGTGATGAGCAGTCCCTCACGTGCCAGCCGCGAGCCGTAGATGCTGTGTGGCTCGAAGATGATGATGGTGAGATAGGATGACACGCTGACAATCATGAGCGGCAGAAACAGGTCATAGCCGCCCGTGAGCTCGGCGATGAGGAAGATGCCGGTGAGTGGAGCGTGCATGACACCCGACATGACCCCCGCCATGCCCATGAGGGCGAAGTTCTTCTCGGGCACGTAGACGCCAATGTCGTAGATGTTCCACAGACGGGAGAACAGGAATCCGGCGAAGCAGCCAATGAACAGGGAGGGTGCGAACGTACCGCCGCAGCCGCCACCGCCGTTGGTGGCCGAGGTGGCGAAGACCTTGGTGAGCAGCACCAGGGCCACGTAAGGAATCAGCATGCTGGCGTTGTCGGCGAAGAGCGAATTGTTGAGGATGTGGTTCCAGTCGGCCTCGGTCTTGCCGTTGAGCAGCAGGTTGATGGAGTTGTAGCCTTCGCCGAAGAGCGACGGGAAGAGGAAGATGAGCAGGCTGAGGATGGCTCCGCCAATGACGAGCTTCACGTGGGGCTTGTCCTTGAAGCGGGCGAAGATGCCCTCGGCGAAGCTCATGGTGCGGATGAAGTAGAGGCTTACCAGTCCGCAGAACACACCCAGAAGCAGGCAGGCGGGAATGCGCTGCACGGTCCACTGGTTGTCTAAGTGAAAGGTGAACAGGGCGGCGTCGCCACTGAGAATATAGGTGAAGCAGGTGGCAGTGACGCAGCTGACCAGTATGGGAAGCAGCGAGGCCATGGTCAGGTCGATCATAAGCACCTCGAGGGTGAAGACCAGTCCGGCGATGGGTGCCTTGAAGATGCCGGCGATGGCGCCGGCGGCTCCACAGCCTATGAGAAGCATGAGCGTGTGGCTGTCGAGCTTGAAAAGCTTGCCGAGGTTGGAGCCAATGGCCGATCCTGTGAGCACGATGGGCGCCTCGGCACCGACGGAGCCGCCGAAGCCGATGGTGATGGCCGAAGCGACGACCGACGACCACGTGTTGTGCGACTTGAGTCGTGAGCGGTTCTGGCTGATGGCGTAGAGAATGCGGGTGATGCCGTGCGAAATGTTGTCCTTGACAATATAGCGCACGAAGAGCGAGGTAAGGTAGATGCCTATGACGGGATAGACGAGATAGAGCCAGTTGGACTTCGACGTGTCGAACGAACTGGTGAGCAGACGTACGATCTCGTTGATGAGCCAATGCAGGGTGAAGGCGGCGATGGCTGCGAACAGTCCGACGAAGAAGGCCAGTATGAGCACAAACATACGCTCGCTGACGTGAGTGGCACGCCAGTCGTTGAGCTGAGATAGCCAGGAAGAGGATGTTGGCCCGCTGTCGGTAGTTGTCATGGTGCTTGTTACGACTTCATGAGATTGCTGAAGAAGTCGTCCAAATCCTTGTCGAGATCCTCCATGATGTCCGGGTCGATGATGACCAGTTCGTCGTCGGCCACATAGAGCTCGGTGACGGGTTCCTTGTCATCGTCCTCGAGCACGAAGGAGTAGGGCTTGATGATCGAGAGCCCGTCGGCCAGGTCCTTCTGCTTCTCGATGGCTCGGCGCAGCGTCTTGGCCACCTCGTCGTAGAAGTCGTCGTCCTTGTTGTCGATCCATTGCTCCACGACGCAGCGAGTGATTTCATTGTCGTCATCGTCGAAGACCATCAACTCGCCAGTTTCCTGCGTCACGCGGATGTGGATGTCGGTCAGAAGACTGGCTTCGTCGTTGGCGGGGAATTTCTCGGAAATCTTTCTGATTACCCGTCCCAGTTGCTGTAGGGTCTGCTCTGTTGGTTTCATGTGTATGAATGATAATGCAGTGCAAAATTACAGATTTTATTTCAGATTATGGGGTGATGAAGCATTTTTTCTTGTCCCAGAGTGTTAAATATGTATAACGCGCGTGGATTAACGAGTGTGCTGCCGTCCCTAATCGCAAATTATGTTGTACCTTTGCATTTGCAAAGTCGAGATGGCAAATAAAGAGAGAAACAACACAATCAGGCATGCGGGCATCATAGACTCGATAGCCGAAGGGCATGTCCGCGTACGCATCATGCAGGCAGCGGCCTGTGCGGGCTGTCAGGTGGCGTCCCGATGCAGTGCTTCAGAGGCCAAGGAGAAGATTGTGGACGTCGTCTCGGACGGGCAGGGCCTGCAGGTGGGTCAGCATGTTGTCGTGACAACGACAACGGGTGTGGCCCGCATGGCCGTGGTGCTGGGCTTCGGCGTGCCGCTGACGTTGCTGGTGGCCGTGGTGTTGGCTGCGAGTCTGGCCGGGTGGCCCGAAGAGGTGGCCGCCCTTGGGGCCATAGCCTCGATTGTGGTGTACTATGCGGGGCTGTGGATCATGAGGGGGCACGTATCAAAGAAGGTGGCTTTCAGGATTGAAGGACTATAGGACAGATAAAACAGATGTGTAAGAAATAAAAAACAAAACTAAAACAAATAACAAAAAACAACGATTTATGAATTTTATTCTGATTGCAGTGATTGTGCTTGGAGCCATCGGACTGATTGCAGCTTTTGTGCTGTATGTCTGTTCCAAGAAATTCGCTGTCTATGAAGATCCGCGCATTGCTCAGGTGAGTGCGCTGCTGCCCGGTGCCAACTGTGGTGGCTGTGGCTTCCCCGGCTGTAGCGGAATGGCCGATGCCCTGGTGAAGGGTGCCGACGCCGGCAGCTTGGAGGGCCTGAACTGTCCTGTGGGCGGTGCCGAGGTGATGGGACCTGTGGCCGACCTGCTGGGTATGGCCATTGCCAATGGCGAGCCGAAGGTAGCCGTGGTTAGATGTAACGGCAGTTGTGAGCACCGGCCCAAGGTGGCCGAGTATGCCGGTCTGCGCACCTGCGCGGCTATGAATGCCTGCGGTGCCGGAGAGACGGCTTGCGGCTTTGGTTGCCTGGGGTGTGGCGACTGTGTGGCAGCCTGCCAGTTCGGTGCCATCGGCATGAACCCCGAGACAGGGCTGCCCGAGGTCGACGAAGAGAAGTGTACGGCTTGCGGTGCCTGCGTGAAGGCTTGTCCGCGCCAGATTATCGAGCTGCGCAAGAAGGGACCGAAGGGCCGTCGTGTGTACGTGTCGTGTGTAAACAAGGACAAGGGCGCCGTGTCGATGAAGGCCTGCAAGGTGAGCTGCATAGGTTGCAGCAAGTGCGTGAAGGAATGCCCGTTCGGCGCCATCACGGTTGAGAACAACTGCTCGTATATTGACCCGGAGAAATGCCGGCTGTGCAAGAAGTGCGTGGCCGTGTGTCCGACAAAGGCCATCGTGGCCGTGAACTTCCCGGCACCGAAGCCCAAACCGGAAAATCCGGAAGCCACGGAGGCTCCGACAAACCAACAGAGAAAGGAGGCACAAGCATGAATGCAAGAACATTCCGCATAGGCGGCATACATCCCGAAGAAAACAAACTGAGCCATGAGGTAGAGACGAAGGTAGCTCCGCTGCCCAAGCAGGCCATCTTCCCCCTGAGCCAGCACATCGGTGCCCCGGCCAAACCCGTGGTGCAGAAGGGCGACAAGGTGAAAGTGGGCACGCTGATTGCCGAGGCAGGTGGATTCGTGTCGGCACCGATATACAGCAGCGTGAGTGGTACGGTGCTGAAGATCGACAGCGCCATCGATGCCACGGGCTATCGTAAGCCCTGTATCATCATTAGTGTGGAAGGCGACGAGTGGGAGGAAAGCATCGACCGCTCGCCGAAGTTGGAACTGGTGAAAGACCATCCTGAGCTGACGCCTGAGGAGATTGTGGGCCGCGTGAAGACCGCCGGCATCACTGGCATGGGCGGTGCAGGATTCCCCACCTTCATCAAGCTGACTCCGCCGCCTACGGCCACGGCCGAGTGTGTCATTATCAATGCCGTGGAGTGCGAGCCTTACATCACCGCCGACTACCGGCTGATGATGGAGAAAGCCGACGAGATCCTGGTGGGCTTGGAGTTGCTGATGAAGGCAGCGAAGGTGACCAAGGGCTACATTGGCATCGAGACCAACAAGCCCAAGGCCATAGAGTTGCTGAGCAAGAAGAGTGCGGAAGTGTTCGGGGAAACCGAATACAGCGTGGAGGTGGTACCGCTGAAGCAGCGCTACCCGCAAGGCGGCGAGAAGCAGCTTGTTGACGCCGTAATCGGTCGCCAGGTGCCTGCGCCGCCGGCTATCCCCGTGAACGTGGGTGCCATTGTGCAGAACGTAGGTACGGCCTTTGCCGTTTACGAAGCCGTGATGAAGCACAAACCCCTATTCGAGCGCTACACCACTGTGACGGGCAAGCGCCTGCAGCACCCCGGCAACTATCTGGTGCGCATGGGTACGCCCATGCAGGACCTCATTGACTTGTGTGGCGGCATGCCCGAAGGCGACTGCAAGCTGCTGGCTGGTGGCCCGATGATGGGCAAGGCACTGACCAGCACGGAGGTGCCTGTGTGCAAGGGAACGAACTCGGTGACTCTTCTCAGCGGCGATGACGCCCGCAGAAAGGAGCCGCAGCCCTGCATACGCTGTGCAAAGTGCGTGGGAGCATGTCCCATGGGCCTGGAGCCTTATCTGCTCAGCAAGCTGAGCGAGCTGAAGAACTGGGAGCGTGCCGAGCACGAGGACATCGTCAGCTGCATAGAGTGCGGTTCGTGCCAGTTCACCTGTCCCGCCCACCGGCCGCTGCTCGACTACATTCGTCAGGGCAAGCAAACCGTCATGGGCATCATCAGGAGCCGGAAGTAATGGGAATATAACAATTATTAGCGTATATAGTATGACTGAAACAGATAATATAACAAAACAGCCCCTCGCACAGAGGGGCGTGGGGAGGAAGGGGCTTATCGTCTCGCTGTCCCCGCACGCCCACGGCACCGACTCGGTGGAGCGCAACATGTACGGCGTCATGCTGGCCCTTGTGCCCGCACTGCTCGTGTCGCTGTTCTACTTTGGCCTGGGCTCAGCCATCGTCTGTCTGACGAGCGTGGTGGCCTGCGTCTTCTTTGAGTGGTCCATCAACAAGTATCTGCTGAAGAACCCGCGCAACACCGTGCTCGACGGCTCGGCTGCGCTGACGGGCCTGTTGCTCGGCATGAACCTGCCCAGTAACCTGCCCATTTGGATCATCATCATCGGCGCATTGTTTGCCATCGGTGTGGCCAAGATGACCTTCGGCGGACTGGGCAACAATATTTTCAATCCCGCACTGGTGGGACGCTGTGCACTGCTGGTGGCCTTCCCGGCGCAGATGACATCGTGGCCCGTGCCCGGCCATCTGCTCGACTACACCGATGCCACCACGGGCGCCACGCCGCTGGCACTGATGAAAGAGGCCATCAAGAGCGGCGACGTAAGCGTGCTGGACCAGCTGCCCGATGCCTTCTCGTTGCTTCTTGGTGACCACTCGCTTGGTGGCGGTGCCGGCACCATCGGTGAAATTTGCGGTCTGGCCCTGCTGGCCGGCTTCGCGTTCATGCTCTGGCGCAAGATTATCACCTGGCACATTCCTGTGAGCATCGTGGGTACGGTGTTCGCTTTCAGTGCCATCATGCACCTCGTCAACCCCATCTATGCCGACCCCACCACGGTGATTCTCTCGGGCGGTCTGCTGCTTGGTGCCATCTTCATGGCTACGGACTATGTGACCTCGCCCATGACCCCGAAAGGACAGCTGATCTATGGCGTGTGCATCGGTCTGCTCACAGTGGTCATCCGCAACTGGGGTGCCTATCCCGAGGGCATGTCGTTTGCTATCCTGATCATGAACGCATTTACGCCGCTAATCAATAATTACGTGAAGCCCGTGAGGTTTGGAGAAGTTGTAAAGAAGTAAGGAGGGAAGACAAGGTTATGAAAAAGTTAGAATCATCATTGACTAACATGCTGCTGGTGCTTACGGGCGTGGCAGTTGTCATGGGAGCCGTGCTGGCTTTTGTGAACAACCTAACGAGCGGTCCCATCAGCGAGCAGAAAGAGAAGGCACTGGCCGACGGCATCAAGGCCGTTCTCGCCTGTGACGACTTGGTTGTCACGCAAACGGACACCGTGAAACAGAACGATGCTAAGGGGCGTGAGCTTACCTATATAATATATAGTACGCGCGATGCGCAGGGGCAAGACCTGGGTGCAGCCGTGGAAAGCACCACCGGCGGCTTCGGCGGTCCGCTGAAAGTGCTTGTGGGCTTTGACACCGAAGGTAAGATCCTGGGCTATACGCTCTTGGAGCACACCGAGACACCGGGACTCGGCGCCAAGGCCGACAAGTGGTTCCAGAAGGGAGAGAAGGGCGACATTATCGGCAAGACACCTAACGAGCCGCTGACCGTGAGCAAGGACGGTGGACAGGTGGACGCCATTACTGCCTCAACCATTACCAGCCGTGCCTTCCTGCTGGCCGTGAACAATGCCTACAACGCCTACAAGAACACACCTGTGGACGGCGAGACGGGAGCAACGAAACAATAAACTTTGTTGGAAAAAGAAAAAACAGACATGAGTTATTTAAGTATTATAAAGAATGGCATCGTCAAGGAAAACCCAACGTTCGTCCTGATGCTCGGCATGTGTCCTACGCTGGCCACCACGACCTCGGCCTTGAACGGCTTGTCGATGGGACTGGCCACCATGGCAGTGCTTATCTGCACCAACTTCGTGATTTCACTGCTGAAGAACGTCACCCCTGACAAAGTGCGCATACCGGTGTTTATCGTGGTCATCGCCGCCTTTGTTACCATCCTGCAGATGGTCATCAAGGCGTGGCTGCCTGAGGTGGACGCCGCGCTGGGACTGTTCATCCCGCTGATAGTGGTGAACTGCATTATTTTGGGCCGTGCGGAGGCCTTTGCCGCCAAGCAGAGCCCCGTGGCCTCGCTGTTCGACGGCATAGGCATCGGACTGGGCTTCACCCTTGGACTGACCCTGCTGGGCATCTTCCGTGAACTGCTTGGCTCGGGTTCCGTGTTCGGCTTCACGCTGATGCCCGAGACTTGCAACATTTTGCTCTTCGTGCTGCCTCCGGGTGCGTTCATCACCCTGGGATACCTCATCGCAATAGTGAATAAGTTGCGCTGCAATTCGTAAAAACGCATTATTGTCATAACGTAATAACGAATACAATGGAATACATTTTGATATTCATATCGGCCATCTTTGTCAACAATATCGTGTTGGCACAGTTCCTTGGCATCTGCCCGTTCCTGGGTGTTTCGAAGAAAATCGACACTTCGTTGGGCATGTCGGCCGCAGTGGCCTTTGTCATGACCTTGGCAACGGTGGTCACGTGGTTAGTGCAGCGGTTCGTGCTCGATCCCAACGGGCTGGGCTACCTGCAGACCATAGCCTTCATTCTGGTTATTGCCTCGCTGGTGCAGATGGTTGAGATTATGCTGAAGAAAGTGTCGCCGGCACTTTATCAGGCCTTGGGCATCTTCCTGCCGCTTATCACCACCAACTGTGCCGTGCTCGGCGTGGCCATCCTCGTCATTCAGAAAGATTTCAACCTGCTGCAGAGTGTGGTCTATGCCTTCTCGACGGCCATAGGCTTCGGACTGGCCATGACGGTCTTTGCCGGCATGCGCGAGCAGCTTGAGCTGGTGAAGATTCCGAAGGGCATGCAGGGCATGGCCATTGTGCTGGTCTCTGCCGGTCTGCTCAGTCTAGCCTTCATGGGTTTCTCGGGCGTTGACGGCGGACTTAGGACTTTGTTTGGACTAGAGTAGGACCATAGCACAACGAGGGATGATGGACTACCAGTCGGTCATAGACAAATACTACACTGCAGACGACGAGCTTCGACGGCTGTTGCTCTTGCACAGCAGGCAGGTAGCCGATCGTAGCCTGCTTCTGGCCGGGCGCCATCCGGAGCTGCCAATCGATAAGACGTTCCTGCTTGAGGCTGCCATGCTGCATGACATAGGCATACGCTGGTGTCATGCGCCGGGCATCTTCTGCTTTGGCGATGAGCCTTACATTCGCCATGGCCTGATCGGCGGGAAGTTGTTGCGCAGCGAAGGACTGGAACGTCATGCCAGGGTGTGCGAGCGCCATACGGGAACGGGCATCACCCGCGAGCAGATTGAACTACAGGGATTGCCGCTGCCATTAGACGGTGACTATGAGCCCGTAACGGTAGAGGAGCAGTTGGTGTGCTATGCCGACAAGTTCTTCTCGAAGTCGCATCCCGACCGGGTGCTTACCGTTGAGCAGGCTGCACAGAGCCTGGCCAAGTTCGGACAGGCTGGTGTGGAGAAGTTCATGAAGTGGGCTAAAATGTTCGAGTGACAATGCTGAGGGCTGGTGTGATTTCTCTTCTTCTGGTGACTGCAGGCATTGGGGCCTATGGGTCAGGGACTGATGGGGTCAATGAGACCTGTGAGTCCAACAAGACCAATGGGGCTGGTGCTGAATATCGGGTGGGGGGACAGGTGTCGGCTTCGGCAGGCGACCGTGAGCCCCTCTGGCTGAATGCCAACCGCTATGGACTGAGTTCGCTCAAACGTGCCAACGGCTATGTGCGTGCGGGAATCTTCCGCGATATTACGAACGACACGCTATGCAAGTGGCGCTATGGCTATGGGGCCGATGTGGCTGTGGCTGCAGGCTTCACCAGTAGCGTGGTGGTGCAGCAGGCATACGCCGAAGGACAGTGGCAGTTCATCCGCCTGACAGCCGGAAGCAAAGAATATCCGCTTGAGCTGAAAAACCAGGAGCTGAGCTCGGGCTCCCAAGCTCTGGGCGTGAATGCCAGACCTGTTCCGCAGCTGAGGCTGTCTATGCCAGACTATGTGGCTATACCCTATACGCGCGGCTGGTTAGCGTTCAAGTGTCACGGAGCTTACGGCAAGATGACCGACGACAGCTGGCAGCGCGACTTCACCCAGTGTAGGAAGGCCTACACCGAGGGGGTGCTCTATCACTCCAAGGCTGGCTATGTGCGCATAGGCCCGGGACGCATCAACTTTGAACTGGGCTTAGAGATGGGATGCCTGTTTGGCGGCAAGGCTCACTGGTTCAATGGCACCAACGAGCGGGTGATTGAGAACGAGACAGGCTTCTCGGCTTACCTGCATGCGCTGACAGCGGGGGGATCCGACGTGACCGACGGCGACTATAAGAACAGCGAGGGTAACCACGTGGGTAACTGGACCGCCCGTCTCAATATAGACCGTGACAGCTGGCGGCTTGGACTCTATGTCGATCAGATGTTTGAAGACAACTCCATGATGGTGCATATAGCCTACAACGGATGGGGAGAGGGCGAGACCGCCTTTCAGCATACCCGCTCGCGCTATTTCGTCTATGATTTCAAGGATGGCTTGTTGGGGGTTGAGCTACAGTTGAAGAAGTGTCGCTTGTTGAGCGACATCGTGGTGGAGTTCCTGACGTCGAAATACCAGGGTGGTCCCGTCTATCATGACATTACCACGAATATCGGAGAGCATATTACCGGCCGGGACAACTACTACAACCACCATTTATTCAATTGTTGGCAGCATTGGGGACAGGTGATGGGCAATCCGCTCTACCGGTCGCCGCTCTATAACGACGATGGTAAAATCTCCGTATACAACAACCGCTTCACGGCTTGGCATGCAGGTATCAGCGGCAATCCATCGGAGCGATGGCACTACCGGTTGCTGGCTACCTGGCAGCGAGGCTACGGCACATACAACCGGCTCTTGCTGGACAAGCCTGTCAATGTGAGCCTGCTGGCTGAAGCCACGTATGGCTTTGCCGGGCATTCGTCCCTCGGCGGATGGCATGTGAAGGCGGCCTTCGGACTGGACTGGGGAGGCATTTATGGAAAGAATGCCGGACTGCAGCTCTCGGTGGTAAAGACTGGTCGGGTGAAGTGGGGTAATCATGAAAACAAACGGAAATGACGATGACGAAGCATAAGTACCTGACTACAGTGGTGCTGGCCTTGATGACGCTAACGGCCTGCGACATAGAGACTTCTGACAACGGAGATCTGGACGGATTCTGGCTGCTTTCAACGGTGGACACGATAGGCACGGGTGGTAGGGCAATGGTGGAAGAATCCGTTCTGACGTGGTCGTTCCAAGGGCGTATCCTTGAACTGCGCCAGCCCGGTAAAGGGATTGCCAAAAACATCATCTGCCAGTTCAGTCATGAAGGCGACTCGCTGCACATAACTCATCCCTACGTGTTAGACCGCAGTAAGCAAGATGTGATGATTGATCAGCCGGAGTTGCTGCGCCCCTATGGTATAGGCCACACCGATGAACATTACAGGGTGTTGGGATTGGATGGCGGGAGCATGACCCTGAGGAATGAAGAAATAGTGTTGAAGTTCAGAAAGTTCTGACGTGCTTGTGGATAGGGTGCAGATGAAAACAATAAACGCACTCTATTAGAATTTTTTCCCGAAGGCAATATTGACAAAAGTAAGGAAGAGAATCTTGATGTCGAACCACCAGGAACGGTGCTCCAGATAGTAAAGGTCGAGCTCCAGCCGGCGCAGCATCTTTTCCATGGTGTCGGTATAGCCGTTGTAGAGCGTGGCGTAGGAAGTGACGCCGGGACGAATCTGATAGAGATAGACATAGCGGTGGTCGCGCTCCATGATCTGCTTGATGTAGTATTCGCGCTCTGGGCGGGGACCGATGAAGGCCATGTCGCCTTTGAATACGTTCCACAGCTGAGGCAGTTCGTCTAAGTGGTGCTCGCGGAGGAATTTCCCAATTTTCGTCATGCGCGTCTCGTTCTCATGCTGGAAGAGGGCCGGGCCGTCTTTCTCGGCATCGACCTTCATGGAACGGAACTTATAGATGTTGAAAGGACGGCCAAAGCGACCGATGCGCTGCTGCTTGAAGATGGCAGGGCCACCGTCCTCACGTTTTACGAGGATGTAGCAGATTAGAAACAACGGCGAGAACACTATTAGGCTGATACCTGCAGCAAAGAAATCGAGAATGCGCTTTACGTTGCGCTCTATCTCGTTCATGCCGTCGAGTACGTATCCGTTTTCAAGTTTCGTCATAGATTCTGTTTTTCCTTTTATAATATTAACGTGCTTTTGCAAACAATATTATATAAGGAAGAAAAAATAGTTGCATCTTTTTGTTGAGACTTTGTTTCCTATAAAGCGGGGCGTTTTACTATGTGGTTTGCATGGGGCGGCAAGTGATACGCAAGTAACGCTTGTAGATCCAGGTGCGCAGCGAGTTGGGCATGATCCTGATGCCACAGCGCAGGATGATGTTCTTGGTCATGCGCCAGGTGGTGATGTAGCCAATGTCTCTGATTTTCTTCTGGAAGTCAATCTCATGGCGTGCATACTGTTGGCCGCCGCGCCGTTTCATCATGGCCGATGAGCGGCGGAACAGCAACAGCGGTTCCTGAATGTTATGGAAACGATGGTTGGCTTGCAGCATTCTGGCCCAGAGAAAATAGTCCTCGAACAGGGGGGCGGGCTGATAGCTGCCCACTGCTTCGACGGCATGCTTGCGGAACATCACGGCGGGGTGGTTGATGGGGTTGCGTGTCTTGCCGAACTCGTAGATTTCGTCGTGCTGTTCTGGCAGACTTCTGATGGACACTTTGTTGGAGGGGACGTCAACGAACTCCGTAATCCATGCGCTTAACACATCAATGTCGGGATGATCGTTCAGGAAATTCCATTGTTTCTCAAAGCGGTCGGGCAGGCAGATGTCATCGGTATCCATGCGGGCAATGATGTCGTAGTGGCAGGCTTCCAGTCCTTTGTTCAGGGCAATGCCCAGACCGCAGTTCTTTTCCAATGGCACCCTGATGATATTGTTAAAGCGCTGGCATTCCTCTTCTATGGCAGCATAGAGCTCCTCGGTGAGCTGACCGTCCTCCACAAGGATAATCTCGGTGGGAGGCAAGGTCTGCTGAAGAATGCTGTCGAAGCATTCCTTCAGATATGCTGCTTTCTCATGTTTATAGACAGAGATAAGGATTGAGAATTGTTTCATTCTGCAAAGGTAGTCAAAAAAACGATACCAGCAAAATTATGCCGTGAGTTTTCGGCAATTACGGCTAATAAGCAATGGCATTGATGTTAATTCGTACTAAAAAACACGGGAACAGAGAAAAAAGTTATACCTTTGCACCATAATTGTAAAAAAAGAGATGAAGACCGTTTTTACAGTCGGTGTTTACGACTTGCTGCATATAGGACATGTCCAATTATTCAGAAGAGCCCGTGCATTGGGCGACCGGCTTATTGTAGCCGTGCAGGATTCGTCTGTGGTAGAGAAGTACAAGCCCGATGCCCATCTGATTTATTCTACCGAGGAGCGTATGTTCATGGTGAAATCAATCAGGTTTGTCGATGATGTGGTGTCTTATTCCGGCGTTGACGACATTGTGAAGACGGTGGATTTCGATGTCTTCGTCGTTGGCCCTGACCAAAAGCATGACGGCTTCCAGCGAGCCATGGCCTGGTGTCGTGAGCATGGACGGCAGGTGGTAGAACTGCCGCGAACGGAAGGTGTGTCCTCCAGTTGGCTGAAAGAGCAAATAAAGAATATGTAGTTGTCCCAGTCCCAGTGTTTCAGTGACCAGGGCGGCATTTTTTTAGTATTTCAGCGTGATGGAGTCGCGTCTTGCCCCGTCTTCTGTAAGCGTTGCCCCCAGTCTTTTTATTTTGATCTCCCTGTTTTTGAAGTTGATGGTGTTGTAGTTGATGACATAGCTCTGCTCACCTTTGAACGTCTTTGCCAGGTCGTCGTAGTTGGGATTGCCCTTTCCCAGTCCGCCATAAGCTACGAGCATTTGCAACTGACTGGGGTATGCCGGCAGCTGTTCCACGAGATCCCAGTGCAGGTGACCTCCACAATAGCCGATGAAGTTGTCGTGTGGCTTGTCGAAATGTGTGGTAACGTACAGATAGGATTTTGCCATGCCATTGGGGAAACTGACGTTTTCAAGGTTCTCTCCCGTGGTATAGGCATTGACGATAGATGGAATCATCAGCGGGTCGGTGTTCCAGTGGTAATCGTAGGAGTTGTCGTAATTGCAGGCTAGTTTAGAGATGAATGTGTCCTGATGGGCCGTGTCGCGGCTGCCTTTGTCCTTGTTTCCGAAGCCGCAATGCATCTGAATGATGATGCCGTCGACATAGGCCGATTTTTCAAGTACACGGCACAGCCAGTTTATCTGCTGCTGGGTATAGGCCATGCCCTCGTCCCAGTGGCGTTCCAGTCGGTTGATCTCGTATTGGTCCAGGCAGATGACGCGCAGTGTATGCAGTCCATGAGTGAAATCGGTGTAATAGTAGCATGCCGAGTCGTTGTCGAAGTACAGGTCATCGTTCTCTAAGGCATCGATGACCTCATTGCGGAAGCCCTGTTGGCCTTGACACTGGTAGGCATCGTGATTGCCCGGAACGGGGAGCACGGGCTTGGTGGCCTGTTGCATGACGGCAATCATCTCCTGGTTGGCCATGAGGTCGCCCGACATGAGTGCGAACATGCAAGGCGTGTTGTTGAGGATGGTGACCATCTTCTCGACGGTGACGTTGCTCCCATGCGGGTCGCTGATGTGCATGAAAGCCATTTCGTCAGAGCCAAGGGGCTGTTGGCGGCTGATGAATTGTCGGATATTATAGACATCGTCTTGCTTTCCGCAGCCCGTCATGACCGACAGGCAGATGAAGGTAATGATGAATAGTAGGCTTTTGTTGGTCATTGGTAAGTAGATGGTTTGGGTGGTTTGCATCAATAGGGACCAAAGTCGATATCCTGCATGTGCTGGCAGCGTTGCTGTTCTATGGGTGGCAGTTGCATATAGTTGCCAAACACGGTGCCAAGATACTCGTCATAGTGCGTCGGCATGGGAAAACTGGTATCTTCGAAGCTGACGTATGCGGTTGGCTTTATGGCTTCTCGCCTTACAATACAATTGGGGTAGCGCGTCTTTTGGGTAAACAGTCCGTAGTACGCTGTTTCACGGCTGTTGTACTTCGTCTGTTGGCGCATCAGAAAATTGCGAATGCATGCCCATCTCTGGGGAAATGATAGGACAATGAGCATTTTCTTAGCCAGTGATGCATTCTCGTGCGGACGCTTTCCTATCTGGTAGCAGATAATATATTTTGCACATGCGTACTGCCACAAGCGCCCCCACTTGGTGGGTGCAGCATGGTCTATGCGGAATATGTCGATATAGATGCCTTTGTGTTCTTCTGTATCGGCAAAGGCTCCAGGCTCCTCCATGCGTGTGTTGAGCAGTCGCAGCTTGGTGGTGTCCATGGGCCATGCTGCCGATGGTCCCACCTGCAGGTAGTATTTGCTGGTGTCAAGCTGTGTGCTACACACTTCTATAAAGTGGTAGTAGTTGGACGGTGTCATCTCGATGTCGAAATCATCGTCCCATGGGATAAAGCCATGATGGCGTATGGCACCAATAGCCGTGCCGCCATTCAGGTGGTATTCTATTCCGTTTCTCCTGCACAGCTCGTCTATGTCCTTAGCCATGCCGAGTAATACTGCTTGCAGATGCTCAAGTTCTGTCATAACTATTCGTTTTGCTGTTCTTCGCGGGTAAACCGCGAAACGCACTCTTTGTATGCCTGTTTGTAGCGTTGCTTGATGTGCGTGGGATTGAAGGCGGCGTTGACCTTATCCATATCGACGGGCTTGCCGATGGTTTGTTCAACCGCCTGTATGAATGCCTCGTAATTGCCGAAGGGGAAGATGCTGACGCCGTTGACACCCTGCAGGTAGTCGGCGATGCGCACCCGGTCGGACAATACTACGGGTACGTTGCGTGTAAGTCCTTCCAGAGCTACGTAGGAGAAAGCTTCGTAGCGCGAGGGAATGACGAGAAGCGAAGCGCGGGCATAGAGCTGGTCCAGCTCGTCGTCGCTGATGTTGATGTGGGCATGGAAGTCGCTGCGTGGCTTCAGCTCGCCGCGTCCCACCAAATGTATGTCGTATTTGCCTTCAGGCAGATGGTATAGGTGTTCAATGCCTTTCACCGTGCCATAGAAGCGCCCCACGAAGAGCACCATGCGGGGATCCTTGGGCTGTGTGGGGTCGTAGGGCGTGGCAGGGCGGAACCAGTGGGGAATCTGTACTACGTTCTTGCAGAAGGAGCGAAAGAAGACCGTGTCCTCATTGTTGATAGTGGTGACCACATGGGCAAAGTGGCTGATGGGGAAGCGCATGAACAGGTTGAAGAACCACCGTCCCATGCGAGGGTGGGTAAGGTGCTCAAAGGGATGCCAGTGTGCAGTATAGACAATTTTCTTTTTCTTGAGCCATGCCATCCACAATGCCTGGGCGGTGCTCAGTGCGGTATAGCCGTTGATGTGAACCACATCGGCCTTGTCCATGGCGCGGCTCAAAGGACCTATGCGGTAATAGTTTTTCACAAAGGGCAGGCGTACCAGGGGGTAGTCCTGGACGGGTAGCACCTTGCATTCGTCGTCGTCCATGAGCAACTGATAGAGGGCGTCGCAGTATTTTCCGATGCCGTTCACCCCCTTCGACGGGTTGTCCCTAACATATAGAATCTTCACCATGGTTGCTTACTTATTTAATAAGAAAGGTGTGAAGCTCCGGTCGGCAATAGTGATACAGGCTCTTCACGAACAGGGCGTAGCGCTTGAAGCCCATGAGCCGGTAAAGCATGCCAAAAAGCATGCCAATCATGCGTTTCTTCTTGCTGAGGCCGCTCATGTTGCGCTGGTTCAGATTGTCGAACTTCTCCAGAATGGTCATTCCCCTTTTCTTCAGCAGGGCATAGAAGGTGCCCGGCGCAGCTGAGAATGGATGGTCGAACTTTTTGCCTTCAAGCGTCATGCCATGGTACAGGCGGCGGTGGAACTTGGAGATGGGCATGCCATTGTCGTAGCAGGCATAGGAATAAGGCTCGGCAATAAAACTGTCGAACACCTCCTGGCTTTGCATGATGGCCTTTTTGTAGATATCGGTAGCCAGCTGCAGGTCCGGATATTCCTCCAGGTTCTCGATGCGCTTGCGCGAGATGATGCCCTGCTTCATCTTCTGGTAGTCGTAGCCGGCAAAGTGGATGAACACCAGCCGGTCCTCGCGCTGCGGACAGTCGTCGGTACGATAGCGCACCACGATGTGGCCGTCTTTCTGCAGCAGCTCGCGCTCGAAAAAGTTCCACGGGGCCATGTTCATGCCCAGGTCGTGAAACACGTATAGGTGTTCGCTGCCCAGAAATCCCGGCATCCAGTCCATCCATTTCTGGTCGGTGAAGTTGCCCGTGCTGCGGTCCATGAAGCAGTTGTCCTTCAGCCGTTGCTTCCACCATTGTACCACCTGCTGTGTGAGCTCACTGTTGCGCATGGCGCAGAAGCCCAGGTTGAAAATGCCGTTCACGTTCATGGCCCATTCCGGATGCTCGCCCCGGTAGTCGACGTGTATGCCCGCAATCTGTGGTGTCAGTGCCACGTCGTATTGTTGAAGCTTCTCAAACACACAGTCTATGGGCGAGAAGATATAGATGTCGGGGTCGAAGTAGACGACCTGTTGGTAGCCCTGGCTAAAGAGGTGCTCGAAGCAGGCCGGCTTGATGGCTGTACAGAACTCGGTGAGATCGTATTTATAGGCCATGTCAGTCCATTCCCCGTCGGTGTAGCATTCCAGTTCGTTTACGAAAACTACGTTGGCAGGCAGGTTGCCGGGTGCGACGTCGAAGTTGTCGGCCACAAAGATACGGAAGTCTACGTCGCCGTGAAGTCTGTGCAGCGACGCTCCCAGTATCTGTCCCAAGCCAATGTAGTTCTTGGCAACGATGGTAAATGCGCATTTATTACTGTTCATAAATCTTAATTCTCCGCTTTTCTGATGATTACTGCTGGCACTCCTGCTGCCACGCAGTAAGGTGGCACATCCTTGGTTACCACGCTGTTAGCAGCGATTACGGCACCTTCGCCAATAGTCACACCGTCGAGTATGGTGGCTTTGTCGCCTATCCACACGTTGTTGCCTATAGTGATGGCTCCTTTTGAGTGTAGCGGCCGTCGTGTGGGTTGCAACTGCAGTTGCGGCATCTGGTTGTTGCCGTGCTCGTTGTCGCAGATGGTAACCCAGCGTCCGGTCAATACGCCATTGCCAATGCTGATGCGATTGGCACATGAAATGTGCAGGTACTCGCCAAAGTCGCAGTCATTGCCAATGGTCAACGACGGTTTCAGTTGCTTGCCTTCGAAGCGGTCCCATGCTGTGAGCACGCCGTGTTTCCACACGGCAGTCATCTCGCCAATGCTGATGTATTGTCCGCCTCTCACCGTGCAGGGATAGTGAATGACGCTTCCGCGTCCGGCCTTTTCCAATGCTCCTTGCAGCCAGAGCGAGTAGAAATAGTCGCGTGCAAGTATCAGCTTGCGGTGCAGCGAGTAGGGATAAACGATTGACAATAGCTTGAAGAAGCATTTGAACAATCCTTCCAAATGGAGTCTAACGTATCGGGCGGCGGTCATAGGCGTGGTGATTGAAGGATATCTTGGTATAATTGAAAAATGTCGTGGGCATTCTTTTCCTCCGTATACAGTTTGTTTACGGTGTTGAAGGCCCTCTCCGTGTATTGCCGATAGGTAGTCAATGGCATGTGTGCTACTTCGCTGAGCAATTGTGCCAGTTCTTCAATGGTGTCGTAGCGCAGTGCAATGTCGCTGCCCTGTAGCTGTTTTCCGTTGTCCAGTTGTTCCTTGGTGCCACCGGTGTTGCGACCAATGGCCAGGCAGCCGCAGAACATGGCTTCAGGCATGCAGAGTCCAAAGCCCTCAAAACGCGATGGTATCACGATGGCCTGTGCCTCCATCATCAGCTGTTCGATATTCGGAATCAGTCCGAGATATTTCACTTGTGCTTGCATCTGCTGTTCTTCTATGTATTGCTGTGCCTGCTGCCAGTAGCCTGCATCATGAATGCTTCCAGCAATGTGCAGCGGCAGCGCTTCTTTGGAGGCCTGCCGGTACAGGGCGTAGGCCTGTAGCAGTTCCATCAGTCCTTTGGCTGGCTCAATGCGTCCGGCATAGAGTAGATAGGGCTTTTTCCCGACGCAAGGCATTTGTTGGGTGGCAGGCTTTATGCCGTCGTAAACCACTAAGGATGTAGCCTTTCCTGTCTGACGGTGGTGGCGCTGGATGTCGCGTGTTATGCAGAGCGAGTACGACTGCGGTGCATTGAGCTGCTGCTGGAAATGCTTTTTCGACGGGAACACGTGCATGTCGAAATCAAGGTCGGCATATTCTCGGATGTGATAGATGTGAGGCAACCTGGCTTTTCTTGCAGCCTTAAAACCTATGTTGATGACGCCTACATTGGTATGCACAATCTGCACCCGCTCTTTTTCCAGTATGGTTGCCAGCTGGCCGGCAGCCCAGTTGTTGAGGACAACTTTCATCAGGATGCGTGGCGCGAACTCAAGGCATTTCCTCAAGGTGCGGTGGCCGGGATAGATGTTTAGTTTGTAGTTCAGTGCATAAACAGTCATGCCCATAGCCTTAAACTCGCCGTAAATCCCTTCTTTGTCGGGCAGAATGATGACGGGCTCTACGCCCAGCTTCATCAGCCCCGACAGCATGGTCTTGACTGCTTTCGTGGCTCCTCCTACAGGATTGGTTGAACTGAGTACGTAGGCTATCTTCATGATAATCAAACTTTTATTAAAATCCAGGTGAGCCCTGTACTCCTTTCCGCTTTTCTTGACTGAACAATGGAATGCAGATGGAATAGTAGCCAGAACATGCCAAGTGCAAAATGGCCTGGAATATAGCTGTGGCTGGGCAACTCATGAACGTAGCAACGCACCAATGTGCGGAAATAGTCAATAAATCGTGCCGTTAGACCTTTGTTGATATTACAGGCCGACAGGATTAACTCACGGCGAATGCGGTGGTGGTCAAACGCTTTCTTGTTACCTTGTAGCAAACGGTCGTGATACATGTAGGCATGAGGCACCAACACGGTTTTTACTTGATGGTATACCAGTCGGTGGTAGTAGTTGTTGTCCTCGCTATAATGAAAGAACAGAGGGTTGAATCCACCAATTTTCTGAATGATGCCAACGGGCATGAACCAACAAGCAGCACATATCTCTCCTGTTTCATAACTGTCGTTAAGTTGATGGCGGATGAGCAGGTCATCGTTCATATAGTTCCTGGCATTCTTCAGCGTTTCCCTGAATAGTTCGTCAATTTTCGTTCCGTCGCCATTCAGGTGTAATGGCGACAGGAGCGACTTTCCGTCGCTTACGGCCAGCATACGTTCGATGGCATCGGGAGAGATGGCGGCGTCTTGATTAAGCAGTAGCACATAGTCGGCCTGATGTTCAAGGGCATAGCGTATGCCGATGTTATTCGCCTGACCGAAGCCTTTGTTCTCCTGTTGGGGCAGCCAGACGGCAGAAGGATAATTTGCCGGCACATGTGAGCGGGTGCCATCAGTAGAACCATTGTCTACTATGACCGCGACAACGGGGATAGTACTTTCCTTCAGGCTTTTCATGCAGCGGTCAATCCATCCGCGCTGCATAGCATTGTATGTGACTATGATGGCAAAAATGTTCATATTTTGAAGACGTATCTGAAAAAGTAGGAGAAAGAAAGCACCATAGCCAGGGCAATGGTCGTCACGTGTCCGGTGAAAGGCCACGCAAAGAGTCCTCGGGTGAAAAATGCAATCAAGATGACAACGGGGAATACCCTGTAGAGCGGTATCTCCCGCCAATTGTTCTTCAAATAGAAGGTAAGGGCCATCCATGCCAAAAAGAACAGGATGTAGCCAATCCAACCCAGGTCGAGGTAAATTTCGCCGCCGAAGGTGTCGAACACGTTTACCATGACGTTGGTTCCCTTGGTCAGGCTTTCATAGTGTTCAAACAAGTCGTATGGTTGCCCCATGAGACGTGAGGTGAAGGGGAAGATGCGGTCGGGAAGGAAGTCGGTTTCGCCGCCATAGACAAACATCGTGCAGAAGTTGTTCACATGCTGTCCGGCATAGCCATAGAAAGAGTCGAAGGGCGAGGACTTGCTGCCCAGTTCGTCGAAACGCGAAATGGTGATGCTCATGAATAGCGTTCCGATGAGCACGACCATGACGGTTGCTGCTGCGTTAATGCTGCGTTTCGCTGTGGCAGACAGGTATCGGTAGAAAAGGCTGTAGAGCAGGTAGAAGTCGAACACCCAGTAGACAATGGCCGAGCGTCCTGCAATGATGATGGCAGTGATGGCCTGTACGATCGACGCAATCAGGATGCCAATGCGCAAGAGGAAGGGCGCCTTGGTAAAGGTCTTGGTATAGAACCACAGGAATAGTGCCAACGTAGGGAATGGCGTCGTGACGATGATGGTGGGTATTAGCAGCCAGATGCTCGACTCGCCTCCGCGCCCCATCATCAGGTCTTTGTAGTGCTCGTGTTTCACGTCAATCATATCCATCACCAAAGCCTCGCGAATGTCGCTCATCTTTGAGGCAATGATGATGATGGAGCTTACGGCCACGACAATCATGAGGCCATAGAGCATGGGCTTCTTCACGGGGAGGTGCGGCTCAATGGGTAACGATGAGAGGTGGTGAATGGGAAGCAGTATGAGCGTCCACTGCAGGCAGAACAGCACGAGCGTGGGCAGTGTGATGCTTTCTTCGTTGATGCCATACTGGCCGTAGATGTCGTTCACGTCAATCATAATGGCAAACAGGGAGATGGCTATCAGCAGCGATGTGGCCGCTATGTCCATGCCCCAGCAGCGATGTCTGTAATAGAAGAAGGCTGCCAGTCCCGTGAAGTATATGGATGGAATGACAATCATGCTCTATTTCTTTGTGTTTACGAACAGCTCCTTGACTGACAGCAGGTCTTTCCATCCCAGGAAGAGGGCCTTGGTCTGGCGACGGAAGATGTGATGGTAGGAAGGTATCAGCAGGTCGGCCACATAGCCTGCAGCCACGTTGCTGAATATGGCAATCCACGCAGCGGCGGTAATGCCGTAGGCGGGCAGGAACAGATAGTTCAGGCAGATGCAAACGATGCATCCCAGCGTGTCGCGTATGGCCGTGTATTTCTGTAGTCCTTCGGCCACAATCATCGTTCCTGCCGTGTTCGACAGGGCCAGGCTGGCCGCCTTGAACGACAATATCTGCAATACGGCCACCGAAGGTTCGTAGGCATGTCCGAAGGTGATGATCACAATCCAGTAGGCCAGCAGTGAGGTAATGCCTGACAGAAGCAGCGTGAGCCACAGCGAGATGTTCATGAAAGTCTGTCCCTTGACGATGTAGTCCGTTTCGCTGCGTTCCCTGATGTTCACCAGAACAGGCATGATGGTTTGCGAGAGTACCATGGGTATGTAGATCAGAATTTCCACGAACTTTGCTGCCACGGAGAAATAACCCACCGACTCCTTGTCGATCAGCTGACCTATCATGACCTGGTCTACGCGTTGATACAGGATGATGGCGGCACCGCTGACCATCAGGGGGATGGATTCCTTGAGCATGTATCGGGCGTATTGCCTGTCGAAATACCATTGTCTGATGCTTCCGATCTTGGTGCCGTAAGCCATGCAGTAGCCGCTTGCCAACAAGACCATGTCGAACATGGCGGCAGCGACGAACCACGTCAGCGAGGCATGCAGCAACAGCAATGTGACCTTAATGGTCACCCCAATCAGGGTGCGGCTGATCTCGGCCTTCACTACATATTCGTTCTGGACAATGGCAGTGAAATAGTTTCTGATAACATTGAAAGAGTTCAGAATGATGGTGAAGGAATAAATCACAATGAGCCCTGTGGTCTGCCAGTCGGCATCCATGAACCATGACGTGCCGATGACCAAAGCCATAAAGAAGATGGCTGATATGATTCTCAGTCCGAAGGCTGTGCCAATGATTTTCTGAAAGGGTTCCGTCCCTTTCGACTCTTCCCTGATTTCAATGGAGTCAAGCCCCAGGACTGCAAAGGTCTGGAACAGCAGCACGTAGCTGATGACATAGCTCATCAGTCCGTATTTGGCCGGCCCTAAATAGCGTGCAACGATGATGCCCACCAGCAGGCCACCCAGCAGGCTTGTCACCTTGCCCAGCAGAGACCAGAGCAGGTTCTTAGCAATAGCCTCCTTTGTTTGCGATAGTTTCCACTTCTTGTTGATGAACTGAAACAGGGTCATTTGTCCTCTTAGAATTTCAGGTGCAGGTCTTCACGTACCAGATAGAGTGAAGTGGCGATGAACGTAAGAATCAGGATCGTAAGCACAAAGAACACGCGTTTCGGGCCTGCGGGCTTCACGGGCACGGCAGCCCCCTTGATGACAGAGAAGGCGGGGGTGCGTTCTTGTACTTTTGCTTTGGCGGCTTGCATCTGCGTGTTCATGGTTGAGTAGGTGTTGAACTTCAGTTGCATGTCGTTTTCCAGGTCTTCAATCTGGGTCTTCATGCTTTGCATCACCACGTTCATGTTGGCATCGGCCACGTTGGCATAGCGCTTACGGGCTTCGTCATACTCTTCTTTGGCTTTCTGTGTCAGCCCCTTATAGTATTCGTAGTCAATGCGGGCTTTGTTCGTCCTGTAGTCGGTGATGAACACTTGCAGACGCTCAGTGATGCTGTCGGCCATGATTTTGCTGACGAGCGGGTCCTGTGCCTTGACATTGATGGTAATCACGCCGTTTTTCTTATCGACGGAGAGTTTTACATTGCTTCTGATGGCCTCGGCAATGTCGTTTTCGTGTTTTGACAGCTGGTAGGGATTAATCTCACTGGGGCCGTCCTGCTTCTTCGATTTGAATAGCTCCTTGATCCATACTTTAGGCATGGCCCAGATAGATAGCTTCGTCTTCTTTTCCACGTAGTCATGATAGGTCATGTCAATTTCTCCGTCCAGACTCTTCACCCGTATGTCATACATGCTTACGATGAAGCCATTGTCCTCCATCAGGTCGGGGTAGAGCAGGGGGGTGATGGCATCGCTGGTCTGCATGTCGCCAATGTCGAATCCGAACGACGAAGCAATGGAACTCAGTGCCCCGCCTGCTCCGGCGTTTCCCACCTCGGGTGCCAGCTTTGCTTCGGACTTGTAATATCTCGGTACTCCCAGTATGTATATGCAGGCCAGTAAAAATGCCAAGGGCAGCACTTTATAGAAGACCTTTCTCTTTTCGAAGAGCTTTCTGATGATCACTCGGAGGTTTACGACCTCCATTTCCTTGTTTTCAGCCATAATCGGTAACTGTTTTACTCGATGAAACTACTTGATCAGGTTGGCAAACGTGGCGAGCATCGTGGCCATGGATGCGGTAGAGGTACCGATTGACAGGATCTCGGCCACGGAGAGCGTTCGTCCCTTCGGGCGCGAAGGCACCACAATCTCGCAGCCTGGCGTGGGTTTGTGTTTTCGGCCGGCCTTGGCCACGTTGCCGTTCATATATATAATATAGGTGCGGCTCTTCTTCGAGTTCGGACTGTATCCACCGGCCTGGTTGATGTAGTAGGACAGGCTCTTTCCCTCGATGTACCCCACGGTGTTGGGATACATCACCTCGCCGTTGATAGTCACTGTGCCTGAATATTCGGGAATGATGAGGCGGTCACCCTCGCGCAGGGTAATGTCGGCGTCGCTGCCCGGCGAGGCCAGTGCCTTGTCGAGCTCGATACCCACGGTGTAGGTCGGGCTGATGTCGAGCTTGGCCACGTCGATAGAGTCGTTGTCACGGTTGCCTTTCTGTCGCAGGGCCGTCTTCAGCAGCGACTCGGCTCGCATCTGCTCTTCCAGTGTGCGTTTGCGCACCAGTCGGGCACCCTTCGGATAGGCCGTCTTGGTCAGTCCGCCTGCTTTCTTCACGATTTCGCTCAGGCGCTCGCTTTTTTTCGACAAGGTGTAGGTGCCCTCAAACATGATTTCGCCCTCGATGAATACGTTCTGCTGAGGCTGATAGCCAGGGCTCTTTCTCACGTAGACCTCATCGTAGGGCATGAGGTGGAAGCCCGGTTCGCCCTCGATCACGAAGCCGTCTCTCAGCGCGAAGCTGAAGGTCTGGGCAATGGTGTCGCTTGATGTCGTGGCATGGGGGTCGTTGATGCGGCGGGCCACGTCGACGTGGTTCACTGAGGCGGCATCGTTCAGACCGCCGGCCTGCAGGATCAGGTCTTCCACCGTTTCGTTGGCGGCATACTGGTACACGCCGGGATAGAGCACCTCGCCATGAATGGTCAGTGTCTGGTCATCCTGCACCTCCTTCTTGCTGGGGACGTAGAGCACGTCCTCGTTTCTCAGTACAATGTCCTCAACGCGTCCTTCCAGAATGCCTGCCACGTCGATCGACAGCACCTCGAGCGTGCGGTTCGGGCGCATGCGGTGCATCACGGCATGGTCGGCAAAGGCATCTTCCTTCACGCCGTCGGCCGATTCCAGCAGCTGCTTCACGGTGTTGATGTTACCACCTACCTCGTACATGCCGGGACGGAATACGGCGCCTTTCACCTCGACCATGTTCGTGTAGCGTTCAATCACCGAGTCCACGGTCACCGAGTCGCCATCGTCCATGTGGAATGAGTTCATGTCGAACTCGTTTACCGTGTGCACAGTGAAGTGCCCGCTCGACTTGCGCACTACGCGCACCGCTTTCTTGTAGGCATCGCCGGTGAAACCGCCGCCATATTTCAGCAGCGAGCTCATGCTCTCGTTTTTCTTCATTTCATAGAACATGGGGCGCTTCACCTTGCCCGTCAGGTTCACCAGACATTCGTAGGGACCCACGATGATCACGTCGTTGTCGGTCAGTCGGACGTTACCCTTGGCCCTACCGTTCAGGATGAAGTCGTAGACGTCGATGGACGAGATTTCCCGGTTATTGCGATAGACCTTGATGTTGCGCAGTGTGCCTATGTCGGTAATGCCGCCGGCTGCATAGAGTGCATTGAACACTGTGGCAAATGCCGACAGCGTGTAGGTGCCGGGAATGTTCACCTCGCCCATCACGTTGACCAGAATGGTCTTGGTCTGTCCCACGGTGAGCTTGATGCTGCTGCTGGAATAGCGTGCTCCTAACAGCTGGCGCAGGCGGGCGTTGGCCTGTGCCACAGTGAGGCCGGCCACCTGTATGGGGCCGTAGCCCTCGATGGTCACATCGCCGTCGGGCGACACGGTGGCGTCGATGCTCTCCTGCGAGGCACCGTAGATGTCGATGATTACGGCATCGCCCGGTCCCAGGCGGTAGTCCTGCGGGGTGGCGATGTTCATGTTCGGCTCAAAACTCAGTTCCTCGTTGTTGAAGATGTCGTGACCGAAAATCTTCTTCTTGTCCTTCATCCTCTCTTCCAGGATGCTCTCTAACCAGGCAATAGAGTCCACGGGCATCAGTCCTCCCAACTCCTCTTGCATCATCTTGTATTCCGGATTGCTTTCATCGTACAGGGTCTTTGTGCGCAGCTTCGTCTTTTGGCTTTCAATGCTGCTTCCTTTCCTGCGATAGCTGGTAGTCTCGTCAGCTTCTTTCTGACGCTTGGCGTTGTTGGTACGCATGCGCTTCTCGGCATCGGTCACGGCCTGGTCGGCCACGCTGCCCATGCCAGCTTGCTGAATCTGCCGTTCATACTTTTTCCTTACCCGTTGTATCTGCTGCACGTCAACGCCACGTTGCATCAGTTTTTGCACTATCTCGCTCTGCGTGCCTCCCTTTTCCTTTTCCGTGGTAATGAATTCCACGACCTGTTTGTCGGTCATTGATGTCTGGGCCTGGGTTCCTATTGCCACCGAAAGCATCATGAGCAGGAGAATGTAGTATTTCTTCATTGCTTGAATGTGATATTGTTTTTTAGATAATTATTTTTAACTTATAACCCATATTATGGAAAATTATTGCAAAGGTACAGCTTTTTTTTGAAAAAACATTGCGGAATCAGAAAAAGTTGCTAACTTTGCAGCGCAATACCAAAATGTCTTGCATCTTGCCTTGTCGCAATAGCGCGATAGGGATATTCTGGGGTTGACTGGATTTGACGGCGAGATGAAATGGTACGTAAGCACGCGGAGCGGCGACTGTAGGCTCCATAATCTCTTCGGTCGAAAAATTAATTGGCAACAACGAGTATGCTCTCGCTGCCTAATCGAAGCATAGTAGATTACTGGCTTAATTCCTTTACAAGGTAGAGGAACGAGACGTCGCTCCAAGGATGTGGTTCCGAATCTGAGGGTCAAGCGGCGCAGGAAAATCGGAAATAGCTGTCACAGGCTCCGATGTGTCGGTGAAACTTTAGGAGATAAGGTTGCGGTTGGTGGTCCAGGTCTTGCCGCAGCACGAAAACGAAGGCTGGAATAAGCGTGTAGAAAGCGTATGGTTTCCTTGTGCGGACGAGGGTTCGACTCCCTCCAGCTCCACAAATCTAATAACAGAACCCACTGATTTTCAGTTGGTTCTGTCTTTTTTTTGCCCAGCGTGGACATACTCTAATGGGTGAAACCCTTTTTTAGCCGCTCTCGTGTTTCAGTCCTATTTCCAGCATATCACTCAATGACAGTCATTCTCATTTCAATGTCATCAACAGGTCTGTCAGCTCGTCCAGTTGCAGTGCCTTGTATCATTTCAACCACATCAAGACCTTCCTCGACCTCTCCGAACACAGTATATTGACCGTCAAGATGGGGAGTACCGCCAACTGTAGAGTATATCTTCAACTGGTCGTCGGTCAAACCAGACTTGCCAACTTTACTCTCTGCCTCTGCCGCAAGTTTATCTTGAAGTTCCTGTAACCCCTCCCGATTCCTGTCTCGGCGCATCTGCATGATTTCCGCACGATGTTCTGCTGCAAGTCCATTGAAAGCAGCCTGCACTTTCTGCATCCTCAGCTGTTTGGAGAACTGGCGAAGCTGTCCCTCATTATACACCTGTCCCCAGACGATATAGAACTGAGAACCACTACTGCGACGCTCTGGATTCACCTCGTCACCTTGTCTTGCAGCGGCCAAAGCTCCACGTTTATGGAACAGGCCGTCCTTGATTTCAGCTTCAAGTGTATAGCCAGGATCTCCCACACCAAGCATCTTTCCAGCAGGTGCGCCCTTAGAATCTGGATCTCCCCCCTGAATCATAAAGTCCTTAATGACACGATGGAAGAGAGTACCGTCATAATAGCCCTCCTTTGCCAGTTTCAGGAAGTTGTCACGGTGGATGGGAGTCTCGTCATATAGGCGAACTACGATGTCGCCAAGCATTGTTTGAATCTTTACTTTCATAAACTATCCTAATAATTTGTGCAAAGGTACAAATAATCATGGAATTATGAATACCTTTGCCGTGTGTTTTAATAGAATTTGTGAAATGGACTACCTACCGACCCTGCAATATTGGTTTCGAGTGAGCGCCTGGATTACCCTGCCATCATGAATCTGAAAACTTCAGTTTCTTGTAGTTCAGGTTGTTCCGTCACCTCTCTGACATAGTCACGTACCAGATGTCGCCATTCATTAGGCTTCATGCTGAAATACTTGTCTTGGAATTCACGTATGCACGCCAGATAGATGGTTTCAATGGTTGTGCCGTCCTCCAATTCCATCAGGTTATGAATCAGCTTACGCACCTCATTTGAACGCCTTCACCTCTATCTGCGGGTAATAGCCATGAATGCCCATCCATTCGCTTTGTACGGCTTTTCCAAGTTCCGTCAGTTCGATGCGCGGCTCGTCGTTGCTCCCTCGTTCAGCAAAAGGACTGCCCACAAGCCTGCCGAAGAGCGGCCTGCGACCTTCCACTTCCAGCGTAATCATATACATACGCCGCTCGGTGTAGTCATGATGGTCATCACGCCGTTTCATCGAGATACGTTTCTCGCCAGCATACTGCTTCTTACGTGCTATCTGCTCTTCGTTCATTGCCTTACATAAACATTTTTTCGAACTCTCTGATGGCTGCTGTTATCTCACTCTCCAACTGGCCAATACGAGCCTTTGCCGCAAAATAGCCTCACGTTTTGCGGCAAAATAGACCTGCATTTTGCCGCATAATACAGTGCGTTTTGCCGCATAATACAATGCGTTTTGCGGCAAAATGCAACGCACTTTGCCGCAAAACGGAAATCAATGGGGCAGGAAGCCAGTCTTTTACAGGGAAGAAGCCTTGTTCGTTAGTGATAACCGCGGCGCAGGAACTGGATGGCATGCTCAATGTGGGGATACATCAGCTCGTCGTTCAGAATGAAAGGCACCACGCGGCGGAACTCTTCGTGAATCTGGCAGATGGCGGGGCTGGACTTCAGTGGCAGGCGGAAGTCGAGTGCCTGAGCAGCATTGAACAGCTCGATGGCCAGCACGCGCTCGGTGTTGTAGATGACCTTGTAGAGCTTGATGGCGGCATTGCCTCCCATGGAGACGAGGTCTTCCTGATCCTGGCACGAGGGGATGCTGTCGACAGATGACGGCATGGCCAGGCTCTTGTTCAGCGACACGCATGAGGCAGCGGTGTACTGCGTAATCATGAAGCCGCTGTTCACGCCCGGGTTGGCCACAAGGAACGAGGGCAGGCCGCGCGTGCCGGACACCAGACGGTAGATGCGGCGCTCGGAGATGTCGGCCAGCTCGCTCATGGCAATAGCCAGGAAGTCGATGGGCAGCGCGATGGGCTCGCCGTGGAAGTTGCCTGCCGAGATGATGAGGTCGTCGTCGGGCAGTACGGTCGGGTTGTCGGTGGCCGAATTGATTTCAATGTCGATGACAGATTGCACGTAGCGTATGGTGTCCTTTACGGCTCCGTGAACCTGGGGCACGCAGCGGAACGAGTAGGGGTCCTGCACGTGTGCCTTGATGTTGTTGAGAATCTGGCTGCCCTCTAACAGCTCGCGTATGCGCCGGGCCGTCTCAATCTGTCCCAGATGCGGGCGTACGGCATGCACGGCATGGGTGAAGGGCTCTATGCGGCCGTCGAAAGCGTCGAGGCTCATGGCTGCAATCTTGTCGGCCCAGTCCGAGAGCCGCTGGGCTTCGAGCAGTGCCCACACGGCAAAGGCACTCATGTTCTGTGTGCCGTTGAGCAGGGCCAGCCCCTCTTTCGATGCCAGGGTGATGGGCTTCCAGCGCTTCTTGCGGCAGAGTTCCTCGCCTGTGATGACCTTGCCCTGATACTCCACTTCGCCCAGTCCGATGAGGGGCAGGCATAGGTGGGCCAGAGGCACCAGGTCGCCCGAGGCTCCGAGCGATCCCTGGCGGTAGACCACGGGGTAGACATCGTTGTTGAAGAACTGAATCAGCCGCTGCACCGTGTCGAGCTTGCAGCCGCTGTAGCCGTAGGAGAGCGACTGTATCTTCAGCAGCAGCATGATTCTGACCACCTGGTTGGGCACGCGTTCGCCTGTGCCGCAGGCATGGCTCTTGATGAGGTTGATTTGTAGCTGACTGAGCTGGTCTTTGCCTATTGACACGTTGCACAGTGAGCCGAATCCTGTGGTCACGCCGTAGACGGGTGCTCCATTCGAGGCTATCTTCTTGTCGAGATAGACGCGGCAGCGGCGTATGCGCTGCTTGGCATCTTCCGAGAGATCCAGCTTTTCGCCGTTTCTGATGATTTCGCCGATGCGCTCAATGGTGAGGTGCTCGGCCGAGATGAAATGAGTTGTCATAGTATCGTCTTTAAGTTTCAGATTCTGTGCGCAAAGATACACATTTTGTCTTGAATTCGATACGGCAGTGTATAAACTTTCACAAAAAATAAGAAAAACGGTGAGCGCTTACGACTTTCTGAGCTGTAAGGGCGTCATGCCGAAGTGTGTCTTGACGTATTTCCCGAAGAAGGAGGGATTGGGGAACCCCATCTGGTTGCATATCTGCTTGATGCTAAGGTCGGTGTGGCGCAGATAGTAGCGTATTTCCTCGTCGACCTGTTCGGCAATCCATTCGCTGGCCGTCTTGCCGGAATTGTTCTTGCAGATGACGGAGAGATATTTGGGCGTCATACATAGCTCGTTGGCGTAGGATTCCACCGTGCGGTGCTTCTGGGGCGAATTGTTCAGCAAGTCGAGGAACCGCTGGAAATGAAGCATTCCGCCGCCCGTGGCGTTGTAGGGCGCTTTGATGTTTTGTTTCAGTGACCCGCAAAGGCCGAGGATGGCCGAGCGGAGCAGCGACTGGATGATGTCGGTATGGAAGGGATTGCTCTTTCCTCGTGCAATGGCAAGCGTCAGCATGTCGTAGAAATGGGTATAGAAAAGAATCTCGTCCTCGTCCATAGTGACGATATGGTGGCGGTGAATAAACATCATGTCGTTCCAGATGTTCATTTTCTCGCACAGGAAGCTCTGCAGAATGCGGTTGGTCAGGAACATGGCTTTGAGGTTGAAGTCGGGGCTGACCATTACGTCCGTCACGGTAATGTTCTGCGGAATAATGGCCACCTGGTTCTTGCAGAGCTCCATCAGCGTGCCGTTCATCATGCCCTGTACCTTTCCTTCTGTGCAGATGGCGATGGCATTCATGGAGACATGGGCAGCGCTGACTTTTGTAAACTGCTGGATGCTGTCGACCACCATGATGTCATTGTCGGAATAGCCTATTTGAATGTCCTCATTGTCGGCTAATGTCTGAAATGTTATTTCTTCCTGCTGTTTCATGATGCAAAAATACGTACTATTTTGGGAAAAATGGTATGTTTTTGGAAATAATTATGTTCTTTTTGACTTCAAAGGGCAAAAATGAAACAAAATTGAGTGAAAAGGAACATGGCTTATTTCTGAAAAACGCCTACTTTTGCACCCAAATCAAAAAACACACCAATGAAAAAAGTAATAATGATGCTGCTGGCTGTAGCCTTGGTCGGCAGTTGTGGACAGAAAGCGACCGACGGTCGGAAGGAACAAGGCAAGGCTGCCACGAGGGTGAAAACGCAGATGGTGTCGTCTACACCGACGGATCAAGTCCATACCTACGTGGGAATTGTGGAAGAGCGGGAGGCTACGGCCGTGAGCTTCACGGGTATGGGCGTTGTGAAACGCGTGCTGGTGAACGAAGGCCAGGTGGTGGCCAAGGGCCAGTTGATTGCCGAGATGGACGACACGCAGGCACGCAACCTGCTCAGTGGTGCTGAGGCGGCAATGGCCCAGGCCAACGATGCCCTGAAGCGCTACGGAATGCTTCACGACAGTGGTTCGCTGCCTGAGGTGCAGTGGGTGGAGATACAGAGTAAGGTGGCACAGGCCAAGTCGCAACTTGACATAGCCAAGAAGAACCTGGCCGACTGCAGGCTGACGGCCCCCGTGAGCGGTATCGTAGGACGGAAGCTGTTGGGCGCAGGCGAGACGGCAATGCCCTCGCAGGCGGTGGTGAGCATCCTCGACATCTCGACGGTGAAGGTGAAGGTCGCTATCCCCGAGGCCGAAATCAGCGGGATTGGTGCTAATACCTCTTCTATTATTAAGGTAGAAGCTATCGATGAGAGTTTTCGTGGTGGCAGGATAGAAAAAGGCGTACAGGCCGATGCGCTCACGCATACATACGACATAAGGATTCATGTGGCCAATGGCGAGAGAAAACTGCTGCCCGGCATGGTGGCCAGCGTAAACCTCACCACCGGCCCCTCTCCAAAGGGTGAGGGGAGTAGTCACTCTGTGCCAGTGACGGCGGTGCAGAAGAAGGCCGACGGCACGCTGTTTGTATGGACGGTGGCAAAAGACAGTACGGTACACCGCACGGCAGTTACTATCGGTGAGACGATAGGGAACTGCGTGAACATTGCCGATGGCATCGGCGATGGACAGCGCATCGTCATTGAGGGGTATCAGAAACTGAGTGAAGGAACGAAGGTGGTGTACTGATATGAAACAGATGAACTGGCTCCGATGGCCATTGGAGCATTACCCGATATCGCTGCTTATCGTAGGCATATTGTTTGTGATGGGCATCTACGGCATGTACGTCATGCCGAAAGATGAGTTTCCGCAGGCTACCATCCGTCAGGGCGTGGTGGTGGCAGTCTATCCTGGTGCCACTACCGAGGAGGTGGAGCAGCAGGTGGCTCGTCCGCTGGAACGCTATCTCTTCACCTTCAAGGAGGTGAAGCGCAACAAGACCACCACACAGTCGCAGAACGGTATGTGTATCGTGATGGTGGAACTGAACGACGACGTGAACAACAAGGACGAGGTGTGGTCGAAGATCAAGCATGGTCTGAACCTTTTCAAGCAGCAGCTTCCCAGTGGCGTGCTAGCACTCATTGCCAACGACGATTTTGGCAACACCTCGGCACTGCTCATCGCCATCGAGAGTCCTGAGCGTAGCTACCGCGAACTCAAAGGCTATACCGACCAGTTGGGCGACCGTCTGCGTCGCATCCCCTCGGTGGCCAACGTCAAGGTGTTCGGCGAACAGAAAGAACAGATTTCGCTGTATATAGACCGTCAGCGCCTGCAGGCTTACGGCATCGGACAGCAGATGCTCTTCACGCGGTTGCAGGAACAGGGGCTGACTACCATGAGCGGCAGTATCAATACCGACCGTCAGCAGACGCCCATCCATATAGAAACTACGGAGAACTCGGAGGAAGAGATTGCCAACCTGATTGTCTTCAGCGACCCCGTGACGGGCAAGGTGGTGCGTGTGAGGGATGTGGCCCGCGTGGTGCGTGAGTACGACACCTCTGGCGGTTACATCGAGCAGGACGGCCACCGCTGCATACTGCTCTCGCTCGAGATGAACCCAGACAACAACATCGTGCAGTATGGAAAGGATGTGGATCGTGTGCTCAGCAGTTTCGCTGCTGAGGAACTGCCTGACGACGTCACGCTCACCCGCATTGCCGACCAGCCGAAGGTGGTGAGCATGAGTGTTACAGACTTCCTGCGCGACCTGCTCATCTCGATGCTCATCATTATTCTGGTCATGATGGTGCTGTTCCCGCTGAGAAGCGCTATCGTGGCTGCCATCACCGTTCCGCTGAGCACGTTTATCTCTGTGGCTATTATGTACATGGTAGGCATCGAGCTAAACACCGTCACGTTGGCTGCGCTCATTGTTGTGCTGGGAATGGTGGTCGACAACTCCATCGTGGTCATCGACGGTTATCTGGAATACTTGGGTAAGGGCTACGAACCTAAGCGTGCTGCTATCGATTCGGCTCGCCAGTATTTCATGCCGATGATGCTGGCCACGCTCTGTATCAGTGTTATCTTTTTTCCGTTGCTCATTACGATGAAGGGTGCTTTCCATGATGCCATCGAGGACTTCCCCTGGACGGTCACTATCAACCTGTTGGTGTCGCTCTTCCTCGCTGTGACGGTCATCCCGTTCCTTGAGGTGCTATTGATAAAGCCGGAAAATCTGGAGAAGTCCGGAAAGCCCGGTGATTCCGGAAAATCCGGAAAACCCGGAAAACCCGGAGATTCCGGAAACGCCATCACACATTGGGTGCAGCGCACCTACAACCATGTGCTCAACTTCACCTTCGGTCATCCTTGGCTCACCATCTGTGGCGGCATCGGCGTGATTCTGCTGTCGAGTGTTATCGTGACGACACTAAAGATTCGCCAGTTCCCATACGCTGACCGCGACCAGTTTGCGGTGGAGATATTCCTGCCCGATGGCAAGGGACTGGCCGATGCACGAGTGGTGGCCGATTCCGTGCGCCACGTCCTGCAACGCGACGAACAGGTGAAGTGCATCACCACCTTCATGGGCTGTTCTTCTCCTCGTTTCATGGTGTGTTACGCGCCGCAGATGGCAGGCAAGAACTTTGCACAGCTCATCGTCAACACCCAGTCGCAGGATGCCACGCTCGAACTGCTGGCCCGCTATCAGCCCATGCTCAGCGAGGCCTTCCCTGATGCGTATGTTCGTTTTAAGCGTCTTGATTATCTGATGGTGCCCGAGCTGGAGTATCGTTTCTATGGCGAAGACCTCGACTCGCTGCACGTGGTGGCTGAGCGCCTGATGGAACGCATGCGTCAGATGCCCGAACTGGAGTGGGTACATACCGACTATCTGCAGCCTTATCCTATGGTGAATGTGACACTCGATCCTGTGGCTTCTTCACAACTCGGTGTCTCTCGTGCCACGGCATCACTCGCCCTCAACAGCGCCACTGGCGACCTGCGTGTAGGACAGCTGTGGGCTGACGACTACGAGATGCCTATCGTTGTGAAAGACACGGCGAGCATGACCTTCTCGGATGTCGAGAATCTGGGCATTGCCACACCCCTGACGATGGCCGCTTCCGTGTGCTCGACGGTTCTCCCGTCGAGTAGCAACACCACCATTCCCCTTCGCCAGATTGCTACGGTGAAGCCGCAGTGGACTGAGAGTCGCATCATGCACCGTGGCGGCGAGCGCTGCATCACGGTGACGGCACAGTTTGCACAAGGTGTCTATGCAGCTCCCGTTGAGAGTCGTGTGGCCGACATCATGCTGCATGAGATAGACTTGCCCCAGGGGGTGCGTGCCGAGGTGGGGGGCGAGATAGAATACAACAAGGAGTCACTCCCTCAGATTTTCGGTGGTGTGGCCATCTCGATGATTATTGTGTTCTTCTTCCTGCTATTCAACTTCAAGAAGTACGGCATTACGCTCGTCTGCATCGCTGCCCTCGGACTCATGATTCCCGGTGCGCTCATCGGTCTCGGACTGATGGACCGCACGTTGGGACTCACCTCTGTGATGGGGGTCATCACGCTGATGGGAATGATTATGCGTAACGAGATCCTGATTTTCGAACACGCCAACAATCTGCTAAAGTCCACTGTGCCCGACGTTTCCGACGTCGGGACCTACAACGACGCTGTGCGCCAGGCGGCTTACGATGCAGGCAAGCGCCGCATGGTGCCCATCTTCCTCACTACTGCTACTACTGCCGTTGGTGTGGTGCCGATGATTATTGCCCAGAGCTCGTTCTGGATGCCGGTGGGTGTCACCATCTTCGCCGGTGGTATCGGTTCGCTCATCATGGTAGTCACCATGCTGCCTGTTGTTTATTGGAAAGTAACGGCCCACCCCAAACCCCTCCCCAAGGGAGGGGCTGAAAAGTCTCCAAACCTTAAGCAAACTATGAAGATACTATTCCTTTTCCTCTCTCTTTTGCCGACACTGTCAGCTCAATCCCAGGTAACTAATCACCCCTCTCTTGGAGAGGGGAAGGGCCTTACCCTGGAGCAGCTCAGGGACTCTGCCCTCCACAACAACATGGCCGTTCGCTCGGCCCGTCTGAGTGTCAATGCCGCGCAGCAGCAGCGCAAGGAAACGTTTACCAAGTTTTTTCCCAACATCAGTGGCACGGGCCTTTGGTTCAACGCCAATCGAGGAATGGCGAAGATGGACATAGACCCCTCAGGGATGATCTCTCCAGAACTGGGCGCAAGCATGGCGCAGATGCTGCCCGTGGAGGCTCTTGCTGCCCTTGGCAATCCCATCAGCATGTCGATGATGAAGAACGGCACCATCGGTTCGCTCGTAGCCATGCAGCCTGTCTTCGCCGGGGGACAGATAGTCAACGGAAACCGCCTGGCCAGGGTGGGGGAGGACGTGAGCCGTCTGCAGCTCCAGCTTTCAGAACAGGAGGTGGCAAAGAAGACGACGCAGTACTACTGGCAGCTTGTCTGCCTGCAGGAGAAGATGAAGACCCTTGATGCCGTCGACTCCCTGCTGGCCGCTATCTGTAAGGATGCCGATGTGGCTGTACGTGCCGGTGTGGCTATGCGCAACGACCTGCTGCAAGTGCAGTTGCGCCAGAACACCATCAAGAGCCAGCGCCTGAAACTACAGAACGGCATCGCCATCGTCAAGCAACTTCTGGGGCAATACGCCGGCCTCACGCCCGACTCCAGGCCTGTCGGAGAAAGCATTTCTTACACCTTCGACATTGTGCTACCAAACATAGACCAGCAAGTCTGTTCTCTCCCCACTCCTGGTGGAGAGGGGGCAGGGGTGAATAGTCTGCCTGAATACCAGTTGCTGGACAAGCAAGTGGAGGCCACAGGCCTACAGCACAAGATGGAAATGGGAAAGAACATGCCCACTGTAGCCGTGGGTGCCGGTTACACCTATCATAATTTAATGGATAATGACCGAACGTTTGGCATGATCTTCGCCACCGTGAGTGTGCCCATTACCGATTGGTGGGGAGGCTCGCATGCCATCAAGCGCAAGAAAATTGAGCACCAGAAGGCCGTGGAGCAGTTGGCCGACAATGCCCAGTTGTTGAAAATCCGTAAGCAGAATGCCTGGAACGGAGTAATCGAGGCCCATCAGCAACTAGTGCTTGCCCAACAAAGCATGGAACAGGCAGGGGAAAACCTTCGTTTGAACCGCGATTACTACCGTGTAGGCACTTCAAAAATGTCGGAGCTCCTTGAGGCGCAGCTTCTTTATCAGCAGACGCTCGACCAGCGGGTTGATGCCTGGGCCGACTACCAGAACAGGTTGCTGGAATATAGGCAGTCCGCTGGTCTGGAATGAGTCCTGCGTATGCCGCGCCTGGACTACATGCAGCCAATAGAGGCTTTCAGAACTTAATAGCGCTCAAGATTTGGTCGTCCACCAGGCTGGGCAGGGTGACCTTCAGCTCAGGCGTGCGTTCCATTTCGCGTTTGATGGCATCGATCGAGCCTTTGTTCCGTGCCCACGAGCGGCGGGCAATACCGTTGTTCACGTCCCAGAACAGCATTTGCCTGATGCGGCGGTCTGCGTCGTCGCTTCCGTCGATGACCATGCCGAAGCCTCCGTTGATGACCTCGCCCCAGCCAACGCCGCCGCCATTGTGGATGGATACCCAGGTGGCGCCGCGGAACGAGTCGCCAATGACGTTCTGCACGGCCATGTCGGCACAGAATTGCGAGCCGTCGTAGATGTTGGAGGTTTCGCGGAAGGGAGAGTCGGTGCCCGACACATCGTGGTGGTCGCGTCCCAGTACGATGGGGCGGGAGATGTCGCCCCGGCGAATGGCTTCGTTGAAGGCAAGTGCAATCTTGGTGCGTCCTCCTGCATCGGCATAGAGGATGCGTGCCTGCGACCCCACAACCAGCTTGTTCTTCCCGGCTTCACGAATCCAGTGCAGGTTGTCGAGCAGCTGTCCGTGAATGTCTTCGGTAGCATGACGGCTCATGTCCTCGAGCACTTCGGCGGCCAGGCGGTCAGTGGTCTCAAGATCCTTCGGGTCGCCCGAAGAGCATACCCAGCGGAAGGGACCGAAACCGTAGTCGAAGAACATGGGACCCATGATGTCCTGCACATAGCTGGGATAGCGGAAACGGCCTTTCTCGCCGTTCTCTGCTGACACGGGATCCATCACGTCGGCACCGGCTCGGCTTGCTTCAAGCAGGAAGGCGTTGCCATAGTCGAAGAAGTACATGCCGTTGTCGGCCAGACGGTTAATGGCAGCCACCTGGCGGCGCAGTGATGCCTGCACAGCTTCCTTGAAACGTTCAGGCTCTTCGGCCATCATCCGTTGTGACTCTTCAAGAGAGTAGCCTACGGGATAGTAGCCTCCCGCCCATGGATTGTGGAGCGAGGTCTGGTCGCTGCCCAAGTCCACGTGGATGTTCTCGTCGGCAAGACGTTCCCAGAGGTCGACCACATTGCCCACATAGGCCATGGACACGACGCGTTTCTCGCTGACGGCCTTGCGGATGGCGGGTATCAGTTCGTCAAGACGCTCGTGCAGTTCGTCGACCCATCCCTGATCATAGCGTTTCTTTGCTGCCAGCGGATTGATTTCGGCTGTCACGCTGACCACGCCGGCGATGTTGCCGGCCTTCGGCTGTGCGCCGCTCATTCCGCCAAGTCCGGCAGTGACAAAGAGTTTCGTATGGCTGCCACCCACCTTTCGTGCGGCGTTGAGCACGGTGATGGTGGTGCCGTGTACGATGCCCTGCGGTCCTATATACATATATGAACCTGCGGTCATTTGTCCATATTGCGAAACGCCGAGGGCGTTGTCGCGTTCCCAGTCGTCGGGTTTCGAGTAGTTGGGAATCACCATGCCGTTGGTCACCACCACGCGAGGCGCATTCTTGTGCGAGGGGAACAGGCCGAGCGGATGGCCAGAGTACATGACCAGCGTTTGCTCGTCGGTCATTTCCGAGAGATACTTCATGACGAGCCGGTACTGGGCCCAGTTCTGGAAGACGGCGCCGTTGCCGCCATACGTAATCAGCTCGTGGGGGTGCTGGGCTACGCGGGGGTCCAGATTGTTCTGGATCATCATCATGATGGCGGCAGCCTGCAGGCTCTTGTGAGGATAGTCGTCAATGGGACGGGCATACATGGGATAGGTCGGACGGAACCGGTACATATAGATGCGCCCGTATTGGCGGAGCTCTTCGGCAAACTCCGTGGCCAGTTGTGCATGCAGATGTTTCGGGAAATAGCGCAGGGCATTGCGCAGGGCAAGCCGTTTTTCACTGGGTGTCAGGATGTCCTTGCGCTTCGGTGCGTGGTTAATCTCTGCATCGTAGGCGGGCATGTCGGGCAGCACCTCAGGTATGCCCAGCTGAATCTCTTGGCAGAATTCTTCGTGTGTCATAGTCTGTTACTGGTTATCAATCTTGTTTTCCACGATAGCCATGATTTCCTTCTCGGCTTCATTGGCTTTCCTGATGACGGCTTCAGCTTCAGCCACGAGGCGGCTGGCCTGTTCGCGGTCTTTCAGCTGAGCGGCGTTGATCTTCACGTTGAGGCCTGCACCGATGACGGCCGCGCGGGCTGCGAGCACACCCACACCGGCATCGGAAATGCTGGCGGGATTGCCTTCCTTGGCCATGGCCCGGCAGATGATGAATGCCTGGGCAGCGGCATGCATGGTGCGCAGGGGTACTTGGGTTGCATAGAGCGTGGCCTCCTGTATGGCCTTGCTGCGTTCTGCCTGTTCATTCTCCGTCTTCTTGGGCATGGCGAAGGCGGCCATGATGCGGTTGAAGGCTTCGGTATCTTCATCGACCAGACGCAGCAGGTTCTTGATCATGTCCTGTCCCATCGCAGCCCAGCCCGAGAATTCGTCCCAGCGGTCGTCCCATCCGGCTTTGTGGGCAGAGAGGTTTGCAACCATTGTTCCCAGGGCTGCTCCCAGCGCGCCCATATAAGCTGCAACGGTTCCTCCGCCCGGTGCTGGGCTTTCACGACTGGTTTCCTCGGCAAAGGCCTTGACGGTGAGGTCCACCAGTTTTTTCCCCTTGGAGCTTTCGGCATCTTCCAGTAGGTATTCAATGACTTTCTCTCTTGGATTGAAGGGCTTCAGGTCGTCGAGTCCCATGGATTTGATGGCAATATTGATGATGTCTTCCTCGGGAATACCGGTAGAGCGTTGCTGTTTTTCAAGGAAATATTTGCCGGCGTCGATGAGCGTCTTTTTCGGGACAAGGCCCACGATTTCCGTGCCGGTGACGCGTATGCCACGGTTCTGAGCGCAGCGGCACACTTCGTCGAAGGCCACATGCAGCGGCGTGACGTTGAGGTTGGTCATGTTCATCGAGACCTGGGCAATGCCGTATTCGTCGATAAACCACCCAATAGCCTTGGTACACTTCAGTGTGCCGGGCTTCATGACAGGATTGCCGTGCTCATCGCGGATGATGTTACCTGTGACGAGATTGCCCTCGCGCATGGGGCGTCCCTTCTCGCGCACGTCGAAAGCGATGGCGTTGGCCCGCCGTGTCGATGTGGTGTTCAGGTTGTAGTTGACGGCAATGAGGAAGTCACGGGCGCCCACTGCGGTGCAGCCCGACCTGAGGATGGACTCCGGTATCTGGCTTTTGAGCATGGCTTCATCTGTTGGTGGCATGAAGTCGGGCTGTTTTCCGGGTGTGGTCAGCTTCTCGGCGAGTGCTTCATATTCCCCGGCGCGGCAGACAGCCAGATTCTTCCTCTCGGGTATGAAGGCCGAGGCCTCGTAAGCGTAGCAGGGTATGCCGGCTTCGCGAGCCATTCGTTCGGCGAGCTTCCGGGCCAGAAGGGCACATTCTTCAAGTGTGATGCCGCTCACGGGTATGAGGGGCAGCACGTCGGTGGCACCCATGCGGGGGTGTGCTCCATGGTGCTGCCGCATGTCTATGACCTGTGCAGCCTTTCTTGCTCCAAGGAAGGCGGCTTCGACCACGGCCTCTGGACTACCCACGAAGGTGACCACGGTTCGGTTGGTTGCCTCGCCCGGATCCACGTTGAGCAGTTTGATGCCTGCCACCGACTCTATTTCGTCTGTGATTTGTTTGATTACGTTCATGTTGCGTCCCTCGCTGAAATTAGGGACGCACTCAATGATTTGCTTTGTGTCTGCCATAATTGTGTTTTAGGAGTTTGATTTTCCGTGCAAAAGTAACGGATTTGCCATACATGACCAAACTTTTTTTATTAATAATGTAAAAATCTTCAACTTCATCTGAGGCGTGGCTGGCAGGCGCTGAACCGTTAATCTTCCATAATTACTTGTTTATCCAATCAAATCTTCGTATATTTGCCAGCGTGAAAATATCCAATAACCATCAATAAACCATTCATCATGAAAAAAGCCCTCATCTTGTTGTCGCTGCTTGCCTTTTCTGCGACGACTACCAAAGCTCAAGTCTATTTAGATGCTCAGGCGCCCATCGAAGAGCGCGTGAAGGATGCGCTGAGCCGCATGACCGTTCACGAGAAGATCCAGATGCTGCATGCTCAGAGCAAGTTCACCTCGGCTGGTGTGCCGCGCTTAGGCATTCGTCAGTTGAACATGGACGACGGTCCTCACGGGGTGCGTGAGGAACTGGAATGGAATTCCTGGCGTCCAGCTGGGTGGACCAATGACTTTGTCGTTGCCTTCCCCTCGCTGACGTGTCTGGCTGCCACCTGGAACCGTGACCTGTCTCAGTGCTACGGCAATGCCTTGAGCGAGGAGTTTGCCTTCCGCGGCAAGGACATCTTGCTGGGTCCTGGCGTGAATATCCAGCGCACGCCTCTCAACGGCCGTGCGTTTGAGTACATGGGCGAAGATCCTTATCTTGCCGGCGAGATGGCAGTCCCCTATATCATTGCCGCTCAGAAGAACGGCGTGGCATGCTGCTTGAAGCACTTTGTGCTGAATGACCAGGAGACCGACCGTTTCGGTGTCAATGTGAATGTCTCGGAGCGGGCTTTGCGCGAAATCTATCTGGCCCCGTTCAAGAAGGCTGTCGACCAGGCTCATGTGTGGACGATCATGGGTTCTTACAATTTGTGGAACGGCGACCACTGCTGTCATAACGACCAGCTGCTCAACGGCATACTGAAGAAGGAATGGCAGTGGGACGGCGCCTTGGTCAGCGACTGGGGCGGAACGACCAACACCCGGCAGGCCGTCTACGGCGGACTGGATATTGAGATGGGTACGTTCACCGACGGAAAGCTGAAAGAAAGCGAGTTCACCTATGACGACTACTATCTTGCCAAGCCTTTTGAACGTCTGGTTGAGGAAGGCAAGGTGCCTGTGTCGGTGCTTGACGAGAAAGCAGCGCGCGTGCTGCGCACCATCTTCCGCTCTGCCATGAACCCGAAGAAAGTGGTTGGCTCGATGTGTTCCGAGGCTCACTACGATGTCTGTCGCGCCATTGCCGAGGAAGGCATCGTGCTCCTGAAGAACGACCAGAACCTGCTTCCCCTTGACGTGACAAAGTACGGACGCATCCTTGTTGTGGGCGAAAATGCCACCCGCTCCCTCACACAGGGTGGTGGATCGTCCGAACTGAAGACCTTGCGCGATGTGTCCCCGCTCCAGGCCCTGCAGGAAGCCATGAAGCAGGCGCCCGGCGTTGAGCTTACCTATGCCCAGGGTTACAGCTCCGGACGTGCCATCTACGACGTGGTCGACAAGGTCGATCCTGCCCGTCAGGCAGAGCTGAAGGCCGAGGCGCTGGAGAAGGCTCGTCAGGCCGATCTGATTATCTTCATTGGCGGTCTGAACAAGAATCACAAGCAGGATTGCGAGAATGGCGACCGCGAGAGCTACGACCTCTCCTTTGGTCAGAATGAATTGATAGGCGAGCTGTCTAAACTGCAGCGCAACATCGTGGTAGTAACCTTCGGCGGCAATCCCTATGCCACGCCTTGGCTGCAGCAGGTTCCTGCGCTTTTGCATTGCTGGTATCTGGGCAGCGAGGCTGGCACAGCCCTTGTCCGTGTGCTCATGGGGCAGGTGTGTCCCAGCGGTAAGTTGCCCGTGACCTTTGCCAAGCGCTATGAAGACTATCCTTACGTGAAGTTCGGCCCTGAAGCCTATCCGGGTGTCAAGGTCGCCGATGCGCCGAAGAACAGTGCCGGCGAGACGCCGAAAAGCCAAGTCTACTACAAGGAAGGCATCTTCGTGGGTTACAGAGGCTTCGAACGCAACAAGACGAAGGCCCTGTTCCCCTTTGGCTTCGGACTCAGCTATACCACCTTTGAATATGGAAAGCCGGCGGTCACCCTCATCGACGATGGCATTACTGTGGAGCTGACTGTCACCAACACCGGTCGTGTGGCTGGTAAAGAGACGGCTCAGGTCTATGTGTCTGCTCCCGTGAACAAGCAGCTGCCCAAACCGCTGAAGGAACTGAAGGCTTTTGCCAAGACCCGTCTTCTTCAGCCAGGTGAAAGCCAGACGCTGCGCATGACCATTGCCCGCTCAGAGCTTGGCTCATGGAACGAAGCCATTCACGACTGGCAAATAGACAAGGGCATCTACAACATCCTGGTCGGTGCAAGTAGTGCCGACATCAGATGTCGCGGCAGCTTCAGCCTGTAACAACGGAACTCGTTTTCGCCGTTTGTCCTGCATCCGCGCAACATGTCAAAAAGGATTGATGTGTTGCGCGGATATTATTACCGATCTTCTTTCAGGGCCTCTGCATGGCGGGGTGGGTGAGGACACTCCCGAAAAAAGGAACCCCTGTCAGTCCTAAGACTTAACAGGGGTCGTAATGAAAGGAGGAGTGGTACCTCCAGGAATCGAACCGGGGACACACGGATTTTCAGTCCGATGCTCTACCAACTGAGCTAAGGCACCATGTTGTTTGGTTGCTTCCTTTCGTTTGCGGGTGCAAAGGTATAAAGAAAATTTGATATACCAAGCAAGAATGGAAAGATTTTTATCCGTGTTAACTTTTTTTAAGTCAATAAGGCGCTTTACCCTTCATTTTTCAGTGGATTCCACCCTTGTGCTTTGAGTTCAAACTCCTGTCCGTCCCTGGTCACGAGGACTTGCCCAAACTTTTCTTCGGTAATGTGTCCGATGAGGTGCACGTCTTCAATATCCTTCACCTTGTCCAAATCGCCGATGGGAACGGTGAACACCAGTTCGTAGTCCTCGCCGCCATTCAGGGCGCAGGTGGTGACGTTCATGTTCATCTCCTCGGCCATGACGGCGGTCTGGTAGTCTATGGGCAGCTCCTTCTCGAAGATACGGCATCCCACACCGCTCTGTTTGCAGATGTGCATGAGCTCGCTGCTCAGGCCGTCGCTGACGTCCATCATGGCGGTGGGGCGTATGCCTGCTAGGCGCAGTTTCTGGATGATGTCGCCGCGGGCTTCTGTCTGCAGCTGTCGTTGCAGCAGGTATTCCTTGCCTGCGAACTCGGGGGTGAACGAGCTGAGTTCTGCGAGCTGTGCTTGCAGAGTCTTCAGTTTGGCTTCGTCATTTGCAGCCTTGGCCTGTGCCATCTTTTTCCGCAAGTCGTCAATCTGTCCGTAGTAAACGCTTTTTTCACGTTCCAGCAGTTGCAGACCCATGTATGCGGCGCCCAGATCGCCACTGACGCAAATGAGGTCGGTATTGCGTGCGCCGTTGCGGTAGACGATGTCCTCCTTGCGTGCTTCGCCTATGCAGGTGATGCTGATGGCCAGTCCGGTATAGCTCGAGGTGGTGTCGCCGCCCACGATGTCGACTCCCCATTTCTCGCAGGCCAGCCTGATGCCGCTATAGAAGCTTTCCATGTCCTCGACGGTGAAGCGCTTGCTAAGCGCGAGCGATACGGTGAGTTGCCGCGGCGTGCCGTTCATGGCGAAGATGTCGCTGATGTTGACCATTGCCGACTTGTAGCCCAGGTGCTGTAGGTCTATGTAGGTGAGGTCGAAGTGCACGCCTTCCATCAGCATGTCTGTGGTGACGAGCACCTCCGTGTCGGGGTAACTGAGCACGGCGCAGTCGTCGCCCACGCCGTACTTGGTCGATGTGTTTTTTATCTCAATGTTTTTGGTGAGCCGGTCAATGAGTCCGAACTCGCCGAGCGATGCTATTTCCATATTCCGATTGTAGGTTTACGAGCGTCTGATCATTTCACGCATAATCTCCGTCATCAGGGGCTGAGCCTTGTCGGCAGCCTCCTGCACCTCTTCGTGCGACACCTCTACGGGATTGTCGAAGCCGCCCAGGTCGGTGACTACGCTGATGCCGAAGGTGCGAATGCCGCAGTGATGGGCCACGATGACTTCAGGCACAGTGCTCATGCCCACGGTGTCGCCGCCCAGGGCACGGTACATGCGGTATTCGGCGGGAGTCTCGAAGGTGGGACCCTGCACGCCCACGTAGACACCATAGACCAGGCGTATCTTCTTCTCTCTGGCAATCTGCGTTGCCAGAGAAATCAGTTCGTGGTCGTAGGTCTCGTGCATGTCGGGAAAGCGCGGGCCGGTAGGGAAGTTCTTTCCGCGCAGCGGGTGTTCGGGGAAGAAGTTGATATGGTCAGTGATGACCATGAGGTCGCCAATCTTGAAGGCGGGGTTCATGCCGCCGGCGGCATTGGATACAAAGAGGGTGTTGATGCCCAGCTCGTACATGACTCGCACGGGAAAGGTCACCTCCTTCATGGAGTAGCCTTCATAGTAGTGGAAGCGGCCCTTCATGGCCATGATGTCGACGCCGCCCAGCTTGCCGAAGATCAGTTTGCCGCTGTGGCCTTCGACGGTCGAGACTGGGAAGTTGGGAATGTCGGAGTAGGGTATCTCCAGTGCATCAGTTATTTCTGAAGCTAATTGTCCGAGGCCTGTCCCCAGGACGATGGCTGTCTTTGGACTCGTGGTCATCCTTTCTTTTAGCCAGGATGCTGTTTCTTGAATTTTTGCGTACATAGCCTATAATGTTTTCGTTGAACAAGTCTTTTTGGTCAAGCATGAATTCCACCCGGATGGGTAGTGCGTAGAGATGTCGTCTCACATCATCGCTCAGCCCGTTGAGCATCGACAGCCTCACGGCATCCTTTTCGGTGGTAGTGATGATGCGGGGCGAGGGCAGGGCTTCGAAGGCTCTGTTGATGCTGTCGATGTCTTTCTTCTTGAAGAAGTGGTGGTCGGGGAAGGTCAGCGCTACGGGCTCCTCGCCAGTTTGCTGCTGCAGGTATTCCTGCATTTGCCGGGGCGACGCTATCCCTGTCAGCATCAGGATGGCATAGCCCTTGAGGCTCTGCCTGTCTTCGCCGATGGGTGCCGCCACGTCGGGAAACACCGGGCGCATCGGCTCATAGCGTAGTGTGGTGAAGAAGAGCTGCTGGTAGGGATACAGGTCCATGACCTTCGTGATGACGCGATAGTCCATGGGTTTCAGCTCGTTGGGGCATTTTGTCACGATGACGATGTCGGCCCTGTCTTTCCCGCTTTGCGGCTCTCGCAGTCGTCCTGCAGGCAGCAGACGGTCGTTGGCAATGGGGCGGTTGTAGTCTACGAGCAGGATGTTGATTCCCGGTTTCACGTAGCGGTGCTGGAAGGCATCGTCGAGCAGCACCACGTCGAGCCGTTTGTCATCGTGGGTGAGCTGCTCAATGCCGTCCACCCTTTTCTCGCAGACGGCCACGCAGGCTTTTGGGAACTTCTGCTTCATCTGGAAGGGCTCGTCGCCAATGTCGCTGGCCGTGGTCTTGTCGTCTGCCAGGAGATATCCGCGTGTCTTCCGCTTGTACCCCCTGCTCAGCACGGCAACCTTGGTTTTGTCCTGCAGCAGGCGGATAAGATACTCCACGTGGGGGGTCTTGCCTGTACCTCCCACGGTGATGTTGCCCACGGCAATGACCGGCACGCTGAATGTGTGGCTCTTCAGCACCCCTACGTCGAAGAGGAAGTTCCTCAGTCTGACAATGAGTCCGTAGAGCCAGCTCAGCGGCAAGAGCCACTTGCGTATTTTGATAGAGCTACCTTCCATGCAGTGTTGTTGGTCGTGGGGACTATTTCATGCTGGTGGTGAAGGGCAGCCGGGCCTGCAGGCGGTTGCGTTCCCTGTCCATGTGCATCTGTACGAAGGGCTCGTAGGCATCGCCCAGCAGCGTGCGCAGTTCGCCGTCGAGATAGGTGCCCTTGTTCTCCTTGGGGAACAGGTTGTCCATCCATCCGGTCTGTCCAGGATAGGAGGTGGTGTGGTAGTCGCCCTCGATCTTGGCCAGTTCGGCGGCCTTCTTCACAGCATGGTCAAGCGTTCCGAGACTGTCCACGAGGTGTATGGGCAGTGCGTCGGTGGCCAGCCACACGCGTCCCTGTGCAATCTCGTGTACCTGGTCGCGGGTCATCGAGCGTCCCTTGGCCACGATGTTGAGGAACGTCTCGTAGCCGCGGTCCACGTAGCCCTGCATGTTGTTGATTTCCTCGCTGTTCTCCTTGGCGAATATCAGGTTCTCCTCATAGTCGCCGTAGCGGTTGGTCTTCACGCCGTCGAAGGTGACGCCCAGTTTGTCGGTCACCAGTCCGCTCACGTTGGGTATCAGTCCGAAGATGCCAATGCTGCCCGTGATGGTAGTAGGCTCGGCAAAGATGTAGCTGGCACCGGCACTGATCATGTAGCCGCCCGATGCGGCCAAGCCGCCCATGGAGATGACCACGGGTTTCTTTGCCTTCAGGTTCTGGATGGCGTGCCAGATCTGCTCCGAGGCCACGGCCGAGCCGCCCGGCGAGTTCACGCGTATCACCACTGCCTTCACGTCGTCGTCCTTGGCCAGGGCATTCATGTCGTCGACCACCTGGCTGCCCACGATGCAGTGATCGCTCATGAAGCTGCTTGCCATCTTGTCAACAATCTCGCCGTAAGCATAGTAGACGGCGATTTCCTCGCCTTTGTCCTTCTTTTTCGATTTTACGCCCTTCATGTCGCTGAGCATCAGCTGGTTGATGTCATCCTTCTCGTCCAGTCCCAGCTTGTTCTTGATGATCTCCTTGATCTTCTCCGGATACATGATGCGGTCCACTAAGCGTGCCTTCACATAGTCGTTGGCATCGGCAAAGGCGATGATGCTGTCGCTGGCCAGCTGGTCCAGCTGTTGGGCTGTCACCTTGCGGCTGTCGGCCATGTCCTTCAGCATGTGCTGCCAGATACCCTGATACATGGCGGTGCGCTGTTCGCGGTCGTTCTCGCTCATGTCCTTGCGGGTGACGCTCTCCACGGCGCTCTTGTATTTGCCCACGCGGGTACACTGGTACTTCACGCCCAGCTTCTCGTAGAGTCCAGTCATGTACTGGCTCTTGCCGCCCAGTCCCTTGAAGTCAATCATGCCGGTCTTGTTCAGGAATACCGAGTCGGCCACCGAGGCCACATAGTAGCTCGTCTGCAGATACTGGTCGGCATAGGCAATAATCCACTTGCCGCTCTTCTTGAAGTCGAGCAGCGCGTCGCGTATCTGCTGCGCCGTGGCAGGCGAGTCGAACGAGGCTGCACCGCCTTCCAAATAGATTCCCTTGATATCGTCCTCGTCCTTGGCCTTGCGGATAGAGGCAATAATGTCATCCAGCCCCATGGCTTCCATGTCGGCCTGATCCAGCAGCATCGACAGCGGGTTGCCTTCTTCGGCTCGCTCGTTGATGGTGCCGTTCATTTTCAGAACGAACACCGAATTGTCCTTCACTTTCGTTGAGGCCGACTCACTGGCAATCATGCCCACAAGCGAAATCATAAACAGGATGCCGGTAATGACCGACAGCAGGATAATGCCGCACATGGTGGCAAATGTCATCTTGAAAAATTCTTTCATAATGGTTTAAAGAATTAGTTGAA
>Ga0247611_10000708_pt1 | contig 65216 bp, 70 predicted proteins | sample 177DNAGHGhighgp2_FD_192422 | JGI IMG/M metagenome (GOLD analysis project Ga0247611, IMG submission 192422) | Sheep rumen microbial communities from Palmerston North, Manawatu-Wanganui, New Zealand - 1770 DNA GHGhigh gp2 | ecosystem: Host-associated > Mammals > Digestive system > Stomach > Rumen...
TATTCTAATCAAAATACATACATTAATAATAATTTTTATAATGATGAGGATTACCAAGATAATAATTACGAAAACATGTATCAAAATGACAATACATCTTCCAATGCAAATCCTTTGTTAAAAAAGCTACCAATTGTTTTATTGATATTAGTTTTGATTATTGCTTTGGTTTTGCTATTAAAAAGTTTAATTAGTAATCCTGAAATAACAAATCCTAACATTAATGTTGATGAAAATAGTGAAATCAAAATAAAAGAAGAAATATTGAATAAGAGAGTAAAAGTTGAAAATTACAATTTATTCAACGGTAACATATTGTTAAAAATAAACAATAGAAATAGTGAAAATATAGATTCAACATTCGCGATAGACTATTATAATGAAGAAGGAAAAATAGTAAAAACTGATGATGTTACAGTAAAAAATATACCTGCCAATTCGATATATTACGAATCGGTAATAGTTCCTAGTGAATATAAAGGTTTGAAATACGAAATAAATAACAAAATAACTATAAATAGATTTAAAAAGTATCACAATAAAGATGTCGAAATAATAAATACAACGGAGTCAGAAGATTTAGAAGTGGAGATAAAAAACAATACATCAATAACAATAAATTATATAAAGATATATGCTATTTATTATGATGAGCAAGATAATATAATAGGTTTTTATGATTCATCAACTAAAGATTTAGATGGAGATAAGAGTACGATAATAAAATTGGGTTATCCCAAAGATGCTGATTATAAAATAATTAGTTACAATAGAAGTGAAGTTGGAGTCGATACAGCCTATACTTATAAAGATTAATAAACTACTAATAGTTTATTTTTTTAAGAACTTCTTTATCAATATGAGTAAATATATTATAATGAAAATGTAATGAGAATTAATAAATCCCAAAAGGGGAGTGTAATACATGAAGAAAATACTAACTATTATTCTAGATGGATTTGGCATGAAAGAAGATGTGTATGGTAACGCGGTAAAGAATGCTGGAATGTCGAACTTTATTAATGCTTGGCAAAATTATCCGCATTCTCTTTTGGAATGCAATGAAAAATGCGTAGGACTACCAAACAAAGTAACTATTAATAGTGAATTGGCTCATAAAACTATTGGAGCTGGAAGAATTGTAAAAAGTAAATATGAAATAATGCAAGAAGCTCTAAAAAGCAATTTGTTTTTTGTCAGTAATAAATATGTTAAAATGGTTGAATATTTAAAAACTAGCAAAAAGAATATACACATAATATATATGCTTTCTGAAAGTTTACTTAATTCTAATTTAAATGATTTGAAATTAATAATAGAAAACTTGAAAAGTAATAATATAAACGATATCGATTTACACATTATTACAGATGGGGAAGATTCTTCAAAATTCTATAGTTTAGATTTCTTTAAAAAACACAATGTTGATTTTTTGGGAGTAAAAATAAAAAGTGTATGTGGAAAATACTATGCACTAGATAAAACAAGAGACTATGCAAAAACACAAGTGTATTATGATTTGCTAGTAAACTCAAAAGGTGTAAAAACTCCAAGCATCGAAAAGATAATAGAAATATGTTACAACAAGAAAATTACTGACAGTTATTTGCCGCCAATTAAAGTAGGGGATTTTACACCGATAAAAAATGACGATGTAGTCTTATTCATAAATTATGGTAGAGATTCCCAATTCCAAATAATTAATTCGCTAGTAAACAAAGAATTTGATGCTTTTGCGAGAAATGATTTAACAATAAAAGTATATAGTTTGTTTGAAATAAGAAAAAATCTTAATGTCGATTATTTGTTAAAAGAGGAAAAAGTTAAGAATACACTTTCGGAATACTTGGGAAATCTAGGCTTGTCCCAAGCGAGAATAGCAGAAGAAATAAAAGAAGAATCTCTAGATTACTATCTGGACGGAGCTAGAGAAATCAAGATAGACAATTGTGAAAATTATATATTAAAAACAAATAAAATTGAGTATATAGAGAAAAAACCAGAAATGAAATCTCTAAACATTGCTAGATTAGCTATAAAATGTATGGAGAATGATTATGATTTTATAATAGCCAATTTTGCTAATCCAGATGTAATTGGTCATACTGGAAATTTTCAAGCAACAATAAATGCGTTACAAGCGATAGACGTGTGCTTAGGAAAAATAATAGAAGTAGCAAAAGATAATTTTTATAAAATAATAATTGTTGGATCACATGCTAATTGTGAAACAATAATAGATAGGAATAATAAAATTATAACGAAAAATACATTAAATAAAGTCCCGTTTATAATAATGGATAAAAAGGTTAAGTTGCGAAATGGTAACATAACAAGTGTTGCCCCAACAATATTGTCATATATGGATATTACTCTTCCAAAAGAAATGAAAAATACTGAAATAATAATTGATGAATTAAAATAAAATGCGTCCGCATTTTATTTTTTTAAAAAAACTAAAATTTATACTTGATTTAATGGGAATAAGTTGCTATAATTGAACCTGTATGACTGCATAGATGTGTGAGGTTGCCGATACGCCAGGCGAGGTTGTTAAAATCGTTTTGCAAAAGTCGGGTAATTCATTACGGAGCGAGTCTATAAGAATATAGGCGAAAGGAGGACATGCAAATGTCAAAAGAAAGAATGCGTTTCACATTAAAAGCTTATGATCATCGTTTACTTGATTATGTTTGCGGAAAAATTATTGAAACAGTTAAAAGAACTGGAGGAAAAGTTGTAGGACCTGTACCTCTACCTACTAAGGTTGAAAAAATTACAATCTTAAGAGCTGTACATAAATACAAAGACTCTAGAGAACAATTTGAAAGCCGTACACATAAAAGACTTATTGATGTCATAAACCCAACACCAGAAACTAAAGAGGCTTTAAAACATTTAGATTTACCAAGTGGTGTTGAATTAAAAGGCAAAGTTGCCTAGTGAAATAAAATGGAGGAAAAAAATATGAAAGGAATCTTAGGACGCAAAATTGGAATGACTCAAGTTTTTAGTAAAGATGAAAAGTTAATTCCAGTTACAGTAGTACAAATTGATCCTAATGTTGTTACACAAGTTAAAACTGTAGAAACAGACGGATACAATGCAATTCAATTAGCTACTGTTGAGAAAAAAGAAAAAAATGCTAGTAAAGCTAGTATTGGTCATGCTAAAAAAGCAAATACCACTCCTAAGCGCTTCTTAAAGGAAATTAGAAACTTTGAAGGTACTTATAACTTAGGAGATACAATAAACGCTGACATATTTACAGTTGGAGAATATGTTGACGTAACAGGAACAAGCAAAGGACATGGTACACAAGGTGTTATTAAACGTTGGAATCAATCAAGAGGACCAATGACACATGGTTCACGTTATCATAGAAGACCTGGTTCAATGGGTACAATGCTTCCAATGCACGTGCTTAAAGGTAAAAAATTACCTGGACATATGGGTGTTGAAACTACAACTATTCAAAACCTAGAAATAATAGAAGTTAATGTTGAAGATAATTATATTTTAGTTAGTGGAAATATTCCAGGAGCTAAAAATTCCTTAGTTTTGATTAAATCAGCTGTTAAAAAATCTGGAGAAAAAGCTCCAGAAAAAGAAATAATTTCATATGAAGATGAAAAGGAAACAGTTGTAGATGAAGTTGTAGAAACTGCTGAAGAAGCAGTAGAAGAAACTACTTCAGAAGTTACTGAAGAAGTAGCAGAAGAAACTTCAGAAAAAGAAGCTGAAGAAAACCAAGAGGAAAGTAAATAATTACTCTAGAAAGGTGATCTAATATGGCAAAAATACAATTAATTAATCAAAAAGGTGAAAAACTAAAGGATTTAACATTAGCTGACAATGTTTGGAATATAGAAACAAACGATATAGTATTAAAGAAAGCTATAGATTTACAATTAGCAGCAACAAGACAAGGAACTGCTAAAACAAAAACTCGCTCAGAAGTGTCTGGTGGTGGAAGAAAACCATATAGACAAAAAGGTACTGGTAGAGCTCGTCAAGGATCTAAAAGATCTGTACAATTTGTAGGCGGTGGAATAGCCGGCGGAGTTCAACCAAGAGATTATACATTTGATATGAACAGAAAAGAAAGACAACTTGCTATAAAAAGTGCTCTTTCACACAAATATCAAGATAAAGAATTAATAGTTATTGATAAAATCGAACTAGAAAACTTAAAAACTAAGAACGTTAAAGAAATAATTAAAGATTTAAAATTAGACGGAAAAGTATTATTTGTTACAAAAGATGAAAATGAAAACTTGTTTATGGCAAGTAGAAATCTTGGCTATGCTTATGCAATCATGGCTGACGAAATAAATTGCTATGATATTGTAAATGCTGACAAGTTAATTTGTGATGAAGAAGCTGTAAAAGTAATTGAAGGGGGTCTAAAATAATGAGAGATTATACTAATGTTATTATTGCACCTGTAATTACAGAAAAATCAGCAATACAAAAAGAAAATAATGTTTATACATTCAAAGTGGCTAAAGATGCTAATAAAATTCAAATCAAAAAAGCGATTGAAGCTGCATTTGGTGTAAAAGTAAAAAATGTTAATACATTAAATACAAAATCTAAGTCAAAAAGAGTTGGAAGATATACTGGTAAGACTCAAGCTTATAAAAAAGCATTTGTAACTCTTAAAGACGGAGATTCAATAGAATTATAGGAGGAAGAAGAATATGGCAATTAAAAAATATAAACCAACCACTAATGGCCGTCGTGGAATGAGCACATTAGTAAGTAATGAAATTACAGCTTCTACTCCTGAAAAATCACTAGTTGTTTCAAAATCAAAAACTGGTGGAAGAAACAATCAAGGTAGAATGACTGTACGTCACATCGGTGGCGGTGCTAAACAAAAATATAGAGTAATTGATTTTAAAAGAAATAAAATTGGCGTAACTGGTCGTGTTGCTACAATCGAATACGATCCAAATAGAAATGCTAATATAGCTTTAATTAATTACCGTGATGGAGAAAAAAGATACATTATTGCACCAAAAGATTTAACTGTAGGAACAATCATTGAAAACGGTCCACAAGCAGATATTAAAGTTGGTAATGCTTTACCAATAGCAAATATACCAGTTGGTACTGTAATACACTGTATAGAGTTAACACCAGGTAAAGGAGCTTCATTATGTAGAGCTGCTGGTGCATCTGCACAAATACTTGGTAGAGAAGATAAATATGTATTAATAAGATTACAATCAGGCGAAACAAGAAAAGTATTGGGAACTTGCTACGCTACAATCGGATCAGTTGGTAATGAAGATTACGAATTAATCGATTGGGGTAAAGCAGGACGAGTTCGTCATTTAGGCGTAAGACCTACAAACCGTGGTTCTGTAATGAACCCTAACGATCACCCACATGGTGGTGGAGAAGGACGTACTCCAGTAGGACGCAAGTCACCAATGACTCCATGGGGTAAGAGAGCTCTTGGTGTAAAAACACGTAAAAGCAAAAAGAAATCTGATAAGCTAATTATTAGTCGTAAAAAGAAATAGGAGGAATTAAAAATGGCAAGAAGTTTAAAAAAAGGACCTTACGTATTCAGTAGATTACTTAAGAAAATTCAAGAACAAAACAAAAATAATAAAAAAGAAGTTATTAAAACTTGGTCTCGTCGTTCAACTATTTTTCCTGATTTCGTTGGACATACAATAGCTGTACATAATGGTAAAGAGTTTATTCCAGTTTATATAACTGAAGATATGGTTGGCCATAAATTAGGAGAATTTGCATTAACACGTAAATTCGGTGGCCATGCTGGACAAAAGTAGGAAGGGAGAATAAGTAATGGAAGCATATGCAATACATAAAAGTGCTATGATAGCTCCTCGTAAAGCAAGAATGACAATGGATTTAATAAGAGGAAAAGACATAGCAACTGCTAGAAATATATTAAATAATACAAATACAAAAGCTAGTAGATTAATTATAAAAGTATTAAACTCTGCTGTAGCTAATGCTGTTAATAATAATGGTGCAAATGAATCAGAACTTGTTATCTCAGAATGCTATATTAATCCAGGACAAGTATACAAAAGGATAAAATTTGCTTCTCGTGCAAATGTTGATAGAAGAGATAAGAGAACAAGTCATATAACAGTTAAAGTATCTGATAATAAGGAGGAGAAATAGTATGGGACAAAAAGTAAATCCAATAGGATTCAGAGTCGGCGTAAATAAAGATTGGCAAGCTAAATGGTATGCTAATAAAAAAGATTTTGGTATTTTACTTGCAAAAGATAATAAGATTCGTAAATATATAGCTGACAACATGAAAGATGCTGCTGTTTCTCAAGTTATTATCGAAAGAACAGATAAGAGAACAGACGTAAAAATATATACTGCAAAACCAGGTGTAATTATCGGCCGTGGTGGCGAAGATATAGAAAAATTAAGAAACAAATTAAAAAGATTAGTAGACGAAGAAGTATACATTTCTATAGTTGAAGAAAAAAATCCTGACTTAAATGCAAAATTAGTTGCTGATCAAATTGCTCAACAAATAGAAGCTCGTGCTCCATTTAGAAGTGCACAAAAAAGAGCTATAAGAAACACTATGAAAGCTGGAGCTAAAGGAATTAAAACTGCAGTTTCTGGTCGTCTAGGTGGTGCTGAAATGGCTCGTACTGAATTCTATGTTGAAGGAACTGTTCCTCTACATACAATTAGAGCTGATGTTGATTATGCAATCAGTGAAGCAAATACAACTTACGGAAAAATAGGAGTAAAGGTATGGATCTATAGAGGTGAAATTCTTCCAGCAAAGAAAAACAAGAAGGGAGATGCTCAAGATGTTAATGCCAAAAAGAACTAAATATCGTAAACAACACCGTTTACCTTATGACGGACATGCAAAAGGTAATACTGAACTACATTTTGGGGATTATGGCCTTGTTGCAAACGAAGGTGCTTGGATTACATCACAACAAATTGAAGCAGCTCGTATAGCTATGACACGTTATATGAAACGTGGAGGTAAAGTATGGATCAATATTTTCCCACATCTACCTTTAACTAAAAAAGCTCTTGGAGTTCGTCAAGGAAAAGGTAAAGGAAACGTTGAAGGATACGTTGCAGTAGTTAAAAAAGGAAAAATAATGTTTGAAATTGGCGAAGTTAGTGAAGAAATAGCTAGAGAAGCGTTAAGACTAGCTTCACACAAACTACCTGTTACATGTAAAATTATTAAAAAAGAAGATAAAGGTGGTGAATCTAATGAAAGTTAATGAAAAATTAAAAGAATTAAGAAAATTAAGTGACGAAGAACTTAATAAGAAAATTGTTGAATCAAAAAAGGAATTATTTGATTTGAGATTAAAGATTTCAACTGGTACATTAGAGAAACCATCTAGAGTAGATGAATTAAGAAAAGATATCGCAAGAATGAAAACAATTCTTAACGATAGAAAGAAAAATGGAGGCGAAAAATAATGGCAGAAACTAAAGAAGCAAAAAGAACAGTATTAACTGGTAAAGTAGTAAGTTCTAAAGGTGATAAAACTATTACTGTTTTAGTTGAGACATATAAAAAGCATCCACTATATGGAAAAAGAGTTAAATACTCAAAGAAATATACAGCACATGACGAAAAGAATATAGCAAAAGAAGGAGATACAGTTAGAATAATTAGTACTAGACCTCTATCTAAAACTAAGAGATATGAATTAGACAAGGTACTAGTTGAAGCTGTAGTTCTATAGGAGGTTTCATTATATGGTAATGCAAGAATCAAGACTTAAAGTCGCTGATAACTCAGGTGCTCGTGAATTACTAGTTATTAGAGTAGTTGGCGGAAGTAAAGTCAAAAGTGGAAATATTGGAGATATCGTAATTGGAACTGTAAAAAAAGCTATACCAAATAGTAATGTTCCAAAAGGTAAAGTAGTCAAAGCTGTAATTGTTAGAACTGTTGAAGGCGTAAGACGTCATGATGGTTCATATATAAAATTTGATGATAATGCATGCGTTTTAATTAAGGAAGATAAGAGTCCAGTAGGAACTCGTGTTCTAGGACCTGTAGCTCGTGAACTTCGTGAAAAAGAATTTATGAAAATTGTTTCACTTGCTCCAGAAGTATTATAGGAGGGAACTTATATGAAAATAAAAGTTGGAGATAACGTTAAGGTACTTGCTGGTAAAGATAAAGGCAAGGAAGGAAAAGTTATTAAAACCCTAAAAAAAGACAACAAGGTAGTTGTTGAAGGAATTAATATGGTTAAAAAGCATGTAAAACCAAGAGGAATGAATGAAGTGGGTTCAATAGTAGATGTTGAAGCTCCAATTCATGCATCAAATGTTAAATTAAATACAAAAGAAACAAAAAAAGACGCTAAAGTAAAAGAAACAAAAAGCGCAAAAAAAGAAAAGAAAGCTAGTTAGAAGGTGTTTATATGAGTACATTTAAAAAATTATATGATGAACAAATTAAAGACTCTCTAATGAAAAAATTTAACTATAAATCTATTATGGAAGTCCCAAAATTAGAAAAAATAGTTGTTAATATGGGAGTTGGAGAAGCTTCTCATGATTCAAAATATATGGAAGCTGCATTAAAAGACCTAGAAGCAATAACTGGTCAAAAGGCTGTTGTAACTAAAGCTCGTAAATCTATAGCTGGCTTTAAAATAAGAGAAGGTCAAGCCATTGGAGCAAAGGTTACACTTCGTGGAGAAAACATGTATACCTTTATGGAAAAACTAATTAAAATTGGTTTACCTCGTGTTCGTGATTTTAGAGGTGTTTCTCGTACAGCATTTGATGGACGTGGAAATTATACTTTAGGAATCAAAGAACAAGCAATATTCCCTGAAATAGAATATGATCAAATTCTAAAACTAAGAGGAATGGATATTGTATTTGTTACAACTGCAAAAACAAACGAAGAAGCATTGGAACTACTAAGTGGTTTCGGAATGCCATTTAGAAAGTAGAAAGAGGAGGAAATATTTATGGCAAAGACAAGTTTAAAAGTAAAACAACAAAGACCTGCAAAATTTAAATCTAGAGCTTATACTCGTTGCGAAAGATGTGGACGTCCTCATGGAGTTCTACGTAAATATAGAATATGTCGTATTTGTTTTAGAGAATTAGCTAGTAAAGGACAAATTCCTGGCGTTAAAAAGTCAAGTTGGTAGAAAGGAGGAATTGAAATATGGTTGGAGATAGAATAGCTGATATGCTTACAAGAATTCGTAATGCAAATCAAATGAAATATGAAAAGGTTGTAGTTTTAGGATCTAAAATGACATTAGGCATTGCAGAAATACTAAAACGTGAAGGATATATTGAAGATTTTAATTATACTAAAGATACTAAAGGTGATAAGTTAGAACTTACTCTTAAGTATGGTGACAAGAAGGTTAGAGTAATTCAAGGATTGAAGAGAGTTTCTAAATCTGGATTACGTGTCTATGCTAAAACTAATGAAATTCCTCGTGTACTTAACGGATTAGGAATTGCAATTATTTCAACTTCAAAAGGATTAATGACTGACAAGGAAGCTCGTGAAGCTGGTCTAGGAGGAGAAGTACTTGCCTATATTTGGTAAGGAAAATTATTATGAGTAGAATAGGTAATAGAGAACTTGTAATTCCTGAAGGTGTATCAGTAACTATAGATGGAAATAAAGTTACTGTAAAAGGTCCAAAAGGAGAATTATCTTACGAAAAAAATTCATTAATCGAAGTAAACGAAGTTGAAGGAAAAATAATAACAAAAAGACCAAATAATAATAAAACAACAAAACAATTACATGGAACAACAAATGCATTGATCAAAAACATGATTGATGGAGTAAATGATGGTTATAGCAAAGGATTAGAAGCTGTTGGTATTGGTTATAGATTCCAAGTACAAGGAAATAAAATTAATATTAATGCAAACTTCTCACATCCAGTTGTAATAGAAGTCCCATCAGATTTAAAGGTTGAACAAGTAAGTAATACAGAAATTACAATTTCTGGTATAGATAAACAAAAAGTAACTGAATTTGCGGCTAAAGTTCGTGAAATAAGGGAACCTGAACCATATAAAGGTAAAGGTATTCGTTATAAAAATGAACGTGTTCGTCGTAAAGAAGGTAAGAAAGCTGCTAAATAGAGTAAAGGAGTTAAGATTATGATAGTTAAAGAATCAAGAAACGCTATGCGTAAAAAAAGACATGAACGTGTTCGCGAAAAGATTAGTGGAACAGCTGAATGTCCAAGATTAAATGTATTTAGATCGAATACAAATATATTTGTACAACTAATCGATGATGTTAAGGGCGTTACTCTAGCAAGCTCTTCATCAGTCGAATTAAAACTAAAAAACGGTGGAAACGTTGAAGGCGCACGTCTTGTAGGAAAAGACATCGCTGAAAAAGCAAAAAAATTAAAAATTAAGAATGTCGTTTTTGATAGAGGTGGATATCTTTATCATGGACGTGTAGAAGCTTTAGCTAATGCTGCACGTGAAAACGGACTAGAATTCTAAGAGGAGGTTAATTATGCCAAAGACAAAAATGGACTCTAAGAAAAATCTGCTTGAAGAAAAAGTAGTTTCAATTGGACGCGTTACTAAAGTTACTAAAGGTGGTCGTCATTTCCGTTTCGCTGCTACAGTAGTAGTAGGAAATAGAAAAGGCTTAGTTGGAATTGGTACAGGAAAAGCTAACGAAGTTCCTGAAGCTATTAAGAAAGCAATTCAAGCTGCTAATAAAAATGTTATTAAAGTTGCACTTATTGATAATAGAACTATTCCACACGAGGCAACTGGAAAAGTTGGACGTGCTGCAGTTCTTATTAAACCTGCTAAAGAAGGTACTGGAGTTATCGCTGGTGGTTCTGCTCGTGATGTATTAGAACTTGCTGGTGTACGTGATATAGTATCAAAATCACTTGGATCAAATACTAAGATTAACGTAGCTAAAGCTACATTAGAAGCTCTAAAAATGCAAAGAACACCTGAACAGGTAGCTGCATTAAGAGGAAAGAAAGTTGAGGAGTTATAGTATGAAATTAAATGAATTACAAAAATCTCCAGAAGCTAAAAATAGAAAAAGATTAGGACGTGGACCTGGTAGTAACTGGGGTAAAACAGCTGGACATGGACAAAAAGGTCAAAAATCACGTTCAGGAGTAAGCATATCTGCATGGTTCCAAGGTGGACAAACTCCATTATATAGAAGAGTTCCAAAACGTGGATTTAACAATGCACAATTTACTACAAGATATGCTACTATAAACTTAAGTGATTTAAATAAGTTCTTTAATGACGGAGACGAAGTTACTCCAGAATTATTAAAAGAAAGAGGTATTATCAAGAAGCAACTTGATGGAATAAAAGTCTTAGGTAATGGTGAACTAGAGAAGAAAATAACTGTTAAAGCTAATAGATTCTCAAGTACTGCTGTTACAAAAATTGAAAGTGCTGGCGGAAAAGCAGAGGTGATTTAAAATGTTTAAAACATTTAGTCAACTATTTAAGCGTTCAAATAAAGACTTAAGAAAAAGAATATATTTTACATTATTCTGTTTAGCAATATTTGCTTGTGGTACAACTATTACAGTTAGTTGGATATCAAGTGCTTATGAAGAATATGGTTTCCTAGAAATATATAACTTAATGGCAGGTGGAGGATTAAAATCATTTTCTATCTTTGCCTTAGGAGTTACACCATATATTAATGCACAGATCATTACGCAATTATTGCAAATGGATATAATTCCTTATTTTAAAGAATTAAAAGAGGAAGGATATACTGGAAAACAAAAAATAAACAAAATAACAAGATATCTTGGTATCTTCCTTGCATTTGTACAAGGATATATATTTACAAGAGTATATTCTGGTCAAACAGATGCGATGTTAATTGTTAAGACAACAGTAGTATTTACTGCTGGAACATCTTTACTATTGTGGATAGGAGATAGAATTACAAAGAATGGAATAGGAAATGGATTATCATTACTTATCATGGCTGGTATTCTTCAATCTTTGCCACTAATCTTTAAAGAAGCATTTAATAGCTTAATTACATCAGGAACTTTTAAAACTGGTGTTGGAATAGCATTATTTGCAGCTTTTGTTCTAGTATATCTATTAATAGTAGTTGGAATAATTTGGGTACAATTAGCAGAAAGAAGAATTCCTATTCAATATGCTAATCGTACAAATTCTGCATATGGCGGACATCAAAATTATTTACCAATAAAAATTAACTCTGCAGGAGTTATACCAGTAATCTTTGCAACAATGTTGCTAAGTTTGCCTGGGACAATAGTAAATTTTATGGGAAATGAAAAAGCAATTCAATTTTGTGAAAAATATATTGCCAATACTACATTAACAGGATTTATCTTATATATAGTATTAATCTTCTTATTTGGGTATTTCTATACATTCTTAGAAATGAATCCTGAAGAAATGGCAAAAAATTTGAATAAGAATGGTGCATACATACCTGGGGTTAGACCTGGTGATGCAACTATTGAATATGTAAGCAACGTGCTTAGTAAATTAACAATAGTTGGAGCATTATTCCTAGTAATAATTGCTGCTCTACCTATCTTATTTACAAAATTTTCAGGATTATCTAGTAGTGTAACTATAGGAGGAACAGGATTATTAATTGTTGTTGGAGTTGCAATAGAGACTTATAAACAATTAGAAAGTAGTCTTGTAAGCCGTAGTCATAGATTTGGAGTGAATAAAAAATAATGAATGTTATTTTTTTAGCAGTCCAAGGAGCAGGTAAAGGAACCTTTGCCAAAATGCTTCAAGACAAATATGGTTATGCCCACATTTCAACCGGAGATATCTTAAGAGAAAGAGCTATGGTTGATGATGAACTGGGTAAGAAAATAAAAAATATGATAGATAATGGTATTTTTGTACCAAATGATATCATATACGAGGCAATAGAATATAAAATCACTCAGCCTGAGTGTGAAAAAGGTTATATCCTAGACGGATTTCCTAGAAATCTAGAACAAGCTAAAGGATATGATGAATTATTAAAAAAACTTGGTAAAGACTTGGGAGTTGTTATAAATTTAACAATACCTGAAGAATTACTTAAAAAAAGAATTATTGGTCGCAGAATTTGTAAAAATTGTGGTGATATCTATAACATATACTTTGAAGATTTTATGCCAAAAGTTGAAGGTGTTTGCGATAAATGTGGTGGTGAGTTATATCAGAGGAATGATGATAATGAAGAATCCATGAACACTAGAATTAAGACATACCACGAAGTAACAGAACCAATAATTGATTATTACAAAGAAAAAGGCGTATTAAAAACAATCGATTCAAGTCAAGGAAATGACATTGTATTTAAAATAATAGAAAATATTCTTAGGAGTGAAGATGTGAATAACTAATAAGTTATTCACATCTAGTAAAACTCTAATATAGTTATGGAGAAAAAGAATTTATGGCTAAAGAAGAAAAAATTGAAGTAGAAGGCAAAGTAGTAGAAATCACAAAAGGTGGAACTCTAATAGTAAAATTGCCTAACGATCATACTGTAGAAGCCTACGTTTCTGGTAAAATGCGAGTTAATATGATTCGTATCTTACCAGGTGATACAGTTACAATTGAACTATCGCCTTATGACTTAACACGTGGGCGCATAATTTGGAATAAGAGATAATGGAGGTTAAATTATGAAAGTTAGATCATCTGTTAAAAAAATTTGTGCAAAATGCAAAATTATTAAAAGAAAAGGTAAAGTAATGGTTATCTGTGAAAATCCAAAACATAAACAAATTCAAGGTTAATAGGAGGTAAAATATGGCACGTATTAAAAATATTGAATTACCAGGAGAAAAACATATTTGCATTAGTTTAACTGCAATACATGGAATTGGAAGAAGTTTAGCAAATAAAATATGTGACAACGCTGGTGTTGAAAGAAGTAAAAAAGCAAAAGATTTAACAAATGACGAAGTAGCTGCACTACGTAATGAAGTTGATAAAGAAACAACTGAAGGAGATTTACGTCGTGAAGTTCAATTAAACATCAAAAATAAAATGGAAATTAATAGCTACCAAGGAACAAGACATAAAAAAGGACTACCTGTTCATGGACAAAGAACTAGCAGAAATGCTCGTACAAGAAAAGGAAAAGGAAAAGTAGTAGCTAATAAGAAAAAGGCAACTAAATAATTAGGAGGTAAATTATGGCTTATAATAGAAGAAAAAGAAAAGTTAAGAAAAATATACCTGAAGCACAAGCTCATATACATTCAACATATAACAACACTGTTGTTTCAATAACTGATAAAGAAGGAAATGTAATTAGTTGGGCATCAGCAGGTACTATAGGTTATAAAGGTAGCAAAAAGAAAACTCCATATGCAGCTGGAATGAGTGCAGAAGCAGCAGCAAAAGTTGCAATGGATAATGGTGTTAAAAAAGTAGAAGTATTTGTTAAAGGTTTAGGTGCAGGACGTGAAAATGCAATTCGTTCATTACAAACTGCAGGATTAGAAATTACAACAATTAACGATGTTACTCCAATTCCACATAACGGATGTCGTCCACCAAAACGTCCAAGAAATTAATTGAAAGAGGGGAATTAAGGATATGTTAAGATTTGAAAAACCAGAATACAAAATTAAAGAATATCAAGAAAGCAATCACTATGGAAAGTTTGAACTAGAACCACTTGAAAGAGGATTTGGTACAACAATAGGTAACGCTTTAAGAAGAGTAATGTTATCATCATTACCAGGATGTGCAATTACATCTGTTAAAATAGAAGGTGTAATGCATGAATTCCAAAAAATAGAAGGTATAGTAGAAGATGTTACTGCTATAGTACTAGCTCTTAAAAGTGTGGTTATTAAAAATCATTCTGATGAAGACAAAGTTATTAGATTAAAAGGAAATAAAGAAGGCGCACTTACTGCAGGCGATATTGAACATGACCAAGATCTAGAAATAGTTAATCCAGACTTAGTTATCTGTAATCTTGTAAAGGGCGGAAAAATAGATATGGAAATGACTGTTTCAAATGGTCGTGGATATGTAGATTCTAAAACAAACCAAAAACTATTAGGTGAAGAAAAAGCAGGAGTAATTGCAATTGATTCTTTATACTCTCCAATTGAACTAGTAAACTTTGAAGTAGAGAGTGCTCGTGTAGGACAAAATGAAAACTTTGATAAACTTATTATTAATGTTTATACTAATGGTTCTATCACACCTGAAGAGGCTATGGCCTTATCTGCAAGAATCTTGATTGAACATTTTAACATAATTACTGACTTAAATTCAATTAGTGATATTTCTGGATTAATGGCAGAAAAGAAAGTTGATACAATAACCAAAACTTTAGAAACTCCTATTGAAGAAATCGAATTCTCAGTAAGAGCATATAACTGCTTAAAAAGAGCAGGAATCAATACAGTTCAAGATTTAATATCTAAAAAAGAAGTTGAAGTAACAAAGATACGTAATTTAGGTAAAAAATCATTGAAAGAAGTATTAGATAAAGTAAAAGAAATGGGACTTAAGTTCCGCGATTAATATAACAAGGAGGTAAATGACAAATGGCTAAATATAGAAGAATAAATAGAGAAAAGGGTATTCGTAGAAGTATTTTAGCTGGTTTAACTAAAACTGTTATCATGAATGGTTCAGTTGTTACAACTGAAGCAAGAGCAAAAGAAGTAAGAAAATTCGTAGATAAAATGATTACTTATGGAAAAAGAGGAACTTTAGTTTGCAGAAGAAAAGCTTTGGCGTTTTTAAATAATGATAATGAAGTTGTTAGTAAAATCTTTAATGAATTAGCTAAAACTTATGAAGATAGAAATGGTGGATACACTAGAATTCTTAAACTTAAAGAAAGAGTTGGAGATGACGCTCTAACAGTAAAATTAGAACTAGTATAGTTCTTTTTTTATGATTATATTTCATAGAATAAACGGGCTATTATCAATTAAATTTAACTAAAACGAATGTTGATAATGGATAAATCACATGATAAAATAAAATAATTAAAAAAGGAGAAGTTTATATGGATGAAAAAACAAGAGTATCTATAGGAAAAACATTTATTACATTTATGGGTTTATTATCCCTTGCTAAACCTATTAACGTTTTAGCAGGACCAAGCCCAAACTTGCCAAATTATACCCCATCTGCTACATACTATGAATTTGATTATGATAGTTTCAATGTAGACGATTGTTTTCATCTCATTTATAGAGAAGGTGTAGTATTTCCCGCTGTTAATATCGAAAACTTATTATTCACTATAGATCCAAAAACATATGAAGTAGAAACTTATCTTATTCAAAGAAAAGAAGTAACTATTCTTGATGGTTATTATAATGGGAGCAATCCATCTCCATATCGATTTGTAGCAGATACATATACCTACTATATACTATATGATTATAAGACAAAAGAAGAATTATGTAGCGGTCGTGAAGAAATGGAAGACAATCTTTATGAACAATTAAAAAGGGAAAAAATATGTATATCTAGTAACAATATAGGATACTATTTTGAAGAATATGAAGGAAGAAAAGACCTAACTTTTCAAGAAGTAGAAAAAGTAAAAAGAAGTTTACCAGAGATTGTAGCAGCTATGGAAGATTACAAAAAAAATAATAATCAATTTACCCTTAAATAGTATAAATGAAAAGTACTATAAACCATATTTTCAAAAAGTTACAAGCGAAAGCAAAGGAGAAAAAGAAGCTAGGCGTTCATTATAAAAAGGTATTATAAAAAAATACCTTTTTTAAATAGAGTTAAATTAAACTATATTAAGAAAATTTTATAACAAAAATATATCTTTTTATATTAGTCGTTTTATTGAAAAAAAAGAATGTATATGATATCATAGAATTAGACTAGAATAAGAGGGTGTTCATATGAAGGATAATACAAAAATATTAGAGGATATTTCTACACTAACTCAAATATGCCATTCTAATAGTGATGGACCAACATTAATAATAGAAGAAAACGAGATTAAAAATAAACTAATTGAGTATGATGAAGAAATAAGGGAAATTAAAGCAACTGAAGCAGATGATTCATATGACACTAGTGCTGAAATGGCAGATAGAAACATCGAGATAATAACGAAGAAAGTTATTCAATCAACTAATAACGAATTAAAAAATAAAAGATCTGAAATGGAAGAACTTAAAGAAAAAGAGCAAGAATATAGTAACACTCTACATGGCTTGAAAAGAACAAAAACAAGCTATGAAAAATATATTGCTAGTTTAAAAGAACGTCTAACAGCATCAGCAGAAAATGCTATTTCTGATAGGTATAATAATGCGATTTCAAGTACAGAAATGAAAATTATAAAGCAAGAAGAAAGAATCAGAGAAGTAGAAGAAAAGTATCAAGTAATACAAGAAGAAATAGAAGCGTTACATCAAGAAATTGTTAGTCTAGAAACTCGTTTAGAATCAAAAAAATCTTTACTTGCAGAAGCTCAAGACAATCTTCAAAACAAAGATTTATATGTAGATAAAGCAAAAAAAGAAAAAGCGGCAAGAAGAATAAACGAAATAGAAATTAAAAAGAGTGAACTTAATAGCAGATTAGAAGATATATATAAAGATCCAAAATACTTAGAAATGAAAATTAAAGAGATATTAGCAGAAGAAATGGATAATTTTGAGGCAAGAAATTATATAATAGAATTATTAACAATAGCATCTAAAGTTCCATATTCAGATCAATATGTAGATAAGAAAATGGAAGAAGCTTTATTAGAAGCAACACAACAAAGAGACGCTTTTGCTGCCGAGATCGACAATAAGACTTATGATATCATGGACACTGTAAGCCCAGAACAAATAAGAGTTGATTTCTTAAATAATAGGATATCTTACTGGCAAATGGAAATAAAAAAATTAGAAGAAAAGGTATCTAGTATTGATAAAGACGAAACTTTCCATTATGCTGAAAAAGCTTCAGAACTAGATGAATTGATATCTAAACTAAAAGATGAAACTAAAGAGTTTAAAGAGAGATATCAAAAAGAATCTGATAGTAATCTAAGTAATAAAGCAATATTAAAAATTGCTTATGAAGAGAAAAAAGCCGACTTAGAAGCTGCCGAAGAAATAGCATCTAAATTTAGAAAAAATGAAGCAGAAGATGTCGAAGAAGCAGGCCGTATAGTTAAACAAGATATAGAAAAATTAAATGTTAAAGTTTCAGAGGCCGAAGAAGAAATCTATCAAATAAAAGCAAGATTAGATAGTAGAAAATCAGGAAATAAAGATTTAGGAGCTAAAAACAAAGATCGTGAAAAATTAGAACAACTAGCTCAAGTAGTTATTGATATTAAACACCGTCGTCAATTTGCTGATAGAACTTTTGATATTGCAAAAAGATTAGAATTAAACTTAGGTATGAAACTAGTTAATGCAATATATAGTGAAGAAGAACAAGAAAGACTATCAAAAGAAGTAATGGTTCCTTTTGAAGAAGAAATTACTCAAGATAATGCAGTAACGAATACAAATGAAAACAAAGAAAATGAAGAAGTTACTAACAATCAAATAGTGGATAATAATTCTATGAATATAGAAACGGCTAATATTCAAACTGAAAATGAAAGCCATGCAGAAGACGTAGAAAGTGCTCCAGAAATACCTGTAGCTGAAGAAGCCCCAGATATTTCTGTAGAAGAAGCAATTAATGAAATACCAACAGAACCAGTTATAGAAAATGTATTAGAAAATAATGTGGAACGTAGCGAAGGTGTTAAAGATGTTTCTTCTAATGCTCTACCAATTGAGGAAGTTCAAGAAGAACAAACTCCTACTGTTCAAATAGAAGAAACAAATCAAGTCGTAGAGAACCCTACAATATCAAATATAGAAATACCAAATACAAATGAACAGGCAACACTACCAACAGATGATAACCAATCTATTAGTCAAGGTGTAAATAGTATTCAAGAAGAAAACATGGTTTCAGAAGAAATACCTACTGATAATACTGAAGAATCTATCGCTCAGCCAATGCCTCAACTACCAGATTTACCATCTGATGATGCATCTTCAATACCAGTTATACCAGTAGCAGAACCGTCAATAGATGATAATGATTCATTTAATAATACTGATTTAACTTCACCATCTCAAGAACCATCAATGCCAAGTATTGATATAGAGTCAGAGGAAAACGAACCAGCATAGGGGGGATAAAAATGAGTTTAAAACCAAATACAATTATTAGTTTAGAAAACGGAGAAAAATATGTAGTTTTAAATGAAACAATGTATGGAGGAGTTAAATACTTTCTAGTTATGGGCGTAGATAACAAAAAAAACGTAATACCTACCAATGTTGCTATTGTTGAAGAAATAATAGATGGTGGGGATACCTACGTAGATAGAGTTAGAGATCCTGAATTAATAATAATATTAACTAGAATACTAAAATCACAAATATAGGAACGAAAGTTCCTTTTTTTATTTATTGACATATAATTAAGCTTATAGTAGTATAAACATCCAAGAGGTGATGGTTATGAATATTATACTGTTGATAATAGACATTTTATTAACAATACCATTATCATATATATTAATAAAAATAGAAAAAGAAAAAAATAATAATATATATTCGTGTATTGTACCAACAATTTATATAATAATCATTTCAGCACTAATACCTACTTTAAAAAAATATATATTCTTAATACCAATCTTTGAATTATTTATAAGAAATTATTATTTAGCAAATGTTAATGAAGAAATAAATAACAATAAAAAAGCCATTTTATCTAGTATTATATCAATCTTATTGGTTATCATATCATATAATTATTTTATAACAAAAGTGGATAATGTCCTACCAACGGCAGAAGAGATAAGACCATTTATTTGGATTATTATAATATATGTAATATATACTCTTGTTGATCAAAAACAAATAACAAGTATTAAAAAAACAAAATCACTTTTAAATAAAAAAGAATATATAAGTATGCAATATGCTAAGAATAAAATAAGATATGAAAAAGTAATTAATAGTAAAAACGATATGATTAATAAATTAGTATATAGTTTGATTATATTTAACAATTATCAGCAACCAGCTATATATAGAAATACAAATAATTATATAAGACATCTTTTAAATAAAGAAGTAAAATATGGAGTAATGCAAGTATCATCTCCTACACCTATAAGTGATGAAGAAAGTATTAAAATAGTTATAAAAGAATTTGAAAGTATATTTAGAAAAAGTAAAAAAGAAGTTACTTTTGAACAATATTTAATAAAATATAATGAAGAAGAAATAAAAGAAATTGTTAACATCTATGAAGTTATTAACAGCTTTTAATTCATATAAGGCACATTAATAATTGCATTAAATAAAAGTATGTGTTAAAATTAGTCCTAGTAAACAAAGAAGACGAAACAAGTAGTTTTATTTAGTTCCTAACAAAGAGACTGAGTATCACCGGCTGAAAGTACTCAGGGATAAAAAATAAAATAAAATTCATCGTTGGAGTTTAATCGTTAATAGTACGTTATAACTATACAAAGAGCTAGATATCTAGAATTAGGGTGGTACCGCGGATTTATTTCGTCCCTTAGTTTTAGATTTTTTTTATTGGAGGTAATGTTATGAAAGAAAAAGTAGAAAATCTAAAAAAAGAAGCTTTAGAAAAAATAAGTAAAGCAAGTAATTTAAAAGAATTAAATGATTTAAGAGTAGAATATTTAGGTAAAAAAGGACCTATTAGTGAACTAACTACTCATATGAAAGAATTAACACCAGAAGAAAAGAAGGATTTTGGGAAACTTTTAAATGGCCTTAAACAAGATGTTACGAATGCCATTGATACTAAAACAAAAGAATACCAAGAAGCAGAATTAAATGAAAAACTATCTAAAGAAAAAATAGATGTTACATTACCTGCGACTAAAATCACCATAGGAGCACCTAATATCTTAGAAAAAATCATTGAAGATGTAGAAGAAGTATTTATGTCAATGGGTTATGACGTTGTAGATGGGCCAGAAGTAGAAGAAGATAAATATAACTTTGAAATGTTAAATATCCCTAAAGGACATCCTGCACGTGATGCTCAAGATACATTCTATATCGAAGATGAAACTATGTTGTTACGTAGCCAAACATCTCCAGTTCAAGTTAGAACAATGCTTAAAGCTGGCGGTAAAATTCCGGTACGTATGATTTGTCCAGGCAAAACATATCGTCGTGATGCTGACGATGCTACACACTCACATCAATTTATGCAAATTGAAGGATTGCTAGTAGATAAAGATATTAGATTATCTGACTTAAAAGGTACTTTCGACTTAATAGCTAAAAAACTATATGGGGAAGACTGTGTAACTAGATTCAGGCCTTCATATTATCAATTTACTGAGCCTTCAGTAGAAACAGATATCTCTTGCTTCGTTTGTAAAGGAAAAGGATGCCAATTATGTAAAAATACCGGTTGGATAACTGTAAGTGGAGCTGGTATGGTACATCCAAACGTTTTAAGAGGTTGTGGATATGATCCAAAAGAATGGTCAGGTTTCGCATTTGGTTTCGGTGCTGAAAGATTAGCAATGTTAAAATATGGAATCAATGATCTTAGAACATTCTATCAAACGGATTTAAGAGAGTCAGAAACTTTTGATAGAAAGGATGTGTAATAATGATAAGTTTAAATTGGTGCAAAGACTATGTTGATATAGAAAAAGAAGACTTACATGAACTAGCAGTTAAAATAACTAAAGCCGGCGTTAATGTCGAAAAAGTTATTGATACTAGAATTGAAAACCTAGTAATAGGTGAAGTAAAAGAATGTATAGATCATCCAGATAGTGATCATTTACACTTATGCCAAGTAGATATTGGCAAAAAAACAGTTCAAATTGTATGTGGTGCGCATAACGTAAGAAAAGGACTTAAAGTTCTAGTAGCTCTACCTGGTTGTGTATTACCAGAAGGTACTATTGAAGCTGGTAAAATAAGAGGGCAAGAATCAAATGGTATGATATGTGCTCTATTTGAACTAGGATTAGAAGAAAAAACTGAAGAAACATACGCAAAAGGTATTACAGAATTAGATACGGACCTACCTATGGTACCGACGCTAATATCTATTTAGGTATTGATGATACTATATATGAATTAGATGTTCATAAGCATCGTAATAATGATTGTTATTATCATATTGGTTTTGCTTATGAAATAGCATCTATTTTATCTAAAAAAGTAACACTGCCAGAAGCATCTTATAAAGAAGATAAGGATAGTATTGAAAAATATGTATCACTTAAAGTAGATACAGAAAAGTGTCCATACTATTCTGCTAAGATGGTTAAAAATGTAACAATTAAAGAATCACCTGAATTTATTAAAAAGAGATTAATCTCAGCAGGTATGAGACCTATTAATAATGTTGTCGATATCTCTAACTATGTAATGTTAGAATATGGTAATCCATTACACTTCTTTGATGCTAAAAAACTAGGGAAAAAGATTTTAGTAAGACAAGCAAAAAAAGATGAGCCCATTACTACTTTAGATAACCAAGATAGAGTATTGCAGGAAAACGATATCGTAATTACAGATGGTAAAAAACCAGTTTGTATAGCTGGTATAATGGGTGGATTAAATACTGATGTAGATGAAACTACTAAAGATATCGTTATTGAAGCAGCTATCTTCGATCCTGTAGCAATTAGATATACTGCTGCTCGTCTAGATTTAAAGAGCGAAGCATCTATTAGATATGGTAAAGGTTTAAATTATGAATATACTGAATCAGCAATTGATAGAGCTTGTTATTTATTAGAAAAATATGCTGATGCAACAGTTTTAAGTGGTAAACTACTACATGATAAAGTAGATAAAACAGAAAAAGTTGTAGACTTTAAAACCGAAGAAGTATCTACATTGTTAGGATTAGAATTGACAGATAAAGATGTTGAAACAGAATTAGATAGATTAATGTTCCCATACGAACTAAAAAAAGGAACATTCAAAGTAACTATTCCTAGAAGAAGATTAGACATTGATCCAAATGTTAATGATATAGCAGAAGAAATAGGAAGACTATATGGTTACGAAAACTTAGTATCAACATTACCAAGAGTACCAATAAGACGTGGAGAATATATAGGTGATGTTAAAATTAGAAAAGAAATATCTAAGAGATTAAGAACTTTAGGCTTAAATGAAACAAAGACTTATACACTTACATCCCCAGATATGGCTAAACAATTTAGATACGAAGAAAAAGAACAAATAAATCTTCCGAATCCAATGAGCTTAGATAAATCTATTATAAGAACATCTATTCTTCCATCTTTAATAGGAGTTTATGAATATAATAAAGCACGTAAGGTAGAAAATATAAATCTTTACGAAATTGCTAAGACATATGATAAAGAATACAAAGAAGATATCAAAGTTGCTATTTTAATGAAAGGAAAATACTTAATAAACAACTGGCAACATACAACAGTAAAATGTGACTTCTATCTATTAAAAGGAATCATTGAAAACTTACTTAATTATCTAGGATTTAAAAATAGATATACATTTGTTGCTTCTGAAATAAAAGATTTACATCCTGGTATAGGAGCTAAAATTCTACTAGATAGAGAAGAAATAGGTGTTATTGGTAGAGTGCATCCATCAATGAAAAAAGATGAAATTTACGTTGCAGAATTATCAATGACTAAACTATATGAAAAGCAAATAAAACCTATTAAATTCAAAGAAGCTAATAAATATCCGGAAATTGTTAAAGATTTAGCATTTGTCGTTAATAATGATGTTGAATCTGAAATTATAAAAAATCAAATCAAACATTCTGGAGGAAGACTCTTAGATTCAGTGGAAGTATTTGATATCTATCAAATGGAAAATGAAAAATCTATTGCTTATAAATTAACATTCAAAGATTCAACCAGAACACTTTCTGATGAAGAAGTAATGGAAGTATTTAATAAAATAATCAAAGAAGTAGAAGCTAAAACACCAGCAAAACTAAGAAGTTAATATAAAAAAAAGGGGGGAATAAGTATGAGTATTTATCATACAAAAACAACTGAGATATTCTCTAAAAATCCTGCTATGTATTCTCTATGTCGTCCTCACTATCCACTAGCCATGATACAAGATTTAAAAGCCAAAGCTGGATCAGGAATAGTAGCAGACATAGGCTGTGGTACCGGAATTCTAACTAAACAACTATTAGAAGCAAAAATGCGAGTTATCGGAGTTGAACCTAATAAGGCTATGTATAATCAAGCTCAAAAAGACCTAGAAAAGTACAATTGCCAGCTAGTCAATGCTTCAGCAGAGGATACAACGCTAGAAGAAAATTCTATCAAGCTTATTACAGTTGCTCAAGCTTTACATTGGTTTGATTTTGAAAGTTTTAGAATTGAAAGTGAAAGAGTATTAGTACGGGGAGGTTTAATAGCTAGCATTTACAATAATATGGAAAAAGGGAATCAAATTGTGGATGATTTTTTAGAGATTCACAGGAAATTATGTACCAATTATAGGGGAGGTTATAATAGAATGGAAGCTCTATATGATAAGCTATTTGCCGAAGGTTATGAAATTAGAGAGTATCCCAATAATCAAACATACAATCTAGAACATTTACTAGGATACACATCTACTTTGTCTTATAGCCCTTCACTTCTTGATCCAAATTATATAGAATATATAAAAAGTATTTGCAATTTTTTTAAACAATATTCTTATAATGATGAAGTAACCATTCCTATGACAACAACACTAGCTATAGGATCTCTAAAATAATATAAAAAAAAGAATTATACATTATAATTCCTTTTTTTGTGTTATAATTTTCCATAGGAGGTAGAAAAATGAAAAAAAATGATAAAATAAAAATAGTATTTTGTGTTCTAATATTTACTATGATAATAACATGGTTTTTATCAGGAGGTACATTTGATGCAAGTGGTACGTTTGAAGCAGCCAAAATGACAAGAGGCGGAATATTCGATATAATATTAGCATTAATGTATAGCTTTTATTATAAAATACACAATGTATTCTTTTTATTCACAGTAGGAGGAGTATACGGTGTATTAAGTCAAACCAAATCATATCGTAAATTAGTAGATAAGACAGTTAATCTTATTAAAGGAAAAGAAACAATATTCTTTTTACTTACAACATTCTTAATAGGATTATTTACATCTTTATGTGATGAAATAATGGTAATACTTATGTTTATACCATTTATTGTATCAGTATTCTTAAGATGTGGTAAAGATCGAATAACTGCATTAAGTGCCGGAATTGGAGGTATTTTCATAGGAATTATAGGAAACACATTTGGAACATATGGTGTTGAAAATATGCATAGTATAATAGGATTATCTTATACAAAAGGCATAGGATTTAAAATAGCATTTTTTGTAATAGCATATGTACTTTATAATTTATTTGCTATAATGCACATGAATAAACAAAAAAAACCATTAGACGAAACAGAATATGACCCATTTTTAACAGAAGAACTAGTAGAAGAAAAGAAAAAGAAAAAAGTAAAAATGTGGCCTACTATAACAATGATAATATTATTAATAATAGTAACCATTCTTGCTTATATTAATTGGAAGACTAGTTTTGGAATAGAATTATTTGAAAAAATAGAAAAAGGATTTGAAGAACTTTCTATAAAAGGAATTCCTATTCTATATAGTATTGCTGGTAGTACAAGTGCTTTTGGTAATTGGAATGATTTAATGGGAGCATCTGCCATATTATTAATAACAACTATAGTAATTAGTCTAACTAATAAGCTTTCATTAGATGATTTCATTGAAAACTATATAGAAGGTATGAAAAAAGTAATTAGAATAGTAGTTATGTATGGCTTAATATATGCAATCTTTGTAGTAGTTAATTGGTATGGATGGCCTACTACTTTAATAAATACTTTAATAGGTAGTGGAAAATTTAATATTATAACTATGTTAATAGCTGCAATCGTAGCATCATTCTACTTCATAGAAAATAATTATACAGGTTATATACTAGGAGAATTTATTAAAAACAACTTTGAAAAAAATGCCTTAGCTGTAACACTTATGTTTAATAGTACCTTTGGCGTATTAACAGCTATTTTACCTACTGGTTTTATTACAATGTTAGGCTTAACAGCATTAGATATTTCTTATAAATCATGGATAAAATACATATGGAAGTTTGTTTTATCAATGCTAGTAGTAATAGTTTTAATTATTTGTATAATGGTTTATATGTAAAAAGTTTAAAGTTTCTTTAAACTTTTTATTTTTATGATAAAATATTATTAGAAAGATTGTGATAATATGAGTTATTTATACCTAATATTAATAATATACTTTATTCCTTTAATAGCTTATTTTATAACATTCATTACTTATAAAAAATATGATAACATTGACAACAAAAAATCAATAAGTGGATTTGAAGTAGCTAGAAACATCTTAGATAAACATAATTTAGATAATATATATATAGTAGAAAAAAGAGGGTTATTTACAGATAAATACGATGAAAAACAAAACGTAATAAGATTATCTACACCAGCATTTCATAACGAAACAATATATTCACTAGCAATATCGTCTTATATTGCTACTAAGGCACAACTTTATAATAAAAATAATAAAATGGTTAAAATTAAAGTAATACTTGATAGCTTTATAGATCTATTAACATCTTTATTATATATATTACTATTAATAGGAATAATAATGAATTCCATCTCAATTTATAAAACAATATTATACTTATTTATTTTTATATTATTATATAAAATAATAACCATTTATATAGAAGAAAAAATAATAGAACAAAGTATAAAAGAATTGATAAAGAATAAATATATTAGTAATAACAACAAAGAAATAAAAAAACTATATAACTATTTAAAAATAAATAATATTTCCCAAATGGTATTATCATTATCTGATTTATATTATAATCTTAGAGATAATATTAAATAGTAAAATAATAAATATGTATAATAAACATATGTAGAGAGTAGTGAAACAATGAAGAATAATAAATTATTAGTAACAATATTTGTAGTAATCTTTTTAATAATCTTATATAATTCCTTTTCAGGTCCAATAACAGAAACATTTAACAATTTAATAAGTGACAAAACATTCCGTCTTATTTCAACAAATGCTAATAAGTACTTAGAAAATGACTTGCAAACTTTTGCTCAAAAAGAAAAAATTAAATTAGAGATAGATTATTATGATGATTTAGAAATAATTGAAAAATTAAATGATAGTAGTAACAATTATGATGCTGTTTGGATTTCTAATTCTATTTGGTTATATATGTTGAATAATTCTTATTTGGTTACAAATAGTAAATCTATTGCTGTTTCTCCAGTAGTAATGGGAGTAAAAAAGAGCAAAGCAGCAGAACTAGGTTTTGTTAATAATAATATATATAATAGTGATATACTAAATGCTATAAAAAACGGAAAACTAAAATATGTTATGAACTCTGTTATGAAAACAAATACAGGAGCAACAGCTTATTTAGCTTTTCTTAATAGTTTAGCAGGAAGTCCAGAAGTATTGAAATCAGAAATGCTTGAAAATCCTACATTAATTAAAGATTTAAAAGACTTCTTTAAAGGTGTTGAAAGAGTAAGTGGAGATGAAGCATATCTTGATGAAATGTTTATTAATGGTGATTATGAAGCCATAATTAACTACGAAAGTAAATTAATAGAATTAAACAATAAATTAATTGAAAATGGAAAAGAGCCACTTTATTTATTATATCCTCAAGATGGAGTAGCTATAAATGACATGCCATTTGGTTATGTTAATAGAAATCAAAATAAAGAAGAAGATTTTTACAAAATTCAAAAATTCTTAAGAAGTAATAAAACTTCAGATTTATTAGAGCAAAAAGGATTTAGAACTTGGTTTGGAGGTATAAAAGAAAATACCAATGCCAAAATATTTAATAAAGAATGGGGAATAGATACAACCAAGTATTTAATGCCATTTAAATATCCAAGTAAAACAGTTATGAACGAAGCATTTGATTTATATTTGGAAGCTATTAGAAAACCTACTCATACTGTATTTGTACTAGATACATCTGGAAGTATGAATGGTAATAATGGGTTAATAGAACTAAAAGAAGCTATGAACTATATTTTAGATAAAGAACAAGCCCGAACTGATAATATTCAATTTTCTAAAGAAGATAAAATAACTATCATAACATTTAATAGTAGAGTAAAAGAGAAAAGTGAAACAATTACAGGCTTAGATACAACATATCTTTTGCAATTTGTAGAAAATCTTAGAGCTAGTGGAGATACTAATATATATGATCCCTCAATAGAAGCGCTAAAAATATTAAAAAACGAAAGCAATGATGATTATATAAAGATGGTAATACTAATGACAGATGGTCATTCTAACAATGGAAGCTTTAGCTATTTATCTAACTATTATCATGAAAACAATACTGATATTCCGATTTATAGTATTACATTTGGTAATTCGAGTGACTATCAATTATCAGAAATAGCAAGTCTTACAAATGCCAAAATCTTTGATGGCAAATCAGGATTAGTAGAAGCATTTAAAGAAGTAAGGAGCTATAGTTAATGAAACATATTCAAAAAAGATATATATACGCAGCCTTTCTAGCTTCAATATTCTTTTTGATAATATATTTATTAGTAAAAATAAACATATTAATATCTGTTTTTTTGACAATCGCTATTTATTATGGAGGAATCTTATTATTTAAAGAAGAAGATGTAAGAGAATTTAATAGTGAAAATATTAATAACTATTATTATTTAGCTTCAAAAGTTCAAAACGAAGCAGAAAAAACAAAAAATAAAGAAATTATTAGTATTTGTGAAAACATTGGAAAGAATACTGATAGTATATTGGTAAGTTTAAGTCAAAGACCAAGGAAAGTAGAACAAATATTTAGTTTCTTTGACTACTATTTAGATATTGCTTATAAAATACTCTATAAGTATAATAATATTAGTGTTAATAAAGATATAAAAGAGAGTGAAAAGAAATATAAAGAAAATACAAAAGATTACCTTCAAAAAATACTAGATGCATTTGAAAAACAATCAAAAAACATGCAAGAAGCTAAAATGCTAGATATAGATACAGAAATAAAAATATTTGAAAAAACTAGTGGTATCAACAAAGAAATAATTAAAGTAGGTGACAAAAATGAATAATGAATTTAATATTCATAAAGAAGGACAAAAAGAAAAAATAATTGGTATAGCTATTGTTGCTGGAGTAATATTATTGACAGTTATTATAAGTGTTTTACTTTCTAAACATAAAGAAAACACAGCTCTTCAAACAGTATATGTTGCAACAGGAGGAGGAAAAGAAGATTTTATCAAAGATAAAGATGTAATAAAATACATGGAAGAAAGATATAAACTAAACGTTGTCTATGATGATTGGTCAAATGGTAAAACAGTTACAGCACCATTAATTAGAGAGTATGTTCATCGAGGTAATGAAAACATACCTGAAGGTGAATGGTCAGTAAACTGTTCAAATTGTTCTAAGTATAATGTATTATTTACTTCCGATGAAAGATTTTATAATTATTATAAATTATCACCTAATAAAGCTAATGGTGAAGCAGATAGATACTATGTAAAAGGTGGAAGTTTAACTCTTAATACACCAATAGTAATATATAGTTGGAAAGATGTTGCTGAAGCTTTAATAAATGAAAAAATAGTAACAAAAGAAGATAATGTTTATTATATAACTGATATGAATAAATTATTAGATAATATACTTAACGGCAAAACTTGGAAAGAAATTGGCTTGCCTTCTATTTATGGAAAAATAAATATATATTCAACAGATCCAGTTACATCTTCTCCAGGCGCAACATACTATGGCTTGCTATTATCAATAATGACGAATGGCGATATGAGCGAACAAAATATAAATAATGCTCTACCAAAACTAAACGAATTTTATAAAAAATCTGGATATATGAATAATACACCTGCTGACCTATTTGAAATGTATCTAAGACAAGGTCAAGGGGCAAAACCAATGATTGTTGATTATGAAAAGAGTATAATGGAACTAAATACATCAAATCCTGAAGGATATGAAGCTGTTAAAGACAAAATGGTAATTCTATATCCACGACCAACAATTTGGAATTCACATTGTATTGCAACATTTGATGACATAGGAAATGAATATCTAAAAACATTTAATGATAAAGACATCCAACAAATTGCATGGTCAAAGTATGGCTTTAGAGTTGGTGTAAGTGGTGGTAGCTACGATGTAACAAAAGTAAATGTTAAAGGCATACCAGCGTCAATAGATAGTGTTACAAGTGGACTAAATATGGACACTTATAATAAAATAATTGAATACTTAAAACAAAACAATTAATAAAGGGAGGATTTATTTATGGGATTTATTAAGTCAATTCAAACATCTATAGGAAGTCAATTTGATGACTCATTCAAAGAGGTCATCAAACTTGAGAACAAAGATAAGAATCTACTTATAAAAAAAGTAACTACTGAAAGAGGTATAATAACAGATAAATCAAGATTATTTGTTGAACCAGGAGAATGTGAAATATTAGTAGATAATGGAGCTATTAAAGATATAGTAACAGAACCAGGAATGTATTTTATGGATACCTCATCACCAGTACTATTTCAAACTGATATTTTTGCTGGCTTAGGTAAAACAATTCTAGAGGGAATCAAAAGAGTAGCATATAAAGGAGAAGTAATTCAAGAACAAGCAGTTTATTTCATCAGCTTAACGGAAAAAATAGGTCTTAAATTTGGAACACAAACACCTATAATATATAAAGATCCAGAATGGGGACCAATAGAAATTTTAGCAAATGGAGAATATGCATTTAAAGTTAATAATCCAGTTGCACTATTAACAAATATCACTGGAACAGTAGACGAATTCTACGTTAATGATTTAGCTAATAGCATTCTTCCATATATTCAATCTGGAATGGCATCAGAAATAGCAAATTTAAATATTAGTTTTGATGAAATAACTTCTAAGCAAGCCGATTTAGGATCAAAACTAATAGAAACTGCTTCTGAAAAATTAGAAACATTAGGAATAGAAGTAACAAAACTAGTTGTTACTGCTATAGATGTTCCTGAAGAAGTTAAAAAATCAATGCGCGAGAGAACATCTATTAAGATGAAAGCAACAAGTGTAAGCGATAAAGAAGCAGATGTATATACTAAGCTTAATCAAGCAGAAGCTGTCAAAGATCTTGCTAACAACCCAAATAATGCGGGAGCAACAATTATGGGAATGAATATGGGACAAACATTTGCAGCTAATATGCAAGGTAATCCAAATAATAGAAATGAAGAATCTAAGAACTAGGTTCTTTTTTCATGCTATGTAATATATTTATTACAAAGAGGAAATAATCCCTGAACTGTTAATAAATACTATAGAGGTAGATATTATGAATTATTACAACGAAATAAAGAATACGCTAATAACTAAAGAAGATATTAAATATATAATAAAACTTATAAAATACCTTGTAAATAATAATCAATTACGTATTGCTAAGACAAAAATTTATATATATAATATGATTATAGAATAGAGGAAAAAAATGAGAGGTAATGAAAAACAATTTAAAGAAATAAGATTAATAATAGTTTTATTATCAGTAATAATCATATTATTATTTGGTGTAATAATTCTTTTACTAGCTAAGGGAGATAAACAGCCAAGCATTCCAGGACCTAATAAAATTGAAAACAAAGAAGTAGAAGCAAAAGAAGAACCAAAAGAGGAGCTTATAGAAGAGGACAACGAAGAAGTTAAAGAAGATAATACTGTTACTGACGCAATGAATAAAGAATTAAGAAATAAAATACCAACAATTAAGTATTGTAATCAATACTTATATAAACAGTATAATGGCGGTATCTTTAAAGCTAGCGATTTATCCGAAGAAGATAAAAAATCTAATTTTAATGAATGCCAAGGAGCGTTAGGTGTATATCATCTTGAACAAAAAGCTGTAAAAGAAAATGATATGGTTTATATCTATGATTATGTATTGTTATATAATCAACAAGGAACAGAAGAAGAAAACTATTTTGGGACATCTGTTAATAACATAAAATATAAATATGATACAATAGGAAATGTTACAAATGATAAAATACAAAAATATGGCCAATTATATAAATATTCATTTAAAATAGTTGAAACAGGATATGAGTATATAAGCACAGAAATAGTTCAATAAGGAACAAAGCTAAGACTTTGTTCTTTTTTATTTATTGTTATAGTATAATAATTAATAGATCGCTATATATTATATAAAAGACAGGTGATACAAATGAAAAAAAATGTAGAAGCTTTCCCTAAAAGTGATACACAAATAATAAAAGGCCTTGCAATACTATTAATGCTAATGCATCACTTATGGTTTTTCCCAGATAGAATTGCTGGCGGCGAATTAAAGTATTTGTTTACTTTTTTTGGGAAATCATCAACTAATATTATGGGATCTTTCGGTAAAATATGTGTATCTCTCTTTTTCTTTGTTGGCGGATATGGCATATATATCCAATCAAAAAATAGAAGTTTTAACATTTTAAAAAATATTAAAAAGGTTTATAAAAATTATTGGAAAGTATTCTTAATCTTTATACCAATAGGTTATATCTTTTTTAATAATCAAACACCTTATTGTCTTGACGAAAAAATCTATAATAACTTTTTATTCTTTGGGTACAATTATATACTAGCGAATTTCTTAGGACATTCTTCATCACTAAATGCTGAATGGTGGTTTTTAAAAAGTTATATTATCGCTATAATAACATTTCCTTTTATAAAGAGATTATTTAAAGATAAAGATACAGTAATAAATATTTTTATCATAATTATAGTTACAATACTGATGTGTAACGTATTTCCTTTTTTAGGAACTATTCCCGAATTAGGAACATTAAGCAATAATTATTTATATACTACATTCTTATGTCAAAATGCACCTTATATATCTTGTTTTTGGATGGGTATCCTTTTTGCAAAAGATGATCTATTTAAAAAAATAATCAAAGAAATAAATGAAGTAATAGTTCTAAACCCTATTGTTGATATTATAGGAATAATGCTCATAGTATATTCAAGAGAATTTGTAGTTGGAGAAATAATAGATATTTTATATGTTCCATTATTAATAATTCTATTCTTGAATCTAATTCAAAAACTACCTATAATTCAAAAGATATTTACTCTCTTAGGAGATAATAGTACAAATATGTGGTTGACTCATTCCTTCTTCTGTTATTATTTCTCGAAATTTGCTAAAATAACAACATATTTTAAATGGGCAATCCCATGTTTAATAGTCTTATTATTTTTTAGCATTATATCATCCTTATTAATAGATTATTTTTGGAAAGGTATTAGCTCAATATACAATAAGATATTAAAAAGAAAGAATAGTATAGTATAATAATATTAGGTGATAACTATGAACAAGAAAAAAAATATAACATTATATTTAAATATTCTTATAATTATATTAGAATTAATAGGTTTATTTATAACATTAAAAACAGCTCATAAAATAGAGATAAAGTATTATACTGAATGCTCAAATATAATGATGTTGATAACATCATTCTTATTAACATGTTATCTTTTAAAAAAGAAAACAATTCCTAAATGGTTAAATATATTAACTCACATGTCAGTACTTGGTCTTACAGTAACATTTTTAGTTGTATTGTTTATTCTATCTCCAATGTATAACTTTAATTATGGATTATTACTATTTAGAGGTAGTATGTTATACTTCCATACGTTATGTCCAATAATTTCAATAATAACTTACTTTTTCTCATCTCAAATACATATAGCTAAAAAAGAAATAAAATATACCATGTTATTTACTATAATATATTCAATCGTAATTTTGCTATTAAATATATTCCGTATTTTAGAAGGACCATATCCTTTCTTAATGGTATACAAGCAACCAATATATATGTCAATTATATGGATAATATTATTAGAAGGTAGCGCATACCTTTTATCCATAGTTTTATATAAAATAAAAAAAAGAATAAACTCATAATATTTAAAAGTACTAGAGAGGCGCATGCTATGAAAGAAAAAATATTATATGTAGTTGTTCCTTGCTATAACGAAGAAGAAGTATTGAAAGAAACGACAAAAAGATTAAAAGAAAAATTAAGTAATCTTATAAAAAGAAAAAAAATTAGTAAGAATAGTCGTGTAATGTATGTAAATGACGGATCAAGTGATAACACTTGGAATATTATAAAAGAAACTAATAACAAAGAAAAACTATTTACTGGAATATCTCTATCTAAAAATAGAGGACATCAAAATGCTTTACTAGCAGGTTTAATGACCGCTAAAAAGTATTCAGATATAGTAATAAGCATGGACGTCGACTTACAAGACGATATAAATGCTATAGATGAAATGCTTGAAGAATATAATAAAGGAAACGATATAGTATATGGTGTTAGAAATAGTCGAAAAAAAGATGCTTTTTTTAAAAGATTTACTGCTGAAACATTTTATAAAATGATGAGATTCATGGGATTAGAAATAATATATAATCACGCGGATTATCGTTTGGCTAGTAAGAAAGTACTAGATGAATTGGAAAAATATGAAGAAGTAAACTTATTTTTACGAGGGCTGTTCCCTTTAATAGGATATAAATCAAGTATTGTATATTATGAAAGAGCGGAAAGATTCGCAGGCAAGTCCAAATATCCTCTGAAAAAAATGATCAGCTTTGCCTGGGAAGGAGTAACATCCTTTACAATTAAGCCATTAAAAATTATAATGAATACTGGTTTAATAATTTCTTTACTAAGCTTCATATTTCTAATAAAAGTAATAATAGATAAATATATAGGTAATAATATAACAGGATGGACAACTATTATAGTTTTAATCTGTTTATTTAGTGGTATTCAAATATTCTGTATAGGTATAATAGGAGAATATATAGGAAAGATATATATTGAATCTAAAAAAAGACCTAGATATTGTATTGAAGAAGAATTACCCAACAAATAACTCGCATAAGCAAAGAATGTAATGAATATTTTTCTATTCTTAAAAACAAATAAATTTTTATGATAAAATATAACTAAAGGAGCAAAGATATGAATACTGCAATAATAATACTAAATTATAACGATTTTACTACAACAAGAGAAATGATAGAACAAATAAAAGACTATAAGATTCTAAAACATATTATTATAGTAGATAATTGTAGTACAGATGGCTCTTATAATATATTAAAAAAAGAGGAAAAGAATAATATAGAAGTAATAAAAACTAAGAGTAATAATGGTTATGCCTCTGGAAATAACTATGGAATAAAATATGCCATAAATAAATATAAATCAGATTATATAATAATATCTAATCCCGACATTATAGTAAAAGAAAAAGATATAAAAGCTTTAATAAAAGAATTAAAATTTAATAATATTTCCTTAATAGCTCCAACAATAAATGAACATGGAATAATATCAAAGGGCTGGAAACTGCCAAAATTAAGAAATGACATATTATCAAATATTAATTATTTCCATAAATATGCTGAAAAAGATTTAATGTATGATAAATCTAAATATAAAAGTAAAATAACAGAGGTAGAAGTAGTTAAAGGATGCTTTTTTATAATAAAATCTAATGTAATAAAGGATATCAATTACTTTGATGAAAATACTTTTCTTTATTATGAAGAGAACATATTAGGTAAAAAGTTAAAAGATAAAAAATATAAATCATATATTTTAAATGAGGTAGAAGTAATTCATAATTTATCTGTGAGTGTAGATAAAAGTATAAAATCTTTAAAGAAGTATAAAATACTTAAAGAATCCCAAAGATATTATGAAAAAAACTATAACAATACTAATATCTTTGGTATGTTATTGTTATATCTTACATATTATATAAGTTATTTTATATCACTTATCACATCATTATTTAGGAGGTAAAAAATGAGAAACATAATAATAATTGGATCACGAGGATATCGGCATAATTATGGTGGATGGGAAACGTTTGTTAAAGAGTTTGTTGACAACAATCATGACGATGTGAAATTTTATATTCCACGCTTAGTTGATAAAAAGGAACTAGATAAAAAGATAGAACAAATTGGTAAAGTGGAAGTTAACAATATATATGTTCCTAAGCAAGGATTTGTCACGATGTTTACATTCACAATAAAATCGTTTGAATATTTTGTAAAATACATAGAAGCAAAAGAATTAAAGAATACCACAATAATTTCTCTTGGATGTAAAATTGGGCCATTAATGCCTAAATATTATAAAAAACTTCATAAACTAGGAGTATCTATAATAATGAATCCTGATGGTTTAGAGTGGAAAAGAGATAAGTGGAACTGGCTTATTAAACAATGCTTCAAAATATCCGAAAGATATTCTATAAAATATTGTGATGCCGTAGTATGTGATTCTAAAGCAATAAAAAAATACATAGATGATAAGTATAAAAAATATAATAAACCATCATATTTTATAGCATATGGAGAATATCTTAAAGAAGACAAAGTGAGTCAAGAAACAAAAGAATATTTAAAAAATGAATTTAGAACTAAAATAAATGACTATTATTTAGTAGTTGCTAGGTTTGTACCAGAAAATAATTTAGAATTAATAATAAATGAATTTATTAAATCAAAAACCAAGAAAAAATTAATAATAATATCAAATGTTGAGCATAATAAATATTATAACTACTTATTAGAAAAAACTAATTTTGATAGAGACAACCGAATATTCTTGCCAGGTCCAATATATGAACAAGAACTATTGAGAGAAATCAGAGTTGGTGCATTTGCCTACATTCATGGACATAGTGCAGGTGGAACAAATCCCTCTCTATTGGAAGCTTTATCAACTACTGACATAAACATTTTATTTAACGTAGAATATAATAAAGAAGTAGGGAAATCAGCAGTTTTATACTTTGACAATGAATCCAAAAAGCTTTCTAAAATTATTGATAAACTTGAAAAAATGAGTAGTGCAAAAAAAAGCGAATACGGATTATTATCTAAAGAGATAATAAAAAAAGAATATACATGGAAAATTATAGAAGAAAAATACAAAAAAACATTTGATGAAATAAATTAAGAAATATGATATATTAATACATAGTCGAAGGAGAGAAGAATTTTGAAAAAAGATTGTGCTATTATCGTCAAGAATATGACTAAAACATTCAAATTATACTCTGATAAATCTAATACTATGAAAGAAAGAATAGTTAGAGGTTGGAAAACAAAAACGGAAACTAGAATTGTTTTAAATAATATAAACTTAGAAATAAAAAAAGGAGAGACAGTGGCTTTAATTGGAATAAACGGATCAGGGAAATCAACTTTACTTAAATTAATGACTAAAATTATTTTCCCTAACAAAGGAACTGTAGAAACCAACGGAAAACTAACTTCTTTATTGGAATTGGGAGCAGGATTCCATCCTGATTTCACAGGTAGGGAAAATATATATTTTAATGCTGCTATTTTTGGATTGACTAAAGAGGAAATAGATAAAAGATTAAATGATATTATAGAATTCTCTGAACTAGGAAAATATATCGATTCCCCTATTAGAACTTATTCTTCCGGTATGTACATGCGACTTGCTTTTGCAGTAGCAATTAATGTTGATGCCGATATTCTACTAATTGATGAAATATTAGCAGTAGGAGATCAACATTTCCAAGAGAAATGCTTTGAAAAATTAGAAGAACTTGCTAAGAGTGATATGACAATAGTTATTGTATCGCACTCCCTTGAATCTTTAAAAAAATTATGTAATAGAGGAATATGGATAAAAGATGGTCAAATTAATATGGATGGAAACTTCAAAGAAGTAAGTGAAGCTTATATTAAGGAGTGTGCATGATATGAAATTTATAAAAGAATTGTATCAATATAGAGAATTTCTACGTACTAATGTAAAAAAAGAAATAAGAGGGAAATATAAAGCTTCATTTTTGGGCGTTTTGTGGTCATTTATTAATCCTTTGTTACAAGTGTTAGTGTATGCAATTGTTTTCCCCTATATTATGAGGGTAAAAACTCCTCATTACCTAGTTTTTCTAATATGTGGTATTATACCTTGGACATGGTTTATAACAAGTCTAAGCGGAGGAACAACAAGTATAACAAACAATGGAAACTTGATAAAAAAAGTTTATTTTCCAAGAGAAATATTGCCGATTTCTACAGTAACATCAGGAGTAGTTAATTTTTCAATAAGTTGTATTATTATAATAATCTTCGCTTTGTTAGATGGTGTAGGAATAAGTTGGCATATTGTCTTCTTACCATTAATCATGATTTTACAATACATTTTTTCATTATCTTTAGTTTTCTTAACAGCAGCTTTCAATGTTTATGTAAAGGATGTTGAATATATGGTTAATTTTATTCTTAATCTACTATTTTATGCAACACCAATTCTTTACTCAGCAGATATGTTTAAAGGAACAAAGTTCGCCTGGATTTTCAAATTAAATCCAATGGCTTACTTTGTAGAAAGCTATAGAAATATTTTTTATGCTCATCACATACCGGGTTTAAAAACCATGGGAATTCTTTTAATAATAGGTATAGTATTATTAACAATAAGTTATTCTGTATTTAAAAAATTAGAAAAAAGATTCGCAGAGGAAATATGATGAAAATTGCAGCTGTAGTTGTATTTTATAATCCATCTAGAGAAAACATAAAAAATATAGAAAAATATATAGATACAATAGATAAATTATATGTAGTAGATAATACAGACGACGATAAAATAAGAATAAATTCGAGTAAAAAAATAGAATACATAAAACTAGGCGAGAATAAAGGAATAGCATCTGCTTTGAACATTGGAGCTAAAAAAGCTATAGAAAACAAGTACAAATATCTTTTAACATTAGATCAAGATAGTAAAATGACTCAAAACATTATAAAGAAAATGATAACTTTTTTAGAAAAAACAAAAGATGAAAGAATAGGGTTAATCTCTCCTTACCAGGATATAGGATCTAAAGAAGATACTATAACCGGAGAATACGAAGATATGATAGAAGTTATGACATCTGGGAACATAATAAATCTAGATGCTTATCAAAAAATAGGAGGATTTAAAGATTGGTTATTTATCGATTGTGTAGATACCGATTATTGTATGAATCTTCATAAACATGGATATAAAGTATTAAGATTAAATAGAATAGTTATGAAACATGAACTTGGGAATCTAGTAGTACATAAACTCTTTAATAAAGAATATCCTTGTTACAATCATAATCCTATGAGAAGATACTACATAGTCCGGAATACTATGTATATAAATGATATGTATAAAGACGTATATCCAGAGTATTGCCAAAGATTATTAAGAATTCAAAAAGGTCAAGTAAAAAGGATATTAGCTTTTGAAAAAAACAAGTTTCAAAAACTAAGAATGATGTTTAAAGGATATATAGACTTTAAAAAAGGTAAAAAGGGCAAAATAAAAGGAGAAAATAAAAATGGATGAAGAACTAAAGAATAAGATAAATAAAGCAAAAATAATTTCTTTTGACGTCTTTGATACACTGTTATACCGAATTGTTGATAGACCAGAAGCTATATTTGAAATTCTTAGTAGTAATATTAGAGTTAATTTGTTCCCTAAATATAGAGTAGAATGTCAAATTAACGCGAGTAAAAATGTCGAGAAAAAATTCGAATATCCGCATGCCAACATGGACGAAATATACGAAGAAATAGGTAAGAGAGTTAGCTCTATTTTTACAGCAGATGAAATCAAAGAAAAAGAAATCGAGCTAGAAAAGAAATCTTTATATGCCAATCTAGAAATGAAAGAGGTGTTTGAATACGTAAAAAAGCAAAAAAAGAGAATAATAATTACAACGGATATGTATTTAGACAGCAAGGTGATTGATGATTTCTTACAATCTAATGGATATAATGGTTATAGCAAAATTTATGATTCTGCCGATGAAAGAAAAGCCAAATTTAATGGCAAACTATTTGAACATATAATAGAAGCAGAAAAGGTAAAACCAAGTGAAATACTTCACATTGGTGATAATGAAAAAGATGATATAGAAAATGCTAAAAAGTATGGAATTACTACATATAAATATATTTCTAAATGCAAGATAAAGAAAAGTGAGCAAGGAGATATTATTAATTCATTGAATAATGGTATTAAAAGATATAACATTATCTACGATAAAAAAAATATGACTTTTTTTGAAGAACTTGGTTATTATGTTGGCGGCCCAATGTATATAAAACTTATAGATTATCTTTTGTCAAAGACTGAAAAAAACCATAATTTGTATTTTCTATCTAGAGATGGCTATAATATGTGCCAAATACTAAAAAACAAAGGAAAGTATCTATATTCTTCGCGAAGAGCTCTCCTATTAGCTAGTATTGATCAATTAGATGATTCTGCTCTTGAAGTATTACCACCTTTTACTTTTGGACAAACAATTAAAGAAATATTAGACTATATTAGATATGATAAGGTAACAAAAGAAGATTTAAACAAAGTTGGTTTTAATGATTTCTCTGATACGATAGATACTCTAGAAGATATGAAAAAATTCAAAGAAATTTATAAAAATAAAGAAAAAGATTTCTTAAAACACTGTAACGAAGAAAAGGAAAATGCCTTAAAATACTTTAAAGATATGGGCCTGTTTGATAATGATTCTATTATCTTTGATTGTGGTTGGCATGGTTCTTCTCAATATTTATTAGAAAAATTTTTATTTAATAATGGTTTTAAAAAGAACATTAAATTTATTTACTCAGGAATAAATGATAATAGTAAGAGTAGAAAACAATTAAAAAATAGGGATTATGAATCTTGTTTCTTTGATATTGAATATCTTCCTGTTGAGATTAATAAAATAATGAACTCTATTGCTGTATTCGAATTGTTTTTTGGAGCACCCGAAAACTCCGTTTGGTACTATGATAAAAAAGGACCAGTAATGGAAAATTTTGAAAGAGAATTTGATGCTAAAAAAGAAATTCTTAAAGGTATAAAGAGTTATTATCTAGAAAATTATGATACTTATAAAGAATTAGGACTGTTAAAAAAAGACAGCATTATATGTAACTATAGCTTCTTATCGCCATTATTTAGATTAATAAATAATCCAACTATGGAAGAAGCTAAAAAAATAGGCAACATAAAAAGTGTAGACGGATTTGCTAAAAAGAATGATGAAGTTAAATATTTGGCTTATGTAACAAAAGAACAAATACAAAAGAATATTAATACTGAAGTTTATTGGCCAAATGCACTCTTAAAAAGAAACGATATCCCCGATGATGTAAAAAATATTTATATAAACAAAAATAAGAGAAACCTAAAAGACATTTTAAAAGAATCATTTCCAAATAGATTTAGACATAGACTTAAAAATTATATGTATGAACATGGTATTGGTACATACATACATCGAGCAAAAAGAAAACTAAAAAGGGCTAAATACTATGGAAAAAGTACTTATCAAAGATGGATAATGAATAACGAGACTAATAATCATTATGAAGAATTATCTTATAATCCACTAATTTCAGTAGTAATACCAGTTTATAATGTTAAGATGCAAGAACTTAAAGAATGTATTAACTCAGTATTAAAACAAAAATATAAAAATTTCGAATTAATAATGGTAGATGATTGCTCTAATAAGTATAATGTAAAAGAAACTTTAGAATTATATAAAGACCATCCTAAAATAAAAATAGAATACCATGATAAAAACCAACATATTTCTAAAACAACCAATGATGCAATTGCATTGGCAACAGGAGAGTTTATTGCATTCATGGATTGCGACGACACCTTGGCTCCAAATGCCTTGTATGAAATAGCAAAAAAATTAAATGAAAATAAGGAACTTGATTTTATATATTCAGATGAGGATAAAATAAACGAAAATGGTAAAAATAGACATAGTCCATTTTTTAAACCAGATTGGTCACCAGATACATTCTTGTCTCTAATGTATACATCCCACTTAGGCGTCTATAGAAAAACAATAGTAGATGAAATAGGCGGATTAAGAATTGGTTTGGAAGGGGCACAAGATTATGACTTTACTTTGAGATTTGTTCAAAAAACCGATAAAATAGCTCATATACCGAAAATATTGTATCATTGGAGAGAAAGACCAGAATCAATAGCTTCTAACCCAGAAGCTAAACCTTACGCTTTAGAATCCATAGTAAAATTAAAAGAAGAATACTTAAAGGGTAATAATCTTAAAGGAAAAGTAGAATATGATAAATCGGTATATCAATATAGAATCGTATACGAAGACATTAATCATTCTTTAATCAGCATTATTATTCCTTCTAAAGATCATCCAGAAGTATTAGAAAGATGCGTAAAATCAATTAGAGAAAGAACAAAATATGATAATTATGAAATAATTGTTATAGATAATGGAAGTAACGAAGAAAATACCGCTAAATATAAAGAATTATCTAGACAGTATTCTTTCTTATACTGCAATAAAAAAATGGATTTTAACTTCTCAAAAATGTGTAATATCGGTGCGAGCTATGCAAAAGGAGAATACTTGTTATTCTTAAATGATGATGTTGAAGTAATTACGAATGAATGGCTTAATAGAATGTTAGGTCAAGCGTCTCAAAATCATACTGGAGCTGTAGGAGCAAAACTATATTATCCTAATTCCATGAATATTCAACATGATGGAATCCTAAACATTCAATATGGTCCAAGCCATGCCCTTCATTATTTCGACGACTATAATTCTTATTACTATTGTAATAATAAAATGGATTATAATTATTTGGCAGTAACAGCAGCATGTTTAATGGTCAATAAAGAAAAATTCTATTCAATTAACGGATTTGATGAGTCTATGCCTATAGCATATAACGATGTAGATCTCTGTTTCAAGTTATATGAAAAAGGATATTATAACGTTGTAAGAAACGACGTAAAATTATATCATTACGAATCGTTAAGTAGAGGAAATGATTCTATAAGTAAAACTAAACTTAACCGACTAAGAAAAGAAAAGAATTTATTGTTTAAAAAACATTCTAATCTACTCGGTTATGATCCATTCTTTAGTCCAAATCTAGATCAAAAAGACGTTGGCTTTTCAATATCTAAGAGTCAAAAACACTTTAATAGATGTAAAAAATATAATGAAGACATAAAAGTGGGGAATATAGAGTTCTACTATTCTTTAGAAAAGCTACATATAACTGATTCTACATTGGAAATATTTGGTTATGCCTTCTCTGAAAGTGTTAGACATAATAATAGTAGTAAAGTAAATATAATATTAGAAAGTAAGGCTAATAAATACTTAATTACATCTACTAAAGAAGAAAACTATACTTATTCATCTACTTATAAAATACATTGTGATTTATGTGGCTTTGAATCAAGAATAAATGTTAGCAAAATACAACCAGACGAATATAAAGTATATTTAAAAGTTGTTAATTATAGGGATAAAGTAGATACAATAATAGACACAGAGTTTTCCATAAAAATAGGTTAAATGAAATCCACTAGTTTAATAAATGAACTGGTGGATTTTTATTATAATTCATGTTAACATAATAATAAGAAATATATTGATTTATAATGGAGTGGTAATTATGTTAATAAACATCATATCAATTGGTTCTATAATGATCTAATGGATAAATGCGAATTAACAGATTATAATCTATATCACTTAAAAATGCTTAAAAAAGCTGAAAGAATTAAAAGAATGAAATTATATAACTCAATCGATTCTGATAAAAAAATGCAAGCAATCGGTTACGATTACTTAGTGGATGAAAAAGATATGGAATTACAAAGAATACCATTCAGAAAAAGATATGATTATAGGTTGCTTCCTATTGACTTGAAAAAAGCGAAAGAAAAATAATATATAATACTAATAAATAATGTTTTGTTTTCTATCTAATAAAAACATATAGACTGGAGATAACCATATGAAAAAGATTTTATTGACAAATTATGCTATGATTCATTATACAGGGTCAGAAATAGATACTTTAACAATCGCCGATTATTTTTTAAAAGAAGGTTATGAAGTAACAATATTTACGATGGAGTATGGTTATCCTTTATTAAATGACATTGATAAGAGAATAAAACTAATAAATGTTAATAATAGAGAAGAACTAGAAAGTAAATATGATATAATATGGGCTCATCATTTTCTAATGCTAGATAATTTGTTGTTTGATTGCAAGATAACAGCAGATTATATTCATTATGTATCACTATCTGCTTTTATGGACTATGAATCGCTGCCAATATATTATGGAGATTTGAATTTAGTATCTATATTGAGTAACGAAGCTAGAGATAGTATAAAAAAAGAAGGATATGATATTTCTAAAGTATCCATCTTTTCTAACTATGCACTAGCAGAAGATTTTGAACCGATTAAACAAAGAACAACCTTGAAAAAAATAGCTATAGTTTCCAACCATCTCCCAAGCGAACTACTAGATTTTTCTAAAATTTGTAAAAAAGAAAACTATGAAATTGATATATATGGAATAGGTTATAAATATGAAAAAGTGACTAAACAGATTTTAAAAAAATATGACTTAGTAATAACCATAGGAAGAACAGTGAACCAATGCGTAGCGTTAGGAATTCCCGTTTATGTATATGACAGATTTGGCGGAGATTCTTATATAACCAAAAAAAATATCGAAAATTCCTATCATTACAATTTCTCAGGTCGCTACAGTCACCATAAAATGTCAGGGAATGAGATATATCAAGATGTAATAAGTAACTACACCAATTGCTTAGATAATTTAGAATATTGTCAAATATATGCTGAAAATAATTTTAAACTAGAAAATATGATTAATAATAGTATAAAAAAGATGTCTATTACTGAAAAATTTAACAATGAAAAACTTTTGAAAAAATATCCAACATTCGCTAGAAGAGAGAGCTCATTTGTTAATAGACTTGCTGAAAAAATAAACTGGCTTTCTAATTATAGTACAGACTTAGAATACTGCCAAATATATTTTGACGAAGGAGAAGATTTCAGTGAAGATAATTCTATCAAGATACCATATTACATTAAAAATGGATTTTATGAAGCTAGTTATACTATTAAAAAAAGAGTAAATAGAATAAAAGTCGACTTTTTAAGCAAAGAATTCTGTAAGATAAAAAGAATTCTAATAAATAATGAAGAAATTTCTTTTTCTAAATTAATTAATTGTATGGTTATTAATAACGAATGCTATTCAATAAATAACGATCCGTATATAATACTAGAAGAGCCATCAAAAAGAATTAATATAAAAATAGAATTTCTATATGATGATGGAAATGTTTTTCGCGAATTTATAGAGAAACAAAATAAGATAGAAAATAAGAATAAAAAACTATTAGATGATAACAAAAAATTAAAAAAACAACTTCAACAAAAGGAAAACGAAATAATTCAAAAAAATACAGAACTACAAGTAGAAAGAGAAAAAATAGAGAGCATTTTAAACAGTAAAAGCTGGAAATGTATTAATTTTTTTGGAAAAATAAAAAGAAAAATTATAAAAAAATAAAAAGAGAGAAATATGAATAAAGGAATATGATAATATACTAATCAGCGTTAAAGGCAAACTCTCTCTTGCAACTGACTATATATATCATATAAAAAGCATGAAAACAATAAAAAAGAATAAAATAATTATTGAGTTTATTTTAATATCAATAATGATATTAATAATATATGGAATAAATAGTAAATATTTTGGCTTGAAAATTCCAACTATAATAGCTTGTATATTTATGACTCTTAACTGTTTAAGATTTTTAAAAAAGGAGTATTATGATATACTAATTCATAATTTTATAAAGTTCAGATATCTTATTTATTTAATAATATTTATCATATGTGTATTACTAAAAATACATGGATCGTCTATAGGAGTATATAACCAGGTGTTTACTGAAAAAATAGATAATAAAGAATCGAAATTGTATGGCGAAGCTAGAAATATCAGAAGCGATGAGTATCTAGTTTTAACTCCCTATTATATAAGCCAAACATATAATAAATTTAATAAATATAGTAAATATATGAGTTTGGATGGACAAAATATGATTATTAGCTATAATGCACCAGTGTATGATGTCACAACCTTATGCAAACCTTTAAACTGGGGCTACATTTTATTAGGAAAAGAATATGGTTTATCTTGGTATTGGTGTATGAAACAAATATTATTATTTGCTTTTGCCTTTGAGATGATTTATATTTTGACTAGAAAAAGTAATTCAATAAGTATTTTGGGAGCATTTTTAGTAGCTTTCGGGCCATCAACGTTGTGGTGGTATGCTCCTCATATGCCCGATGTAATCCTCTGGAGTATGGGAGTGCTGTCGCTAGGATATTATTTATTTGCTAGTGATAAAAGATGGCTCAAAAATCTATTAATACTAATTCTCCCTTTAGTGGTATCAGAATTTGTAATTGCTATATTCCCTTCGTTCCAGGTTGGCCTGGGAATATTTGTCTTCGTAATGTTTATACTGTTAATGATAAGGGATAAGATAAATCCATTTTCAAATAAAAAGCAACTAATCAGACTTATAACCGTAGTAATTCTCACATTATCTTTGCTAGCATACTTTATATATACCAACATGGATGGCCTGTTATTATCGTTAAACACAGTATACCCTGGGAATAGAATTAGCTTAGGCGGTGAATTTAAATTAATAGATTTGTTTACAGATTTAACTACAATCTTCTTACCATATAAAGGAGAGATACCATATAGTAATCTTTCTGAGGTAAGTACATATATCCATTTTGGCTTTTTCTTCCTAATGATATCTCCGATAGTAATTTATAAACAGTATAAACAAAAAGATAAAAATTATTTAATTGGAATAGGATTTGTTGCTATTATATTGTTTTACGCAACATTTATGATTTTTGGATTCCCGAAATGGTTAGCTAAAATCACATTATTCTCATTTATTAATAGAATGAAAATGATTGAAGGACTAATCTTTGTGTTTTTTACTATATGGGGAATAGATTCACTGTTAAAAATAAAAGAAAAAATAAATCCACTATACTATTTTTTATGTGTTTTTATATATTGTTTAATATACATTCTTAGTATTAATTTAAATCAATTGTCATATATGCCAAAATACATATATTTATTGGAAATACTTTACTTTGTAGTTATTCTTACTAGTTTATATATTAGATATGAAGAATTGTCATTAGCTTTATTACTAGGTTTGCTAATATTTGCATCTATATCAATTAATCCAATTGAAAGAGGAATCCTTGCAATAGAAAATCATCCTTCTGCACGCGAAATAAAGAGAATAATTAAAGAAGATAGTGATTCCTATTGGATTGGATATAATTCGTTAGTATTACAAGGATATGCACTTGCAAACGGAGCTAAAACTTTAAATGCAGTAAATTATTATCCAGATTTTAAAAAATGGTATAAACTAGATAAAAATAAAGTGAATGAAGAAGCATATAATAGATATGCACATATTGTTGTTACATTAAGTGAAACAAATGAAACGATTTTTGAAAAAGAAACGTCGCCTGATGTTGTAAGAGTAAAAATACCATTGAATAAATTCAAGGACTTAAATGTAAAATACATTTTAACGCAAGAAAAATTAACTCAGGAAACAAATCAATATAAATTAGAAGAAATATATAAAGACAGAAATTGTTTTATTTATGAAATAAAAGAAAAAAAATTGAAAAAATCTAAAATAAAAAAGAATGATTAATTATATGAAATAAACATATGATTGTAAATAGCAATGTACTATAGTATAAATGTTCAAAATTTGCCTTTTTATATATTTATTTAAAAAGGCTTAGTGCTAGCTTCAGTAATCTTAAAGGAATTAAATAATAGTACTTTTTATAATATAATATATATTAAATATATAACTAACATATGTAAGGGATAAAAAACATAGAATAAATACTTAGTTTTTATTCCTTCTTTTTTATTGTATAAGCATATAAGTATTAATGATAAACAAGAAGAAAGTAATACTTTTAAATAATATATAGTATCTATATATACTATATTAAGTATATAACGTAATGTAAATAATAAACAAATTGCTAATACCATTTTTCTTTTATTATTCTTAAAGTAATAAAAGAAAAAGATTAATAAGATTCCAAACCATCCATAATCTACTCTTAGTATTATTCCCAAAAAACAAACAAAAGAAACAGCTAGGAACCCGTCAAATTTTTTCTTGAATTTGTTAAAAGCGCTAATAGAAGCAAGACCAAGTAGTATAGTAAACATAATATTTAGTTTTGCAAATTGATTAACAGCATCATTCATTAAATAATAAGATGCCTGAGATATAACTCCAAATAAAAATATTTTTAATAGATGTTTCTTTTTATTATTAGTATGCTCATATCCTATTACTGATTGAAAAGCAAAAATAGGAAAAGCTATTCTTCCAATTATTCTTAAAATAGATTTATCCCAAAAAACAAAACCAATATGGTCTATTAGCATAGAGATAATTCCAACAATTTTTAAATCAAAACTATTCATCCTACAAACCTCTTAATAAAGATATCATATTCTTTTTTTAAAAATCAATATATTCCTATGTACTATAATCAATAAGTCATAATAAAATAGTTTTTTTCTTTTATTATAAGTGTTATACTTGGGATGGTGATAGTATGAAAAAAATAATATTAACTATTCTATTATTACTCTGTTTAACAGGATGTACTCTTTTAAATAAAGAAAAGGATTTAAATGAGTATGAATCTATTAAGTACTACGAAGGCGGACCTATAGATAGTGATAAAATTGCCTATCAAAATATGCTTATTACTAGTTATTCCAAGTATTTAGAAGTAATAAATCATTATAATATCCAACTAGATATTAAAGAAGAAAACTTTACTAAGTTTAACTATTTAACTTTAATAGCTGAAGATAGATATTGTAATGGCAAAATAGATTCTCTAGCTGGAATAAAATTAGAAGATAATGAATTATATGTTAGATTTAATATTAATAAAACTTGTAATGAATGCGCCATCAGGTATTATTTATACTTTGTAGAATTAGATAAATCAAAATATAGAGAAGAAAAAGTAGTACAATATGAATACGTACCTATCAATGAAATATACTGTGATAAATAACGCTAATTCACTAGTGCTATTTTGGGCACCATAAACTCAACCATAATCAAAACAATTACTTGCCGATATAGCTATTTGTAAACCAACATCTCCAACTATATTGGACTATTTGATATTACTAGTAAAGAAAGAAAAAGTGTCTAAAAAGAACGAATTATAGCTGCTCGGATAAAATACGAAAGTCTTTTGACGTGATATTATTGAATTACATGATGCTAATTGGCACATAAATACGTGTTGCTTTTTTAAACATTTATTACTGGAAATTATCTAAAAAGATAATTTTTTTTCGACTTTTTAAAAATCTTATGTTGATTTTTTCAACATTAGTGATTATAATATGAGCAAGAGGTGAGGAAATGGAAGCAAGATTAGATTCTATTAACATTGGAGATGTTTTAAAAAACGCTAGAGAAAATAGTGGCTTTACTCAAGAAGAAGTAGCCGATATGCTAAAAATAGGTAGAGATGCCATTATTAGAATAGAAAAGGGAACTAGAAAAATTACAGCTGAAGAATTACATAATATAGTTAGAATATATAATTTAAACATTGAGGATATTTTATTTAGTAATCCACCTGCTGAAGTAAAAAATTTTAAAGGAATTATTTTGGCTGGAGGATCTGGAACAAGAATGTATCCTATAACAAAAGCAGTAAGTAAACAATTACTTCCGGTATATGACAAACCGATGATTTATTATCCTTTGTCAGTTTTAATGCAAGCTGGAATAAGAGACATTCTAATTATTACTACACCTGAAGATCAAAGGGCATTCCAAAAACTATTAAATGACGGAAAACAATTTGGGATTAATATCAACTATGCGGTCCAACCAAAACCTGAAGGACTTGTTCAAGCATTTATAATTGGTGAGAAATTTATTGGTGACAATCCATGCGCTATGATTTTAGGAGATAATATCTTCTATGGTAGTGGTTTGAAAAGAGAATTGAATCAAGCGGTTATCAATGCTAGAAATAATACAGCTACCATTTTTGGTAATAAAGTCTGGGATCCACAAAGATTTGGTATTATGGAATTAGACAAACAAAATAATGTGTTGAGTGTAGAAGAAAAACCAACACATCCAAAATCAGATTATGCAATTACAGGGTTATATTTTTACCCAAAAGGAGTATCAGAAAAAGCTAAAACAGTAAAGCCATCAGAGAGAAATGAATTAGAAATTACTTCACTTAACGACATATACCTTCAAGAAAAAAGATTGAAAGCTAGATTATTAGGAGAAGGTCACTCATGGTTTGACACAGGAACATTTAAATCATATCAAGATGCATCAGAATTTGTTTGCAATGAGGAAACTAGAAGTGACACAGTCATCTGCTGCCCTGAAAAAATAGCATATGACAATGGTTGGATCACGGAAGAAGAATTAGAGAAGAGAGCCGATGAACTGAAAAAAAATAGTTATGGACAATATTTAAAGAAAGTATTAAAGAGGTAGACAAAATGAGAATAATAGACACAAATTTAAAAGATTGTTTTGTAATAGAAATCGATAGATACGGCGATAATAGAGGCTTTTTTGAAGAATACTATAATAAAAAACGATATACTCCTTTACAATTTAAAGCAGTCGAACAGACAAACAGAAGTAGCAGTTTAAAAGGAACACTAAGAGGTTTACATTTTCAAAAAAATCCTTTCTGCCAGGCTAAGATAGTAGAAGTAATTAAAGGGAGAGCAATAGACGTAGTTGTTGATTTGCGTATTGATTCACCAACATATGGACAATATTTCTATATTGAATTAACAGACAATAATAATAAACAACTATTTGTTCCAAGAGGCTTTGCTCACGGTTTTGTGGCTTTAGAAGATGATACTCGCTTCCAATATTTAGTTGATAATGAATATGCTCCAAAAATGGAAGGTGGAATCAAATGGAATGATCCTAATATAGGAATAGATTGGGATAAAATATTAAAAGCTAATGGAATATCCGAACCATTACTTTCAGCAAAAGATCAAGTTCATCCCGGAATTAAAGAAAACAAGGTTATATTTAAAAGAAGACAAGATAAATATTTAATTACTGGTTCTAATGGTCAATTGGGATTTGATATTAAAAGAGAGTTACTGGCTAATGGTATTAAAGAAGAGAATATTTTAGCTACTGATGTTTCTAATATGGATATTACAGATGGAGAAAAAGTATTAGAAGTAATAGGAGATTTTAAGCCTGATATAATCTTCCACTGTGCAGCATGGACAAATGTTGATAAAGCCGAAACTGAAAAAGAACTAGTTAGAAAGATTAATGTTGATGGCTGTAGAAACATTACAGAAGCGGCTAAAAGAGTTGATGCTAAAGTAATATATTTATCAACGGATTACGTCTTTGACGGTACAAAGAAAGGTTTATATGTACCAGATGATAAACCAAACCCAATAAATTTTTATGGCGAAACTAAATACTTGGGAGAAGAAGAGATAAGAAAGAATCCAAAACACTTTATAGCAAGAATTTCTTGGGTATTTGGCATTAATGGTAAAAACTTTATAAGAACAATGCTTAATTTGGCAGATATTCGTAAAGAATTAACAGTAGTAGATGATCAAATTGGATCACCAACTTATACGGTAGATCTAGCACACTTATTATACAATTTATCTCAAACAGATAACTATGGAACATATCATGTAACAAATGAAGGCTTCTGCTCATGGGCTGAGTTTGCTGATTACATTATGAAAAGCAATAATAAAGATACAAGAATTATACCAGTATCTACTGAAGAATACTATAAAGAGAAAAAAGCGGCATGTCGTCCATTGAATTCTCGATTAGATAAATCTAAATTAGAAGAAATTGGTTTACATAGATTACCTTCATGGCAGGATGCTGCTGATAGATATTTCCAAGAACTAAGAGATGAACAGTTAGTTCTAAGGAGGTTTAATAAATGAAATGTTTAGTAACCGGAGGATGTGGATTTATTGGAAGTAATTATTTACACTATGTAGTAAACAAATATCCCGAAGATGAATACGTTTGCTTAGATTCTTTAACATACGCAGGAAATTATAATAACATTAAAGAATTAGTAGGAAGAAATAATTTTAAATTTGTATATGGAGATATAACGGATAGAGAATTTATAGATGAATTGTTTCTAACAGAAAAGTTTGATACAGTAATTAATTTTGCTGCCGAGTCACACGTAGATAATTCAATTAAAAATCCAGGAGTATTCTTAACAACAAATATAATTGGAACACAAGTATTAATGGATGCTTCAAGAAAGTATGGTGTTAAAAGATACCATCAAGTGTCAACTGATGAAGTATATGGAGATTTACCGTTAGATCGTCCAGACCTTAAATTTACTGAAGAAACACCAATTCACACTTCTTCTCCATATTCTTCATCAAAAGCTAGTGCTGATTTGTTAGTTATGGCTTATCACAGAACATATGGACTACCAGTAACTATATCACGTTGTTCTAATAACTATGGCCCATATCAATTCCCAGAAAAATTGATACCGGTTGTAGTTAGTAAAGCATTAAGAAACGAAAAAATACCAGTATACGGAAAAGGAGAAAATGTTCGTGACTGGATACATGTTCATGATCACAATGTTGGTGTTGACCTTATAGTAAGAAAGGGTAAAGTTGGTGAAATTTATAACCTAGGTGGTCACTCTGAAAGAACTAATATAGAAATGGTTAAAACTATATTAAAACTATTAAATAAGGATGAAAGTTTAATATCCTTCGTTAAAGATCGCCCAGGACATGACTTAAGATACGCTATTGATTCATCTAAAGTTGAACAAGAACTTGGTTGGACTAGAGAATATGCTTTCGAAGATGGTATAAAAGAAACCATTGAATGGTATTTGAATAACCAAGAATGGATTGATAACATTCTATCAAAAAAATATTTAGCAGATAATAAAGAAGTTATAAATAGAGTTTTGTAAAACTGTAAAAAATATAAGAAGTGAAATAGTTTAATAAAAGTTGAAAAATAGACTAAATAGATCGATAAAAACTATTATTGAAAAACTAATTGATTTATTATTCAATTAGTTTTTTTAATGTATAGTAAAGCCAATACTGAAAATAGGGATATCATTTTTTTAAAATGTCATTCTTCATTATTTAGTTAATAGAATTAATAGCTTTTTATGTTATAATCATAAACAGGTGATAAAAATGAATGAGATAAATAAAAAGATCTTGAAAAACAATTTTTATAACTATAAAACTTTGTTAATAATTATATTTTTTATAATGTTAATAGTGCTATCTTTTAAGTATAGTTTTTTTCTATATCCCCTTATATTAATATTAATAATAATATTAATGAGTATTATTTCCTTTATTAAAGAAATGAAATATATAAATGAAATATATAATTATAAAAAAGGAATAAAGAAATTTACTTATAAACCTATTACTGTAAAAACACAAGATCTTATAAAAATAATAAGATTATATGGTTTACCTTTATCATATATAAAAATAAATAATATATATGCAATAGAAGTAGTAAAAAAGGAAAATGAATATACCTGTTATATAGACGAAAACGAATATAATAATATAGAAGACTTTTTAAATACTATCATTGATGGCAAAGAATTACAAAATCATAATGATATTTTATTATTATCATTTAACGAAGGAACTCCCAAAAATTTTAAAAACATAGAATAATAATTATAACTTTCTCTTATTACTTTATAACTTTTTTATATAACTAAAAAAGTTCAAAAACGAACAGATGTATGCTATAATAAATGCATGGTAAGAGGTGTGAGATGAAAGGTAGAGTAAAGCTATGGAATAATTCTACAAATTGTGGTTTTATTGAAGTCGACGATGAAGAATTCTTTGTCCATTTAGAGGATAAAGGTATTCAAATATATGAAGAAGAAGAAATAGAATTTTCCATGCAAGAAAAAGCGGGAGGTATATTTATATATGACTTAAAAGAAGTTATATAATAAATATATCTTTTTTTTACAAATAAAAAGATTGATTAAATAATCAATCTTTGTTTTTTTATGGTGTCCCTGGGCAGATTCGAACTGCCGACCCCCCGCTTAGGAGGCGGATGCTCTATCCAACTGAGCTACAAGGACAACCGCATATATATAATATCATTATTTAAGAAAAAAATATATATCATTTTAATAAATAAGAGAGTTCATTCGAACTCTCTTTATTCTGCTTTCATTTCAAATAAGATATCTCTTAGTTCCATTGCTCTTTCAAAATCTAGATTCTTAGCTGCTTGTTTCATTTCATTTTCTATCTTAATCATAATTTCTTGTTTATCTTTCTTACTTAGTTTTTCAACATCTTTATTCTCTATCTCTTTGTCTCCCTCGTTACTAATTAAAGCTCTAATTTCTTTTATAATAGTTTTAGGAGTAATTCCATGTTTAATATTATAATCTTCTTGAATTTTTCTTCTTCTATCAGTTTCTGATATAGCTTCCTTCATAGAATCACTCATGTTATCAGCATACATAATTACTTTACCACTTGCATTTCTTGCAGCTCTACCTATTGTTTGGATTAAACTTCTTGTACTTCTTAAGAAGCCTTGCTTATCAGCATCCATAATACATATCAAACTTACCTCAGGTATATCTATACCTTCTCTAAGTAAATTTATTCCTACAACAACATCATACTTACCGATTCTTAGTTCTTGTATTATTTTCATTCTTTCTAAAGTCTTAACTTCACTATGTAAATAAGCAACTTTAATACCTACATCTTTTAAATAATTAGTTAATTCTTCAGCCATTCGTATTGTTAAAGTAGTTATCAAGACTCTTTCATTTCTTTCTTTCCTAATATTGATTTGTTCAATAACATCATCTATCTGTCCTTCTGAAGGTTTTACCTCTATAATAGGATCTAATAAACCTGTTGGTCTTATGACTTGTTCAACAAATTTATGATTAACTAAATCTAATTCATAGTCTCCAGGAGTAGCAGATATATATATTGCTTGATTAATCTTATTTTCAAATTCTTCAAATTTTAATGGCCGATTATCTAAAGCACTAGGTAATCTGAATCCATAATCAACTAGTGTTTGCTTACGCATTCTATCTCCGTTATACATAGCTCTAACCTGAGGAAGAGTAACATGAGATTCATCTACCATTAATAAAAAATCATCTGGAAAGAAGTCTAATAAACAACAAGGAGTTTCTCCAGCTGCTCGTAATGATAAATGCCTAGAATAATTCTCTATACCATTACAAAAACCTGTTTCTTTTAACATCTCTAAATCATAATTAGTTCTTTCTCTAAGACGTTGTTCTTCTAATAGCTTTCCATTATCATGTAACACTTTTAATCTATCTTCTAATTCTTCTTCTATTCTTTTAATAGCTTCTTGTAATTTTTCTTTTCCTGTAACAAAATGCGAAGCAGGGAAGATACTTATAGTCTTTTTACTTTGAATAACACTACCTGTAAGAGGATCAAATGTAGTAATTCTATCTATCTCATCACCAAATAGTTCTACTCTTATACCAGCAGCTCTTTCATTTACAGGTATAATATCAATAGAGTCTCCTCTAACTCTAAAAGTTCCTCTATGAAAATCCAAATCATTTCTTTCATAAGTCATATCTACTAATTTGTTAATAATATAACTTCTATTCATTTCTTCTCCTACAGTAAGAGTTAACATCATTTTTTCATATTCTTCTTTTTCACCAATACCATATATACAAGAAACAGAAGCAACTACTATAACATCTCTATTATTAATTAAAGCACTAGTAGCACCATGCCTTAGTTCATCTATTTCATCATTAATTGAAGCATCTTTCTCTATATAAGTATCACTTTGAGGTACATAAGCTTCAGGTTGATAATAATCGTAATATGAAACAAAGTATTCTACATGATTATTAGGAAATAATTCTTTAAATTCAGAGTATAATTGTCCAGCTAGAGTCTTATTATGAGCAAGTATTAGGGTTGGTTTATTAACTTCAGCTATTACATTAGCCATTGTAAAAGTTTTACCTGATCCAGTAACACCAAGTAACACTTGATCTCTTTTTCCTTCTTTTAAACCATTAACTAGTTCTTTAATAGCTTCAGGTTGATCTCCATTAGGTTTATAATTAGATACTAATTCAAATTTATCCATATCGTACCTCCTAACGGGATTAATTCTACCAAATATATATTCACATTACAATCTAATTAATATTCTTCTTTTATAATATAGATTATAAACTATTATTATTATGATATAATACTATTGTAATTAGTTAAGGAGAGATTATATGGAAAAGAAAAAAATTGCTGTTTTGATTCCTTGTTATAATGAATCACAAACAATTTCTAAAGTTGTAAAAGATTATAAAAAAGCATTGCCGGAGGCAGATATATATGTGTATGATAACAATTCATCTGATCACACAGATGAAATAGCTAAAAAGGCTGGAGCTATCGTTAAGTATGAATATCGTCAAGGAAAAGGGAATGTTATTAGAAGTATGTTCAGAGATTTGGACTATGACTGTTATTTAATGATAGATGGAGATGATACATATCCGGCTGAAAATGCTAGAGAAATGTGTGATTTAGTATTAAATGGTAAAGCTGATATGGTTATAGGAGATAGATTATCTAGTACATATTTTCAAGAGAATAAGAGGCCATTTCATAATATTGGCAATAAAATGGTTAGATGGTTTATAAATACGATATTTAAAAACAATATAAAAGATATAATGACAGGATATAGAGCTTTTTCTTATGATTTTGTAAAAGGATTTCCTATATTATCTAAAGGATTCGAAATAGAAACAGAAATGACTATTCATGCTGTAGATAAGAATTTTAAAGTTGTTGAAATTCCCGTTCAATATAGAGATAGACCAGAAGGAAGCGTTTCAAAACTAAATACTATAAGCGATGGAATAAAAGTATTAAAAACAATTGGAAGATTATTCGAAGAATATCGCCCAGCATTATTCTTCAACATAATGGCTAGTATATTTTTGCTATTATTTTTATTATTTTTCTGTCCAGTTTTAATCGAATATTTTAAAACAGGAGTAGTACCAAGATTTCCAACCCTTATAGTATCAACACTATTCGGAGTTATTGCAATACTATTATGGATTACGGGCGTTATACTAGAAATAATAGCTAAAAAGCATAAACAATTATATGAATTATATATGAATCAAATAAATATAATGAAGAAAGATAAATAATACCTATTATCTTTCTTCTTTTTTCTTGCTAAATAGTTTAATTGAATGATATAGTAAAAAACAGGAGATGAGAAAATGAAAAGAATTATTGTTGGACAATCAGGAGGACCAACTGCTGTAATTAATTCATCAATAGTAGGAGTATATAAAAAAGCAAAAGAATTAGGTATAGAAAAAGTATATGGTATGGTATATGGTATAGAAGGGTTCTTAGATGAAAACATTATTGATTTAGATGATTATCTAGCAGATGAGAATAATATTGAATTATTAAAAAGAACACCATCTGCCTTTTTAGGATCTTGCCGTTACAAACTACCTCCATTTGCAGAGGCAAAAGAAGTATATAAAAAAATATTTAAAATACTAGAAAAAAATGACATAGATGGTTTCTTCTATATAGGAGGAAACGATTCTATGGACACTGTCAAAATGCTTTCAGACTATGCAAAAGAAAACAATAAAAAACAAGTATTTATGGGTATACCAAAAACAATAGATAATGATTTACCTATTACAGATCACTGTCCAGGTTATGGTTCTGCCGCTAAGTATATTGCTACAAGTATAAAAGAAATAATAAGAGATAATGCTTCATTCGGTGTTAAAAAACCAACTGTTTGCATAGTTGAAATAATGGGTAGACATGCTGGATGGCTAACTGCAGCAGCAGCATTAGCTAAAGATGATACCTGTGAAGGAGTAGATGCTATTTACTTGCCAGAAATACCATTTGAAATTGATAAATTTGTAAAAAAGATAGAAAAATTAGCAACGGAGAAAAAATCAATCGTAATTGCTGTCTCAGAAGGAATAGTTAACAAAGAGGGAGAATTTATTTGTGAAATCGGAGCTGACGCAAAGAAAGTAGATGCCTTCGGTCATAAACAATTATCTGGTTGTGCTAAAACACTAGCTGATATAATAGCGTCCAAAACAGGTTTAAAAACTCGTGCTATTGAATTATCAACCCTTCAAAGATCAGCAACCCATATAGCTTCCTTAACTGATATCGAAGAAGCAATAAATGTAGGAGCTGTAGCAGTCGAAGGAGCTAATAATGGAAAAACTGGTATGATGGTAGTAATGGAAAGAGAAAAAACTAAAAATTATAAAATCAATTATCAATTATATGATATTCATTCCATAGCAAATGTTGAAAGAAAAGTACCAAGAGAGTGGATATGTACAAAACATAACAAAATGAAAGATCCTTTCTTAAAATATGTTACACCTTTAATAAATGGAGAATTAATACCTATATATAAAGATGGTATTCCAGTACATTTAGTTAGAAAATAATACTTTCTAACTTTTTATTATGATAAAATATACTAAAAGGAGAAATAAATATGAAAAAGATTTTGTTTTATTTTTTATTACTTCAACCGGCTTTAGATATTATAATATCTTTACAACAAAGGTATTTACCTAATACTCTATCTATTGGATTAATATTTAGAGGTTTATTATTTCTTTTAATATTTCTATACTTGTATAAGAACAAAAATAATAGAAAATATCTATATTCATATTTAATCTTTATTTTAATCTATCTACTATATGATATTTTTATACTAAAAACTATTATTCCTGAATTATCTAATATATTTCAAATATTCTATTTACCATTTTTTATTCTTTTCTTTTCTCAATATGAAGATGATAAAATAAGTGAAAATTATATTTTATTAATATCTTTTATATTTTTAAACACCATTGTCATACCATATCTTTTTGGCTTTGGTTTTAATATATCCGAGTATTATATTAATAAAGAAGGTTTTATAGGTTTATATAACGGTGGTAATGAAATAAGTGCTATTTTATTATGTCTATTCCCTATATCTTTAACTTATCTAAAAGATAAAAGTATATTCTTAAAAATCTTATTTATTATAGAATACTTAATATGTGCAATAATAATTGGCACCAAAGTGCTTTTTTTAGGAACTATCATAGTATGTGTATATCTTGTTACTAAATCATTACTTATTCACAAGAAGATTAATGGTAAATTTATTATTATTTCTATCATAGTTCTTCTATTAATAGCATTATTATTACCTTTAACACCAATATATAAAAACTATATAACAAGTGTTAATTACTATAATGTAGATTCTATAGATGACATATTTGAAAAAGATAATATAGACAACATAGTATTTAGCAGACGATTATATAGCGCTAAAGTAATAGATAAAGAATATCAAAAATCTTCTTTTATCACTAAACTATTTGGAGTAGGACGTTATAAAATACTAAGTTTAAAGGAAGTAGAAATAGACTTCTTTGATATATTTTATAGTATAGGTATTATAGGTATTATTTACTATATAGTATTATTATTTAATATTATAAAAGAAACAAGATTATACGGAATGTATAAAGTTATCTTTTGCTTAATGTTATTCATTTCTTGTTTTTCAGGTCATATTCTCTTCAAACCACAAGTTTCTATTTATCTTTCTTTATTATTCTTCTTGAATAAATATGATAAAGATTATAAAAAGAAAAGAATATTACTAGTATCAAATATGTATCCTTCCTCAAAAAATAAGCACTATGGTTCTTTTGTAAAGAATGTATATAATTTGTTAAGGGATAATGATTATATAATGTCAAAGTGTACAATTACAAAACATAATAATAAAATAATTAAGCTGTTTGCTTATATAAAGTTATACTCTTTAACTATTTTTAAAGGTATATTTGGTTGTTACGACTATATTTATATTCATTTTGTTTCTCATTCATCATTAGGAGGAATAATAGTTAAAAAGATAAAACCAAATATAAAACTAGTATTAAATGCCCATGGTAATGACATAGTAGCAGATTATGACTTTGAAGAAAAAAATATCCTAAGAAGTAAGAAATATCTAAAAGAAGCAGATATAGTAGTAGTACCATCTAATTATTTTGCTAAAGTAGTAAAAAATACTTATAAAATAGATCCTAAAAAAATATTCATATATCCATCAGGCGGAGTAGATACTAAAAAATTTAAAGTTATACCATCTATCCAAGCAAAAGAAAAAAGTGGACTAGATATAAAAAATTCATATATTGGTTATATATCTCGCATAGAAAAGAATAAAGGATATGACACTTTTGTTAAAGCAATAAATGAACTTGTAAATATTAAAAAATTTAAAAAGTATAAATATATTATCGTAGGATCAGGATTAGAAAATGATAAGTTAATAAATCTAATAACTAAGTATAAATTAGAAAAGTACATAGAAATTAAAAACTTTTTATCTCAAGATGAATTAGTATATATTTATAATTCTTTAGATATATTTATATTTCCAACGTATAGAAAAAGTGATTCATTAGGACTAGTAGGTTTAGAAGCTATGGCCTGTGAGGTCCCATTAATTGCCGCTAATAATTATGGACCTACTGATTATATAAAAGATGGAATAAATGGCTTCTTCTTTAAACCTAAAGATTATAAAGATTTAGTATCACAAATAATTAAAGTTTCTAAGCTAAAAAATAAGAAAGACTTATTAAAAGAAGAAAGAAATACAGCATTAGAATATGATGTTACCAATACCAAAAACAAAATTATCGAAGTATTTAAATAAAAACAGTATAAAAATTGTACACATATTATAATAGCTGTCAATCAGATAAAACTATTAGACTAGGTAATAAATAAAATAGATAATACATCTATTTTATTTTTTGGGGTTATGTTATAATTAATACACAATAAAAAGGAATGATATTATGCAAACAACTTACATATTTGGACATAAAATCCCTGATACTGACTCAGTATGTGCCAGTATTTCTTTATCTTATTTAAAAAATAAACTAGGATACAAAACAGAACCTAGAGTATTAGGAAATCTTAATAGAGAATCTAAATTTGTATTAGATTATTTTAATATGCAAGAACCAAAATTTCTTAATGACGTAAAGGTTCGTATAAAAAATATGCACTATAATAAAGCAGCTTATGTTAGTGAAAATACATCCATATTTGAATCTTATAAAAAAATGGAAGAACTAGGAGTTACTGGTTTGCCATTAACTGATAGTAACAATAAATTAACAGGTTATGTAAACGTAAAAGAAATATCTAAATTTCTAATAGATGGCGATGCTGAAACACTAGAAAGTTCATATTCTAGTTTATTATTTACTTTAAAAGGAAAAGAAATACTACATTTTTCAGATGAAATAAAAGGAAATATTCTTATAGCTTCCTATAAGAGTAAAACATTTATAGATACAGTTAATCTAACTCAAGATGATATTCTAATAGTTGGAGATCGTTATAAGATATTGGAATACGCTGTTAAATCTTCTATAAAACTATTAATATTAGTTAATAAGGGTATATTACCAAATGATTTACTAGAATTAGCTAAAAATAAAAAGATAAATGTAATATCTACTCCATATGATACATTTAAAAGTTCTAACTTAGTTAGATTAAGTAACAATGTAAAAAGAATTAATATTAATGATAAACCAATATCTTTTCTAGTATCAGATTATCGTAACGATTTCGTTGATACTACCAATAAATATGGTCATACAAACTATCCAGTAATAGATAAAAAAAATAATTGCTTAGGTATGGCTCGTTTAGTAGATATTAATACATTTCAAAAACAAAAAGTCATCTTAGTAGATCATAATCAACCATCGCAAAGCGTAGATGGTTTAGAAGAAGCAGAAATAGTAGAAATAATCGATCATCATAATTTAAGTACATTAATGACAGCCACCCCAATTAGTTTTAGAATCTCTCCAGTTGGTTGTACTTGTACATTATTATACAAAATATATAAAGAATCTCACGTTGAAATTCCTAAGAATATAGCAGGTATAATGCTATCTGCAATAATATCTGATACTCTCTTATTTAAATCTCCTACAACGACTAAAGAAGATATTGAAGTTGCTAAAGAACTAGCTAAAATAGCTGAACTTGATGTTCACAAATATGGAAGAAAAATGTTTGAAGCATCAACTTCAGTTGCTAATATGTCTGTTGAAGAAATAATTCATTCTGATATGAAAACCTTTAAATTTGATAAGATTAATATGGTAATAGGTCAAACTAATACAATGGATTTCAAAGAAATAGCTAAAAAAGAAAAAGAATTTGTAGCAAGCTTAAATTCTATATGTAATATAGGCAACGCTAATATAGCACTATTATTTGTAACAGATATTATAAAAAATGGTTCATATATTTATTTTAATGAAGAAAGTAAGAACTTATTACAAGAAGCTTATGGAATAGATGATTTAAACCAAGGTTATTATTTAGATGGAGTAGTATCACGTAAGAAACAGATGTTACCTCCATTAATAGAAGTAATAGAAAGATAAAAACTTAAAAGAAGGTGTAAAATGAAAGCATTAATTACAGGAGCATCATCTGGTATAGGAAAAGATATGTCTATTTATCTAAGCGAACTAGGTTATGATGTTATACTAGTTAGTAGAGATAAAAACAAATTAGAAGAAACAAAAAAACTATGTAAAACTAAAGCAGATATAATTCCTATAGATTTAAGTGTTAAAGAAAATGCCTTTAAATTATATGATCAAGTAAAAGATGAAAACATAGATTTATTAATAAATGGTGCTGGATTTGGTTTGTTTGGTAATACTTGGGAAACAGATTTAGGAAAAGAACTAAAAATGATAGAACTAAATATTACTTCTTTACACATTCTTACTAAACTTTTTCTTCAAGACTTTGTAAAAAAAGACAAAGGACGTATACTAAACATAGCAAGTAGTGCCGGCTTTCTATCAGGACCTTACTTAAACACTTATTACGCTACTAAGAATTATGTAACTAAGTGGACTATGGCTATATACGAAGAATTAAGAAGAAAAAAAAGCAAAGTTCACATTAGTGTACTATGCCCCGGACCAGTAGATACTAATTTTAATAAAGTAGCTGGCGGATCATTTACTGTTAAAGCTCTTAGTAGTAATTATGTAGCCCACTATGCTATAGATAAATGCTTAAAAAACAAATTATTAATTGTACCTGGTCTAAGTGTTAAATTGGGAATATTCTTTAACAAGTTTTTACCTTATAAAACATCATTAAAAATAGTGTATAATATTCAACAAGGAAAAACGAGAAAGAAGGATTAGAATGTTAGGGTATTTATTAAAAAATCTACCATCGCAATACCTATTTGCTGGATATCTTGTAAGAAAAGGTTTATCTTCTTCTACCGTAGAAGTTGATGGTAAATCAATGTATGATGCGTATTTATATACTTATATAGAAAACAATTTAACTTTGTTACTACAAATGGAAGATGGAACATATAAAGATATTGCTAGCGGAATAAAATTACCTGAAATAATCGAAGATGATATAATCAGCGAACATCTAGAAAGAGCAGAATACATAGACATGGAAGATTATGGCGAATACAATAAAAAAGATCCAATTGGTGTCTATGGCTTACATTCTTTTGAAACAATGATAAAACTAGAAGAAGCGGATACTTCTATCGAAGAACAAACAGTTAAAATAGGAGCTTTAAAAGGTATAAGCCTTAAAAGATCATATACTGGCATGGAAGCTCTTGGTGTAGTAGGAAGATTTAATAGTAGAAACAAACTAGATAGTAAACAATTTTGTGTTCCTGCTATAAAAAAAGATGCTAATGATAGTATTGAATCTCCAATTGGGGATAGAGAAGCCTATCATGAATTAATAAAAGATAAATCATCAGATCAAATAGTCCAATTATTATATAATATTTCTAAAGAACTAGATAGTGTAGGTAATAAAAAATATGAATCTTTAGGATTATAAAAAGTATTATGAATTACATAATACTTTTTTTGTTTATATCCTTTTACTTATTAACAACTAATTTAGAAAAGGCATTACCCAGTTTATCATTTATTACTAAGTTTGCTCTTAAATCATAAGGTGTACTATCTTTATTTATAATAACTAAATACTTACCATTAAAATAATTTATGTAAGAAGCGGCGGGATAAACAGCTAAAGAAGTCCCTGCAATGATTAATAAATCAGCATCCTTAATAGCTTTAATAGCTTCAGAAACAACTTTTTCATCTAAACCTTCTTCATACAATACAACATCTGGTTTTATTAAACCACCACAATCACATCTAGGAATATCCTTATTATTAAATACATATTCAGCATCGTAAAACTTATTACATTTCATACAATAGTTTCTATATATCGTCCCATGGAGTAATAAAACATTCTTACTATTTGCTTTTTCATGTAATCCATCTATATTTTGTGTAACAATAGCTTTTAATTTGCCTTTATCTTCTAATAACTTTAAAAAATTATGAGTAATATTTGGCTCAATATTCAAAGTGTTTAATTTATCTCGATAAAACTTATAAAACTCTTTAGTATTGTTCATAAAAAATGTATGAGAAAGTATAACTTCAGGAGGATAATCATATTTTTCATTGTATAAACCATCAACACTTCTAAAATCCTTTATACCTGATTCAGTACTAACTCCAGCTCCACCAAAGAAGACAATATTATTAGATTTATCAATCATTTCTTGTA